>Ga0207881_1000227_pt1 | contig 31413 bp, 28 predicted proteins | sample MalvirmetagMSP97_FD_184227 | JGI IMG/M metagenome (GOLD analysis project Ga0207881, IMG submission 184227) | Marine viral communities from the Deep Pacific Ocean - MSP-97 (SPAdes) | ecosystem: Environmental > Aquatic > Marine > Oceanic | place: Pacific Ocean | collected 2011-05-03 | reverse complement strand
CCTCACCCTCCGGCATGCAGTACACCGTTAATGCCTATATCAATGAGGATAACCTGATCGAAAAAACCGAAACCTGGGTAGAAGATGCATTCATGGGCGACATGCATGTCAGCTTCATGTTCAGCAACTATGAAGAAATGGACGGAGTCATGGTACCGACAACAATTGAGCGCTGGCAGGGCGGTGGGGCCATTTTCGGTATTGGCCTGACTGATGCTGATGCCAATCCAGCTAACCTGATGGCGGCCCTGACTCCGCCTGAAAACACAGGTGGCGGTTTCGGTGGCGGCGGCAACAACGGCCCTGCACCTGCTCCGGCCGATCTGGTTGAAGAAGTGGCTCCCGGGGTGTGGCAGATTACCGGTGGCTATGGTTCTTTCGTGATTGAGTTTGAAGATGACCTGGTCGTATTTGAAAGTGGTCAAAGCCCACAGCGTGGCGAAGTCATTCTGGAAGCCGTGGCCTCAATTTCTGACAAGCCGATTCGTTTTCTGATCAACTCGCATCCGCATTCTGACCACACAGCCGGCCTGATTCCCATTCTGCGGGCAGGTATTCCGCTGATGGTCAGTGAAAACAGCCTGGATTTCATGAGCATGGCGCTGAACACACCACGCACCTTGCTGGGTGAAGATCCGCTGAACCCAGAGTTTGAAGTGGCACCAGCCGGCGAAATTACTGTACTGGAAGATGACATGAACCGACTGGAGATACACCACATTCCGGGATTACATACGGATTCATTGCTGTTCCTGTATATGCCCGAACACAGTCTGGCCATGCAGGCCGACTTTACAGTCCGCGGTAGTGACGGCAATACCCTGCCTTATGAAGGACAGACTCCGCTGGCACGGGAAATCGCTGAATACATCAATGAAAGTGGTATGCAGTTCGATACCATGCTCGGCGTTCATGCATCTCCCTATCCTCAGGGGCTGGAAGATGTCCTGATGGCTGTTCCTGAAGACGAACGCTAAGCACTTTAGCAGCAGCTCAAGCTGCATGTTCTTCGAAAAGGCCAGTACTAGTTACTGGCCTTTTTTATGCCTCTCACCTGTAAGTTTTTTTTACAAATTGCTCTTTTGTATGTAAAATTTTTTTACAGTAATCAAGTGCTTAGTGAACTGCGCCACACTTTTATGATGCAAACTACATTTAACAGGGAAGTCTCGTCCTGATTAGTGGAAAATATCCCCATTATTAATTGACGCGCTACAGGTACGCGAACAAAACACAGGGAATGATGAAAATTAATCGCAGATATAGGCAGGCAGCGCAGGGTTTCACTTTACTGGAAGTCATGGCGATAGTTGCCGTGCTTGGAATACTGTCTGCTGTGGGAATCGCCAGCTACAGTAACTACATTACCAAGTCCAAACTGGTTGAAGCGGTAGTGCTGTTTGATGCTGTCCGCACAAGCGTCGTCAGCGATTATTATGTCACCCGTGGATTCCCGAATTCTGTGATGTCCGCCCGCACCAGCAGTGATGCCGGCGCATCCCAGGTGACTTCTTCCCCCAATGCGATTACCTACAACTCCAATGTTATTTCTGAAGTCTGGTATTACCAGAATGAAGATGCCGGTGTCGGCTGGTTCGGCCTGCAACTTCAGGATGACCTGCTGACAGACTGCATCGATGACTGCCGTTTACATATTGGCTTTAAAGATGCCGATTCAAACCTGGATTTCTATTGCGGCTTATGGGACAGGGCGGAAGTCGGGGATGATTTTCCGCTCAATTCTCTGCCCAGTGGCTGTCAGGAAACCTGTGTCCGCTGCAAGCTGAATGAGAACGATGGCGCACTGGATTATGCTCTGAATAATCCCTCCGGCAGCAGCTCACAGAATAACAATAATAACTCCGGTAACAATTCCGGAAATTCTTTTGCTGATAACAGTGGTACTGCCGATAACAATAGCGGCAACGATGACAACGCCGATAATAATTCTGATGTCGCAGATGCTGGTAATGGTTCTGACGGGGCAAATGGTTCCGGCGGAAATGATGGCGGCGCGGATACAGGTGACAGTGTTGCCGGTAATGATAACAACAGCAGCAATGATTCCGACAACAATAGTGCAGGCAATGATAATAACTCCAACAATCTGGCCGATAACAGCGCTAATGATAATGGTCAAAATGCCGGCGATAGTGCTAATAGCGGAAACGGTTTAGCTGCCAATAACGGTGGTAGCGGTTCAGCTGGCGGCGGCAGTGGTGGAAGTGGAGCCAACGCTGGTAATAATCTTGCAGGAGCTCCCGGTAACTCACCCGGCAGTCCATCTGCCCCCGGAAGCGGTTCGAATGACTCCGGAGATAACGACAGTGGAGATACTGACGGTCGTAATGGTCGTGACAATGACAGTGACAATGACCGGAATGACAGAAACGATCGTAATGATAATGATCGTAACGACCGAAATGACAGAAATGATAGAAACGATAGAAACGATAGAAACGATAGAAACGATAGAAATGATAATGATCGTAATGACCGGAATGATGCAAACGATCGAAACGACAGGGATAACAACAATGATCGTAATGACCGGGTTGGCAACGATCGAAATGACCGTGGTAATGGCCGCGATGAAGATGAAGATGAAGATGAAGACGACGTAGACGAAGGACGTGATGACGACGAGGAAATTTGCGACGAACCGGGATCTGAGCGGGGGCGTGAAATGTCCGGCCGCGATTGCGAAGACGAGGAAGATGAGGAAGACGATGATGAAGATGACGATCGTCGAGGCAATGACCGCAACAACCGGGATAATGACCGTAACAACCGCAGAAACTGATATTCCCAGCTTAGCAAGAGCTTAACCGTACCCCAGACAGCGCTTGCTTTTCCTGCCCAAAACATTATTAATCTCTGATGTATCTCTGCATATGTTAGAGTTGATAGTGTCTGTATGAAATCTAATCTCTTTTCAAGACTTCCCGCTCTGGTACTGGCCCTGTTTAGTGTCTTTGCCCAGTCCCAGGAAGCGCCGCTTATCACTATTACCGGTGTTGACGATGAGTTACGCAACAATATTCTCAATCATCTACGAATCGGGGGCGAAAACTGTGACACTGATATGGGTCGTCTGCTGCGGCTGCAAAACCAGGTCAGGGGCAACACTGAAAGAGCAGCCAACGCACTGGGTTACTACAAGAGCAGCATTGCCATAAATTTCAGTCCCGGTGAGAGCTGCTGGATGCTGAATATTGATATCAACCCCGGCGAAGCTGTCATGCTTGATACTGTCAATATTGCGCTTGATGACCAGCCTATTGCCGTTTTCAATGAAGTGATTGATACTTCCCCGCTGGCTTCCGGACAACAACTGAATCATGGGCTGTATGAAAGGCTCAAAAACAACCTGAGTGCAACCGCGGTTGAAAACGGTTATTTCGCCGCACGCTTTGTTCGCTCTGAATTAAATATTGATCTGGTTAGTAATACTGCTGATATAGACCTGCTTTTTGGCCCGGGTCCGCGCTACCTGATTGGTAATATCCAGATGAATAATTCATCCATTCTTTCAGATGAATTTGTTGCCAACCTGTTTCAGATTAATACCGGCGATGCCTACTCCAACACTGAACTGGTCAGGCTCAGGAACAATCTCGACCAGAGTCAGTATTTCTCTCAGGTATCAATCAACCCGCAACTTTCCCAGGCACAAAATCAGTCCGTCCCTTTACTCGTTAACCTGGCGCCCAGACCAAGACACGCTTATTCAGCCGGCATTGGGTTTACTACTGACACCGGTCCCCGCGTCAGACTTGGATATGAAAACCGCTATCAGACCCGTAACGGCCATCGGCTTGATACAGAAATATCCCTCTCACAAGTCCGCCTGCAACAGAATGTCAATTACATGATGCCGATCGGGCGTAATCCATTACGTGAGAGCATGCTGTACAGTGCCGGCGTCATTAATGAAGATAATGACACCTTTGAAAGTAAGCGGGTTGAACTCGAAGCTGCCTACAGAAATGAATCAACAGGCGGCTGGTTACGCAATACCTTTGTTAATTACCAGCGTGACAGTTACGCAATTAATCTCGACAGGGATATCTCCCACCTCGCCATTCTGGGTTTTAATTTATCCAAAACCCAGGCAGATGATCTGATTAATCCGAGCCGGGGCTGGAATTTGTTTACAGAAATAAGCGGCGCCACAGACGCTGTCATTTCTGATACCAATTTTATTCAGACAATTGTTAATGGTAAAACAGTCAACAGCTTTGGCAGCCGCAGTCGATTGTTATTACGATTTGACAGTGGTTTCACCTGGATTGACGACAAAGAGGAATTGCCGGTTTCCCTGCGCTTTCTGGGTGGCGGCGACCAGAGCCTGCGTGGATATAAATATCGTAGCCTGGGGCCAACTGATGATAACGGCCTGGTCGTCGGCGGCAAGCATATGCTGACTGGCTCAGTCGAAGTAGATTATGAATTTCGTCCTCGCTGGCGCATGGCCCTGTTTACTGATGCCGGTAATGCCTTTAATGAATTCGATGATGTTGACTGGAAGCAAAGTGTCGGTGTCGGGATTCGCTGGCTTTCACCCATTGGCCCCCTGCGCTTTGATCTGGCTCACACACTCAATGATGATGAAGGATTCCGTATTCATATCACCATGGGCCCGGACCTGTAATGAATATTTTAATTCTTAAAATAGTTCTCCGGACTGTGTCTATTCTGATGGCCCTGCTGCTGGTGGCAATCGGGATTGTTTATTATTTGTTAAACAGTCAAGGGGGCGCAAACTTTCTTGCCACTTATGCCACTGACTACCTGCAGGAAAATTTTCAGACAGAGCTGCAGTATGATTCCTTACGTGGCAGTCTGCTGACAGGACTGGAATTTGAAAATCTGCAGGTTAATAATCCACAGCTTACGCTCCAGGCCAGCAATTTATCCAGCCAGTGGTCATTATGGCCCTTGCTCAGCCAGCGTATAGATATCTCTCAACTGGAAATTTCTGATCTGGATTTGCGTCTGTCACCGGGTGAGGGTGAAGCAACAGCTTCTGTACCGCTTGATGAACAGATTTTGCAGGTATTTTCCCTTCCATTCAGTATTGAGATGGAAAATATTTTGCTGATAAATCCGCGAATTCAGTCTGGCGAGCAGATACTAACCGTACAGAGTCTGGGTCTCGACATTCTGCTTAACCAGCGCCTATTGAGGCTTGATGAAATCACCTTTACCGGCTATGGCGCCACACTGAATGGTGCCTTTGCTTTGCAGGCAGAAGATCTGCTGCTGGATGGCAATCTTGACTGGACCCTCGACAGAAACCTTTTGCCCGACCAGGACGCAGTGACTGCCGGTTCGGTTTTTTTCAGCGGCGATATTAACTCACTGGATCTCAGCCACAGCCTGATCCAGCCATTAAGCATTGAGAGCGAAGGCAGCCTTGCTACCGGATTGCTGGATCAGACCGGAATCAACTTTAATCTTGAACATCAGCTTGAAGACCTGCTGCCCCTGTTACCGCAACAGAACTTTCTCAGCGGCTTTTCCGGCACCTTGCTGACCCATGGCTCACCCGAACTGGTTTTCCTCGACGGAAGTTTCGCGCTTGTGCCTGAATTGAATAATGCACTTGACCCCTCTCAGCAATTGTTACCGTTAACCCTTACGCTTGCTGGTGAATATGAGGAGCAGGGCCTCAGCTTCGAAACCTTAAGAATCGAAAGTGATGAAATAAGTCTTGAGGCTGTCAGCGAAATTTCTCTGCAACCCTTTGGCCTGGACATGGACTGGGGACTGAACCGTCTGGAAATAAATGATTACCTGTCGGCAATCACCCTTGATGCTGTCCAGGCAGGAGGCAGTCTGAGCCTTGATGAAAATAACAATACCCGCTTTAGGCTGTCATTTTTACAGGCGCAGCTTAACGGCTATCCACTGGAAGCTGAAGGTGAACTGCAACTTGAGGATAATCGCTTTACTGATGTCAGCCTGGATTTCTCAACCGGTAGAAACCAGCTCTCACTTCAAGGACAGATGCAGGACAATCTCGACATTAACTGGTTACTGAATGCCCCTGATCTGTCCGTCTGGCTGCCGGCATTAAGCGGACGCATCCTTGGCGAAGGCCTTATATCCGGCAATATCGATAATCCAGACATACAGGGAACACTGGAAGCAGATAATCTGCGTTTTGAAGAAGCGGGGCGTGTAATTGAACTGGCCAGCATAGACAGCTCAATTCAGAGCAGTCGCGGGAACTATCAGTTTCAGTTCAATCTGGGTGAAGTAAATGCTGCGATTGAAAACCGCTCTTTTATTGTTTCAGAGACCCAGATTGAGTTTACTGGAGAACCACAAAACCATGAAGCCAGTCTGAATCTGCGCTCACCCGAGCTGGATATAGACATGGCAGTGCAGGGCAGCTATGCCAGTGAACAGTGGCAGGGAAGTATTCTTTCCTCCAGTCTTGATGGTGTATACGGCAACTGGATATTGCAGGAGCCGGTTGCAGCCGGGTTCAGTTCACAGCGCAGCAGTATGTCACGTCATTGCTGGCAGCATCTGGATACCGCAATCTGTCTGCAGGCAAGTCAGGCTGACAGCGATTTCAGCCTGGATATAGCCTTGCAGGATTTCCCCCTGGCCTACCTGAATACCGACAACATGATTGCCAGCCTGGATGATGCTGATCTGAATCAGGTTTATAGCGGTAAACCACCAGCAATAGGCCGACTGCAACAGGAGGTTGGCTTGTATCTGCCACAGAACACTTTCGTTGAGGGGCTGCTGAACATGGACATTCAGGTCCAGGGGGATACCGAAGATGTGCAGTCTGCAGATTTTTCCCTGGGCGTAGAGCCGGGTTCGGTTTTTCTCAACCTGTTCAGACCGGTCACTGATGATCGACAAAGTGTCGCGCCGGAAATCCAGACCTTTGAGCTTCAGCACAATAATCTGCAGGTCAATCGTACAGAAGGAGTGCTCAATGGCCAGACCCGTTTAAATATCCTGCACCGGGATAGCGGTGGCCTGGATTTTCAGGGTGATATCAGCGCAGCGCTTACCCTGTATCCGGATGACAGTATGGAGGGCGGTGCTGAACTCGATTTTTCCAGCCTCAACTGGGTGGAAACCCTGTTTCCTGACATGCGTAATACACGCGGAGAGATTAGCGGCAACCTGGATATCAACGGCAGTCTGGATGACCCGATGTTACTTGCCAATCTGAATTTACAGAATGCCTCTTTTGAATTGCCCGAGTATGGAATCAGCCCGGAACAAATCAATTTAACTTTCAGCAGTGATGAAGATGAGAATATTTTTATATCTGCTTCCGCAGTATCCGGAGAAGGTAACCTGACATTCAGTGGCAATGCCAATACCCTGTTTGATCCCCAGCGATCTTTTACGCTGGTTTTACAGGGTGAAAATTTCCGGCTGATTAACGATCAGAGCACCAGTATGACTGTAAGCCCTGTCCTTGAAGTCAATTTCCAAAACAATGCACTTGATCTGCAGGGGAGCGTTCTGGTGCCAGAACTGCTTATGGATATACGCGAGAATGCGACCATTTTGCTTAATAATGGTATTGATGTGACACGTGATGCAGTCATTGTTAATGCTCCACCAGAGCAGGCTTATCTGATGCAAAGTCGCCAGCAACAGAGTATTCGGGAAATACCCGTAAGCGCTGATCTGGAGCTGCTGCTGGGTGACAATGTGCGTTTCCAGGGCTTTGGTCTGGACATGATGCTGGATGGCAATCTGCGCCTGCAGCAGGATGTCAATCGCCCCTTGCTGGCCTATGGTGATATTTCCATCCGTGAAGGAGTCTATGAAATTTACGGCCAGAGCCTGAATGTCACCGATGGCAAACTGATCTTTTTTGGCAATCCGTCCAACCCCTCACTGGATATTCGCGCTTACCGGGAGACCGAAACGGTTCAGGCCGGCGTGTTGATTAACGGGACTATACGCAATATGCAAAGCCAGCTCTTCTCGACACCCAGTCTGCCGGAAAGCGAAATACTGTCCATCCTGATTACCGGTAAATCATTCAGCGATACCAATAACCAGGACCAGAGTAACCTGCTTGGTGCTGCAGCAAGTCTGGGCATCAATCGAAGTGGGCTGACCGGTCTTCTCAGTTCCGGCCTCGGTGTGGACACTCTTGATTTCAACAGTGAGTCCAACCTGGAACAGAGTTCCCTGGGACTGGGAAAATACCTGACACCGGATTTGTTCATGCATTATGAAATCGGCCTGTTTGAAAAAGAATCAGTCCTGTCACTGGACTATATTCTTAATGAACGGCTGCGTCTGGAAGTGGAGAGCGGGATCAGTCAAAGCATTGACATGACCTACCGCATTGAAAAATAAAAAGTTGCCCGGCATCAGCATAAGCCCTATGCTTAAGCCTGATTAATGCTAGACCAGCCTATGGAAAATATCAGCGCTTTCTTCTCATATACTTTATTTACCTTTAACGAGCAGACTTTTACCGTTGGCCAGATATTACTGCTACCGGTGCTGTTTTTCCTGGCATATTTTGCCATTAAAAAAAGCAGCTCATTCTTTTTACATCGCCTGTCAAAAAGAGGTCTTGATCCGGATCTGGTCCTGCTGTTTCAGCGCCTGTATTTCATAGTCGCTCTCTTACTGCTGGTCTTTACCACACTGGCCATACTAAATGTGCCGCTGGGAGCCTTTGCTTTTGTTTCCGGTGCGGTCGCTATCGGTGTTGGCTTTGGTGCCCAGAACATTATCAATAATTTTATCTCCGGCTGGATACTGATGTGGGAGAAGCCAATTCGCCTTGGTGACTTCCTTGAAATAGGGGATGTTAAAGGGACTGTCGAAACCATTAATACACGCTCAACACGTATACGCCGCACCGATGGGGTACACCTTCTGATCCCCAATAGTCATCTACTTGAAAACATGGTGGTTAACTGGACTCTGGTTGATCGACTGACACGCTGTATTGTCAGAGTAGGGGTGGCTTATGGCTCGCCGGTCAAACAGGTTTCAGAATTAATTCAGCAGGCAGCTGAAACCCATGAACTGGTGCTGGGGGATCCTGAGCCTCTGGTTATTTTTGATGATTTCGGGGACAGTGCTCTGATTTTTGATGTATATTTTTGGATCGAAACTGGCGGTGAAAAAGATTTACGTGTTATCAAGTCTGATATTCGCTTCAAGATCGATGAATTATTTGCTGCAAATGATATTGTGATTTCATTTCCGCAGCGGGATGTGCATCTGGACGGTGAAGTTAAAATCGTGCGCCAATAAGGCTATAACCACTTTTTAAACCGGAAATAGGCCAAAGCTCCCACCACCATAACTGTCATTGCCATGGCGACATAAAAAAAAGCCGAGGGAGTCTCAAGTCCTGGAAGGCCTGCTACATTCATGCCGAACAGTCCCGTAACAAATGAAATCGGCAGGAATATCACCGCAACAATTGATAATACATACATACGGTCATTTTGTTGCTGGGCCGTCAGGTTCATCAGCTCTTCCTGCAGGACAACGGCTTTTTCCCGCACCAGGTCCAGGTCTTCCACATAACGGATAATGCGATCAGATAGCTCCTGCACGTAGTGCCGGTCTTCTTTTACCAGCAGGGTCGCTGATTGCCGGAAGAGTGCTTCCAGGGCTTCACGTTGTGGCGCAAGATAGCGTCTGACCATGGCCGCTTCCCGGCGCAGGTTGGAGACATTGGCACGTAACTTAACAATATTTTCCACGTCAGCTGCGTCTTCATATTCCAGCATTTTAGCTTCAACACCATCCACATAATCAGCAATCCTGTCGGCTACCCGTTCAATCACAGTACTTAGCAACTCACTAGTGGTTTTCGGGCCTTTGCCAGACACAATTTCGTCTTTTACGTCTTGAGTGGAAAGTACGCGTTTATGACGCAGGCTGATAATACGATCAGCTTCAATCCAGAAGCGAAGCGATACCATGTCATTGGGATCTTCGCCCGGATTCATATTGATGACACGTAAAATCAATACTGCGCCTTCTTCGTGAACGTTAGTGCGCGGACGGGAATCCAGGCGGGTCAGACTGTCAATTGCATGTTCGGGGACTTCCAGTGATGCCAGCTGTTCACGGCAACCCTCTTCAAGAAAATCGAGATGACACCAGAGTGGGCCGCTTTCATCGCTTACCTTATCCAGTGGTACTCCAGCACCTTTGCCATTCAGTATAAAACCAAAAACATAAGAAGGAGATTCTGTTAGCGCTTTGTAATTGGACACATTCATATCCTGCAAAGACTATGCGATATTGCCAGATGAGTCTATCATTTCAAAATGTCAGTTAAAGAGTTATTCAGCATCATCGCCATTATCCTCACACTGGTGGCGTATTATCCGTATATCAGAAGCATTCACCTCGGGCAGACCCGGCCGCATTTCTTTTCCTGGCTGATCTGGGGTCTGACCACCATTATTGTGTTTCTCGCTCAGGTGAGCGCTGGAGGCGGAGTAGGGGTATGGCCGGTCCTGCTGTCCGGCATTATTACTTTTTATATCAGCCTGCAGGGTTTTCTGAAACGGGCAGAGATCAGGATCAGTGCCCTGGACTACCTGTTCTTGATTGCCGCGCTGCTTGCCATCCCTTTATGGCTGCTAAGCAATAACCCGCTCTGGGCCGTTATTATTGTCACCACGATCGACCTGTGCGGCTTTGGGCCAACCCTGCGCAAGGCAGTAGAAAACCCGGAACAGGAAAACATCTGGTTTTATCTGATCTTTTTTATCCGCTGTGGATTCGTTCTGCTGGCCCTGGAGGCCTATTCATTGGTTACTGTTCTGTTTCCGTTAACAGTTGGCATTTGCTGCCTGATCATGCTTGTCTTGCTATTTACGGCCGGGCAACAACTTCGCTCGTCGAAACCCTGAGCATTCAGAGGCGGTGACTATACAAAAACTGTACATGATGCTGAAGGACATTTTCAGTAAATGCCCGGTTCTGAAAACGCGCCTGGTAATTCACATTGATGCGGTTGCCATTTCTCAGTTCGCGATTTACGCCGAATATCAGGCGGGTCTGGCGAAAACCTCTTTGCATAAGATCCTTCTGTTCAACGTCATTCCAGGCAAAATGGGTTTGCCATCCAAGTTGCAGGCTGTGCCGTTCATCTACAGGCTTAACCCATTGCAAGTGAAAGCGTGAACGCAAGCCCATCTCATTGGATTGGTTAAAATATCGTTCATCCAGGTTTACCGTAAAACTGCTGACTCCACCTGCAAAGAAGACACGATAGGAATATTGCTGAATAAGCCTGATTTCCCGCTCAGCATTTCCCCGGGGGACAGTTGTATAAAAACTGAAAGCATAGGATGAATTTCCGACATTTTTCCCCAGCGAAAAATTAAGGTAATTAACTGCATTATTATTAAATCCATTCTGGTAAAACGACGAGACGAACAAGTTTCCGTAGACCCCGTTCTCGTAAATTTTTTGCAGAGAAATTCCTGCCTGGTTTGTCGATTCATTTTCAATGGCAACTGCTTGGCTTGTGGATAACCAAAAAGCAGGCACCAGAAGTAATGTGCAAATAAAATGAATGGAAGATAACTGCGGGAAACGAATTAAGGGCATGCTTATGCTTTTTGGAAAAGCGCGTATGTTACAGAGCGACTCGCTTGTTGACAAATAAATTACGCAGATACAGCCTGTTTTTTACCCGGCATTTCTTCTAGAATTACCGACTTAACTCCACTGGCTTTTTTTCATGACCGCACTCAGTGTCAATCTCAACAAACTGGCTTTGCTGAGAAATTCCCGGGGACGTAATTATCCTGATCTGCAACATTATGCACGCCGGTTTATTGAATTGGGCGTACAGGGGATTACCGTTCATCCGCGTCCTGATGAGCGTCATATTCGGCGCCAGGATGCCCTTGAACTGGCCGAGCTGCTCAAGGATTTTCCTGAAGTTGAATACAACATCGAGGGTTATCCTGCTGTGGACTTCCTGGAGCTGGTCAGCAAGTGTCGACCAAGACAATGCACCCTGGTACCGGATGCAGCAGATCAGCTTACTTCGGATCACGGTTGGGATTTCACTCAGCAGCTCGAGAATCTGAAACCCATTATTGCCCGACTTAAGCAGCAGGGCATACGTGTCGCCGTGTTTCTCGATCCGGATCCCTTACAGGCCGAGCTGGCGGCCAGAAGCGGTGCAGACCGGATTGAACTTTATACTGAAGACTTTGCCAGTACATTCGGCACCCCTCAGGGACGTGAGGTTTTCGGGAACTACCTGAAAACTGCCGGGTGTGCCCAGGAGCTCGGGCTCGGTGTTAATGCCGGCCATGACCTGAACCTGGAAAATCTGCCAGACTTTCTGAGCATTCCCGATATTCTGGAAGTCTCCATCGGTCATGCTCTGACTATTGAAAGTATTGACCAGGGTATGGATCATGTCGTGAAGCGCTACCTGGAGATCTGCCAGGCAGCAAATACGGGTAATTAGCGATGGGAATATTTTCTGTGTCAGACAAAATGGTCAGCCCGGAACAGGCACTGGCCGGGCGGGATGTAGAAATGCCTGTCAGTGAAAGGCATCTTGTACTGGATGCCCCATTGAAGGAAAGTGAATCTGGCGAATTTTCGGCCAGGGGATTACAGCAGGCCATATTCGCCCTGGGCTGTTTCTGGGGTGCTGAAAAACGCTTCTGGGAACTCCCCGGTGTCTATACCACAGCAGTCGGCTATGCCGGCGGCTATACTGAAAATCCGACCTACCAGGAAGTCTGCAGCGGGCAGACCGGACATGCCGAAGTGGTGTGGCTGGTCTTTGATCCGCAAAAAATTACTTATGAGGATTTACTGCAGGAATTCTGGGAAGCACACAATCCAACCCAGGGTATGCGCCAGGGTAACGACCGGGGAACACAATATCGTTCCATGATTCTGACCTATGACAAAAACCAGCTTGCCGCGGCAGAACAAAGCCGTGAGCATTATCAGTCTTTGCTCGAGGCACAGGGTTTTCCGCCTATCACCACCCAGGTACAGCCAGCCGGGCCGTTTTTTTATGCCGAGGATTATCATCAGCAATACCTGGCCAAAAACCCGGAGGGTTATTGTGGCCTCGGTGGCACTGGCGTGTGTTACAACTGAGCGCAGGGTAAACTAGGTTCATGAAAGCCGTATCCGAAAGACTGACCGTTGCGATATCTTCCCGGGCGCTGTTTGACCTTAGCGAAAGCCATGAGGTTTATGAACAACAGGGCGTCGAAGCATATAGGCAGTATCAGATAGAACGTGAAGATGAGCCGCTGGCGCCAGGCGACGCCTTTAATCTGGTGAAGAAACTGCTGCATATCAATACGCTGCTGGGCCGTGAACAGGTAGAAGTGATTCTGCTGTCCCGTAACACCGCCGATACCGGATTACGCATATTTAATTCAATCGAACATCATCAGCTGGCCATCAGCAAGGCAGCCTTTTGTGGTGGTTCGAGTCCTTACCGCTATATTTCGGCGTTCAACAGCCACCTGTTTCTATCCACCGATGGTGGCGATGTTCGACAGGCGCTGGAAGACGGTATTGCGGCAGCAACCATTATGCCTTCCGGCGTCGCCAATACGGATGACTTCAAATTACGCTTTGCCTTTGATGGTGATGCCGTGCTGTTTTCCGACGAAGCTGAGAAAATCTACAAGGCTGAAGGTCTGGAAGCCTTTACCAAAAGCGAGCGTAAAGCGGCCAGGGATCCGCTGTCCGGCGGACCATTCAAGCCTTTTCTCGCGGCATTACAGCAACTGCAGCGCGAATTTACCGAGGACGACTGCCCCATTCGCACCTGCCTGGTCACTGCACGGGCGGCTCCGGCTCACGAAAGGGTCGTACGCACCCTGCGAGCCTGGGATATCAAGATCGATGAATCACTGTTTCTGGGCGGGGCCGATAAAGGCGCCTTTCTGCGTGCCTACAATGCTGACGTGTTTTTTGATGACCAGGAAGGTCATTGTGAGTCCACCCGGGAGCATGTCGCTACCGGCCATGTCCCGCATGGTGTGGCTAATGCCCCAGTGAAAGACTGAAATAGATTCCCAGGCCCAGCAGGGCGACAATCAAGACTGTCCGCAGCAGGTTTTCCGGCAGTACTGCGCCCAGCCGGGTGCCCAGGTAAATTCCTGGTAGGGAACCGACCACCAGAGCCAGCAGCAACTGGTAATCCACCAGTCCGTTAAACATGTAACCCATTCCAGCCACCAGGGTCAGGGGCACTGCATGCGCAATATCGGTTCCCACCACATGTTTGGCCGGCCAGCTCGGAAACAGCATAAACAGTATGGCAGCCCCGAAGGCGCCAGCTCCGACCGACGACAGCGTCACACAAACGCCCAACACCACTCCCAGTGAGAGGACCAGCCAGGAACGGTAGCGGCGCAGGAGCTGAAAGGCAGGGTGTTCTTTGATGAGGGAGTCTTCACTGCTGACACGGTGCTGGATATAGCGGTTAAAAATCATCACCGTCGCCGTCAGGATCAGCATCACACCGAGGAAGCTGGTCAAAAAGACAGTGAAATTCTGGTTGTCCGCCATGCTGGCATCAATCACAAAGAAATTGATCAGCAGGGAAACCGGGATACTGCCAGCTGCCAGTAAAGCCGTGGTATGCCAGTCAACATGCCCGTGACGATGATGGAAGACCATGCCACTGGCCTTGGTAATCCCGGCATACAATAAATCCGTGCCAATGGCGATTGCCACCGGATAATTAAACAGCAGCAGAATAGGAGTCATCAGTGAGCCACCGCCGACACCGGTAAGACCGATGGCAAAGCCGACTGCAGCACCTGAAAAAATCAGTAAGAAAAGTTCCATGGCAGGCGACTCTAACGGCACTGATATATATTGAAAAGAAATATTTTTTCATATTATTATTCCATATAGTTATAATACGGATTTACCCCAGCCAGGTTCTGACATGAAACTGCAGCAACTACGATATATTCGGGAAATCGCACGTTCAGATCTCAACATCAGCCAGGCTGCAGAGCGGCTGTTTACTTCGCAACCAGGTATCAGTAAACAGCTGCGCTTGCTGGAAGAAGAACTTGGTACTCCGATATTTACCCGCAACGGCAAGCATTTGCAGGCGATCACACCAACCGGGGAAGCAATCATCGAAACGGCAGATGAGATCCTCACAAAAGTTGATCAGATTGAGCGTATTGCCGCCGAAGCCCGTGACCAGGAGCAGGGCAGCCTGTCCATTGCCACGACTCACACCCAGTCCCGTTATGTGCTGCCGGCCATCCTGCAGGGTTTTATGCAGCGCTATCCGGGGGTTTCATTACATCTGCATCAGGGTAGCCCGATGCAGATATCTCGCATGGCAGCCGACGGTACTGCCGATTTTGCCATCGCCACTGAAGCCCTGGAACATTTTGAGAATCTGGTAATGATGCCCTGTTTCAGCTGGAACCGGGCCATTCTGGTTCCCCGGGGACACCCTTTACTTGAGGCGGAAAGCCTGACACTTGAACTGATCAATCAGTATCCGCTGATTACCTATGTTTTTGGATTTACCGGTCGTTCCCGACTCGATGAGGCTTTTCAGCAGGCAGGACTGAAACCCAATGTGGTCGTAACGGCTGCAGACGCTGATGTCATCAAGACCTATGTTCGTGCCGGTATGGGCATCGGCATTATTGCCTCCATGGCCTGGGAAGCTGAACGGGACAGTGACCTGGAAGCACTGGATGCCAGCCATCTGTTCAGTAACAGCACGACCAGCATCGGGTTTCGGCAAGGCAGCTACCTGCGCCGCTATATGTTTGATTTTATCGAGGCATTTGCGCCGCATCTGAGCAGGTCACGGGTAGAGCAGGCACAATTGTGCACCAGTAACAGCAGTCGTGAAGCGCTGTTCAGCAAGATGGAAATTCCCGGAAAATAGGGGGTGCCAGGATCTAGTCCTGGCTGCTGCTATTGCCCTTGTGCAAGCCACATTCTTTGGCTGTTGCTTCTTCCCACCACCAGCGACCTTCACGTTCATGCTGGCCCGGATTGACCGGTCGGGTGCAGGGTTCACAACCAATGCTGATATAGCCCTGATCGTGCAGGGGATTGTAGGGGACATCAAACATACGGATATATTCCCATACCTGAGCTGAAGTCCAGTTTGCCAGAGGATTTACCTTGAGCAGGGCATTATCAGCTCCTGTGAAGCTGCTGTCCTGCTCAAATACGGCAACATCATTTCGTGTGCTGGGGCTCTGGTCCTTGCGCTGACCGGTAATCCAGGCATTCAGGGTCGCCAGCTTACGGCGCAAGGGCTCAATTTTACGGATGCCGCAGCATTCATGATGATCGCTTTTATAGAAATCATACAGGCCCTTGGCTTTGACGTAGGCCTCCAGCTTTTCTGCATCCGGAGACAGTACATCAATCGCCAGATCATAATGCTCCCGCACCTGATCAATAAAGCGGTAGGTTTCTGGGTGCAGGCGCCCGGTATCCAGGGTAAAGACCTGCAGATCCTTGCTGACTTTGCGGGCCAGATCGATCAGCACCACATCTTCAGCCCCGGAAAATGAAATGGCGATATTGGGCTCCAGTTCAAAAGCCCGGGCCAGTATTTCTTTGGGGTGCTTGTCAGCATATTCCACGGCCAGCGTGCCGGGATTTTCATTATGAGCCACTATAAGTCCTGATTTTTCCTGATTTAGCTGATATTCCGATTTATTCAGGCGCCTTGCCTGAGAAGGGCGTCTATTGTACCTGTCTTATTCCGCTCTTGAAATCATCAATTTTACAAGGACTTAGCGGTTCAATTTAAACAGCAGCTTAATTGATGTTCCACGTGGAAAAAGCCTTTAAAATTAATGACTTATAAAACCTTTTAGCCTTAAAGGCACACTATGTAGTGGCCCGGTGTGGCTTGCTCACTATATATGGTAGAGAAAAAGTTTTTCCCGGAATTTTCAATGCTGTGTTTCACGCCAAAACCATTCCCGGCAGTGACTCAGTTTGAAATTTTAATCATATTACCGGGCTTATCTTGTGTGACACGCCAAAAAACGTACGTCCATGTACAGGCTCGGCTGGCGACATCCCTGTCGCCAGACGGTCACACAAGATAAGCCCGGCAATCAAGCTACTGAATATAATTCAAATTGAGCCACCCACGTTTACCGGCTTCAGTTGCAAGCAGGTAATGAACAAGTGAGAATGCACTTTTTACATTCAGTGCCTGAATTACCACGAGGAGAATGCACTTGGAATTAGCCTGCCTGGACCTTGAAGGGGTCCTTATTCCGGAAATCTGGATTAACTTTGCTGAAAAAACCGGAATTGAAGAACTCAAAGCCACCACCCGTGATATCCCGGATTACGATGTGCTGATGAAACAGCGTTTGCGCATCCTGGATGAGCACAAACTTGGTTATCACGAAATTCAGGAAGTCATCGCCACCCTGAGCCCACTGGAGGGTGCAGTCGAATTTGTCGACTGGCTACGGGAACGCTTCCAGGTCATTATCCTCTCGGATACCTTCTATGAGTTTTCCCAGCCACTGATGCGGCAACTGGGTTTCCCGACCCTACTGTGTCATCGGCTTGAAATCGATGAAAATGGCCGTGTCGTAGACTATTTACTGCGTCAGCCTGATCCCAAACGCCAGTCAGTCAAGGCCTTTCACAGCCTGAAATACCGGGTGATCGCGGCCGGGGATTCCTACAACGATACCAGCATGCTCAGTGAAGCTGACCGGGGTATTTTGTTCAAAGCCCCGCAGAATGTGATTGATGAATTTCCCCAGTTCCCGGCGGTACACAGCTACGAGGCGCTGAAAAAGGAGTTTATTGCCGCCAGCGACCGAGACCTGATTCTGTAGCCAGGGAAGCAGGAGAGCCTAGCTGCCCTGGCCCAGCTTCAGCGCCAGGGAGCGAAGCATATGGGCAGTAGCGCCCCAGATATAATATCCATCAATTTCAATAGAGTAGAACTTTCTTTTAATGTTATTTCTTATAAGAAACTCCTGCTGAAACAGGGCTGGATCCAGCAGGCTTTGCAGGGGCAGGGTAAAAATATCATCGACTTCATTGGGCTCCGGGACAAATTCCTGTATTTCCTGCAACTGCCCGACCACCGGTAAAACCACAAAACCTGTCGGCATGGTGTACCACTCCAGCGTTCCAAGTACTTCAACATTGGCAGGGTACAGACCAATTTCTTCTTCGGCCTCACGTAAGGCGGTATGAATAGGACCATTGTCCGTGTCATCCACTGAACCACCGGGAAAGCTTATCTGGCCGGCATGACTGGGCAATTCCTGACTACGTTGGGTAAATACCAGTTCCGGCCCCTGAACGCCGGGAACCAGCAGTATCAGGACTGCCGCCAGACGCTGCTGTTGTTCCAGTGTCGGAAATTCCAGCTTGTGCTTGTCGGTATTGAGACTTGATTTGAGCAGCTCAGCATTCATGGCTTTGCCAATGCATCCAGGAAAAGAGCTATTTTATCAAGACTTTCCTGATATTCCTCTCTGGCACGTGAATCGGCAACAATTCCGCCGCCGCCCCAGCAATAGAGCTGATCATCATCCCTGACCAGGGTGCGAATCGCGATATTGCTGTCCATATTGCCATTCTGGTCAATCCAGGCTATCGAGCCACAGTATACCGAGCGGGGCACTGTCTCCAGTTCCTCGATTATCTCCATGGCCCGGCGTTTTGGTGTCCCGGTAATCGAACCGCCAGGGAAACAGGCTGCCAGCAAGTGCCAGATATCCTGTGCCTGGTCTAGCTCTCCGACAATGGCGCTCAACAGGTGGTGTACATTAGGGAAACTGTGAGCCTCGAACAGGCTTTTTACCTCCACGGAACCGGTCTGACAGACCCGACCGAGATCATTGCGTAGCAGATCCACGATCATCAGGTTTTCAGCCCTGTCCTTAGCACTGCCAAGCAGGTCATCAAGTGCAGCCCGATCCTCCTTGCTGTTTGCATAACGCGGACGCGTGCCCTTGATGGGTTGCGTCAACACGCGTTTATTCCGCACCTGTAGAAAGCGTTCTGGTGAAAAGCACAGAACCGCCTGTTGAGCGTGTTCAATATATGCGGCAAATGGCGCCTGCGCCAGTGACTGTAATCGGCAAAAAGCGCTAAAAGAGTCGCCCTTGCATGCTGCCTGGAAACATTGTGCCAGGTTGACCTGATAGCAATCGCCGGCATGGATGTAATTCATCGCCTGTTCGAACATGGCTTCATAATCCCGCCAGCTCAGGTTTGAAACAAAATCCGTTTGCAGACTGAAGCCCTGTGCTTCCGGCGCCGGCTGCCGCAACAGTTCCTGCAGCCGTTCCAGTTTCCCGTCGGGACAGGAATCCTGCCAGCTCAAATGACATCGCTTAAGATGATGGTCAACAACAATAATCCAGGCATAAGTACCGGCCAGCACTTCAGGCAGTGCCGGACCCCTGTCCATATTTGTCTGAACACGATGCTGACGGTGCAGGGCAGAATAAGCAAAATATCCAATCAGGCCATATTGCAGGGGCAAAGCCTCATTCAGGAAAAAACCCTCGTCAAGTGACATATGCTGATCGAGAGTGGCAAAAGGATTATCGGTATTGATTCGCTGTACTTCAGCTTCAGACTCGATAGTAAAAATGCCATTCTCATAATGAAATTTTATCTGTGGATCTGCCGCCAGCACATCGAAACGGGCATCGGGATGCTGGCTTTGTCCGCTGTGTAAAATTACTGGCAGAGGCAGGCTGCGCAATCGTCTGAATAAATCCAGACTGGAGTCAGGGTAGGGTAATTCTGTGAGACCTGGCATTTATATTGAATACAAGTTCAAATTAAATATAAATTTCAAATGCAGTTTGTCGGTCGGGGCAATCCGGAAATTTTGCAGACTGTTTTCAGAGGCGTCCCTGGAAACAGTTGCATCAGGTAGGCACTTTTCCCCTTGTCACTGCCCAGTTCTTTTGTCATCAGTTTTATCAGTGCACGGGTTGACGGAATCAGACCGCTGCGCTGATGAAAATCGCGCAGCAGATTGATCAGCTCCCAGTGTGCTTCTGTCAGCTCAATGTCTTCCTGCTGCGCCAGTGTAGCAGCGACTTCCGGACTCCAGTCACTCAGTTTACGCAGATAACCGCGCTTATCCAGCGCAACCTCCTTGTCCTGTATCATTATTACCGCAGTCATGATCAGGCCCAGCTCTGAACCTTGGAGAACTTCAGGGTCAAGTCTACAAATCCGGTATAATCGACAAGACTAAACACACCGGACACTTTATCGCTGATTCCCCGTGCCTCAAGGTCCTCCATAAGCACATACGCAGGTAGTTTCGATTGTTGCAGGCCTTGCAGAAAGTGCTGATTAGTATCGGCTTGCCCCAATGCAGCATACACACCATCTTCAATCAGCATCAGTGTATGTGCCTGCGGGTCAGACAAAATCAGGCCCAGGCATTCGTCAAGAGCAGAGGAATGCTGTGGTGCCTTATTGATTAAATGCAGAGTCTTGGTCAACTGAATACCTGATCAACAATTAAATACCTGATCTGCAGCAGCAATAGCAGCAGAAATTTCTACTGGATTGAGCAGTTTTGCCGGCAACAGCAGTTCATCTTCCTGCAAGGCGTTTGCCTGCAGGGCTTCACGGTCAAGCAGAATATTATTCACCTCATACAGTTCCAGTGACGGCAACGCGCGACTGATATTTTTCATTGCGCTTGAGTCAGTACTTTCCTGCGCCAGCAGGTGCAACACGCCCTGGGAAAAAAACAGCAGACTCACTTCCTGCTCAAATGCAGCGGCAGTCAGGACAATATCCAGAGCCGCCTCGGGCAGCACAGACGAATAGGGAGCCTGTCGGATAATCACCAGTATTTTCTGTTTTTTCGCTGTCATTTTATCAGGGGAGAAAATTAAGGGTACGATCAGAATTCAGTGTTGCATCGATTAACTGACCAAGCCCGCTGATCACAAATCCTTCGCGCAGGTTGGCCGCCGCCAGTTCATAACGCTCGGCTTCTGCGGTATCAACAATGCCACGTTTCAATGCGGATGCAACACAGACTACCGCATCTATTTCATGTTCCTGAACCAAAGCCTGCCAGGCAGCAGGTAAATCAATTTCATCCTGCGGTGGCACTTGAAAGCTGCAGGCGTTATAGACTCCATCCTGATAAAAGAACAGTCGATACAGGGAATGGCCGGAAGCGAGCAGGGCACGGGCAAAGTTCAGTGCCGTCATGGAAGACGGGGACTGAGGCGATGCATAAATAACCAGAGTAAAACTTTGCATCGAATTGACTACCCGCTAAAAGAAAAAAGCCCCGCTGGCTGAACCAGCAGGGCTTATACAAACTATGCTGCGCTTATTCTCTGCCTGACAACATGGCAATCAGATGCAGCAGATGAATAAAGATATTATATATATTCAGGTAAAGGGATACAGTCGCCCGAATATAGTTGGTTTCACCGCCATGGATGATGCGGCTGGTATCAAACAGAATCAGCCCGGACATGATCATGATCACGGCCGCTGAAATCACCAGGCTCAGAATCGGTATCTGCAGAAAAATATTCAGCAGCATCGCTACAATTGCCACAATGAGGCCAGTAAACAGGAACCCGCGCATGAAAGAGAAATCCTTACGCGTGGTCAGGGCATAGCCTGACAGGGTAAAGAAAATCAGTCCTGTGCCGCCCAGTGCCTGTAAGACAATACCCGGGCCGTTGGATAGTGCCAGGTAAAAACTGAGCATTGGGCCCAGTGAGGCACCCAGACAGCCGGTAAAGGCAAAGATGGCGATCAGTCCCTGAGAGCTGTCGGCTGCTTTATGCACCCAGAACAACAGTCCAAAACTGACCAGCATGAGAATCAGGGCCACGCCCTGGCCAATGCCAACCGCCATGGAAACAGCTGCGGTGAAAGCACTGAAAAGGAGCGTCATGGACAGCAACAAATAGGTATTTTTCAATACCTTGTTTGTTTCCAGAATCGACGCCTGACTGCGTTCTACACCGTAACCTAAATCATTCATTTCTTAACTCCAGTAGGTTCATGAATCACTTCATGAATGTTGTCATGAAAATAAACTTGTCTGACTGTATATAGATATGGTCAATACAGCCAATTTCAATGCTTTAATCATACTTGGCCGGGCGTTAAATGCAAGAAATACAGGATTGCTGATATGCTGAAAGGGCACGCCAAACGTGCGATTGCGGTTGGACTGAAGGACAATTTGCTGTAAGATTCAGGACCTTCCGGAGGGGTGGCAGAGCGGTTGAATGCACCGGTCTTGAAAACCGGCATAGGTTTATAGCCTATCGAGAGTTCGAATCTCTCCTCCTCCGCCATTTCCCCATAAAGACACCGAAGGGCTGCTCATGGACAAAAGCCCTGATGGAGGCCGTTTTCAGGTCTGCGGATACCCCAAATCATAATTGGGGACTGCTTTGCTTATTTTCCCAGTATTCTGCTCACAGCAGATACAAGCTCTTCTGCCGCTTTTGCCGAGGCTTCCTGCGCCCGCCAGGCAATAATCAGGTCAGGTCGAACCAGCAGGGCGCCGGTTTCGGAGACCTCCCGTATTCTGGCGAAATCACCGTAAACATCATCATACTGCTGACCGGGACCAATAACATGCATTCGCACCGGCAACTGTAAGCGGTCTGCAATTTTCTCCAGTGCTGAGCGCCAGATTTCTTCCCCGCCCATCCCGGTCAGCAGAGTGAACTGGCCTTTCCCACAGATATCGACTGTTGATATCCTGTGCTGATCTTCACTCAGCCAGGCATGTGGCACATTGGCGCCGGGGCGGCTGCTGGCCTGATGGTAAATTTGCCTGTCCCGGATAAATTCTTCCGCCTCGCTGCCATCTTCAATTACCGCGCCGGACTCATAGCGCAAATTCATTTCCACGCCATGACAGTTGTAAATATACTGGGTACCGGCAATCGACTGCCGTAACTTCTCACGCTGCCCGGCAGCCTCCGGAGTATTCTCTTTACGAGCGGCGATATTGCGATTCATTTGATCCGGATCATCAGTCCCGGTAATACCCAGGGCTTCCACGATCGGGATCAGATCATCCAGGCTCTTCGTCGCCCGTTTAACCACCTGCTCTCCAACCGGAATGCGTTCAGGTTCATAACTGTCCAGCAGGGAAGGTGCAGCTTTACCCTGAATGACCAGGGCAAGTTTCCAGGCCAGATTAAATGCATCCTGTATGGAGGTGTTGGAACCGAGCCCGTTCATGGGAGTATGCCGATGCACTGCATCGCCCAGGCAAAAAATTCGCCCATTGGTGTTTTTCAGGGCGTACATGCTGTTTACCGTCCAGGTAGATGTAGAGTCAATTTTGATTGGAATATCGCTATCACCAATCAATTGATGCAGCACCTTTTTTGCATAGTCTTCAGTAACATCCGGTTCACCTTCGTTAATATCGTAGCCCCAGATACACAGCCATTTATTCCAGGGGCGAACCATCCGAATCAGGGGAATGCCGAGTCCGGCCAGTTCCCCCCCTGGCTGAATTACCCAGTACAGGATGCTCGGGCGATGGGCGACATATTTAGTTAAATCCGCTTCAAACACGATATTCATGGAGCCAGCCATCCCCATTTGTCCTTCCATGGGCAATTCTGCATCTGCTGCTATTTGAGAATTACCGCCATCTGCGCCCAGCAGGTATCGGGATCTGACCTGATACTCTTCCTGAGTCAAACGATCCAGCAGAGTCGTTGTGACGCCTTCATCATCCTGGATACAGGAGAGATATTCCGTATCGAATCTTACTTTTGAGCCTCGGTGTGCCGCAGTACGTGTCAGAATTGGCTCCAGCAGGTTCTGGGGTAAATCACAGAGTTTGGCGGGACTGGCAAGTTCATAATCACTTCTTCGCGCAGGCGGCATACCCCAGGCCAGCACCCGTGCCAGTTCCTCTCCGGCAAGACTGGTACAAAAGGTATTCTCTCCCATCAGCTCCTGGGGCGTAGCAAGCGCGAGACAATCTTTCTCGACTCCCAGATCGCGTAATACTTCCATGCTGCGCTGGTTGGTGATATGCGCTCTTGGTGTACGACAGGTCCAGGCAAATTTGTTGATTACCATGTTACTGATCCCGTAGCTCGACAGTAAGGCTGCCGCGCTGGCCCCGGCCGGACCCGTACCAACAATCAACACATCAGTATCATACGAAGCTTGGGTTTTACTCATGCTTTATTTACCTTCTTGGCAAGATCATTAACAAATTTTGCGATAAAAAATTCTAGCTGGCCTGCAGGCCCAAGTTCCAATACCTTATTGCAACCGGATCAATACCTATTTTGTTATTGCAGTGAGTATCTTTTGTTAGTGATACTATGAGAAAAAAGGGAGAACCCCATGTTTGATATGCGCAAGCTCAGGCAATTCATAGCAGTCGCCGAAGAGCTGCACTTTGGCAAAGCTGCAATTCGTTTGCATATGAGTCAACCTCCCTTATCCCGAAGCATCCAGCAAATAGAAAAGGATCTGCAGGCAGAGCTGTTTATACGTCACCCTCACGGCGTAGAGCTGACCAACGAAGGAGAAGTTTTTCTTAAGGAAGCGCGCAATATTCTGCTCACTGTCGAGCGCGCTTATGAGAGAACCGCAAAAGCCAAACGTGGTGAAATTGGCCGTCTGGTCATCGCCTATCAGGGTTCCACCATTTACGACATTCTGCCGCGTATGCTGGTGAAGTTTAAAAGTAAATTCCCGCAGGCCCAGCTGGATCTGCACAACATGGATAAAAACGAACAGCTGCTGAACCTTAGAAATCACAGTATTCATATCGGCATAATACGCCATGTGAACAATGAGCCTGGCATCGTCACACGCACACTGGCAGAAGAAGCAGTTTACATCGCTGTGGCAGATGATCATGCCCTGGCAAAACAAAAATCCCTGACAATCAAACAACTTGAAGCTGAATCCCTGATAGTTTTCCCACGCACCAATCGGCCCAGCTTTGCCGACCAGGTAATTGCTGAATGTCGCAAGAGCGGCTTTATTCCCAAGGTAGTACAGGAAACGGAAGATGTAATCAGCGCGCTGGTCCTGGTTAGCGTAAAAACAGGGATCGCTTTCGTGCCTGCATCAGCCTGCAATATCAAAATTCCCGGCGTCAGTTTTTTACCTCTCAATGACAAGCAGCTAAGCGCAGAACTGTGCTGTATCTATTTAAAAGATCGTCGCGACCCTGTGCTTTCGGCTTTTTTAAATACACTCTGAAAATTCACAATACCTTTTCAGGTATCGAGCCAGCGTAAATTCGGTATTGGATTATTCGCTCAAGGGCACTTATTGTCCTGATTCTGGCTTAGAGTGAAATACGAGGCTACATTCATGGACAATCAAGAACAGTTGCAACGCAGTAAAGAAATTGTCAGCGACCTGATTGAAGCAATCAGGGAAGTATTACGCCAACATAATGTTACATATGAGGAATACCGTGCCGGATTTCGACATCTGATAGAACTGGCCGAAGCCCACGAAACACCCCTGGTACTGGATTGCTTTTTCAACCAGACCATTTGCGATATCGAAATGCAAACCCGGCAGGGCAGTCGTTCCAATGTGGAAGGACCTTATTTTCTTGAAGGGGCGCCACTGGTCACCGATACCATCAAAGTCAGAGGCAATACCGAGCCTCTGCTGATTCGTTGCCAGGTCAGGGATATACACGGCCAGCCCATTCCCGATGTCCTGACCGATATCTGGTTTGCCGATTCCAACGGTGACTACAGTGGTTACAGTGAGGATTTTCCAATCGAATATTTTCGCGGCAAGGTACTTACCGATCAGGACGGAAAATATGCAGTCCTGGGTTCCATTCCGAAAGAATATCCGATGACTTCCAATGAACATGGCCCTACAGGCAGCATAATAGAGTTGCTGGGCGGGCAGGGTATGCGACCCAAACATATTCACTTCAAATATAACAAGGAAGCTTTCGCGCCATTAACCACCCAGGCCTATTTTAGCGGGAGCGAATATCTGGATGCCGATCCGGTTGAAGCAGTCTTCGATGACCTGACGCACGAATTGAAGGACGAAAATGGTCTTGCAGTACTTGAGCTGGATGTTGTTCTGGACCCTGCAGAATAAAGAGAGAATTCAATGTGTCACGATACTGTCCCTGCATCATTACCCAAGCCTGGCCCATACCAGCTGAATGAATCCAATGGAATCAATTACCAGGATTTCACTTCAGACAATAATGCTGACGTAAGCGTTGCTCTGCTGACCGATATCTACGGCTGCAATGATTTTTATCAGAGCCTGGCTACATACTTTGCTGCCCAAGGCTGGCAGTCACATTTGGTTGATTTTTTTAGCGAACTCGGAGAACTGCCCGAAGTAACCCGGGAAGCAGCATTCGCAAGACGCCATAATTTGCACGACCGGGAAATTTGTGACGCTCTCGTGGACTATATTAACGAAAAGGGGATAAGTGCCATTGTTGGTTTTTGTCTGGGCGGCAATTTTGTAATGGAACTTGCGCACAAAAAAGTCCAGGCAAAGCTTGTTGCCTTTTATCCATTTCCGGCAGGGTTACCGAACCAGGATGCTATAGAGCCTGCTTTCACCTACCTGGATCAACTTGAACAAGCCGTCAGCGTATTAATGGGCGCCCAGGATGACCGGGTGGGTATTGATAATGTAAAGCGCCTGGCTGAAGCCGCTGAAAATATTCCTGCACTTAAGCTGAATGTCTACCCGGACAGCAAGCATGGCTTTCTGGAAGATCTGGACAGCACAGATAGCGGTCTGCAAAAAAACGCAGCACATGCTCTGGAAACTTGCCTGAATGTCATCTCCGGCAAGGCAGGCAGCGCATAATGAACGCAGAAAATATAGAAAAAATTGAGACGCAGATTATCGACCTGCCCCTGAAACGTATCCACAAATTTTCTGCCACGACAATCAATACCAAGTCATTCCTTATTGTTCGTATCTACACGAATAACGGCATCATGGGAATTGGCGAAGCCACCACACCCGGTGGGCCCTGGTGGGCTGGTGAAGCCGTGGAAACGATCAAAGTCATGATTGATACCTATCTCGCCCCGGCATTGATTGGTGAAAATGCCCTGCAAACAAAAAAACTATTGCTGATCCTCTCAGGCATTGCCGCCGGGAATCCTTTTGCCAAGGCAGCACTGGAAATGGCCCTTCTGGATATTAAAGGCAAGGCACTTGATGTTCCTGTTTATGAGTTGTTTGGTGGCTTATTACGGGAGTCAATGCCAGTAAAATGGCCTTTGGCACAAGGTGATCCTGCCGCCGATATTGCCGAAGCAGAAGTCATGATGTCGGCAAGGCTGGCGCAGGAATTCAAGGTAAAAATGGGATACATGAATCCTGATGACGATGTGAAATATATTACTCAAATACTTGAAGGGCTCGACGGCAGGGCGCCTCTATGTGGTGACCTGAATGCATCCTGGAATGAAATCAACACACAAAAATATCTGCCGGTTCTGATTGGTGAGGGACTGGATATGCTGGAACAACCGGTAGCCGCCTGGAACAAACAGGCCATGGCACGAATTCGTCAGACTTCTACCATTCCCATTCTTGCCGATGAGGCAGTCTGTACGCCGCAGGATGTTAACGAGATTAACACCTGTGCTGCTGCAGATATGCTCTCATTGAAATTTGCCAAATCAGGCGGGCTGTACGCAACCCAGCACCTGGCCCAGCTTGCTGATGCTTATGGAATCAGCTGCTTTGCCGGGACTTTTCTTGAAAGTTCAATTGGTACTTCTGCTTTTATGCATCTGGCAGCGACTCAGGGAAACATTGATGGTGGCAGCGAGCTGATCGGTCCAATCTGGCTTGCCGATGATATTGTACAGAAACCGGTAACATACAAAGATAATCATGTCTGGGTTAAGCATGAAGCAGGACTGGGCGTTTCACTGGATGAGGATAAGATCATCCACTATCAGAGGAAATAACGCCAGGCATCCAGTGGCATTGCCAAAACTTCAAGATAGCGCGAAAACCAACAGCTCTGTTAAAGCCCTTTATTCTGCTGCGAAGGTAAACACGTTGCTGCGCTGCAACTCAATCATGTCCACCAGGACGTTGCCACTTTCACGCAGATAGGGGTCCAGTTCCTCATCTTCATCCTCGGCGACTTCATCCAACCCTGGAGTGTTGATTGCAGTGACGTCTTCAACCTCATCACTGTTATCCATCTCTTCTACGCTGGCATAGGGCTCTTCACCTTTAGCAGTGCGACGGGCGTTTAAGGTCCTCAGGCGCCAGGCGTCATTTTCTGCACGCTCGGCAAGCAGGGTTTCGCGGTTCAGACTCAGGGTGTTATCTGCCCGGTTTTCCAGAGCTTTCTGAATCTGGGCATTGATATAGATAAAATCCGGATCGCCCTGCAAGCGTTGCTCGTGACGGCTGACCAGGGTCGGCAGCAAAGGCTGCAGATCGGCAAAGGGACGATAGAAAGATGTGGTTTCAATCGTATCCCAGGGCAGGGCGCTGTCCAGTGCTTCTTCACCGATTTCCTCGGAAACATCATAGATGTCAGGGAAATCGACATCAGGCAATACGCCACGGAACTGGGTGCTTTCACCGGAAATACGGTAAAACTTGGCGCGGGTGATTTTAAGCTGACCGGAACCCATCGGAATCAGTTCCTGCACTGTGCCTTTACCAAAAGTCTGGCTTCCGAGCACGACTCCCCGCTGGTAATCCTGAATGGCACCGGCAAAAATTTCTGAGGCAGAAGCACTCAGGCGATTGACCAGCACTGCCAGCGGCCCGTCATAAACCATGCCCGGATCGGAATCACCCTGCACTATATTGTTGTTCTCGGCATCCATCACCTGGACAGTCGGACCACGGTCAATAAACAACCCGACCAGGGAATTGGCTTCACTCAAAGAGCCGCCGCCATTATTGCGTAAATCCACCACAACACCATCGACATTCTGTTCTTTGAGCTCTTCGAGAAGGTTACGCACGTCACGTGTCGTGCTGCGGTAATTCGGGTCGCGATTCTGGTAAGCCGCAAAATCTATATAGAATGTCGGCAGTTCAATCACGCCGATATTGAAGATTTCACCGTCTCGCTCAACTTCAATAATTTCGCTCTTGGCGGACTGGTTTTCCAGCTGCACCGTATCACGGGTAATGCTGATGATGCGCTGCTCAAAGTCATTCTCGGCACTGCTGGGAATCACGTTTAAACGCACGACCGAGCCTTTTTCGCCGCGAATCAGCTGCACTACATCATCCACACGCCAGCCGATCACGTCGACAAAGTCGCCATCACCCTGGGCAACTGCAGTAATGCGGTCATTGGGTTGCAGTTCACCAGCCAGGTCGGCAGGGCCACCTGTCACAATTGAAACCACCTCAGTGTATTCATTTTCAGTGGTCAGCACGGCACCGATACCCTGAAGCTGAAGACTCATGTTCATGTTGAAGTTTTCGGCAGCCTGGGGCAAGTAATACTGGGTATGCGGATCCACCACCATGGTCATGGTATCCATGTAGGACTGAAACACTTCGCGCTGATCATTCTTCAGTAACTGACTTAACTGCGAACGATAGCGCTCACTCAGGTCAGCGCGGATTTCTTCCATGCTGGTTTCTTCATCCGCCAGTACCGCATTAAGCACGTTACTTTTCACCCGTTTGCGCCACAGGTCTTCCAGTTCGGCAAGCGAAGTCGGCCAGGATTCTTCCGAGCGATCAATAATCAGGTTTTCATCTACAGTGAAATCAAAAGGAGTTTCATCCTCTTCAATGCGACGCAGGGAATACACCATGCGCTCAATCACACGCTGGCGGTAACGGTTATACATTTCAAACCCGGCATTAACATCGCCGGCGCGCAGCATGTCATCCAGCTCGAAGCGATACTCTTCAAACTCATCAATATCAGCCTGGGTGAAATAAATACGGGAAGGGTCCAGGCGTTCAATATAACGGTCCAGCATCAGGCTGGAAAAGTCATCATTTACCTGGACTTCAGAATAGTGATTGCGCACCAGTTGGCTCAGGACAGCACGGGTAATCGGCGTATATTCATCAATCGGTGTAATTGCTTCATAAATGGCATCAACATCCAGCGGAATATTTGACGCCAGATATTGTGGTGACTGCTGGGCAGACAATGGCAGTACTGCTGCCAGTCCAAGTAACAGGCCCAGTATGGAACCCGAAAGAACCGTTTTCGGTAAGGAAATCGCTTTCTTGATAATCATTGTGCTTCCTGAATTATGCAGTTTTCTTGCGCTTTGGACCCAAACTTAACTTATTTATAGGGAAGTTTCATCGTTTTTCTAGGGGGAACTTTGTAAGGATTGTGAACTTAATCGGGTTTTATGCGCTTTTTTTTCGCCGAGGCATGCCTGGCGGTTAATTCCACATCAATATAACGGTCAGTGATGGCACTGGAACCATGGCCGGCATCATCCCGGACATGCTCGCGTGGGCGGTGTTTCACATCTTCTGAAATGCCGGTATGCCTGAGCCAGTGAACTGTCGCAGCCGAGAGTTGCGATGCTTCTTCGCTGAATCCATCTTCTTTCATCTTAAGCTGGGCCAGGTCAAAACATTGCTGCACGATACCGCGAATTTGCCGGGTACTGGTAATCCCGCCACGCCCACGGGCTTTATGTACCAGTGGTGTGGACTCACCGGGAGAGGGCAGCGGAGTCAGATTACGTGACTCCCGGTAGCGCTTCAGGGCAGCCAGCATATCGTCACTGACCGAGACCTGACGTTCCTTGTTGCCTTTGCCTACCGTGCGAAACCACCAGTTGCCTTCCAGGTCGCGCTCAAAGTCCCCCATGCTGGGACGCCAGCGCTCGGTTTCCACCAGCTCCGAGATACGCAGATACATCGCAAACAGGGCCTGCAGAATAAACAGGGTGCGTTCATGCTGATCGGGCTGGCTTGCCGCCAGTTTTTCCGCCGCGTCCAGAACATAGGACCATTGCAGCTCGGATAAGCGCCGGATTGGCTTCTGGCTCTGGGTTTTGCGCAGGAATTTGCTCTTTTGTCGTATCTGCGCCACCGGATTACGGTCGATGTATTCTTCCTGAATCAGGTAGTTATAAAAACTGCTCAGGACCGCAAAGATTGACTGGGTGCCGCTTTGCGAGAGGGAATAGGGCACCTCCGGCTTTTGCAGCACATATGGGCGCCAGAAGGGATTGACCTCCCTGGCCCCCTGTTTTTCCACGAACCGCGATACATTCCGGTCTCCAATCCAGGCTTTGGGGGGCTGATGGGCAAATTCCACATAACTTTCGATATCCTCGCGACGGATATCGCGCAGGGATTTTTCCGCTACCAGCCAGCTCCAGTGCAGAAAATGCTCAATTTCACGGCGATAGGTCGAAAAGTATCCGGTGAACCACGATA
>Ga0207881_1000219_pt1 | contig 31760 bp, 24 predicted proteins | sample MalvirmetagMSP97_FD_184227 | JGI IMG/M metagenome (GOLD analysis project Ga0207881, IMG submission 184227) | Marine viral communities from the Deep Pacific Ocean - MSP-97 (SPAdes) | ecosystem: Environmental > Aquatic > Marine > Oceanic | place: Pacific Ocean | collected 2011-05-03 | reverse complement strand
CAGGGTCGTCGATCAAACATGATCTGGCCATGTTTGATAACCAGCTCCGGATCACTTAAGACGCGCATGCTGGCCAAGGGGTCACCATGTACGACGACGATATCAGCGTATTTGCCCACCTCCAATGTCCCGACAAGATTGTCCACTCCCATTACCTGGGCCGGTAAAGCTGTTGCAGCATGGATGGTTTCCAGTGGCGCTATTCCAAGCATTTCTACCCAGCTGAGCATTTCCTGCCAGATTGCCTGTGAATGCGGATTACCTGACAGACCCGCATCCGTGCCTACTAAGAGCCTGACCCCTGCTTCCCGTAATTGGCTGATTTTGCTGACGACAATCCCGGCTTGAACCGGGTCTGGATCATAATTACCCATGGAGGTCAGAATATCCCGGACTGTATTGTCCGCTAAGCCGAGGAAATTCTCGGGATCATCCAGTAATTCACGGTTTTCAGCCGCAGTGCCTGCCCTGAGTTGCAAACCGATTGTCGGCGTCCAGAAAAGCTCCTCGCCATTATCGATTCGCTCCTCAATCAGACGCATCACACTGTCAGGATATCGCTCACTGTTAAGCCCGATATGCTGAAATTCATCTACTCCACCTTGCAGGCCAATTTCAATTTCAGCATCACTGCGTCCGTGTGCTGTGACTTTCAGGTTTTGTGCATGAGCAATATCAACAACGCTACGCACATCCTCAAGCCTCAGTCCTTCGGCATTACTGATCTTGAGCACATCAGCCTGGCGCTCTACCAGGGCATTGGCCTGTTCCTGCGCATTGGCAGAACCAGCAATATTGCGGCGATAAAATTGTGCCCACCCTGGCGGTTCCGGTGTGAGCTGGGGGCCAGCCACATAGAGTGTCGGACCAGGCAGTTCATTCGCGGCAATTTGATCCCTGACCCTGAAGACTGACTCAGGAGGCGCACCCAGATCTCTGGCACTGGTAACTCCTGCCTGCAGGAGCTGCAGTGCCGTTGCAGGCATTATGTTTTCGGCAAATTGCTCAGTGTAATTCTGGTGCCAGTAAGGATAATTTGTGTGCCCGGCATAGAGTAAATGTACGTGCATGTCCCATAAGCCAGGCAGAATGGTCCTGCCTTCTGTGGAAATGACGATATAGTCTTCGGGGATTTGCAAGTCCCCAAGCACACCAATATCTGCAATAAGGCCGTTTTCTATCAGCAAGACAGCATTTTCCAGGGGAGCTGCACCACTGCCATCAATCAAGCTTCCACCCACCAGGGCAATTTTAGTTACCGATGGGTTATTCTGTCCCAGACCTGGTGCAGATGCAGATAAAAATATTACGCTGAGAAAACACAGGACAGTACGAAACAAGTATTTATGACCTGGCATTAAGGCCTCCGATGGTTAAGCAATCTTGAATTAAGTCAATCACCATTGAATCATCAGATTACCCTGAAAATAGCAAAAATCCAGCAAATTTAATGTTAAGCTAAACCAGCACTCACGATACAAAATCATCAAATTCGTAGTATTTACAGCTTATTCAAATGGATAAATCAAAAAATCAATCCAGCGTAAGCTCAGGTCAGGCAAACCCTTCCTGGGAAATTGCCCCTAACTCTCTGCTACAAGCTGCTCATTTTGTTGGCGATCATGCAATTCTGGTTGTGGGGTGGCGAACCAGGCTTATTTTTGCTGCAAACGATGCCGTAGAAAAGACTTTTGGCTATAAACCCCATGAAATAATCAATCGAACAACAGAATTTCTGCACAAAGACGTTGCCAGTTTTAATTTTTTTGGCGAAAAAAGTATCAGTGTCATCGAGCAAGGCAAGGATACCTTTCACTGCTATTATCAAATGCGCAGAAAAACCGGTGAGCTATTTAATAGCGAAAATATATTAAGCCTCATCAGGAACATTGATGGTGAACCGATAGCCTGTGTTAGCATCGTAATCGATTTGGCGGATCCTCATGCCTCCCCTGCTTTCAAAGCAAGTAAAGCATTTCTCGATGCTATTTCCAATAATCTGCCAGGTGCCGTTTATCAACGCATTCTGACTCCTGACAATAACACCAGATATAACTTTGTCAGGGGCAATCTATTGAACAGGTTCGGGATTACTTCTGCTGAAATTGAAGCTGATCCAAGCATTGTCTTTGACGCCATGTCAGAATATTCATTAACAATATTTGAAAAAGCCTGGAGAGAGTCTGCGCGCGATCTGAGCCCTATCGACATTGAACTGGTGGCATTTACGCCAGAGGGGGAACAAGTTGATATCAGGGCAATTTCCACACCACGCAGGCTGGATGACGGAAGTATTGTGTGGGATGGAATTGTTCTTGATATTTCCGGTTAAAGAATCACGGGGCGAGTAAAGAGAGGCTTTACTGCAAATTAATTGCAGTTATATCCAGTAAGGTTTCTGCAAGTTTTTTCGAACAATTAACATTACAAAGTTCTGCTGCAAGAAACGTCCTTGCTTATTTGTATTTCTGCAGGTCTTTATCTTTGCCAATACTTTCAGTTTTTGCAGGCTGCATACGGTGGTCCATCAACAGCCAACTCTTGGCCTGGTTGATGTCTTTGAAGATTTTCACAAGCTGCCCACGGTTCAGAGAAACAGTTTCCAGAAATGACAGGCTGAGGGATTTTTTTCCTACTACCAGTGCACGCTTGACCTGGCCGGCTGACATGCCATGCTCTGAATAAACTTTTGCAGTGGAATCGGGCAGATCCATGATATCCGTAGTGGATAAGTCAAACGATGCCTCGCGAAAGTCAGTGAGTAATTTAAAACAAAAATGTTTTTTCGACAGTCTCAATGCTTCTTCTCTGACGGCTTCCACATCATCCAGACTTATCGGGCCATAATAGACGATCGAAATAAAATATCCTTCCCGGTCAAACTCCACCTTGTTCGTTGCCATTTGTTCCCTCAAGTGGCCATCCCGGCCTGTAACACAAAAAAATGCTGTGCTTTTTACGTGTTTTAATCAACAGAAGCAAGTATTTTTACATTTAAGTTGTTTATTACTGTTTTTTCAATGAACACAGTCAGTTGTTGATATCAAAAAGCCATCAAAACGCTCGTTTTTCTGGCTCGAAAGGAAGTTCGCTCAATCACCCAGAAGCCAGGCTTTCGCCTGATCGAAATCATGGAAGAGTTTGACATTCTGGCCACGATTTATTGACACTGTTTCCAGGAATTCCAGTTCCTCAGCACCATCTCCAACGACAATTGCGCGTTTCACATTAGCAACGGAAAGGTCATTTTCCGAATAGGCTTTTGAGGTTGATTCTGGCAATTCAACAATATCCAGTGTTGACAGCTCAAAAGTAGCATCACGGAAATCAGTCAACGACAAATGGCATTGATGCTCATTGGTCAGTTCAATTGCCCTGGAACGAATACTTTTCACATCCATTTTATGTACCACCCCATGATACTCAATCAGTATCATGGAATTGTCGGCATCATATCGAACTGAATGTTTGCTCATGGATTAAATCGAAATCAAGTCAGGTATGTTTATTAATGAGTTGTCTGTCGGTCAGAGCCTTGCAGCTTTGTTTAACTGTGTGTTCCTCAATATGACCAATGGCCCGGGGGAAGTAAAGTATTATCAGCTGTCACCAGCTTTCCTGTCTATTAACGGGGATTGCATTCATTACAGCAATATCTACAGCCATAGGATTTTGAATAGCTCTGTCTGGCCTGCAGAATAGCCCCGAAACAGCTTTTATGCTCACCCAGGTCAAATTGATCTTGTGGATAGGGAATAAAACGACAGCCTTTACTCAGGTTATGAATTTCATGCTTGCCTTCACTATTGGGAATCTTGCTGACACAAAAATGCTGCAATGCACCGATCCTGTTTGAGTTAAGCTCACTTTCCTGCCCTTTCCTTTGCTGTCACCTTAGCCTGATTTACATAAATCCTTTTCTACCGTTCAGTAGTTGCTGGACTGGGTTATTCACGCTTGTTGCGCATGGTAACAAATTCTTCTGCTGCCGTCGGATGTATGCCAATGGTCTGATCAAGCTGGCTTTTACTCAGGCCACATTTCATTGCCGCTGCAAAGCCCTGAATAATCTCGCCGGCATCAGCACCCATCATATGCATGCCCAGCACCTTGTCACTCCCCTGCTCGACAATCACTTTCATATAGGTTCTCTCATCCCGCCCTGTCATGGTGTGTTTAAGATGCCTGAAATCACTTTCATAGACATCAATTTTCATGTTCAGTGTCAGGGCAGCATCCTCACTCAAGCCTACTGTGGCCAGATTGGGGTGACTGAATACCGCCGTAGCGATATTACTGTAATCAAGCTTACTGTCATCCTCGGCAAACAGTTTTTTCGCCAGATTCATGCCTTCTGCCAGCGCAACCGGCGTCAGGGCCATACGACCCACAACATCACCCAATGCATATATTGAAGGATCCTGTGTCTGAAAGTCTTCATTGATCTCGATGTAGCCTTTGGCGTCGAGTGTCACCCGGGTATTTTCCAGTCCAAGCCCCTCGGTGCGCGCTTTTCTGCCGGTGGCGTAGAGCACGCAATCGTATATTTCCTGTTTGCCATCAGCAAAATGCACCCTGCATTTGCCCCCGTCAGCCTGACTGAGAGTTTCCACCGTGGTTCCCAACAGCAGATTTACATGGCGTCCCAACTCGGTAGTAAATTTATCCCGCAGGTCCCGGTCAAAATGATTCAGGGGCTGCTTGCCCCGGTAGGACAATGATGTCTTTGCCCCCAGACCGGCGAAAATTCCGGCAAATTCGACGGCAATATATCCGCCGCCCACGATCAGTATCGATTCAGGGAAGTCTTTCAGGTCAAATACCTCATTGGATGTCAGCGCCAGTTCCTTCCCCGGGATATCCGGTACAAAGGGCCAGCCCCCGGTTGCCACCAGAATTCTGTCGGCTTTATACTGCTGCTCACCGACCTGTACTGTGTGAGAATCCTGCAAAACGGCATGTCCTGAGATAATTTCCACCCCGGCCTGCTGAAGAATATTGCGATAAATCTCGTTCAGGCGGCTGATTTCCTGGATTTTATTATCGCGCAGTGTAGGCCAGTCAAATTCAGGCGTTAGACCACTCCAGCCATAGGCCTCGCTGTCCTCAAAGTCATAGTGGAAATGACTGGCATAACTGTAGAGTTTTTTCGGGACACAGCCTACATTGACACAGGTGCCTCCCAGATACAGATCCTCAACGATTGCTACCCGGGCACCAAAACCGGCGGCCATACGCGCCGTTCGGACACCACCGGAGCCGGCTCCGATCACAAATAAATCATATTCCTGCATGAATTCCTCGACTTCTTGACTACAAATTGGGGGTAAATGATTAAAAACAGTATGAATTTTACAAAAAGCATACCCTCTTTTGTCCTAAAACGTTATTATTGGAACGTTTTCGGCAAAAAATTGGTCAGAAAACAGACCTTATAAACCAGGAGAAACACTGTGAGCGACTCCACTAAAAGCACCCCTGCTCTGGTAGAGAAATTCGTCATTCGTTTGCCCAAGGGTTTGCGTGAACAGATTAAAACCCTGTCTGAACACAACCGTAGAAGCATGAACTCCGAGATCATTATGGTTCTGGAGAAGCATATTCGACAAAGTCTGCAACAGGAAGACCTGCAGGACTTTTCTTCAGATGAGATTCTGCGGGAAATGCAGAATATGCAATATGCAGAAAATAATGACATGAACAGCAGTGGTGATCAGCAAACCAATGATGTTCTGCGCAGACGCCTGGAAGCGTTGCCGCCAGAGAAGAAAGAAGCCCTGCTTGAATTGCTGGGTTAAGCCCGTCTTCAGCAAAAACTGACAGCGGGCATAAAGTCGTCTTGCTGGATAATACCCCGCTCCTCTGAAAAAATACTGACTGCCGTGAAGAAACTACTTCTATTTTTTATCCCATTATTTGCTGCGACCCAGGTTCTGGCAGAGTTTCAGCGTGCCGAAAACGGCATGGTCAGTTCCCGCTCGGATATTGCCTCGGAAGTTGGCAAGGATATTCTGGCACAGGGCGGTAACGCCATAGATGCAGCGGTAGCCGTCGGTTTTGCGCTGGCGGTAAGCTATCCCTCAGCAGGCAACATCGGCGGCGGGGGCTTTATGGTTTATCGTTCGTCGGAGGGCGAGGTCTACACCCAGGATTTTCGTGAAAAAGCTCCTCGGGCAGCACATCGGGACATGTTTCTTGATGAAAATGGCGATGTCGACCGTAACCTGTCCCGCAACAGCCTGCTGGCTACCGGTGTCCCCGGATCAGTTGCCGGGCATCTTGATGCCCTGGAACGTTTCGGCAGCATGTCCCGTGAACAGGTAATGGCGCCTGCCATTCAACTGGCAGAAGAGGGCTTTATCCTGAATGAGGATCTGGCCAGTCAGTTTGCAGATAATCTGCCACGTTTTGAGCAATATCCCGCTTCCTTAGCAACATTCAGCAATAATGATCAAGCCTACCAGGCCGGTGATTTATGGCAGCAGCCTGAACTGGCAGAAACCCTGAGAAGAATCGCTGCTGAAGGCCGGGATGGCTTCTACAAAGGCCCGGTAGCTGACATGCTGGTAGCCAGTATGGAAACTCATGATGGTCTTATTACCCATGCTGACCTGGAATCGTACCAGCCCTTGTGGCGCGAAGCCGTTCACGGAAGCTATCAGGGCTATGATATCTGGTCGATGCCGACGCCCTCCTCCGGCGGAATTCTGCTGATTGAAATGCTTAACATGCTGGAACCCTACAAGCTTGGCGAACTCGGCTGGGGCAGTACGGAAAGCATCCACCTGATGATTGAAGCCCAGCGCCGTGCCTATGCCGACCGGGCTGAACACCTGGGCGATCCGGATTTCTATGAAGTTCCCCGGCAAATGCTGCTCTCCAAGGAATATGCCAGACAGCGTTTTGCCGATTTTGATCCGCAGCGTGCCAGTGACAGCCAGGATATCGATGCCGGAAACTGGCCGGCAGAAAGTCCGCAAACCACCCACTACTCCATCATTGATGCTGAGGGCAATGCCGTATCCATCACCACTACCCTGAATGCTTCCTATGGCAACAAATTTGTAGTGCCCGGTGCCGGCTTTTTGTTGAATAATGAAATGGACGATTTTTCCAGCAGCCCGAATACTCCTAACGGTTTTGGCCTGATTGGCAGAGAAGCCAATGCCATTGCCCCGGAAAAGCGCATGCTCAGTTCCATGACTCCCACAATTATTACCCGCGATGATGAAGTCTTCCTGATTACCGGATCGCCGGGCGGTTCAACCATTATCAATACCGTATTACAGGTAGTGATTAACACCATTGATCACGACATGAACATCGATGATGCCGTCAATAGCCCGCGATTCCACCATCAGTGGTTGCCCAATATCGTGCGTTATGAAGAAGGAGCAATTCAGGAATCGGTTGTGCAGGAATTACGCGCTTTGGGCCACGTCGGTATTAGTCTGTCGCCTTTCAGGATTGGTGATGCCAATTCCATCATGGTCGTTGAGGATGCCTATGAAGGAGTTTCTGACTCGCGTAATGACGGTGGTGTAGCCGGTTTCTGATGCCTCTCTTTACAGTCTGGGCAAGACTCCAGACAGTACTTTGCTTTACATCTTTACGAAATATCCGGTAACTAAATTGTATGTGTGGGCTTGTCGGAATTCAGCAGCCCGGTCAGTCGCTGCTCGATCTTGCTCTTGGCTTCACTGTTCTTTTCCAGAAACTGCACCCCTATTCCCGGTGCCTTGTTCCCCTGCGCCTGTTGTGGTGTTACCCAGACTATCTTGCCATTAACCGGAATTTTTTCCGGTTCATCCGGCAGACTCAGGAGGATGAATACTTCATCATTGATGCGATAGTTTTTACCGGTAGGAATAAATATGCCGCCATTTTGCAGAAAAGGCATATAGGACGCATAAAGTACGGACAAATCCTGAATGCTTACTGAAAGAACCCCACGACTGGAATTGTTTTCAGTGTTTTCTGCAGTATTCATGCGATTCGTTTCCAGCGTTCTGTATTGTCACGAAATGGCCTGACCCATTCCAGACAAAGTGCTTCCAGTAACAATTGCTTGTTGGGATTGGCACGACTTCGCAACATGGCCCTGGTATTCAGTAAGTCCTGATAAAAAAAATGCAGACTACGCACATGTTTCGCCTCAAGCAGGCTTTGCAATTCCTGCAGTGATTGCCAGTGCCTGTTAGTCGCTGAGGATGTTTTATCCCGCAGCAATCCTTTCAGCAATATCTCTGTTGCAGTCAGTAATGTTTCGAGCAAAAGATTCTCATCCATTGCCATCCAATCACTGGCAGCATCAGTAATATTCATCTCTCCCTGCAACAAGCTTAGCAGGCTTTCATGAACCGCGCTTATTTCCTGCATGCTTTCTTCACTGGCGAATTTCAGGGCGGCCAGTGGTGCCCCATTGGTCATTTCAAGTGCGGCCCCGGCCTGTTCAGCAGATAAAGTCTGTTGCAGAAATTCCAGGGCCTGGTGCTTTTCAGGCCTGGGGAATTTTATTTGCTGGCAACGACTGCGTATGGTCGCCAGCAAACTGCCGGGCTGATGTGAAACCAGAAAAAACAGGGTGCCGGCAGCTGGTTCTTCCAGGTTTTTCAGCAGTGCATTGGCTGCATTTATATTCAGCAGTTCAGCCGGTTCAATCAGAAGTAACTTGTGTCTCCCCATGATGGGAGTATTGGCAATAAAGGACTGACTTTCACGCACCTGTTCGATTTTAATCTGCCTGGCTTCTTCTTCCAGCCTCAGCATCCTGAAATCTGGATGTGAACCTGCAGCAAAAAGTCTGCAACCCTGACACTGACCACAGGATTCACCTTCCTGTGCTTGCTGGCAAAAAAGCTGTCCGGCAAATTCCATCAGGGCATCCAGTTTGCCAATCCCCCGCTGACCGTGAAACAGATAGGCATGACCGATCTTATCGACCCTGGCGAGATCCAAAAGATGCTGTATCTTCTGCTGGTTCCAGGGCAGCTTGCGGTATTTATTCATAACTTCAGGCCCAGCCTCTGTTCAAGCGCTTCACAAATACTGCTCTCTACTGTTTCGATTGTTCCGCTGCCATCAATCACCACATGAGTTTCCGGCGAGGCCGCTGCAAGTTGTAAAAATCCTTTGCGCACTTTGTTCTGGTATTCCAGGCCTTTTTGTTCAAAGCGATCTTCCTTGCCACCCCTGGCTTCGGCCCGCTGCAGGGAAAGTGCCGGATCAAGATCAATGATCAGCGTCATGGCCGGAACAAAATCGCCCACCACAAGCTGATGTATCTGCTCAACCAGCGGCAGCCCCAAGCCCCCAGCGATTCCCTGAAAGGCTCTGGAGGAATCCGCGAAACGATCAGAAATAACCCAGGTTCCATTTGCCAGCGCCGGTAAAATTGTTTCCCGTAAATGGGAGCGGCGGGCGGCATAAATCAACAGCAGTTCACTGATGTCATCCCAGCGATCAACCTCTCCTTCGACAATCAACTGCCTGATGAGTTCAGCAGATTCAGAACCGCCAGGTTCCCGGGTGAGCAGGACGTTTAAACCGGCCTTGCGCATACGCTGTTCAAGCGCGCGGCTCTGTACGCCTTTACCTGCTCCATCAACGCCTTCAAATACAATCAGCCCGGCTTGTTGTGTTTCTTCAGTCATTAATTCTCGATACCGAGCTGATAGCGCTCGACTGCTGCATTGTGCTCTTCAAGTGTAGTGGAAAAATAATGTGTCCCGTCGCCTCTGGCGACAAAATACAGATATCCGCTGATATCCGGATTTAGTGCCGCCGCAATTGCCTCACGCCCCGGCAGGGCAATTGGGGTTGGCGGCAGACCATTAATCCGGTAAGTATTATACGGGGTTTGTTCCTGCAAATTTGCCCGGGTCAGGTCGCCGGTAAAACGATCCCCAAGTCCGTAAATAACTGTCGGGTCGGTTTGCAGGCGCATATTATTCAACAGACGATTGACAAAGACGCCGGCAATAAGCCTCCGCTCTTCTGCCCTGCCGGTTTCCTTTTCAATAATTGAGGCCATGATCAGGGCATCATAAGGTTCATCATATGGCAGCCCTACTGCCCTTCGCTGCCATTCTTCAGTCAGCACCTGCTGCATTAGTGTTGCTCCGCGCCTGAGCAGTTCACGATCGCTGGTACCGGTACTGAAATTATAGGTGTCAGGAAAAAACAGCCCTTCCGGGTAATAGTCTGTGGCAAACAGATTCTGTAATTGTGCAGCATCATCGATATCAAGGCTCGCAGTAATATGCGGGTGAGCCTGCATTTGCGCGAGTGCCTGTGCCAGAGTCCAGCCTTCAGGGATACTCAGCTGGCGATAAAAAACCGACCCGGCTACCAGTTTATCCAGCATTTCCAGCGCACTCATGCCCTGTTCCAGGACATATTCCCCGGCCTTGACCTGCTCGGCTTTGCCGCTCAGGCGGGCATAAAGTCGAAGATCAAAACTGCTGGGGATAATGCCGGACTCTTCCAGGCTATCTGTCAGGCTGGAAAATGCTTGCCCGCTTTGGATATTAATCAGGTAGGGGGCTGGGGCTGCTTCCGGCAACTGCAGATCAGCCTGTAAATGCTGATAGAAAAAAAATCCCCGTAGCAGGAGGCAGACCGCAGCTATATAGGCCCAGAACAGCAGCTGCTTTTGCCAGGGTATCTGTTTAATCTGCGTTATCCGCATGTAGTGCTTTCCCGAAAAGGCTCATTGCTTCAGTCGCAAAGCTGCCGGTTGCATAATGATGGGTTTGACCGGCATTCTCAAGACTGCTGACAGGCCATACTCCTGTCACACTATTACACAGGAAAAGTTCATCAGCCTGCAACAGAGCCTGCAGTGAAACATTCTCGATCACGCTGATATCAAACTCACCTGATTGCAAAAGCAGGTCCCGAAATATCCCTGCCACGCCACAGTTTTTCAGGGCGGGGGTGTACAGGCTTCCACCTTGAGCATAAAAAAGATTACTGCGGGTTCCTTCTATGATGTAACCCTGCTGATCACGCATGAGCCCCTCAAACATTCCTGGCTCCGGCCACTCACGGGATGCCATTACCTGATCAAGGCGATTCAGGTGCTTGATCCCTGCCAGTTCAGCCTGCTGTGACAGGCGATATTCACAGACAAAAACACGAACACCTTCCCCAGCCTGAAGCTGGGGCAGTTCAGGTAATGGATGCAGCGTGAGAATGCGAGTGGCTGACATTTCGCTTGCAGGCCGGTAGCCTCTTCCGCCTGCACCTCGACTGATCAGTATTTTCAGGATAGCGTAATCGGTAAAGCGTGCCTGCAGTGAGCTTATTTCATTTTCAAGCTTGGCAAAATCACAATTCAGCCCGAGCTTTTCACAGCCTTTACGCAGACGCTGCAGATGCTCAGATAAAAACACCGGACGGGAGCCGACCAGACGAACAGTTTCAAATACACCATCACCGTAGGCAAGGCCACGGTCATCAAGATTGATGGTTTTTTGTGGAAGACCGTTAACCAGCATGACTCCGGTCGCAGTTAATGTTGCTATGGTCGCTGAATAAATTGCTGAATTTTCAGCCCGTTCAGAGCCGTGAGAAAATCAGGGTGCCATTCGTGCCGCCAAAACCGAATGAATTACTCATGACCGTATCAACTTTGATGTCGCGGGCAGTATTGGGAACATAATCCAGATCACAACCCTCACCCGGATTATCCAGGTTGATAGTCGGTGGCGCTACCTGATCACGCAGGCTGAGAATACTGAAAACTGCTTCTACCGCACCGGCAGCTCCAAGCAAATGTCCAATCATGGATTTGGTTGAGCTGACACAGACATCCTTGGCCCCCGCACCATAAACTCTATGGATGGCCTGGGTTTCTGCCAGATCACCGGCAGGTGTCGAGGTGCCATGTGCATTGATATAGCCCACTGCATCTGCATCCAGGCCGGCATCATTGAGGGCATTTTGCATACAGTTGGCGGCCCCACTGCCGTCTTCGGTTGGCGAAGTAATATGGTAGGCATCTCCGCCAAGTCCAAACCCAACCAGTTCCGCATATATTGGAGCACCACGCTTTTTCGCTGCTTCATATTCTTCCAGCACGATCACTCCGCTGCCATCACCCAGGGCAAAACCATCGCGATCCCTGTCCCAGGGGCGACTGGCTTTTTCCGGATCATCATTACGGGTTGATAAGGCCCTGGCTGCGCCAAAGCCGCCGATGCCAACCGGCGACGTAGCCATTTCTGCCCCTCCGGCAATCATGGCATCGGCATCGCCGTAGGCAATCAGTCGTGCTGCCAGACCAATACTGTGAGTACCCGTACTGCAGGCGGTTGAAACGGCCAGATTGGGCCCCTGGAAATTATACATAATCGACAGATTGCCGGAGATCATGTTGATGATTGAACCGGGGACAAAGAATGGGGAAATACGGCGCGGCCCGCTTGAATCTATGGTACGTACCACATCCTCGATATTGGTGATACCGCCGATACCCGAACCGATGTTTACCCCGATCCGGGTCGGATCATATCCAGCCTCATGAATGCCTGATTCAAGTACCGCCTGCATGCCTGCTGCCATCCCATATTGCAGAAACACATCCATACGGCGGGCTTCTTTCAGCGGCATGTATTCACTTACGTCAAAGTTTTTGACGCAACCGGCGAAATGCGTGGTGTAGGAACTGACATCGAAGTGTTCAATTCTGGCAATACCGCTCTTACCAGCCAGTAAACTGGACCAGGTGTCTTCGACATTGTTACCGACCGAAGTCAGTAAGCCAAGCCCGGTGACGACGACTCTTCTGCGACTCAAAACCTGCCCCTCGATAGTTAAGTGCTAAAAACAAAAAAGCTACACCTGGAATCACCAAGGGTAGCTTTTTAGCACTAAAAATCTTTATTAGAGATTGGCGTTGATATAATCGATAGCAAGCTGAACGGTAGTGATTTTTTCAGCTTCCTCATCAGGAATTTCAGTTTCAAACTCTTCTTCCAATGCCATGACCAATTCCACAGTATCAAGAGAGTCTGCGCCCAGGTCTTCTACAAAAGAGGCCTCGCTTTTTACTTCATCCTCTTTAACCCCGAGCTGCTCGGAAACAATCTTTTTTACACGCTCTTCAACACTACTCATATTATATCTGCTCCTGGTAGTTCACTAATAAGAATAATTCTTAGTTTAAAAAATCCAATTATTTTTGTTGTCGTAATGCATGTTGTTATTGTCTTTTACTTACGACCTTACATGGCAATCAAAATAGCTATATTGCAGGGGCTCAGTTTACCTGTTTTTCAATAGATTGTAATCTGAAAGTCACATTAATAAACCCTAGCCCATATACATGCCGCCGTTAACATGCAGGGTTTCACCGGTGATATAGCCTGCTTCATCAGAGGCCAGATAGGCAACTGCAGCTGCTACTTCCTCCGGCTGACCATAGCGTCCCAGAGGAATTCTGCCCAGCAACAATTCACTGTGTTCAGCACTGATTTCCCGGGTCATGTCGGTATCAATAAAACCGGGAGCCACACAGTTCACTGTTATGCCCCGGGAGCCAACTTCCAGCGCCAATGCGCGGGAAAAACCTTCGATGCCAGCCTTGGAAGCGGCATAATTTGACTGCCCCATATTACCGCTGGAACCAACCACTGAAGAAATACTGATGATGCGGCCCCAGCGGGCCTTGGTCATCCCACGAACCAGTGCTTTGCTGATGCGGAAAATGGCATTGAGGTTGGTATTGATTACATCCTGCCATTCCTCTTCCTTCATGCGCATGATGATGTTGTCACGGGTAATGCCGGCATTGTTTACCAGAATTTCCGGGGCGTTATATTCCTCTGTTATGGCTTTGCAGAAAGTCTGTATGGAATCAGTATCAGTCACGTTCAGGCAATAACCTTTGCCTTCAATTCCCGCCTCGGATAAATAGGCACTGATTTTTTCGGCTCCGCTTTCCGTGGTTGCTGTACCCAGCACAATATACTGATTCTGCAGACCCAGTTTCAGTGCAATGGCCTTGCCAATTCCACGACTTGCACCGCTTACAACTGCTACTTTTTTACTCATAATAATCCTGTTAAGTATTAGGCCTGCCAGGCTTCCAGGGCCGCTTCAAATGCCGCTCTGGATTCAGTCGGTAATGCCTCCATCCCGGCAGAAATACGCTTATTGAGTCCACACAGTACCCGTCCGGGCCCGCATTCAACAACCGTATTCACTCCTTTCTCATTAAAGAAGCGGATGGTACTGGTCCAGGGAACCAGGCTGAAAATCTGATTCACCAGGTTATCCTGGATGTTGCAGCTGTTGTCCTTACTCAGACTGAGTTTGTAATTTTGCAGCACTGGAATTTTCGGGGAGGAAAAGGCCACCGCTTCCAGCACTTCGACAAACTGTGCAGCAGCCGGACGCATTAAAGAGGAATGAAATGGAGCAGAAACCGGAAGCGGAATCGCACGTTTGGCTCCTTTTTCCTTGCAGGCTTGCATGGCGTTTTCAACTGCTTCCTTGTGACCGGCAATAACAATCTGTCCTGGCGAATTAAAATTAACCGGTTCGACCACTTTTGCGCCCGAGTGGTTTTCACAGATCGAAACCACTTCGCTATCACTGAGACCGACAATCGCGGCCATGGCGCCAGTGCCGACTGGTACCGCCGTTTGCATCAGCTCACCACGCTTGCGCACCAGTGCAACAGCATCGGTAAAGGTAAGCGATTCACTGCAGACCAGCGCGGAATATTCACCCAGACTGTGCCCTGCAAGCAGCGCCGGCCTGGCACCTCCCTGGGAGCACCATAAACGCCAGATGGCAATGGACGCCGTAAGAATCGCTGGCTGGGTAATATGAGTCAGCCCAAGTTGCTCATCAGGATCATTCTGACACAATGCCCAAAGATCATACCCAAGCACTTCGGAAGCTTCTGAGAATGTTTCTTCAATCTGACCGTAGGCTTCAGCCAGATCGGCCAGCATGCCGACTTTTTGTGAGCCCTGCCCCGGAAAAATAAATCCCAGTTGTTGTTGCATAAAGCTGATCCTGATATTCCTGACAGATCTGCTGCCGCTTAAGCTGAACAGACCTGTAAGCAAAAAAGCAGCTTTGCAGCTGCTTTAAGGATGATGAATGGCTTATGCCGAATCACTCATTTGTTCAGTCGTCCTTACCCTGAACAATCTGCCGGCCTTTGTAAAAGCCATCCGGACTCATGTGGTGCCGACGATGACGCTCACCGGTCTCTGAATCAGTTGAAATGGTCGCTTTTGTCAAGGAGTCATGCGCTCTGCGCATATTACGCCTGGAGCGAGTAACCTTATTTTTTTGAACCGCCATGCGAATTACCTCATGTTAAATATGGGTGTTTAGCTTGTGTGCCGACCGCGAATTAAAATTAGCACCCTGAAAAAATCGCGTGATTTTACAGGATTATATTGAAACTATCGACTATTAAATACTATTCAGGGCATCCACAGACATTTATTAGTCTTTGAGCTTTTTTAACTTTTGCTTTTCCTGCTGTAATTGCTCTTTCAGCCCCTGAAGTTCCGCGAAAGGCTTTTGTTTCGTTTCAGCCTCTGGCGCCGCTGACGCCCGCTTTTTCAGCGCATTATAAGCCTGATTACAGTCAAGCTCATCATGATATATCACGATTGGCAGGCTGAGCATGATTTCATCTTCCAGAAGAGCCAGTAAATCCAGACTGCCCTGATCACTGAGCGCCACCTCCAGTTCTGCTTCCGCCAGTTCGCGGTCACCCGCCTCTTCCAGTTTATCCTTATCCAGCACCTGCAGATTAAGCTCAGTATCCAGCTGATAGGGCAAACCGCTCAGGCAGCGCTGGCAGTTAAGCTCCAGTTTCCCCGAGATGGAACCGCTCAGCATATCCCGGCCTTCATCACTTCGGAAAAACTGCAGGTCTACCATCAGCACGGCATTTTTATTGGTCTCGCTGGTATTAAGCGCTTCACTGAGACGGGGAAAAATATGCAATGGCAACCCAGCCTGATAGATGGCCTGCTTTGCACAGTATTTCCTGGCATCAATTTTACCTGGGGGCTGCGACATAGGCGCGCATGATAGGCACTGCCCGTGAAGCTGTCAAAGCAATACTTCCGACAGTGCAGAGTCTGGTTCAGGCAGTTTTTGCAGCTATCGCAGACAGTCGGTCGATCGCATTGACAAAGTTCTCATCATAATCCGCTTTAAAAGCAAGCAGCTCATCACTCCCAGGATGCCTGAATGAGAGCTCTGCAGCATGCAGGCACAGGCGTTTGACCCCAATGGCAGCCAGTGCCTTGCGCTGAGCTGCACTACTGTATTTTTCATCACCGCAGATCGGATGCCCGGCAAAGCCTGCATGTACCCGAATCTGGTGTGTTCGGCCCGTTACCGGTTCGGCACTGAGCAGGCTGAAATTGCCATATGCTTCAAGCACGCGAAAATGGGTCAGCGCTTCTTTACCGTCCTTGCTGACGGACACCTTTACCTCGTTCTGTCTGTTGTCATGACGCTGTAACCCGGCACTGACTTGTCTGAGCGGTTCAGGCCAACGCCCGTGAACCAGTGCATGATAGCGTTTCCGGGTTGTCCTGGAACGAAAGTCGTTTTGCAGTTTTTTCAGGGAGCGGGCGTTGCGGGCCAGTAAAATACAGCCTGAAGTGCCTTTATCCAGGCGATGCACCAGCTCCAGATATTCCTGCGGGTAAATACTGCGCAAGGCATCGATCAGGTTAATCGTGACTGAACTGCCCCGATGTACCGCCAGACCCGCCGGCTTGTTAATCAGCAGAATATCCTCATCCTGGAACAGGATGGACTTCTGCAACAGCTCGCGAAGTTGGAGAGTAATTTCCGGCAATGCCTCTGCCTGCCTGAACCTCAGTGGCGGAATCCTCAGGCTGTCGCCTTCACAAAGCTTGTATTCAGGTTTGACGCGCTTGCCGTTTACCCTGACTTCACCCTTACGGATAATCCGGTATACACGGCTCTTTGGTACTCCTTTCAACCTTGATAAGAGATAATTATCAACCCGCTGACCAGCAGCATTTTCATCCAGCGTAACCAGCTGTACTTTTGTCGGGACCAGGGATTTGCTCATTCAATGATTGTAGCAAAATGTCGCCCTGCTGCCCCGTAAAATAAGGCCTGACGACATCCACCAACTCCTTAGTAGAATGGTATAAATGATTGAACTAACAGGATATTACTGTTATATTCCATGGCTGTTGGGCTGGCGAAATGCGCCAGCTCTGCCAGGGATGAGATTGCCACGCTGATATTGCCCAGGTTATTGATCAGGATATTGGTCAGGTAAGTGCCGACAACAGTCAGTATCAATGAACTCATTCCAGGCACCGGGTTAGCCAACAAACTGCAACCTGACGCTGAATTTCAGCACTGATAAAGAATTATTTGCCCGGAAATGTCTGCCTGAACCGCGATTTCCGATTTTACCAAGAAGGAACCAGACAAGATTTTCCGTCTGCTTGAGTTCTGAAAACTGAAGCAGACCCATGAACGCAAGCGTAAATATAAAATTTATACATATAAACACCTGCCTGTGCAGGCAAATTAACCCGGTAAGACGGGTAACAGAATTAGTAATATAGATTGAGACGCATCGGCCTGCATGGCGGATGCCAAACAAGTTAAAAATACCCGCTCAGCCCCACTTTGGAGCTTGGCGGTACAACGAAGCTCCTACTGGCCCGATGAGGCTGATTAATGTAGGCGAAGGTTCGCGACCAACAAGTCCGCGCCCCTTTAAGGCTTGTTTAAATATAATAAAAACAATTAGTTATTATATTTACCTCATCTATCTTCTAAAGGTAATGTTGCTTTAAATAAGCAACATTTCTGTCCGTTACCCCTCCCCGAATAACGTAACGGACAAGTTATGAAAAGAATGCTCATCAACGCAACCCAGAAAGAGGAGTTGCGCGTTGCCCTGGTCGATGGCCAGAAACTCTACGATCTGGATATTGAAAACCGCACCCGTATCCAGAAAAAAGCCAATATCTATAAAGGCAAAATTACCCGAATTGAACCCAGCCTGGAGGCTGCCTTCGTCAATTTCGGTGCTGACCGCCATGGTTTTCTCCCACTGAAAGAAATTTCCAAAGAATATTTCTCCAAGCAACCTTCGGAAATCAGTGGTCGCATCAACATCAAGGATGTCGTCAAGGAAGGCATTGACGTCATCATTCAGGTGGACAAGGAAGAGCGTGGCAATAAAGGCGCAGCCCTCACGACCATGATCAGCCTGGCCGGTCGCTATCTGGTATTAATGCCAAACAACCCCCGGGCCGGCGGCATTTCCAGACGCATTGAGGGCGATGACCGTTCCGAATTGCGTGATGCCCTGAGCAGCCTGAATATTCCCGATGGCATGGGAATTATCGTGCGAACCGCCGGTGTCGGCCGTGAAGCGGAAGAGCTGCAATGGGACCTGGATTATCTCCTCAAGGTATGGGATGCCATACAGGGCGCCAGTACTGAAAAAGAAGCCCCGTTTCTGATCTATCAGGAAAGTAATGTCATTATCCGTGCCATTCGCGATTACCTGCGTCAGGATATCGGTGAAGTCATTCTCGACACCCAGGCCAGTTATGACGAAGCAAAAACTTTCGTACAGCAGGTTATGCCCCAGTTTGAAGAACGCATCAAACTGCATCAAGGCTCAGTTCCCCTGTTTACACACTTCCAGATCGAAAGCCAGATCGAAAGTGCTTTTCAGCGTGAAGTAAAACTGCCTTCAGGCGGCTCGATTGTCATCGATCCGACTGAGGCACTGATTTCCATCGATATCAATTCCTCACGTGCCACACGTGGATCCGACATTGAGGAAACCGCATTCATGATCAACCTGGAAGCGGCTGATGAAATAGCACGACAGCTTCGACTGCGTGACATGGGCGGGCTCATCGTTATTGATTTCATTGACATGATGTCCCAGAAAAACCAGCGTGAAGTCGAAAATCGTATGCGCCAGGCTCTGGAAATAGATCGTGCCCGGGTGCAGGTAGGCAGAATCTCACGTTTTGGCCTGCTGGAAATGTCCCGTCAGCGATTGCGACCCTCTCTGGGTGAAACCAGTGCCATTGTCTGTCCGCGCTGCAATGGCCAGGGAAGTATCCGGGATATCGAATCGCTGGCCCTGTCCATCATGCGTATTTTGCAGGAAGAAGCCAATAAACATAATTCCACTGAAGTCAGGGCAATTGTTCCGGTCAGTGTCGCTTCCTATTTGTTGAACGAAAAACGCGACGTAATTTCTGCAATTGAAGCTCAAAGCGAAGTCAAGCTGGTGATCGTTCCTAGCCCGATGCTGGAAACGCCGCATTATGAAATAAGCAGTGTTAACGATGAGGAAGATCTTACCCGCAGTTATAAACTCGAAGCTGAAGAAAAGCCCGAAGTTGATGAGTTTTTACCGCGCCAGCCCGCTGAAGCCGTCACTGCAGCAGTTCAGGCTCCGCATATGCAGCCTGGCCCTACTAAAGCTCCTGCTGCTGAAGAAATCCAGCAACCACCCACAGCCACCGGCAAGAGTCTCGGATCAACCATCAGCGCCGCCCTGAAAAGCCTGTTTACCGGTGCTGAGATGGAAGCGGAACTGAGTCCTGAAAAGCCTGAAAAGCCTGAAATGACTGATGACGCTCAGACGGAAAAGCCGCAGCAACAGAACAATAATTCTGCCAACCGCCAGCGCCAGTCCAGATCATCCTCCCAGACAGCTAAACGTCAGGGTGATGAGCAGTCAAAAGAACATAAGGGCAGAAAAGGTCCCGGTAAACAGTCGAAAGACGCTAAGGGTAACGAGGCGAAAAAAGCCAACAAACCAAACAAACAAAATCGCAACAAGCAATCTGCACCTGAGAAATCTGACAAGCAGTCTCCATCTGAGAAATCTGACAAGCAAAGCAAGCCAGACAGTAACGAAAATGAGGCTGCCAAACCCAAGGCCAAGCGTCGCCCTGCAGACAAGCCCAAACCCCGACGCCAGGAAAGAAAACGCAGCAAGCCACAGGCTGAACCTGACACGGATGCCAGCAAGCAAAACAGCTCTGGCAATCAGAATACTGAAGGCCAGGCTGCCAGCCAGCCAAGTGCTAATGCCGCTGCCGAACAAGCGCCTGAGAATGTAGCCGCTAATTCTCCTGCACCGGTCAATGAAGCAAGCAAAACTGCTGCAAAAGCAGTTGCGGCAAAATCCGATACACAGGACAAACAGGCCCGGGATGAAAACTCATCGGGATCAGCCAAGGCTGATAAGCCTGCAGCTGCACACCGGCAATCTCCGCCCGCAGCTCAAGCTGCAACGCAGACAAGTCCTGTAAGCAGCTCTGCCGGCAACGCCGAACAGAGTCCGGCAAAAGAGACGCCCCCTGCCCCAGCTATTCAGGAAGCAGCGAAGGCACCTGAACAGGTAAAACGCGCACCCAATGACCCGCGTAACCGGACACCACAGGCCGGAAATCCGGATACAGAAAGTGCAGCAAAAAGTGATGTCAAACCTGCTCCGCTGGCTGACAGCAATTCCCGGCAGGAAAGTTCTTCAACTAATTAAAATAAACGTGCCGGGCTTGAACCATAAACAGTAATTTGTAATACACTGTGTGGCCATGCCCGAGCATTATACTGACTTTACTTCGCTTGCCGGACAGCTTGATTCAGGCTGCCTGCTTCTGACCCCAAACCATCGTACTGCTGTCCAGGTTTATGAAGACTATGGACAGCTGCTGCGTACCAACAAATCACCACTGATTTCACCCAGCCCGGATATCTTTCCGGTTGATATATGGCTCAGCCGTCTTTACCAGGAAATGTTCGATGGCAGTGATACCCTGGAAGCGCTGGCCATACTCGACAGTCATCAGGAACTGGCACTGTGGAAAAAAGTTATTCGTGACAGTGAGGCCGGCAATCCTTTACTGAATCTGCAAAATGCTGCAACCCAGGTAATGGAAGCACAGCGTTTACTCATCCAGTGGCAAATTCCGCTGAACGATCTGCGGGTATTCCAAAGCAGGCATCACGATTATCTTGATGACAGCAGCGTGTTCCTGGAATGGGCTGCCGCATATCGAAAGTTCAGCCAGGATCATGGCCTGGTCAGCTTTTCCGAATTACTGGAGTTAATGCTGACCCAGCTTACCCTCAACCCTGGGCTTATCCCGAAAAATATAATCCTGCTAGGTTTTGCAAACCCGCCGCCCCTTTATCGGCAACTTTTTGCCCTGTTGGAACAGCATGCAAATCTACAATCACTGCACTTACACCGGCTTTCTCCTGAAGTCTGTAAAAAAAGCTACGCCAGTACGGCTGAAGAAATACTGGCCAGTGCCAAATGGAGTAAAGCCTTGCTGGCACAAAACAGCAGTATCAGGATCGGCATAATCTGTAATGAATTACAGCAACAGCTGCCACAGTTCAAACGCAGTTTTAACGCAATTTTTCAGACAGAAAACGAAGAACACAAAGCCTATTTTTTCAATACCGGGAATCCGCTAGTCGATGATATTCCGCTGCTTCGGCAGTGTGTAAAGCTGCTGCAATTCAATCAGACACAACTCCCGACCCTGGAATTATGCAGCCTGCTGCGTTCTCCCCTGCTGCTGGCTGCCGAGCAGGAAGCACAGCCGCGTGCCGCCATGGAGATGCAGCTACGAAAAAATGCTGATTCGCAAACCCGCAGTGCTGACCTGCGCTATCTGCTTTCCCGGGAGGAACGCCCATGGCACTGTCCCCTGTTACAGGAAGCATTGCTGTCGGCTGAGACATTGCGCCGCCAGCAAAAAAAACTTCAGTCCCTGGAACTATGGTCAGTTTTTTTTGCCCGGCAACTTGCAATCTTTTTACAGCCGGATGATGAGACTGACAGTCCTGCATTGATGTTACTGGGTGCTTGCAGTGAAGCGCTGGAAGAATTGCAGAATCTGAGTTTTATTTATCCTGCTGTCGGCATGCATGAAGCACTGAAACTGTTTGAGCAAACGCTTGAATCGCAAAGCAGCAAGGCCCATCGCCAGGAAGCCCCGATTCAGGTCTTCAGTGCAAGGGATGCGGAGGGGCTACGCTTTACGCATCTCTGGTTCATGGGCCTGTCGGATTTACAGTGGCCGGGGAAACGCTACAGTAACCCCTTTATTCCACTGCGCCTGCAACGTGAGTATGAAATGCCTGACAGCTCACCGGGCCTGGTCTACCAGGGTGCGCTGGACAGCCTGATAAATATTGCTGCCAGTACGGCTGAAGAAGTGCTGCTAAGCTACCCGCGTACCGATGATAATGGTGAGCTGCTGCCTAGCCCGCTACTCGATAAAATTCACAGCAGCCAGACAATGGTTCATGAAGATAATTCTGCTATCACGGCACAACTGCATCCGCAGACCCTGGCACTTTACAGGCACAGTCAGTCCCGATACCCGCTGGAAAATCTGACCGAAGCCAGCACACTGACACTCGGCGACGGTGAATTCCCAGGTGGCGGGGTCAGTCTGCTTGCCAACCAGGCCGACTGCCCTTTCAAGGCATTTGCCATTCACCGTCTGGGGGCACGGGAATTGCCCGCCATCAATTTCGGTATACCCGCCTTTGTCCTTGGCAACATGCTGCATCAGGTACTCGAGTTTTTATGGAGCCGGATTGAAAGCCAGGAAGCATTGCTGGCTCTGCCCGAAGCAAGGCTCGAAAGTATCATCAGTGAGGCTGCCAGCCAGGGTGTCAGCTATCTGCAGAAGAAACAGGTTTCTGTGGTGCAAAACCGTTTTGCCGAACTGGAAAACCGACGCATCAGGGAATTATTGCGACGCTGGCTGGAAGTCGAAAAGCAGCGTGGCCCTTTTACCGTTAGTGAAAGAGAAATCAAGGTCAACTGGCAACATGCAAAACTTGACTTGCAGTTCCGTATTGACCGTATTGATGAACTGCCGGACAAACGCTTTGCATTGATAGATTATAAAACCGGAGCCGCCAACAGCCTGAAATGGGATGACCAGCGGCCGAACTCCCCACAACTATTACTCTATAAAGAAGCGCTCACTCAGCAATCAATTTATCAACCGGTCGCTGCCCTGCTCTATGCTGAGGTTGCCATCGACAAACTGCAGTATCGAGGACTGAGTCAGGAGCAGGGTGTCTACCCCAAATGCGCGCTCGCCGAGCAAAACAGAAACCTGTCTGCCTACACCTGGGACAGCCTTCAGCAAATCTGGCAGCAGTCACTCCAGAAACTGGCCCAGGAATTTCTTGACGGATATCTGCTGGTCGAGCCAAAAACTTCTGACTCCTGCAAGCATTGTCATCTTGATGCCTTTTGCCGCATCGAGGAAAAGCTGGGGGAAGCAGAATGACAGAAGCGGCGATTATTGATGCTGCCCAGCGTGAATCGGCTCTGGATATCAGCCGCTCATTTTGCGTACAGGCTCCTGCCGGTTCAGGTAAAACCGAATTACTTACACAACGCCTGCTCAAGTTACTGCTTGTCAGTGACCGGCCTGAGGATATTCTGGCCTTTACCTTTACCCGCAAGGCCGCCTTTGAAATGCGTCAGCGCCTGTTATTCAGTCTGCGTCAGGAAAACCCTGATAAGCTCACGGAGCTGACCAACAAGCTGGCCCGGCAGGTTCTGGAGCGTGATACTGCCATGCAGTGGCATTTGCTGGAAAATCCCCAGCGACTGCAGATCAGCACCATCGATTCGTTCAATGTCGCAATCTGTGCACAACTGCCTGTTGTCAGCGGACTGGGCAGCCGGGTGGAAATTGTTGAAGATGCCCGTCTCCTGTATCAGGATGCCATTGCCAGTCTTTTTAAAAGGCTGGAAGGAGAAGATGACAGTGTCACTCAGGCACTGGCCGTTTTGCTTCAGCACCTGGATAACAATCTCGGACGGGCTCAGGAGCTCCTGAGCCACCTGCTGCAAAAACGCGATCAATGGTTGCTGCACATACTCAGGATGCAGCACCGGGGCAATATGCAGCAGGAGCTTGGTAAAAACCTGCAGCTTACGGTTAGTGAAGCATTACAGGATGCTGCTGAACAACTTGAACCCTATACCAGTGAACTGATGGCCCTTTTACAGTTTGCGGCGGAAAATCTTCAGCGTGATGGTAATGACTCACTGAGTCGTTTTTCCTTCAGTGCAGACCTCCCTGCTAGCAGTCCTGAACATTGCCTGGCCTGGCAGGCAATAGCCAGCTTTTTACTGACCAATGAAGGAAGTCTCAGAAAGGCCAAAGGCATTACTGTCAAAAATGGCTTCCCGGCAAAAGGCAGCGGTAAAACCAGTACTGAAAAACAATTATTTGAGGAACGCAAATCACAATTCGCAAGCTTGCTGGACAAACTCGCTGAATATCCGGAAATCGTAGCAGCCTTGCAGGCTATTCTGATCATGCCGGCTCTGGATTATCAGCAGGATGAATGGCAAATACTCGAATCCTTGAGTACGGTATTGCTCGAATTGGTGAAAGAACTGAATATCAGTCTGCAGCAGCAAAGCCAGGCTGATTATATTCATCTCAGTGCCAGCGCCCTGGATGCGCTGGGCCATGAAGAAAGTATCAGCGACCTGGCGCTGCGAATGGATTATCGCATCAAGCATATCCTGGTTGATGAATTTCAGGACACCTCGCAACAGCAGATCGAATTACTCAAACGCCTGACCCGTGGCTGGGAAAAAGATGATGGACGCACCCTCTTTATCGTCGGTGACGGCATGCAATCCTGTTATGGTTTTCGTAATGCCGATGTCGGCCTGTTTCTCCGGGCCAGGGATAAAGGCATAGGCCCGGTGTCACTCGAGAAGCTGCAACTGCAGATGAACTTTCGCAGTCACTCCGGACTGGTACAGGAGATTAATCATATCTTCAGTGCGTCCTTCCCGGCCCGGGACAACATCAGCAGGGGCGCGGTAAGCTACAGTGCCAGCCAGGCAGTACGACAAGCGGATACAGCGGGACTGCAACTGACTTACTTTATTCAGTCAGCCGAGGATAAAGTCACGCGTGAACAATGTGCGGCAACTGAAGCTGAAACAATTCTTCAGCACATAAAGCAGCTGCCTGCAGATTCCGACTGTTCCGTGGCTATCCTGGTCCGCTCCAGGAATTATTTACAGGCAATAATACCGGCCCTGCGTGCCGCCGGGGTTGCCTGGAACGCGGCAGGAATTGACAGCCTGGGTTCCTTTGCCGTGATCAAGGATTTACTGAGCCTGTTACAGAGTCTGTTGAACCTGGCAGATATCACTGCGCTCTTTGCCCTTCTGCGCAGCCCTTTTGTTGGCCTGCAGCTTCAGGACATTCACTGCCTGAAAATGCATGCCGATGCCCGGGAGTTAAGCCTCTGGGAAATTCTGCAGTCTTATGAAGAAACTCCTGGATTAAGCAGCGATGCGCAACAACGATTACAGCGCTGTATTCCCGTTTTGACTGAGGCTCGCCAGCAGCGCGGCTGGGGACCCCTGCGCGACTGGCTGGAAAACACCTGGCGACTATTAGGTGGCCCTGCCTGTCTCGGCAGGGATTATGAATTGTTGTATGTCGAGCGTTTCCTGGCCTTGCTGGAAAAAGAGGCAGACGGACATGAGATTACGGATATCCATCACCTGAAAAAGTTATGCCAGGAGACCTATCTCGGCAGCAGTCATGACAAGAATACGCCACTGCAGATCATGACCATACACAATGCCAAAGGACTGGAGTTTGACTATGTCTTTATTCCCGGCCTGGACCGCACACCTCCGCCGGATAAAAAAAATCTGTTTCTCTGGCAGGAACTTGCCTCGGAAAGCAGTGAGTCCCGTTTGATTCTGGCTCCCTTAAATGCCCGAGGCGAAGAAGACAATGCCACTTATCAGTACCTGGCCAATGAGGCCAGTCAGCGGCGTGAACTGGAAAGCACCCGCCTGCTTTATATTGCGGTCACCCGGGCCAGAGAAAAAGCCTTTTTATATGCCCGACTGACGCGTGATGATAAAAACCTTTTTAAAGCCCCGCCCCGCAGTTCCCTGCTGGGCCGGATCTGGCCGGCAATAAGCAATAACATTCAGGAAGAGGATTGTATTGTTTTAAGCATGGGGGGCAACAGCCAAACACCGACTGATCAGAGCCAGGGCAATTTCATACAGCGCCTCAGTAATACCTGGCAGATGCCTGAACCCGAAACACCTGCACAGGCAGAAATAGTGGAATATTCAGATCATGAAAGTTATCAGCATATTCTGGACAGGAAAATCGGGGAAATTATTCATCATTGCCTGCTTCTCAAGGTGGAAAAAAATACAGATGTTCTGCAAAGTGACTTGCTACCCAAGTACAAGCGTTTGTGGACTCGAGTGCTTGGCCCCTGCTGTTCAGACCAGAATACACTGGATAAGGCACTGGCCAGGGTCATTGATAATTTACAGGCCTGCATGACCCATGAAAAAGCCGCCTGGCTGTTTGACCCTTCACACACACAGAGCGCCTGTGAACTCTCACTGAGTGATTATCGCCAGGGTTGGCGCAAGGAACATGTCATTGACCGTACTTTTGTCGCTGACGACATCCGCTGGATTATCGACTACAAGTCTTCTGCACCGGCTGCCGGTCAATCACTGGAGCAGTTTGTAAGCCAGCAGGCTCAACGTTATAGCCCACAGTTAAAACGTTATGCCGGGCTTTTCCGCGATCTGGAAAATAGCGAAATAAAAACTGCACTGTTTTTTACCTCTCTGCCCTACTGGCATGAAATAGAGCTGTAAAGGCTTTATAATGCGCCGCTGCCCGAAATCCGGGCAGGAATAGCAGGCAGATACATGATGAATACCGAAAACCTGAATATTGAATCCTATACCAGGCTCATTTCTCCCAATGAAATGAAGTTGCGCCTGCCCCTGCAGGAAAAAACCCGGGAAACTGTTCAGCAAAATCGCCAGATCATTCGAGACATTCTTGACCGCAAAGATCACAGACTATTTGTGGTTGTCGGCCCCTGCTCGATTCATGATGTGGATGCCGCCCTGGAATATGCAGAACGCCTGCAACTGCTTGCTGAAAAAGTCAGTGACACGCTGGTGCTTGTCATGCGGGTATATTTTGAGAAACCCCGTACCTCAATGGGCTGGAAAGGACTGATTAATGACCCGGAACTCAATGACAGTTTCAGGATAGAAGACGGATTACACATTGGACGCCGGCTCTTGCTGAAACTAAGCGCCATGGGTTTACCAACCTCAACCGAAGCGCTGGATCCGATTTCACCGCAGTATTTGCATGACATTATTACCTGGTCAGCCATCGGTGCCAGGACAACTGAATCCCAGACTCACCGGGAAATGTCCAGCGGACTTAGTTCACCGGTAGGATTCAAGAACGGCACTGACGGTGGACTGGAAGTAGCAATCAATGCCCTGCGGACAGTTTCCAAAGCGCATCGTTTTCTCGGCGTTGATCCGGAAGGAAATGTATCCGTGGTACATACCGCCGGTAATCCCTATGCACATATCGTGCTTCGTGGCGGCAATGGCGTGACCAACTATGATTCAGTCAGCGTGGCCCAGTGCGAAGAAATCTGCCGGGCTGCCGGAGTCACTGACAACATCATGATTGACTGTAGTCATGCCAATTCCAGCAAAAAACCGGAACTGCAGCCACTGGTAGTGGAAAATGTCTGTAACCAGATAATGGAAGGCAATCGCTCAATCATTGGTTTGATGATTGAAAGTAATATCCATGCCGGTCGCCAGGATATCCCCGCCGACCTGAGTCAACTCAAATATGGTGTTTCAGTAACCGATGCCTGTATCGACTGGGAAACTACGGAATCCTGCCTTCTCGAAGCAAGGGATAAACTCAGGACTGTTTTGCCGGGGCGTTAGCCTTCTCCAGCATAGACGGATCCGGCAGCCCGTCCAGTGTCATCGTCGGAAAGGCAATATCGGCATCATGCTCATGAATGATGTCTATTATCTTTAGCAGCACATCCTGTTTTACCCGATGGTATTCAGCCCAGACCGTTGTTTTGGTAAAGGTATAGATGAAGAAGTCCAGTGATGACGCACCCATCTTGTTGAAATTAACGATCAGGGTGTTGTCCGTATCAATCTCTTCATGAGCTTTTAGCATCTTGGTGACTGCATCGATGATCTCGCCCACTTTGGCAGCATCTTTGTAACGCAGGCCAATGGTTTCATAAATCCGGCGGTTCAGCATGCGCGAGGGGTTTTCTACCGAAATCTTGGTAAAGACGGAATTGGGAATATACAGGGGACGCTTATCGAAAGTGCGAATGACACTCACCCGCCAACCGATGTCTTCCACAGTGCCTTCAATTTCCCGGTCAGGAGAACGTATCCAGTCTCCCACTTTAAAAGGCCGATCAAGATAAATAATCAGCCCCCCGAAAAAATTGGCCAGTAAGTCCTGTGCTGCAAAACCTACAGCAATACCGCCTATACCACCAAAAGCCACCACCCCAGTGACACTGATACCCAGCGTCTGCAGGATTACCAGTCCGGCAGTGATCATTACTGAAACGCGCAGCAAACGGCCAATGACCCGGATGGTTATTTCATCAGCTTCTATTTCGTCATTTTTGGTTTTTTCGAGAAAGGTTTCTTCGATATTCTTCACCAGCTGATTGAGGAACATCATCAGCAGGAGAATAATGGCAATGCGGCGCACGATGCCGGTATATTCAAACAGCTCGTTGACTGAAACAGTCTGTACTATTTCAGCGGCTATACTCAATCCGATTACCCAGACCAGTAAAGCCAGTGGTTTACGGGCCGCCTGGAGAACTGCATCGTCCCAGAGGTTTTCAGTTTGCTCCAGCTTTTTATGCAGCCGCTCGAGTGACAACTTCATGATGAAGTTGAACACTACTGTCGCAAGGACTACAGCAAACACATGTACAATCCAGGTATTTTCTCCGAAATCCAGCCAGGCGAATAGGTTTTGCATTAGGGAACCTTACCGGTTGTCTGTTCTTGCTAGGCCGTTTCAGCCAGTTCATCCTGCGGCACCCATTTGCCGCCGCGATAAAAGGCTTTCCACTTGGTCGCTTTGCCGTCTTTTTCACTGAGTAAATACTGCTCTTTGGTTTTACGGCTGAAGCGTACGACTGTTTTATTGCCTTCAGGGTCTTCCGTCGGCGCAGAGAACAGGAAGGAATATTTGGGATCAATCTTGTCCTTGTAGGGTAAAATTTCTTCTACCAGTGGCGCCCTGGTTTCACGATTTTTGGGAAACTTGCTGGCCGCCAGGAAAATACCCGCGGCACCATCACGCAATACATAATAGTCGTCAACTTTCTGACAAATCAGGTCTGGCATGTGCACTGGATCCATTTTCGGTGGCGCCGGTTCACCGTTACGTAAAAGTTTCCTGGTGTTTTTACATTCAGAATTGGTACAGCCGAAATATTTACCAAAGCGCCCGTTCTTGAGCTGCATTTCCGCACCGCATTTATCGCACTCCAGGACAGGACCATCATAACCCCTGAGTTTGAACTTGCCGTGTTCGACCTCATACCCCGGGCATTCCGGGTTATTACCACAGACATGCAGTTTACGTTCTTCATCAATCAGATAGGAATCCATTGCTGTATCGCAGAGTTTGCAACGATGTTTGCTCATCAGGAGTCTGGATTCAGCTTCTTCATCGGCATCAACAGAAATAGCCTCATCACCCGGAGTGAGGTTCATGGTTGTTTTGCAACGTTCTTTTGGAGGCAGGTTATAACCGGAGCAGCCCAGAAACACGCCGGTACTTGCCGTTCTGATCTGCATGGGACGCCCACATTCCGGGCAGGAAATATCAGTATCTGTAGGCTTGTTGGGACGCATGCCGCTCTCTTCAGAACGTGCCTCTTCAAGCTGTTCGGTAAAACTGCCGTAAAACTCATTGAGCACGGATAACCAGTCTTTTTCGCCATTGGCAACATCATCGAGGCGGTCTTCCATCTGTGCGGTAAATCCGTAATCCAGCAGTTCGGAAAAATTTTCCTGCAGGCGTTCGGTGACAATGTCGCCCATTTTTTCTGCATAGAAACGACGGTTTTCCAGGCTTACGTAGCCGCGGTCCTGAATCGTCGAAATAATTGAGGCATAAGTCGAAGGCCGGCCGATTTCCCTTTTCTCCAGCTCCTTGACCAGGCTGGCTTCGGTATACCTGGGTGGCGGTTTGGTGAAGTGCTGTTTGGGTTGCAGCTCTTTCAGCTCCAGCGTTTCACCGACCTGAATATCAGGCAATTCAAAGTCTCCTTCCTTATTGCTTGTCGGCAGTACCCGCGTATAACCGTCAAACTCCAGAATTCGACCTTTGATTTTCAGGTCAAATTCACCGGCGCTGACATTGATCGTGGTACTTTTATACTGTGCCGGTGTCATCTGGCAGGCAACAAACTGCTGCCAGATCAGGTTATAAAGTCGTTGTGCGTCGCGCTCCATACCCTGTAACACGCTGGAGTTTTCCGTAATCTTGACTGATGAGGGGCGGATGGCTTCGTGTGCCTCCTGGGCCCCTGCCTTGCTACTGTATATATTGGCATTATCGGGTAAATACCTGTCGCCGAATTTGCTGTTGATGTATTCACGACAGGAAGCAATCGCATCATTACTCAGGTGCGTGGAATCAGTTCGCATATAGGTAATATGACCGGCTTCATATAAACGCTGGGCCATCATCATGGTTTTCTTGACGCTGAATCCAAGACGGCCGGAAGCAGCCTGCTGCAAAGTGGAAGTAATAAATGGTGCCTTGGGTTTTGACGAAGTCGGTTTGTCTTCCCGGTTTACGACTTTAAAATCCTGATCCTGCAGGGCTTTAACTGCTTCCAGGGTATCTGCTTCATTGTCCGGCTTGAATTCATTGCCCTGAAATTTTACAACCTGAAAATTCAGGGCATTCTCTTCCGCTTTACTGCTGTTTTCCGTCCGCAGCAAATCGGCAAATAACTCCCAGTACTCTTCTGGAATAAACGCACGAATTTCTTTTTCACGCTCGACTATCAGTCGAACGGCAACGGACTGTACACGGCCTGCAGAAAGTCCGCGGGCAACTTTTTCCCATAATAATGGTGAAAGCATAAAACCGACTATTCGGTCCAGAAAGCGCCGCGCCTGCTGCGCCTCTACTCGCTTCATGTCCAGTTCGCCTGGTTCAGAGAAAGCCGACTCAATGGCTTTTTTGGTAATTTCATTAAACACAACACGTTGATAGCGGTCTGCTTCACCACCGATTGCCTGTTGCAAATGCCAGGCAATGGCCTCCCCTTCACGGTCAAGGTCAGTCGCCAGATAGATTTTGTCGGCCTGTTTAGCCAGCTTTCTAAGTTCTTTAACCACTGATTCCTTACCTGGCAGAATCTGGTAATTGGCTTTCCAGTTTTGCTCCGGATTAATTCCCATGCGGGCAATGAGCTGCTCTTTTGCCTTGCGGGCTTTGTGTGCGGCTTTTTCTTCCGGATCCATTTTTCGGGTAAGGGCTGCGGCCTGTGCTCTGGCTTTGGCATCGACGGGTTTTGCAGAACCACTGGTCGGCAAGTCACGAATATGACCTACACTGGATTTGACGATAAAGTCTTTCCCCAGATATTTGTTAATGGTTTTTGCTTTGGCCGGGGACTCGACAATGACGAGTGATTTTTCCATGGTTTTCGCTTTACTGCTGCTACGTTTTAAAAAAACCCATTGATTACAGGGGCGTCATAAATAAAGGTTCAACATCAAGCCTGTCAAGCTTTTTGTGAAAACACTTGATGTAAAACGGAGGTATCTGCAT
>Ga0207881_1000213_pt1 | contig 32278 bp, 29 predicted proteins | sample MalvirmetagMSP97_FD_184227 | JGI IMG/M metagenome (GOLD analysis project Ga0207881, IMG submission 184227) | Marine viral communities from the Deep Pacific Ocean - MSP-97 (SPAdes) | ecosystem: Environmental > Aquatic > Marine > Oceanic | place: Pacific Ocean | collected 2011-05-03 | reverse complement strand
CCGGAAGTACAACCACACGCAGTGGTTGATGATCTCGGCCGGGTATCTGTGGCCTTTGTACGACAGTAGTGCGGTGCTCACCCCACCGATTCTCCCAGTTCGCCGACTTCAACAACGTGACAGTGCCCTTTCGACGCTGCTGGACCTTGCGAGCGCGCTTGTCACCGGCGGAGGTACGTTTCGATGTCATACCTCACCGTCCCAGAGATACTCCAGAACATCCGGTGTTCGGCCGAGACTGCGGTGCATGCGCCGAACCTCCCCGGCCACACTGCACCCATCACCCGGCGCACCATGCCGCTCACCGCACGTTCTCTCAGCACACCACCGGCAACGTGCGTGAACACCTCTCACTGCGTCCTGTCCCTTCGAGCGGATCGGCGGAGCAGACGACGCCTCAGGTCATCAGGATCGGACATGATGTACATCAAATACAGCAGCGGCAGGTACATCAGAGTCTCTGGCCGCCGGCCGTCATGCTGCGCGAACAGTCGGTCGCGGACGGGATCAGCTTTGTCGAACCCGTGCGTAGTGTTCCTGCGCGCACGCATCAGCTGACTCACAGCGACGTCGAGCGACAGGGCTTTCTCCGCTCCACCGGGGAGCCTCAGAATCACCTTCTCCGATCCACGATAGTTCTTGATGAAGAACCCTTCTCCCACCTCCGTCAACGCCTCCACACCGTAAGCGGCGTACGGAAGGAGGACGGACTGAACATCAGCAGGCATACGATCTCGAACTTGCTGCAGCGCTTTTGCAGCAACCGAGGGCTTGCACAGTGCCGTGAGATCCCATGAAAGCCAGGACGACTCGATCAGGTCCATTGCCGACCACATCAAAACTCCGGCTGCGTAGTCGTCGTGCAGCGATAGCAGCGTCGAGGTAACTCGTTGCAGGAGATCAGCAAATTCCATCAGCCGGTTCTGCTGCGCATAGGGGAGGTAGTCACCGTCAGCATCCGCGAACAGACATGGGTTCAGGAGGTGCCCGAGAACCGAGTTCATCTGAGCAACCCACCAAGCGACGGCAGCACCCCACGCCGCCGGTGCCGGCGGCTCCTGCCGCTGAGGAAGACGACCCACTGGAGATCGGGGAAGCACCTGATGCGCTTCGTACGGAACAGGAGACCGCCCGATAATATCTGTGCCGAGAGTAAAAATCACCGCACCCGACACCCTGTTCGCCTGAAACGCCCACACCCATGGAGACCGTGCAGCCAACAACGGACCGAGATGGCTTGCGGGAACCAGCACACTGCTCAATATCGACGAGCCCGACGCGAAAACGACCTCGTCGACGTCGATCGGCCCGCGTCGTATGTCCTCGAGAAGTTCAGGGTCCTGATTCAGACGCAACACGAACCCAGGAAACCTCATCCGACGGTGCGTGGCGTTGCCATAGCGAACAACGTGGACAGCGTGCTGGCCGAACGGGTGCTCGTCATCGTCGTCCACAATTCCGGCCAAATCGCTACGTGCACTGCAGACTGCTGCAGACAATGACCCGTCGCGGGCTGTGATGACAGGTAACTGCAACGCATACAGGAACGATCCCACCGCGCCCGCGCTCATCTGCGTGATCGCGCGAAGGCGTTCCTCGGCGATTCGCTCATGGTCCAAACGAGAGGCGTAAGGGTCCTGCGGGAGGTCGACGAGCTCGTCATCGACGTCCGCTTCCGAGCTCGACAGGGTGCAGACTGTCATGAAATCCACCCGGTCCATGCCGCTAGCCGGCTCCGTCAACGCCCACACGTCCGGTGCGGACGTGTGGCCTACCTCGAACCCCAGCTCTTCCAGGTAGGCCTGCACTTGCCCTCCGGCCAACTCTGGTGGAATCGTGACGTTGACGGTCAACCGTTCAGGCATTCCACCAGCCTACAAACCATGAAGCCTGATATCTGCCTCGAATTTCGTCCCCCACGCTGAGCGGGGTGCACGGCTCTAGTTGGTGACCACAACCTGCAATTCGCCTATCCGACTATCTCGGGTGTGCCACACTCCAAATCGTCGACACCGCCACGAGAGCCGCCACCTGACTTCCCAGGGACTGTAAGCCTTGGTTACACCGATCAAGTGGCCATTGGTCGCGGGCCTGCCTCCGCCGATCTTGCCTCCTTGCAACAGGAGCAGTGCACGTCGACGCCGAAGGCGAGGCTCAACGAGGGGCACAACATAACTGAATATGTCCGACCAGACATCTACAGTTGCATCCATGCCAACGCGAGCTGTCCCAGACAAAGCGGACCTAGCCACCCTCAGGCCGGACCTCGCGAACGAATGGCACCCCACCTTCAACGGCGATCTTCATCCATCCCAATTCACGGCCGGCTCGACCGCAGTCGATATCTGGTGGAAATGCACCAAGAACCATGAATATCAAATGCGCATCGCCAAACGCGCCCTACATGGTTACGGCTGCCCATACTGCTCAGGTCGACGTACAATCTGCGGAGTAAACGACCTGTTGACCCTGCTACCGGAGGCCGCTCAAGAATGGGATCACGACCGGAACGACCGATCTCCGGAATCTGTAAAACCCGGCTCCGAATACAAAGCTTGGTGGAAATGCCGCCCACGTGGCCATTCATATCAATTACGAATTGACCGGTGGGTTTCTGCAAAATGCGCATGTCCGTACTGCGGTGGCCGTCTACCTATAGCAGGCGAAAACGACCTCGGAACCCTCGTGCCCGAAATTGCCGTCGACTGGCATCCAGACAAGAACAGCATAGGCCCTGACGAGGTACTGATCGGATCTAACAAGCCGGTTTGGTGGAAATGCAGGCACGGTCACGAATGGCGCGCGCAGATCGCGAGCCGCAGCTCAGGGAAAAGAACTGGCTGCCCAGTTTGCTCCAACCGTCGAGTCGAGTCCGGTGTAAACGACCTCGCTACGCTTCGACCAGACCTCGCCGCCGAATGGCACCCTACCCGCAACCAACTGACGCCCGGATTGCTATCGACGGGAAGCGCTCGTTCGGTGTGGTGGCTTTGCACGACAGGGAGGCATGAATGGGAAGACACCATCAGCACGAGGTCGCGTGGATATGGATGCCCCATCTGTTCAGGCAAGCGCGCCTTGGCTGGTTTCAACGATCTCTCCACCCTCTATCCAGAAATCGCTAGCCAGTGGGATTACAGCAAAAACGCTCTTGAGCCTCAACTTGTTCGGCCCGGATCCAACTACACTGCGAACTGGATTTGCGCGAAAAACCATCAATACCCTGCAACAGTAGCCGCTAGAGTCAGAGGACGGGGATGCCCTTACTGCGTCGGCAAACAAACCCTTCCAGGCTTCAATGACCTGTCGACACGAAGGCCCGATCTAGCTAAAGAATGGCATGCGACGAGGAATGTAATACAACCGTCGGAGGTTACTGGGGGCAGCAGAAAGTTATTTTGGTGGAGTTGCAATCCTTACGGCCATGAATATCAGGCAGAGGTATCAGCCCGATCCGCCGGGAATGGCTGCCCGATATGTTCGGGGCGACGCGTAAAAGTGGGCTTCAACGATCTAGCCACGACTTATCCAGAGCTAGCTAATGAATGGCATGCGACGAGGAACAAAACTGAGCCCTCACAGGTCACCTCAGGTTCCAATCGAAAGGCCTGGTGGAGCTGCACGGAATCTCACGAATGGCAGGCCACTATCAGCAGTCGCGCTGCAGGCAGGGGCTGCTCTCGATGCAAAGATCATGGGTCCTCGAAGCGAGAAGCCGCCGTATGCGAGGCCATAACAAAGATCCTGGGCATTGCTTATACTGGACCGCAACGTTTGCCATCCTGGCCGGGGGCTGTTGATCTAATAATTCACGATCATTCTACCGTCGTGGAGTACGACGGTTGGTACTGGCACTTCACAAAATCTGACACGGACAAAAGAAAGACACTAGCACTCGAAGAAGCGGGGTGGAATGTCGTCCGAATTCGGGAGTCAAAGCCAAATTGTGAACCACTACCTCTTATACCGGGGACTTTAATTCCCTGCACTGATTCCGAGGATCCCGGCTTAGTCGCCATCCGAGTAGTCGCAGCACTCCGTAAGACCACCGACTCATCCTGTGACTAGAACCTGTAGCTCGCCAACCCGTACTTCGGTGGTCGCGGTTGCGGTAGTGGGTATTGTGCCGCCGACGACTTGACCGGGGAGAACAGCAGTCCAAGTGACGACCCACATCGACGTCACAGAGACCTTGAAGGTACCGCCGGGCTCTAGTGTGGAGGCCTTCTGCAGGAAGTGGTTGCAAGTCGGTGACGGCAGTGCCATTGCCGCGTCGGTATAGGGGACGGAGGTCACCGGGCACAGGGGCGGGAGCGTGGGGAGACCGTCGCCGTAGTTGACGACAAGGCCCGTATTGACGGCGTTCATGTTGATGGTGATACCGCCGGTGGTGACGGTCCTGTTGATGGGGCCGACGGTAGCTTCTCGCGGATTAGCGACCCAGATCCAGGAATTCATTCCGACGAGTCCAGTGCGGCCTCCTGGGCTGTCGGCGGGTTCGGGGACGATCCCGATATCGATCGGCTCAACCTGAAGTGCGGTTACGGCCGCATTCACAAGATTCGCTACGTCGACGACGGCAGGCGGAGTGCCGGGAATGCCGGTATCCGGGAGCTGTACGCAGTTGGCTAGGCCCAGCCCAGCGCAAGCGTCGAGCTGCCCCTGTGTAGCGACCCCGAGCGTGCCGTCCGATTGAGGAAAGACCGTAGGTTGAGGTCCGCTGGGTGCGGGTGCCCCTCCCCCACCTCCTCCGCTTCCGAGCGATGCTGACTGTCCTCCAGGGATGGAAGTACCGGCACCGGAACTCGGACCAACTCCAGCGGGGGGTGAAGGCGCGGTCGTGAAACTGCCTTGCACGACAACGGCCTGCCCGCCACCGACGTCCCCAATGACATCTGCTCCCGCCCCACCAACACCCGGCTGGGCACCCGCGGACGGCGCGGTAAACGTCATGGCAGCCGCAACGGCAGTTCCGTAGATCAGTGTCCTAATCACCGCGCGGTGTTCTAAACGGTTAGGCATGGTTCCCTCGAATGGCAAAGCAGACGGATGAATTGGGCTACTAGCTGGTGCAGCTGTCGGTCTTCAAGGTGTTCAAACTGGTCACCCTCCAACCTGCAGAATCAGGCCATACAGCGTTTCGAACGGTGATCTGAGCTGTCTCAAACTGCCCTCGATCCGGAAGTGTTGCTGGACTGCCATCAGGAAACTTCGTGATCCACCCGGAGATATCGGTGCAAGTCTCGGTTTTGACCCATGCTCCGTCCGGCGAAGGGATTGGATTGCCGTCGGCGTCCTTCGGTGCCGACAGGTCGGTCACGGAGGAATTGACAACCACAATGGCCCCCGTGCTGGTAATTCCTTGAGAACGCCGGAGCGAGATATCGTCACTCACCTTGGGAAGAACCGGGCCACCCGCGACTCGATCCAATTCCTGGACCGCCTTCGCGGGATCGGCTTCGACCGCTCCACGCGAGGCATAGAACTCGTCGATCTTCGCGATTGCGCTATCGGTCGCCTGCTGTTCCGGTGACTTTTCGACACCCTCGGGGCCAGTGAGGACCGGCTGGGTGGTGGTCGTCACGGGAGTCGCTTCGGTGTCTCCGGTCCCGCATGCGACGCTGATGCTCGCAGCGGCGACTACCGCGAGAATTGCCGCACCGGTGCGGCGTCGTGTGCTGATCATCGTGGACCCCCTACGTTGTTCTGTGCGTTGTACTGCGGTAACGATAATGGTGCGGCTGTGCCGACCGTAACGTGCTCACCGGACACTTCAGACACCTCGATTGACGCGCTTGCTATCAACTGGCTATTGCTCCGATCCGGTATAGGGCGTTGCCGCCATTGTGGAATTGCGCGAGGGCACGCAAGAGTTCGTCGGTTTCGGGTTCTGGATCGACGTCGATGTCGCCGAGGTTCGCGAGCAATTGATCGATCAGCTCCTGGGTCTTGCTGATCTCGTCGCTTCCGTGGGTGGCAATGATCGCCAGTCGCCAGAGGCCTTCTCGGAACGGTTCGACGGTGACGCCGCGGTTTGCTGTGGTGAGCGCTGCGGCGAGATCTCCGGTCTTGATTTGTCGGGTGGCGAGCTCTTCGAGGGCGTCCGCGAGGGTCGAGATCATGTGCTGCTGCAGGTTTCGTGCCCACCCGTAACGGTCTGCCCGTGTCCCGGCGAACGGTTGATCGTTTACCAGTTCTGCGGCCGTCCGCAATTCCGCATCGGTGGCGGCGGCCGGGGTGGTGTCGATCAGTTGTTGCCAGTAGTCCCAGTCTGATCGGACATCGGGGTGTAGTCGGTAGCCGGTGCGGCCGGTGCGGTCGCCGTGCTTCGGGAATGCTTGCTCGCCGTTCTCCGTTTCTCCCAACCAATTTCGCAGTCTTGAGAGGTAGTTCTGGCGGCGTGTGGCCTTCTTCTTCGGCTGATCCTCCAGAGGGAGTTTGTCGAAATTGTCTGCAGGCCAGATCTTTTTGTCGATGGAGTCGTGTTTGATTCCCGGGTGGATCGAAAGAAGGGCTGCGATCTCGGTCAGGAGTACTTCACGGCCATCCTTGGGTGGCTCCGCGGTCGGGGTGGTGACGGATGGTTTCCCGAGAAGATGGAGCCAGAGATGTCCCGAGGCAGGTACGTCACCAACGACGGGAGCAATGGCTGGGGCCGGGTCATCGAAACCGATCGCTTCTGGGGATGTCCACTGCGCGACGTCCGGGCTGTAGGCGGGAACATCTGTGACGTCGGCGGCGGTCTCCGATGCGGTAGTTCCGTTCAGCAGCAGCTGGTCGGTGGGGTCGACCGCGGTGATGGCGTCGAGGAAGGTCTCAGCGCTTTCGGCGTCGGTGAGGTGTGCGTCGATTTCGGCTGCAGCCCAGGAGTCGTGAATGGATGACTCTGTGGGGATCGCTGGCTGTGTGGCGGTCGCGAGGTAGGCGGTAATGCCTTCATATTGGTCCGGCTCGAGGAATGCTGGCTGGAATGTGAAGCCGCCGTCGGTGTCTCGTTTGACAAGGCTTGCGGTGTTGCGGTCGACGATGTCGAGTGTCCACGCGGCCTGGGTGTTCTCGCTGGCGGTGCTGGCGGCAGCGAACGCTACGCGCGGTGTGGCGGCCAGGATCTGATCGAGTGATTGTTGTTGGTCGGCCGTCAACTGACTCGCGATGAGAACTACTTCGGGAGCGGTCATTTCGCTTGTGTCGTAGATCGAACGGGCCGCTGCAATGCTGTCGATGTGTTGTTCGACGAGAGTGTCTTGGTCACGTTCGGCTTGTCGGGCGAGTCTGGCCAGCACTTCGTCTGGTTGGTCGGTGTGCTCGATTCGACCGTTGCCGAACAGTTCGGGGAGCTCCTGTCCGAAACCGATCAGCGTCAGGTGCAGGTTGTCTGCGAGCGGGGATTCGACGAGTTCGAGGGCCAGGGCCTGGAGAGTGCCGCGGGCGTGGTCTGGTGAAGCTGAGATGCCGAGGTAGCCGAGTTCTTCCAGGTTGAGAAGAACTTGGGTTCGGTCGTCTGTGGAACCGAGTGTCACGAGCGTGGGGTACGGGCTGATTGTGGTGGGTGCTGGGGCGATCCGGACGTCGGCGGGGAGGGTCCAGGCGCCGGTCTCTGATCTGAGCCACGGGTCCGGCAGTACGGAGTCATCAAGGATTACTAGCTCCACCGCATCGGGACCGATGAATGCGCCGAGCAATGCCGGCAGTGCGTTGCCCTGTGTCCGAGCATGTTCGGCGATAGTCCTCAGTGCTTCGTCGAGCCGCGTGAGGACGTTGTTGTCCGCTGCAGAATGAATCTGTTCTTCCACAACTGCTGCAGCGCCCCAGGTTTCAGGGAGGGTCTCGCCTCTGCGGCGATCGTGCTGTTGACGGTGCCGGCGCAGCCCGAAGGCCCCAGCCAGTCCGATGGCCGCTAGGGCTGAGATACCGAGCCACAATGTGCTGTTCTGATTCTCGGAGACATCACTTGGCTGCGCAGTGGCGGCGATATGTACCGGGTCTGTCGTCGGTGTATTCAGTGGGATCTGGGTGGCTGGCTGAGTCGGGGCGGGAGCTGCAGCAGGACTGGGTGACGACGCTTGCGCCGGGGCAGGCATTTGAGCGGGTGCCGGCCCGGGTGCCACAACATCTGCGCCCGCGGACTCAGCAGCAGGATCGGAAGCTGCCACCGGGGCGGGAGCCTCTGCTGGCTCAGGGGCGGCCACCGGAGCAGGCGCTGGCTCAGGAACCGCCGCCGGGGCGGGGGCCTCTGCCGGGGCGGGGGCCTCTGCCGCCACCGGAGCAGGCGATGGCTCAGGAACCGCCGCTGTCGGAGCAGGTAGCTGTGACGAAGCGCTGTTGAGTTCGATTCCGAAAATCTTCGCAGCGGCGGCGGCAGCGGCCTGCGCTTCTGCCTGAGCCTGTTCGTCACCGCCCGGAACCATCTCTGCTTGCTCCGGAACGTCGGTGCCACCCAGGAGAGGTGCAGCGGAGGACGGTTCAGGCGCTGCTGCGGGGGCCAGTTCAGGAGCGGCAGCCGAAGCCGGTTCAGGAGCGACGGTCGGTTCGGGCACAGCGGCAGGTGCAGGAGCAGCAGAGACCGGAGCCGGTTCAGGAGCGGCAGCCGGTTCGGGCACAGCAGCAGGTACAGGAGCAGCAGAGACCGGAGCCGGTTCAGGAGCGGCAGCCGGTTCGGGCACAGCAGCAGGTACAGGAGCAGCAGAGACCGGAGCCGGTTCAGGAGCGGCAGCCGGTTCGGGCACAGCAGCAGGTACAGGAGCAGCAGAGACCGGAGCCGGTTCAGGAGCGGCAGCCGGAGCCGGTTCAGGAGCGACGGTTGGTTCGGGCGCAGCAGCAGTTACAGGAGCGGCAGCGACCGGGGACGGTTCGGACGTGCCAGTCTCGGCGGTTTGATCGTTGACGGTGAGCTGCTGGCCGACGTGGATGATCGTCGATGGTGCAGTTCCGTCGGCGTTGATGATTTCTTTGTAGCGGTGTCCGTCACCCAGATGTTGCTCGGCAATGCTCCAGAGACTGTCTCCTTCTCGAACTGTGTAGGCCCCGTCGACGGTTGTGGGTGCGGCGGCGGGGAGCTGAAGTTTCCATCCTGGTTGCAGCCATCCGTCGTCGGTCAGGACGTCGGCATTGAGTTGCTTGATCTCGGTGTATCGAAAGCCATCGCCAAGGTGGCGCTCTGCGAGTTTCCATAGGCTGTCGCCCTGCTGCACAGTGATGGTTTCCCCGTTGATGGGTCGGGCGGGGGCTTCTGCTGGATGCGGTTGGCTTTGTTCCGTTACTTGGATCGGGGCCGAGTGTGCAGGAGCGTCCAGAAACGGCATCGCGGTGAGGGGTTGGGCTGTGGCGGTTCCGGCGGTCACCAGCATCAGCGCTCCGCCTATGAGAATGGAGGCGCTTCGCTGCTGAAGACCGAGGCCTCGGAGTCGAGGTGCTTTGATGCCGCGTAGTGCTGCGGCCAGCTCGATAACGATGCTGAAGGTGAAGCTAGCCCAGGCGAGCCAGCCGATCCAGGTCACGAATCCGAGGAAAAGCGATCCGTCGTCTTGGGCGGTCAAAGCTGTTTTGACTTGGTTCAGATCGGGCAAGGTCGACGGGATCGGGTTGCCGCGAAATGTCCATAGTGCGAGCGGGAGTCCTACGACGAGGACGAGGAGGACGATCAGGTAGAGCAAACCGGTCAAGCGCCGTCGGATGGTCGTCATGCGTGTGTCCTTTCCGATGGCTGCAGGGTGGCCGATGTCGTGCAGCGTTCCTCCGCGAGTTGTGGGATCACGTCCTCCGTTTGTTCGTGGAGTTCCGTGGCTCGTCTGCTCTGCGGTGGATTGGTCATGGGGTGCCGGGGATTCCGAGGTTGGTGCGGTTGAGGTTGACGGTGGCTGTTCCGATGATCTGTTGCGGGCCGACGCCGATCAAACCGAGTACCCGAGGTTGGTAGGTCGTTGTGGTGGTGACCAGAAGTGTTGTCGGTCCGGTCTGCACCACGACGCCGGGAATTCCTGCTGCAGCAAGGTATTTGGTGGCCTTTACTTGCGCTGTCAGTGGGTTGACTACGACGTTGGTGCCGCGGACTGCAAGTGGTTCGATGATGGCTTGTCCTGCCCCGCGGGCTGCTTCTTCGGCGACTTGCTCGGCGCGCTGTTTGGCTTGGACTTTGCCGCCGCCGTCGACGACGAGGCCCATCATGATCAGCAGCGCCATGGCGGTGATGACACTCCACATGGCGATGGTTCCGGCGTCGTTGTGCGTGTCCCGGCGTGTGCAGGCGGCTACGGCCCGTCGTAGTGCATCGGTCATCGGGTGCGCTCCCGGTAGGTGTCGACGGGTGAGGTCGCGGTCGCTGTGATGGTCCGTGAGCCCATGACTTTCGGGAATCCGAGTGCGTCGAGGGAGATGACGCAGGTGACGGTCGCCGAGACGGAGGCGGTGACACCGGGGCGGGTTCGGAATCCGCCGAGGTCGGTGTTGACGTTGAGAGCGGTGCAGGTCAGACCCCGTGCTGTAAGATCGTCGCGGGCGGCGGCTTGTGCATCTGGTGCGGCGGCGAAGGCTGTTCGCGCGATCGAGGCGGTGCGCGCTGCTTCGTTCGCGGCGTGGACTACTTTTTGGTGCGCTTGCGCGAGAACGCCGAAGGTGACGATGAGTGCGATCAGGAACAGTGTGGCGGGAGCGACGATGACTGTTTGCAGTGCCGATCCACGATCGTCGGCTCTGGCCGTGGCTGCTAGCTGGCGTAATCGGGCGGCGGTGTTCATCTGGTTCCTGGGGCGGTGACCCGTTCGACGGGAAGCGTCTCGTTGACGTGGATGTCGAGAGGAAAGAACGGGATGAGTCGGATGGGTTGTCCGGTGATCTCGACGGTGGCTTCCCGTGCGCCGCGGTTGACGAGAATGATGGGTGCGCGCAGGGTTGTCGGGCCGGCGGTGGCTGCGAATGCGTATCCCGCTGCTGTGCCGGCTGCAGCGCTGCCGAATTGCGATCGCGCTTGTCGTAGAGCTTCTTCACCTGTCGAGATCGCTACGGTTCGTGCGTGGGCGTATAGAGCTGCCTGTATTGCGATGAGGAAGAGCAGTAGGACGACACCGAAGACGACGACGGTTTCGAGGGCTGCTCCGCGGTCGTCTTGGCGTATCTGGCCGATCCATTCGCGCAGTGGTGCGTGTGGTTCGGTATGCATCGCTGGTCCTCCCCTATCTCGTTGGGCGAGTGGTGGGGTTACTGGATTTGAGAGAGGTATCGCTGGCCGACCACTGTGATTCCCGCGACGATGAGGATGGCGAGGACAACGAGGCCGGCGGTGATGATGACCGTCTCCATGCTGTAGCCCTTGTCGCTCTTGCGTCCGCCGGCGCGGTCGGCCATGCGGGTATACGAGAACAGTGCCAGCGCGAACAGTGTCGCGGTGGTCGCGGCGATTCGGTTTGCGATGGTGCGTGATGCTGCCATGTGACGTTTCCCTTCAATCTGTAAACCCTGGTGTGCGTTGAGCTCTGAGTGGTGGTCAGACTATCGCCAACACCGGACACTTCGAGCAGGTGAAGTGCGCAGATCAGCGTTTGTGCAGCTCACCTCCTGTAGTTGATCGTTGAATGACAAAGCATTCGGGTCGTCTGGTTCTCAAATGCCCATGATGTTCACCGCGGCCGGCACGAGCAGCATGATCATGAACAGCACGGCCAAGGCTCCGAGAGGTGCGTCCATCTTCTTCGTTTTGGCTCCTGCTTCGCCTTGCTCTTTCGAGAGCAGGGCACTGCGGAGCGCACCGGCCCGGGCGGCGAGAGTGTCTGCCACGCTCGCCCCCTGGTCACCGGTGTAGGTCATGATGTCCGCGAGATCTCCCAGCTCCGGAAGTGCAAGTTCGGCTGCGAGATTCGACAGAGCGGCCCAGGGTGCTTGGCCAGCAAGGGAAGCCTTCTGCAGCTCGGCATCCAGACGTAGGAACACCCAGCTATCACCAACGGCGGCAGCGCGTTCGAGACTTTGGAATGCTGCGACGCCGCCGCTTCGATTCAACGAGACGAAGTCGATGAATGCCGCCAGCGCTCGGGTGAATTCGAGTCGAGCACTGGCCGCGCGTGTCTTGACGTCGGCGTCAGGCGCGAAGAAGCCAACCAAGGCCAGGACGAGCGAACCGGCTGCGGGAAACACGAACGGCACCGCAATGCCGAAGAGCGCAAGGAGTGCAAGGGAGACCGGAACGATGATCAGACCTATTGCGGCGGAAAGGATCTTGTCTCCGATGAACTTCTGTGGGGTCTCTCGGAGAATCGCAAGGTCCGCAGTCGGGATCCTGAACCATGCCTGCGATCGCAGTCGCGGGTAAAAGCGGGCACCGACTCTGTAGGACAGGGCATCCGAGCCGGCGATGTCGTCGCCACCGCTGGTGTCGACGGCGTACGGGTCCGAGGCCGCACCGGACAGACGTTCCATGGCGTCGCCGAGGGCGGGATCGGCCGGCAGCATACGTAGAACGAGGAGGATCAGGCCGAGGGCGGCGACCGCCGCGAGGGCGATTGCCCAGAGCTCGAAATCGTTCATGCTGCGCTCCTCGCACGTGCGTTGTTTGCCGCCTCGCGGTCTTTGGTGCCGATGAATCTGGGGTATTTCACGGGCAAGGTGTATCGCTTCATCCAACCGAGCACGAGGCCGAAGCCGACGAATTCGAGGAAGAGAACAGGTTGGAGGAGGGGCTGTTTGTACGGATCCATGTAGTTGCTGAACAGGAACAACCCGGCGATCAGGGCGACGGTGATGACAGTGACCCATCGAGCAGTCGTACGTGGCCCTTGTCGCTCCGCCTCGGAGGTCCTGCGGTTGCGCACGTTCTCTGCCACCGATTCCGAGAGGCGCTTCAGGGCTGCGGTGAGGCCGGAACCGCGCAGGCGCGCTGCTTGCCGAAGGGCTCCTACTACGTAGTCACCGGTCGAATCGTCGAGGTCGTCTGCGAAACGGAGCAGCGCTTCGTCGATCGACACGTTGCCGCGCAGGCGGGTGATGAGGCTGGTGATTTCCGGCCGCAATGCTTGGGGCATCCCTCGGTGCGTTGCGATGATGGCTTGTTCGAGGCCGGATCCGGCCGCGAGGACGCCGGTCAGGTTCCGCACCCACTCTTCGAGGGCGTTGAGTCGTTCGATGTCGTCAGCGGCCGCGGACGATCCGAGGAGGTAGGGGACGCCTACTGCTGCAATCGGGATGATGGGAAAGAGGACGAACCAGCCACTGAGCAGCCATGCAGCGAGACCGAGCGCGATGCCCACCGCGAAGAGGATCTTTGTCTGTCGAGGTATACGGGTTCGGGGGGTGCGGTGCCGTGTCGGCGCTGTCGGGTCGCGGCGGTCACGGATTCCGTTGGCGAAGAACCATATTCCGGCGGCGAAGAGGATGACGATGCCGACGGCGGTAATCGTGTACATCAGCGTTCACCTCCTACGATGGTGTTGATAGGGATTTGGTTCGGACTGAATCCGCCGGCGTAGAGCTTGCGGAGCAGCGACTGTGGCAACGTGCCGTATTCGCCGGTACCGCTTGATTTTCCTTCGTAGATTTTGGTCACTGCAGGCATGGCGTTCTCGCCTGCTTCGATGTGAATGACCTCGCTGACGAATCGGACTTGACGGCGCTCGCCGGTGTCGGCGAACTCGTAGTCCGTCTGCAGCTGGATGATGAGGTTGATGTGGTGTGCCACTTGGCGGTAGGCGTATTCGGTCGGTACTCCTGCTTCGAGGGCGCAGGTGACGAGTCGGTCGACCGCTCCTGCGGCTGTGTAGGCGTGGGTTGTGCTCAAAGACCCTTTCGCCATCTGCATTGCTTTGAACATATCGATGATTTCGCCGCCGGCGACCTCGCCGACAATTACACGGTCCAGCTGCATTCTCACGAACTGGTACAGGATGTCTGACAGGGTCGTCGCGCCGCGTAGCGCTCCGGTCAACTCGTTTCGCTCTCCACCGCCGGTGATTGCCTCGGCTGCAACGACATACGGTCTACGACCGTCGAGCTTGTCGAGAAACAGTTCGTACTCGGTCTCTGCTGTGCCGATTCGCGTCTGCAGAGGAAGGCAGTTGGCGAGGGCGCGGAGGTTGGTCGTCTTACCCGATCCCATCGGGCCGGAGATCACGACGGAGGCACCACCGATGACTGCTGCGCTGAGGATCTCGGACAGCAGCTGGGGCATGACCCCCATTTCGACCATCTTGTCGATGGTCACGTCCTTGTGGCGGTGCATGCGGATGGCGATGCTGGGATGGCGAACCGCGTAGCCCATCGCGGAGAGGCGTATGTCGCCGGGGAGATTGAGGCGAAGATTGGGGTTGACCTGCGAGAACGGTCGCCCGCCGCCTGGGGCTCGCTGGGCGAGGTTGGTCAGCCAGTCGTAGAGTTCTTCATCGCTGTCCGCGATCGGGGGGCGCGTCTGCATGCTCCCGTCCGGGTACATCACGATGACGCTGTCGCCGTTGATGAGGATGTTCTCGACGTTCGGGTCATCGACGAGCGGCTGCAACGGTCCGAGTCCGAACAGCGTGTCGAAGACCGCCTTGACCAGCGTCTGTTCTTCTTTGACGCTGAGTTGCTTGTGGCCGGTGTCGATTGCGGACTGCACTTCTTTGCTGACGAGATCGATGACGATCTGTCTGCCCAACTCGCGCTCTTCGTCGGGTGTCATGGCGGTGATGCCTGACTCGGGGCTGAGCGCCTGGTCCGCTCGTTGCGTCTTCCTGAGGGAGAGAATTTCCGAGGCTTCTTTGGTCAACTGCTTGACCAGCTGATGGTCGGTGCGCGCAACTTCCAACTGACTCGATTGGAAGGGCGAAGGCGCGGTGAACGGGACCGTCTCAGCCGCCGGGTTGGCATGGCGGCCGTCTTTGCCTGCAGCGGCGATAAGGCCGGCGGAGTGGGTACCGTAATGCCCTCTCCTGTACCGCGTCACCTCATCGTCTTCATCGCCGAGAATGACCGGATTGGAGGCGAACATCGGTAGGTCGGGTAGGGCTGGTCGATCGTCGTAGTCGAAGTCTGGTGCGTTGTCGCTCATGCGGTTTCTCCCTTAGCCTTTCGGGGCTACTTACGCGAGTTGTGAGGTGTATGGAGAGTTGGCGATCCATGCAGGCTGGTGTGTTTCGTGGAAACGCTCGATCTTCTGCCAAGTTCCGTCGATGGCACGTAGGTAGCTCGATCGACGTCGCCTCCATTTACTGAGCGAGGCACCTTCGGAGAACACCTGAGCGTGCACCGGCGACTCGGGAACAACGGCGATCACGTCCAGGCCGGTCGCTGCTGCAGCCTCAGCAGCGCTGTACGGCTCGGTACCCCTCACGATCAGGCCGATGCTGGCCGGTGACTTCGTGTTCTCCAGATGCTGTTGCAGTGGCCCAACACCAGCACGAACCGCTGCCACTGCGGTCCTGGTAGGACGTAGCATGATGGCGATAACGTCACTGTGACGGATCAGGTCTTGATGTCCGGATCGTAGATTCAGGCGGCCGGCATCGACAAGCAGGTCACCACCGCCCTGTTTCGACAAAAGAGCCAGATGCGCCCCCAGGGGTCCCCATGTCGATTTCATCGATTCCGTTTGCGCGGCATTGACGAGGCCGGGCACGAACCATCCCTGCGCCTTTGTCGGCTCGTCGGGGTCGAACGGCCCGATTCTGACTATCTGGTTGTGAAAGGCCGGGCCGATTTGCCCGTGCCTGTTCGGCTCGACCAGTTGGATAATCGATCGGTCATGCCGACGGCGCGCGTGAAAGAACCCGGCCAGCGTCGGAGACGAGCCGATCGGATCCGCCTCGATGTACAGCAGCTTGCTGGAGTCTGCAGTGAGAGCGATTCCCAGGCCGGTCGTGGAGACGCCTGGCGAGCCTGAGATCGAGGTCAGTGTGACGAGCATGGCTCAGCGCTCCCGGGAGTCGAGGACGATGGCGACGCGGTTGGTGGCGGCCCGGGCAGCGATCCAGCTGGCCTCGCCTTTCTTGACCAGAACGTCCACTGTCGTCTGCCCTGTCTCGAGAATCTCCTTCACTGCAACTACCTGCGCGTTCGCGGTGACCGGTCCCTGTACCGGGGAGTCGTCCTGATCCCGGGGAGTGTCGACGATCCGGACGTTGTCGCCCGCGAGCAGTGGCTCTGCGGGAAGCTTGCCGATCGCTACGGTGATGCCGACCAACGTGTTGTCTCCACTGGGGATTACGGCGCTGGTGACCGACGATGAGTTCAGTGCCGAGCCGCTCAGGAGCGGGACTGCTGCGCTCTGGCCCACGACCGACGCTTTGTCTGTGGCGGGAACGGTAGCGATGGTCGCATCGCTGTTGACCTCCGCCGTTGTGAGGTCGTCGCTGGTGATTGTCTCTCCCTGCGGGACATCGCGAGCGAGAACCAGAATCGTCGAGGTGGCGCGCATGGCGTTCACCAAAAAGACCGCTCCCACGATGGCCACGGCCATGAGTGCTACTCCAGCGATCCAATAGGACCGACGACGACGCACTTTGGTGGTCGACACGACCTCGGTGAAGTCATGGCCCGGCTTGGGTGCCGCATCTTTTGCACTGCGCGACTCCCCCACCGCGGCGGTCGATGTCTTTTCTTTGAGATTGCCGAACATAGCCATAGCTCAATCACTTTCCGTTGGTGTCGTGGCTCCGAGGCCGAGATGTGCTTTGAGGGCGGTTCCGATCAGGTGACTGCGGGAACGGGCTTTGAACTGATCTTTCAGTTGATCGATGATGACCCAGTCATCGGCGTACAACCCGACCGTGACCCCCTTCTTCTCCGCCTTACCCTCAGACGGCTTCCCACCTACTCCCCTGGCGCGGAACAGACTTCCGCCGATCTTGCCTCCCGGAAACAGGAGGCTTTCAAGGTCACTGTGGACATCTTCGATTGCAGTTATGACCACCTCGCCATGAGTCCTGCCTGTCCGCTTGCTCGCCTCTGCCAGGCTTTGCGCAACTGCGACAGCGAGGTGAACCGTGGACGGCACAATCGTGTCGTCGTTCCCCAATTCCGCTGCACCAGAGGATTTCTCATCCTCTTCCTTGGAGCTCAACTCCACCACCTCCGCTGACGTAGCACCTACCGATCCGGCCGGCGGCCGTGGCATGAAAGCCGCGCCGAGCGACTGTCGCGCAGGCGGAGTTTTCGGCACGTCCGCACCCTCAGCGCTGTCGGTCCTCACTCACGATCCTTCCGATATCCCCGTCCACATGAGTCGCAGTCTCGAGTGCGACGTACGAGATATACCGGCTCTCACGGACACCGCGAACAGCGCCTTTTCACGCCGAAACCTGCAATACGAACACCACGTTCGTCACACCAGAGGACCCCACCCCCTTCCGACCAGCACAAAGGGTATCTCCACCTCAACAACAGTGGTAATCAACGCACAGTGCATAACAGTTCGATAACAAGATCACCGATCGCGCACTTGTCCTCCACCGCAGCGATCGCAGTGCAGCCCCAACCATCACGCGCCGCGCCCACGGACGGCCACCAAGGGGTCTTCCCTCCCGCCTCTACGGGCTCTTGTCATACCTCCAACCCAGCGATACACACGGTTCACCGTTACGTTCCTCACCGGTGGACTGGTTCTTGCGTTCCCATCAGTGCCCCATCACCGGGCCATTGCCTGCCTATCGTGAGCATCTGGTGTGCAACTGATGGTTAGTTGTCGTTGGTCTGCTATTCCCGTCGTGAACTACTAGTCGCCTATCAGTACGCAGCCGCCGAAAAATTGTCTCCGTATCGTGCGACGGTCGCTTGTCAAGCGGTGCCCGATCATGTTCAACTCACTGGCCGTGGGCACAGTCATAGAACTGATGCCAGAAGGGTGGTGACACGCCACTGTTTACCTGCAACCATCGAAGCATGAGCCTCTCCGACACCGCCTCCGCGCCAAGCCGCGCGGTCGCCGCGCGAGCGCTCGAGGACCTGCAGTGGCATCGCGATTTCCATCGCCAGTCTCAGTTCCGCTGGTGGGACACCGAGGCCGCGCTCGTCGCAACAGAATTCACTCACGGACAGGACCACTTCCAGACCGTGCACGACCTCGCGCACCTGGAACGACATCGGCTCGCTCTCGCCGACTACACGTCAACCTGCCAACGAGCCCTAGGCCATGCGCTCAAACAATCACAACGCCTCCTCGACACGAGGAACTGGTACTTCGCGGCAGACACCCTCTTGCTGTCGCCGCGGATATGCGAGCAAAGCAGCTACCTCGCGACCTGGGCCGACCCATACGATCCAAGAGCATTGAGCAACCCTCAGGTCCAACGCATCCAGCGTTCCTGCGAGCGCATGATGTTCGGGAATCCCCTCATTCTCAGCTGGGAACTGAGTCATCTGTGGAACCTCTACCGCGCCGCCGAAACTCTTCTCGAAGACACCCTCGTAGACCTCACTATCGAGCTCTCGGAATCAGTCCCCGACGCCGCCCTGTTGTGGGCAACCCAAATGACGTCGAAGATTGGCTTGAGACGCCGGATATCCGATCAGCGGTCGAGCCGTGGAGAGCCCGGTGATCCCCGCCGCCGACCATGTCAAAGCTACACACTTCAACACTAATCGAGTGCAGCCCTATATGGCGTCTTACCTGGTCTTTTCGACAAAACGCTCGAACGTCCTCGCGCCAAACTACGCGCTCGACCTCGCACTCCTCTACCGACATCGTTACCGTCCACAACTCGCTCTATTCCTCGCATGTTCGGCGAAGGCCTGCTTATGACAGAGCAAGGGCCGAAACGCTCTCCAACTCGCACGTCACTGCGCACTAGCCCTCGCATTGCTATTCCGGTGTCTACTCGTGCTCTAAATCGCGGACAGACGCGTAGGCATCCTCGTTAACATCATCGTCGCGAAACACCCATCCGGATTCGCTGCTAAAACCCGACCTTGACTGGTGTGTGAATACGCGATGTGATGTGTCCAGAACGTCGCTTGATGCTTCGCTGTGTAGAACGCACAGAAATACGCATCCTGACTCGCGTCGATCTACGCGTATCAAAGTGCGCATCACACACGGTTTGACGCCGCACATCAAGCCGCGTGGATTACCGCGTGCTCAAGCACGTTGTCTTCCGCACGGTGTTACGCATTGCGCTACGCGTGTCTACACGCTGCTGTCTCAGCGGTGTGTTACGCACAGCTCGCTGCGTAGTACTCCGCGTAGCTCAACACGGTTCTTTGCGCGTAGCTGTGCGCGTTGACTTACGCCCCTTAACACGCACCTGTACACGCGAGCTGCTGCGCGTTGACACACACGATCGCCTACGCGTACTCTCGCGCACACAACCACGCACGACAGCCCGCGCTTTTACCCGCGTAGGAGGCTGCGGGCAGATTTGAGCCACACACGCCACTCGTCGCGATTCGGCTTGTGAACGCTCTGGTCTCGCTCGTCCCTCAGCGCTGGAGCAGATGGCGCGGATCCAGAATCCTGGAAGGAAGGTTCCCATTCGATGGCGATATCAAATTCTCTCGCAGTGACCCAGGGCAAAGGGGGAGTAGGCAAAACGACAGTCGTGGCCAACCTCGCAGGCCTGTTCGCCGCTGCTGGCTACCGCGTTCTGGTCGGCGAGTTCGACCCGCAGGGCAACCTGTCCCGCGATTTCGGCTACGAAAAACAGTCCGGTGAAGAACTCCTGATGGCGTTGATGTCCGGCGGACGACCCCCAGTCATCAAAGACGTCCGACACGGTCTCGACGTTATCCCTGCTGGTCCAGCGCTTGTCGACGTCGCAGGAATGATGCTCTCCAGACTCAGCCGCGGGGGAGAAACATTGGGACAGATCCTCGACAAGGTTCTCGCTCCGATCGTTCCCGACTACGACATCGTTCTCTTTGACACCCCGCCGGGTGACGTCATCATCGGAGACGCAGTCTTGTATTGCACATCCTCAGTCCTGATCCCCACCCGCGCCGACGACGGCAGCCTGGACGGCCTCGACCGCGTCGCTGAGCGCTTCGCGCGTGCCCGAGAACACAATCCGCAACTGCGATTGGCCGGCATGCTCTTGTTTGCGGTCGGCAGCAGGTCGCAACGTCTCCAGGACCAGGTCCGGGAGAGTATTACGCAAGCAATTCCTGACACGATCGCGCCCATTTTCAATACGACGATTCGCTACATGGAAAGCGCCGCTGCGGATGCGCGTCGACATGGCCTGCTGGCACACGAGCTCGAAGGAGCGACTGCGAGCGCGAAGAAGGCTCGACTGAAAGCGCTGCGAGACAAAGTAAAGCCGCCGAGCCTCCTACTGTCGCGGGATGCTACCGGGCTGGCAGACGACTACGAGGCCCTCGCAACCGAAGTCCTGCATCGTCTGGCCGAGCTTGCAGACGAAGCCAACCGCACGCAAGAAGGGGGAGCAGCATGAGCGCCGTCGAACGCAAGAAGCGCGCCAGCCTGGCAGACCAGTTCGACAAGCCGGCCCCACGTGGATCCGGCCTTGCCAACATTTTTCCTCGCAATGGAACCGGCGCTCTCACCAGGCCTGCACCTACAGAACCTCCCTCGACCGACAAACCTGCTGGCAACTCGAAGGACGAACCGCACGTGGCCCCCGCCGAAGCGGCGACGGCTGCTGTCACAGAAGCCACACCCACACCCACACCCACACCCGCACCCACACCCGCACCCACACCCGCACCCGCACCCACACCCGCACCCGCACCCGCACCAGCCGAGCCGACGACGTCATCCATCACCGCGGAACGGTCCGCACCCGACCTGGGTGCAGCGGCACCTGCGGTCGTCACCGACGAGGATGTTCGTCCGATCGCGGTCTACGTTCCTGCAGCGGTGAAGGAAGCATGGAAGGCACGGTCCCAAAGGGAAAAGAAGTCCTACGGCGAGATCGTCGAGGACGCCTTCGCTGAGCACACTCCGGAAACCCTGGTCCGTCTATTCGCGCCTCGCCCCGTCGAATCACCACGGGGTGGAATGCCGCGTCTGGCCCGCCCGAAAGTCGCGAGCGGGGGAGTGGAGGTGCGCCCGCATCTGTGGGTAGCCCAAACCGGGTGGATCGACGAGCAGGTAGAAGCAAGCACCCTTATCCCCTCACGAAGTGCCCTCATCGCTGCGGTGGTCGAAAACTATTTGACCTCTTGATCGACCCGCCGGAGCGTCTTGCTCCTGGCTCCCCACCATGCTCCCCACCATGCTCCCCACTCCGGTGGGGAGCATTTTTCTGCCCTTGACCTGGTCTAATGTCCATGCTCCCCATGCTCCCCACCAATACGAGCCCAGGTCACGCGTAGGTGGATGAAGTGGTGGACGCTGGGAGCCCGTTCGACAAGTTGGGGTGTTCGTGGTGTCCGGTGCCGCAGAGAGAATGTCAAGAGATTTCGCCACTTCTGTCACAGAGGTCGATCGAGGTGGATCTACCCGTCATGTGTGGAACGACAGCGGTACGGACGATGCAGAGAGGGGCACGGTGCACGTGAGACGACAGGCAGGCGACACACCGCGTGTCACGTCCTCCCTGTTTCTGTTACCGAATCCGTTTAGTGTGATCGCATGGCTGGAAGCAAACCTGGGAGAGAGTCGAAGGGCCCTCGCAAACCCGCAATGGTGCGCACGCCTGACAAGCAGTACGCGCACTACAAAAACGAGGCCGACGCCCTTGGCCTCGACCTCTGCGATTACTACGTCTACGTCATGGCGCTGCACCACGACTTACCCATGCCGCACTACATCCAAGATCGAATCAATCCCGACCAGTACAAGCTGGGCGCGTGATGACCGAACCCTAGATAGCGAAAAACCCCCCTCGTGCTTGGCGGCGAGAAGGGGGGTCTTCCAGATTCACATATGAGCGAATCGCTCCGCTCCAACCACCCACCGGGAACAACCACGAACACGACAGGAGGTGTATTGACATCATAGCTCAGTACCCCAGCCTCGCCGTGATTTGCGGTCCTGACCGGGATCGCGTCGCACCCCGTCTCGGTGGTCTGTCGTGACCTCACCGACTCCCAACCGTGGCCACATGTGGTCGATGGACAACATCCGTCCACGCCTCGAGCAGCTCGGCGGCTTCAAAGCCACGTCGAGTACCCAGTTTCAGGCTCGGTGCCCTGTTCACGACGACCGTCACGCTTCACTATCAGTCACCTGGACTCCGGGCCACCACAGTTCCGGCGGGATGGTTCTACTGCGGTGCCATGGCTGCTCAGCGACGGCCGCGGAAATAGCGGAGCGTCTCGACCTCGGTTTGTCCGATCTGTTCGACGAGCCGTTGCCGAGCAGGGATCCGAGCGCACCGCGTGTGGGCCGATCCCCGCAGCAACGTGCAGCCGGCAAACGACGTGGGCGTCTGGGGCGTCTGCCTGCCCGGATAGCCGGTCCGGTACCGGAACCCGAAGTCGAGCACTCTTGGTCGGAGGTTGCGCGCTATCGCTACACCGATGCCGACGGCGTATTGGTTCAGGAAGTCATCCGCGAAGAGTGCACCTCGTGCGGCGTCAAACACAAACGATTCCGACAGTTGTTCGTCGGTCCGAATCGCACCTACGTCAAACGCAAACCTGCGGTGTTCACCCCAGTCCTGTTCGCGATGCCGCAGCTGCAAGCGGCCCTATCTGCCGGCCAGCCGGTTTGGCTACTCGAGGGCGAGAAGGATGTCGAGACCGCAACGCGTCTTGGCCTGTGCGCGACCACGAATGCCCAAGGTGGACTGAACTTTCCGCCACAGCTCGCCGACTTGTTCACCGGTGCTGCCGTGCGTGTTGTTCTCGATCGCGACGCTGCCGGATACGACCGCGGCATCGAATTGGCGTCGCTGCTCGGCGCGGTCGATGCCGAGGTACAGCTACTGCTACCCGGCACCACAGACGACAAATCAGACTTCACAGATCACGTCGAGGCCCAGCTGTGGGAACCAGACGATGCATGGAACGGTTTGATCCCCGTCCATGTCGGTGAGGTTGCGGCACATGCTGCTCTGGCCAAGCTTCGCGGCAAGGCCGCCGAGGTCGAGAAGGCGGCGCAGGAAGCGTCCGCGCGTGCCGAACGTGGGCGGGTATCGGGTCACCAGGATGAGTGCGCCGACGAGTTGCGCCTTGCTCAGCGGTGGGCCGTCGAGGCGGAGCGCCTGTTCGAGCCGTTGAGCGAAGCCGTCGATGCGGTGCGTAGTTTCGCTGCCGCCGAAGGCACGAAATGGTCGCAAGAGGCGGTCGACGCCGCTACCGCAGTGTGGCGCACAGCCCGCACTGCTGCACGTGCCGCACACGATATTTCCCGCACTCCGATTCCACCGCTGCTGCACGACGAGGACGAACACGAGGCGACGCCACCGTCGACTGGATCCGGTCACGTAGATTCCGATGCCGATGAATCGAGCCCTCCGCTCTCCGAAGGACCGCAACTGCACGTTGTCGGGGCGGCCACTCGCGGCGCTCAGATATCGGCACCGACGTATCGGGTTGTCGAAGGAAGCCTCGTCGAAATCGTCACCAACCGAGATGGCGAGCAGACCGCCAAAATGGTGCTCAGCATCGATGCTCGGATCGTGGAGATGGAATACCTCGAGTCGCAGGACGACGGCCTCGACGTCGACGCGCCGACGCTGCTCGGACGCGAAGACATCGCCGGGCAACGGGAAGCCAATCCGCCGTCGCCCGAACAGCTTTCCGCTGTCGTCATCGGCTACACCCATCCTGATACGGGCGAGTTCATGCGCATGAGGGTGGACGCACAGGACTATCGGGACTGCACGTGGGTGGATTCTCTTCCCGGTCCGCCGACGTACGACTCCAAACCCTCTGGGATCGCCAAACTTCGCGACGCCCTGAAAGTAGCCGGCGGGGTGACGATTGCCCGGACGGTCCGATTCCGTTCCACCGGTTGGCGTAAGGACCGAAACGACGAGTGGTTCTACGTGCACGCAGGTGGCGCTATCAGTGCTGCCGGTGCCCGTGTTGCACCGGTTCTACTCAGTGGGCCGCTCTCGCGTTACGACCTGCCGTGCCCGATCGCCGATGCACCTAGATTGCGTGATGCCTTCATGGTCGATTCGGGATCGATGCTGACGCGCCTGCCGGTGCGAATCGCTGCACCGTTGCTCGGGCACGTCTTTCGTGCGGCTTTGGGGCCGAACCCATGGGTCCTGTCGCTCATCGGTTCGCCTGGGTCCTACAAGACCTCGATTGCCTCGATCGCGATGCATCACTTCGGTGAGCTCTGGGATCGCCGGCGGCCGGCATCGTCGATGTCCGGAAACGGTGACACCCTCAATGCGCTTCGGATCAAACTGAATTCGTCGAAAGATGCGCTGTACTGGGCCGACGACGTCGCGCCCACACGAGACTGGGGAGCTGCACAGAAAGCGCTCGAGGAGTTCGCGCGCATGGTCCACAACGGCGAACAGCGGAGCCGTTCCAGTCGCGATGGATTGAGCATCCTCGACGGCACCGCCCCTCGCTCGTCCGCGATGGTGACCTCGGAGGTCATGCCTCGACCGGGATCCGGTGCGCAGCGCATGTTGGTGGTGCCGTTGCAGTCCGACGAGATCGAACTCGACGAGCTGATTCGACTCGACAGTGAGCAGTCACGACATGGACGCGCCCTGCTGATGGCCTCGTTCCTGCAGTGGTTGTGCCCCCGTCTCGAGGAGCTGCGGGACAAGGTCTTCAACGAGGGTGCGCACTACGCCGAGGGCCTGCGTGAGCAGGGTGAGACCGTGCGCCAGGCCGAAGCTGTCGGTGCCGTGTGGGCAGGGTGGCAGGCGTTCACGGCCTTCTTACTCGACGTCGGCGCACTCGATGCCGATGAAGTCGAGCAGGTTCTCGACGTCGTCGACGGCGGGTTGCACGACGCGGTCGTCGCTGCGGCCGATCCTGATCTTCCATCACGTACCGGAGCTCGGGTGCGCGAGCTCCTTGCGCACGCTCTCCGTACCGGCTTGGCCTATGTCGACGACGTGCGGACCGGCGAAGCACCCGACCGCCCGCTGGCCGGCCGTTTGGGGTGGCGGCGGACGTTGGTCTCGGACTATCAGGAGATCAAGAAGTACCGCGAAGACGCCCGCGGGATTCGGTTGGGGTACGTGCTCACCGACCCCGGGCCACGCGACGGCGAAGCGCAGCTGTTGATCGAATCGACTGCACTCGAACAGGTTCTGAAGGCCGCGGCGTCGACGATGTCCGATGCTCCTCAGATCGATCGAGGCACGGCGCTGCGGGCCCTCTACGACGAGGGTGTTCTCATTGCAGAGGAACGCGCAGGCAAGACGCCCCGTTACACCGTCCAACGCACCATTCATTGCGAGGAACGTCGGCAGCGGATGACAGCGCTACGTCTGTGGGCGATCCTCGGCGATGGTCCCGACGACGGCCAGATCGGCATCTTCGACGCTGATGGTGGACCCGACGATTCACCTGACGGTTCGACACCGAGCGACATTCCGGGTTCGACCTCCGCAGTGGCTGATCTTGCGACGTTGTTCTCGGTATCGAACAGCGACACCTCATCGACGACGGACAGCTCTCGTGCCGACGACGCCGAAGCTACGTCTGACAACTCCGAACAGGAGGACATTCCAGTGGGAAGCTACCCCGACGCCGAGGGTCATATCGCTGTCGCAGAACATATTTCACCGAGCGTCCCGTGCGTGAAGTGCGGCGTGGGCTCGGGCCTTCGCTTCGATGGCCACGTGCTGCACGCCCAGTGCTGGTTCGGAAGCACAGCAGCTTCCCGCGCTGCACTGGTTGCCGATATCGCAGCCGCAGCGAAGCCGCCTGCGCCCGCTGTTGGCCCGCGGCCATCGACCGAACCTGCTCGTCGAGCGGCTTCCGAGGCCGCCGAGTCGAGTACTGCTGCAGTCGAGCAACCCAGTGCGCCGCTTGAGACCACCCAGCCTCGGCGTTCAGCTCCCGCGAAGACCGCGGTCAACCCGTTCGCCGCCCCTGCCGCCGTCCTCGACGTCGACGGTATTTGGATGCCCGATGGCAGTCGGATCGATTTGCCACAGAATATGTTTCACGTCGGACACGTGGCAGAGCTGGTGCAGGAACTGCGTCTGGGCACTCAGACCTCGTCGTGGCAGACCGAACCCGGGCAGATCTGGGTGACCGCGGCGATGACCGAGAAGTTCGGGGTGGATATGAGCACGCTGAGCGACGATCCGTCACAGCGACGCAAAGACGTCGGCGAGGCCACTGCTGGCACGGCGTTCGTCACCGATGCGATCGCCGATGGCTGGACCTTGGGTAAGCCCGGTGACCGGCTCGGCGCATGGACCCGGGTGTGGCGAACCCAGGGCGAGCACCGCGGTGTGTGGGTTGTTCTGGCTGCCGGCATGAACGCCGATCCGCGCGATATCCCCATTCTCGGAGACAGACCGTCACCGAGCACACTCGCGCGTCGACTGTCGCTGTTCGCCAGTGCGCTGAAGATGCCGTGGGTAATCACCCCGCAGTCCACAGGTTTCGACCTGATGATCTCGACTCGATTCAAGGACCGCGAGCGGATGTTCGGGGCACAGACCCCCGTCGGCCCGGCCACCATCAGCTCTCTCGAGGACGATTACGCGTGGTCCAGGAAGCCGACCAGCGACGAGACATCGATGACCTACGTGCACGCGTACGACCGTGGCGGCTCGCACGCTGCGGGAATCGCTGGCTTGGAGATGCCGATCGGATCGGCCACTCATCATCCGGACGGGCGAGCGTTCGACAAGAAGCTGCCGGGCTATTGGCGGGTGGAGGTTCCCGAGGCAGGGGACTGGCGCATCCCCCATCCGTTAATGCCTCTCGGCGGCCGTCCGGGGCTGCTGTGGGTGACCACACCTAGCCTGCAGGTCGCCGGAGAACTCGGCTACGAGCTCGAACCCGTCGAGGCCTACGTGTGGAACGAACATGGCCGAGTACTCGATCCGTGGTACGAGCGAATCCGTGACGCACGAACAGCTTTGGACGTCGATGACGTCGACGCTCAGTTGGCCAGGGATCTGCTCAAGGGCGTCTACACCCGCACGATCGGACAGATGGGGTCCTCGGTCCACATGACCGGCCGAGCCGGTTTCTCGCCTGAGCGACGCCATCACATCATCGCCAAAGCGCGGGCGAACATCACTCGCCGCATTGTCAAGATCGGCACCGTCTCCGACCGGTGGCCGGTGGCCATCACGAACGACACGGTGCTCTACACCAGCAACGACCCGGATCCGATCGCGTCCTGGCCCGGCGAAGACAAGCAGCTCGGTCGCGGGTTCGGCCAGTACAAGTGGGAGGGCTCCGCTCGACTCGAAGATCACCTCGAGTTCCTCGTCGGTGGCCGCTACAAGGGCAAGGAAGCGTTGACGATGAACTGGGATGCCACGACAGGTAAGGGGGAATAGCCGATGGCCGGTCGCAAACATGCTGGCTTCAAAGAGAACCTGGAAGCAGACGAACGCCGACGCAGCTCACTGTTCCAGGGCCTGACGGGTCGGCGCGGTGCCGATGTCTCCGGAAAGGCCGGCACCGCCCCCGACATGCGCGGGATGCTCCTCGCCGCGTACGGCCCGGGCACTCGGGGCGGAGTGAACACTACCGCAGCTGCGCGCGATCTCGGGGTCTCGCGTCGTACGGTGGAACGGTGGGTCGCCGCCGAGGGACGCCAGCGGATCTCGAAGCCGAAAGCAGAGACCCTGAGCAAGCTCACCACGAAGTCGCGGCAAACAGCGACGACGCAACAGGGCCGGCGCACCGCCATCAAAGCTGTTCGAGAGAGTAAACAGGGCAAGTCGATCGCCAAATATGGTGCACGCGTGCAGATCAAGGGTCGGCAAGGTGTCGCAGGCGGGGGAGGGTTCTACATTCGCAATCGTTCCATCCAAATCCCTCCGGATCAGAGTGGTATGTCGCCGTCCGACGTCGAGTCGATGTGGTCGGCGTACGAACGCGGCGGCGACAAAGGGCTCTCGAAGTGGCTCAGCGGATACGCCAGCGATCGATACGTCGACGGATGGACCTTTGAGAGCATCGACAACATCTCCGTCGACCCGGTCTGACCGTACGAGTCGGCGAGTTCGGGTGTTCGGAGTGTCCGGTGCGACCGCTACGGTATCGGTGAAATCACGAACAGCAGCGCTTCTGCAGGAGGGATCAGGAAAACATGTTCGAGACCAAGTCTCAGCAGTGGAAGACCCGGGTCGTTGGTGCGGTGGTGGGTCTGATCCTCGTCGGCACGGTTGTGCAGGCCAAAATGGGATACGGCTTCTTTCTCGGTCCTCTCAATTAGTGCGACGTGAACCCGAAGCGGCCCCGGTGGACCAAACGACAGCTCGAGGTCGCGTTCACCGCGTGTTACGGACCATCGGTCAACGGTGGTGTCGATATCGACTATGTCGCAGCAGCATTCGGGGTTACTCGCCGTACCGTTCAGCGTTGGCTGAAGGGCTCACCTCGCGCTCGAGCGGCCATTCCCGTTCGCCGGTTGCAGCAACTTCAATTTCCCCTTCCTGAGATCCGACGAGTTGAACAGCAGACCCTCGCGAATGCGCGAACTGTCCTGACCGGGCTCGATCTTCCCCGGGGCCGCGGTGTCCGTAAGGAATGGCGAGAGCGACGATGGATGGACCCCCATGTCGTGGCGATCCTCCGCCCCCATGGATCTCCTGACTTACGGCAGGCGGCGATTGCCAGAGGTGCCCCCCGCCCTGTCGCAGCACTACACAAGCGTGGACCGCTCGATGACTTCGTCACCGTTCCCACTCGATTTCACGCCGACGTCCTCGTCGGGGAGCTGCTCGACCGCGTCGGGCCGTGGCGGCTCTATCCGGACGATCGCGTCGTCGAGCTCGGCCGAACCCGCGTGTGGGCCGCGTGGGCACCACCGATCGACCTACCCACTATCGCCCGCGGTGCAGGCTTGCTCGACAACTGAGCCTGGCCCGCCCGACGCCCCCAATTGCTCAGATCCGCACCCTTGTCCGTCCGTGTGGCCCCGAGACGAGTCGAGCCGAGTCACAGAAAGAGTGAACCACGTTGAATCGCAACACTATCCGAGACCTGGGCCTGTACATGGCCGCCGCTCCATTAGCGCTCGCGGCCATTTACATGGTCGTGTATTGGCCATTTGAGGCAATAGCCTCGGTCCAGATGCATATAGGTGCCGAATCCGAGGTCATCACAGAGTCGACCCCACCGACAATGCCCGGCGCTCGAACTGGCTTCCTGCTTCTCTTCTTCGCCGCAGTTGCCGGCCTCGCTCTCGTCGCGGCGGTGCGCCGATTCATCGAACCGAACGAGACCGAACCGAACAGCATCCCTGGAACGTGGCGCACACGGACCCTGATCAGTGCCGGATTGTTCACCACCGGCCTGGCAATGTCTACATTACTGTCCCCTGAAGATGCCGAAAACATCTCGCGCACAAGCGACTACAGCAACGCTGGGCAATGGTGGCGCAGTGCGCACCTTCTCGTCGCCGGCTCGGCTGAGGAACCGTTCTTCAGTGCGCTTCCGGTCTTGTTGCTCTTTGGGGTCGTCGGACTGGTCTGGCGCGTCCGGCCGTGGATGCTCGGCATCGTCATCGCGAGCTCAGCCCTGTTTCGAGCTTCCATCCATCTGTACCAGGGAACAGGGCAGGCGCTGTCGGCACTCGTATGGGGCGCTGTGGCCGTCTACATCTATTATCGACTCCGCAGTCTCACGGGACTCGTTCTGGCCCATACAGCGTGGAATGCACTCGTCATTGCAAACAACGGTGACTACACCGCGGCTCAGATAGTGATCGGCGGGGGTATCGCGTTCACCGCTCTGTGGTCGATCTATCGACTGTCGAACCCGCCCAGCCTCGACCTTTTCGACCGACCGTGCCCGCAACCAGCGGATGACCACACCTCGATCGCCACCAGCGAAGGACACCGATGACCAATCTGACGAACATCAAACGTTGCGCGGTAATCGGCAATGCGGTGATCGGCGTCAGCGCCTTCACCAAGAGCGGAATATCGCTGTGGCAGCTGGCGACCGCCAGTGGATACCCGGCAGCACTGGGATGGGTCCTTCCACTGGTGCTCGACGGAATGGTCATCCTCGCAACACTCATGCTCGTCGTCGACGCCTCACACCGTTGGTTCGCGTGGGCCCTACTGATCCTCGGGTCGATCGCATCGACCGCCGGCAACATCGTGCACGTGTCGATGGCGGACTACAGCTCGACCTTCACCGTGGCCGCCCTGGCCGCCGCCGCCCCGCCGCTGGTGCTGCTGGTCACCACACATTTGATGATCCAGTTGGTCCGACTGGAAGATCCAACGTCGGCCGACACGGCATCAGACCCGCACTACGTGCACCTGAACAGCCACACAGAGGCCGAGATGGCCGTTCTGTGCGTCAACACCCTCAGGTTGGCCAGCGAAGGCCATGAGATCGATGCAGTGGCCACCAGCACAGGGCTACCCATCGATGTCGTCGAAGAAATCATCACGGCCGCGGAGTACGAGATTCACTCCGCGGAACAGGACCGCCATCCGATCCCAGCCACCTGACGAAGCCCGACCAACCGGCGATCGGTCATCGATGTCCGCCTGCGATGTGCACGAGGAAGTACGCCCCCTGAATCTGGTGCACAACAGGCCGCTGACGAGGTCCGTCTCCCAATGTCCATCACACCGCGCCGAACTAGTCTGCTCCACAGCGCAGACGTGTGTACTCTGGCGGGTCGACACCGACTGAGGGGACGACAACAGTGAGATACACCGCACCGCAAGCAGCGGAAGCGCTCCAGGACTTGCTCCGGCGCGCCGACGGGAGCGCACCGAATATTAGTCGCGACGACATCAAGACTCTCGCAGCGGCCAACCTGCTCACCAACAGAAGTACGACATCGATCCCCCGGTTCGACGCTGCCGACATCAAGCACCTGGGCACCAGTGTTCGATACGTCGGACACAGTGAAATCTGTGGGATCGCCGCTGCGGGACTCGTCTACAAAGTGTCGGTCCTCCCTCGTCCGCGAGCCTTCCACGAGGACGGTTCCTGGGGGTGGGAACCGAACCCTGTTGTCGGCGTGAACGGCCGACTATTGCGGGACCACATGGGGGTCGACTACAGCGAAAACCCTCTGAGCAGGACTGCGCTCGGGGGGTTCGAAGGTGTGTGGCCGATCTCTGCGAAGAATGCCGACGCGCTGGCGCAAAACAGGGGCCTGCTTCTTGCATCGTGCAAGGGGTACGTCGGGCCGGCGAAGATCAGAACAGTCGTCGATCACCTTCCCATCGACGGGTCGACGCGGCGCTACCTCGTCACCCAACCCGTCCCGACCGAGGTCGAAGGTTTTCTTGGCCAGGGCCTGTGGATCAACGGAAAAGGGGGTCCGATCTCGACGTTCCTGTAACAAGGCGTGCGGACCTCGCCTTCTCGGCCTCCGGTAGCTGCGGCTACCGGAGGCCGAGCTCGTTTGTCGCATAAGCGGGGCAGTTGGGTTACGCGCCCAGGGGCTTACTCGGCCAGGCTCGAATCAGCGGGTGTTGCGAGGGTCGAGGTGCAGCTCTGCCAGGACGGCCCACAGCCGCTCGTCGTCCTTGTCGTCTCGATGGTCAGCGATGGCCTGCACGAGCGTGTTGATGATCTCGCGAGAGCGTGGATTGAATCCTGCTGCCCGTGCACCGGCCCAGGCAAGGGGGTCGTCGACCACCTTGTCGAGCCTGTCGAGAGCGTGGATACACAGATCGTGGAACTTGCCGGCGCGTTTGTATTGTGCGTCGTCGAGTTCGCCGGCATCGAGCGCTGCTGCTGCTTGCTCGACGTAGACATCGATGATTGCGTTTGCACGGTCGTTGAGCTGCGGATCGAAAGTGAGGGTATTCCAGAACGCGCGCCAATCGGCTGTGTCGCCGGCTGTGTTCGAGCGGGGGAGGAGGTTGTCACGAATGATCGCAGCCAGTTCCGGGTCCGTCAGTTTGCTGGTCGCTCGGGCGTCAGCGGGACTCGGGGGGAGCGGGGCCGGCGTCCTACTTCGACGCCATGGCTCGGGCTCGGTCATATGTGCAGCTTCCCTCTCGAACGTCGCGGTCGTCTTTCGTTGGTGGCCCGTGACGTTTGCTCGGTATTTGTATCACTCGAACAGGACACTTCGGTCTGCTCTTTTGGCCGCGTCGTGAACTTACCGCCCGGCGCACCCGCTGTCCCCGGCACCGGGTGCGCCGGGGACATTTCCGCTTGTCAGGTGCTGTTTTTTGTCGGTGTGTCGGAGTAGGTTCGAGTTGTTCTGTTGATCGGGCGGACTGACCATCCGCCCCTTGTGTCAGCCCTGGGAGGGTTTCGTCGTGAGCGGTGTTTCGAGTGAGAACGCGGTGTCAAGTAGCGAGATGGTGACGAG
>Ga0207881_1000206_pt1 | contig 32894 bp, 32 predicted proteins | sample MalvirmetagMSP97_FD_184227 | JGI IMG/M metagenome (GOLD analysis project Ga0207881, IMG submission 184227) | Marine viral communities from the Deep Pacific Ocean - MSP-97 (SPAdes) | ecosystem: Environmental > Aquatic > Marine > Oceanic | place: Pacific Ocean | collected 2011-05-03 | reverse complement strand
GTTGAAAACCTGATCCTTCCAACCGGCTCCCAATGCCTGTTCAATGTAATCACGCATGAACTGACGAATTTTCTGTGACGGCGTCACGTCTTCTTGTTCACACAATTCTTCAAATACAGCTTTTTTTTGCGGGTCAACAAGAACCGTTAATCGAGCGGTGCGTTTTTCCATAGGTTCACTCTTGGTCGGCCGGATACAATATTAACAACGAGGCATGCTAACCTGGTTACATAAAAGTGTACTTGACAACACCCTTTAGCCCAAGCTCTGGGAAAACCCGTCATTAGCTTTTGGTTCACAACACGGGGCCAGCGCTTACCAGTAATGCGCCGGCCGGAGTGTCAGTGAATTGCTCAAAGTTAGTGATGAATTTTTCCGCCAGCGATGTGGCTTTGTGCTGCCATTCGTCTGGTTGAGCGTAGGTCTTGCGCGGATCGAGCAAATCGCCTTCTACGTTTTCCAGTGCTCTGGGGATCTCCAGGTTGAAGATGGGTAAAAGGGAAAAGTCTGCTGACTCAATAGAGCCGTCAAGAATGGCATCGATTATCCTGCGGGTCGCTTTGATGGAGATACGATTGCCTGTTCCATTCCATCCGGTGTTAACCAGGTAGGCCTTGGCACCGGAGTGCTCCATCCTTTTTTTCAGCACTTCGGCATAGCGGGTGGGGTGCAGACTCAGAAAGGCCGCACCAAAACAGGCGGAAAACGTGGGGCTGGGTTCAGTGATGCCGCGCTCGGTGCCCGCCAGTTTGGACGTATACCCCGACAGAAAATAGTATTCCGCTTGCGCATCGGTCAGTCTGGCTACCGGAGGCAGTACACCGAAAGCATCGGCAGTGAGGAAGATAACTTTGGTCGCATGACCACCCACCGATACCGGTTTGACGATGTTGTCTATGTGGTAGATCGGGTATGAGACACGGGTATTTTCGGTTTTGGAGCTGTCGGTGAAGTCGATATTGCCTTCTGTATCAACGACCACATTTTCCAGCAACGCATCCCGCTTTATCGCAGCGTAAATTTCCGGTTCCTGTTCACGACTGAGATTGATGGTTTTGGCATAACAACCCCCTTCAAAATTGAACACGCCGTTATCGTCCCAGCCGTGCTCGTCGTCGCCAATCAATGCCCGCTTCGGATCCGTGGAGAGGGTGGTCTTGCCGGTGCCGGATAAGCCGAAAAAGATAGCGGTGTCCTGATTTTCGCCGACATTCGCGGAACAGTGCATGGATGCAATGCCTTTTTGTGGCAGCAGGTAATTCATTACCGAGAAAATTCCTTTTTTCATCTCACCACCGTACCAGGTGCCGCCAATAAGCTGCATGCCTTCAGTCATATTGAAGGCGACGAAGTTCTCGGAATTCAGGCCTTGCTCTTGCCAGTGGGGATTGCAGGTTTTGGAGCCATTCAATACCACAAAGTCGGGTTCAAATTCGTCAAGTTCCGCGTCTGACGGGCGAATGAACATGTTTTTTACAAAATGGGACTGCCAGGCAACTTCGGTCACAAAGCGCACCTTCAAGCGTGTTTCGGGGTCCGCTCCGCAGAAAAGGTCGTTCACGAAAAGACGTTTGCCGCTGAGTTGTTCAGCCACTATAGACTTAAGGGACTGCCAAACTTCGGAGGTAATGGCCTTGTTGTCGTTGTTGCCCTGATCGGACCACCAGAGCGTATCCCGGGTGGTATCGTCTTTGACGAAATACTTATCTTTGGGAGATCGCCCGGTAAAGATACCGGTGTCGACGGCCACCGCGCCACTGCTGGTTATGCGACCCGCTTCGTATCCATTTAGTTCGGTACGGGTTTCCTCATGTAACAGGGTGTCGTAATCCGGGTTGTAGAGGATCTCCTTTGGAGTACCTATACCGTATTTGGACAGTTGTTGGCTGAGATCGGGACTTTTCATCTGTGTATCCTGTGCTGGTAGTGCCGTCAGTCTGTGTGACTATACTGATCATTGAATGTTAATAATATTAACATATAATGGTACTAATTAAATACTGGAATATCTACCGTTACCCAGCCTTGTCCCACTACAGGAGTATATAGATGCCTCACCTCCAGCCCTGGATGACGCTGTCAACGAGGTATTAAGCAGGCCAAAAGCGCATGAAACTGAATGAAGCTATCGAATGGGGAAGGGCAGGCCGCTGGCAAGACGCCCAAGTCAGAGTCAGTCCGAGTAACCGTGAGCAATGGTTTGTGATGCTGCGAGACACGCTGCAAAAGTCATTCATTCTCGTCGATAATGACGATAGCCCCATCGTCACAGCGGATGCTAACGAGTTATTGAGCGTTATACGATCGCTAGGTTTGAAAGAAGTTACATTTTTTTTATAAATTTTAGGGAGACGATTGATGTCAGACTTACCTCCATGCCCCAACTGCCAGTCCCAGTTTGTCTATGCAGACAGAGAGTTCCTGGTGTGTTCTGAGTGCGCTCACGAATGGAAGCCAGGGGGCAGCGATGATCAAACTGAAGATCTGACTAAGGTTAAAGATGCCAATGGCAACGATCTTTACGCAGGTGATAACGCGACGCTGATTAAAGACCTGAAGGTAAAAGGCAGTTCGAGCGTGTTAAAAATTGGTACAAAAATCAAAATTAACCGTATCATTGATGGCGATCATAATATTGATTGTCGCGTGGATAAAATAGGCGAGATGATGCTGAAGTCCGAGTTTGTCAAAAAGTCTAACGGGAAATAGGGCTCCACCACCTGGCAGTGGTGGCCTGCCGTTACAATTATGGTATGGCCAAATTTTAAATTTCTAACCTATTGAAAAATAAAAGATAAACGTCCTGCTGATAATCGAGTGGAAGTGAGTCGGGGTATCGGCGTCAGGATTTTCTGCAGATTTTTTTTGTCTGAAAACTCACTGTCCGGTATTTCAGATTTGCTGGTGTGTTTACAGGCTCTGGAATATCATCGGGCGTAATATTTACAGTTAAAAACAGAGGAAAGGACATGAAACGTATAACCAACTGGTGCACTGTTGCTACCGGTATGCTGATGGCAATACTGCCCCAAACCGGGCTGCTGGCAGCCGATGACCCCATCGAGTCCTTGATGCAGGAACCCCGTTATTACGATACCGCTGAAGCCGACATCCAGCTCCGGGTGATCGCCAGCGGGCTGGATCATCCCTGGAGTATCCGTTGGCTGCCTGACGGCACCACTCTGGTCACTGAAAAGAATGCTGGCGTTATTCGCCGCATCGTGGATGACGAACTGCTGGAAGAACCGGTACTGGGCGGCCCGCAGGATCTGGTGTTCGGTCGCTACAAGGGTGTGCTGGATGTTGCCCCGCACCCGGATTTTGAAAACCAGCCCTGGCTCTATGTCAGCTACAACAAGGACCTGGGGGATAACAGGGAAGCCGTCGCCGTTGCCCGCGGACGCTGGGATGGCACCAATATCCAGGGACTTGAAGATATCTTTGTCGCCCAGGAAGGCACTGTCAATGGCTTGCGCCTGTTGTTCGGGACGGACGGTATGCTCTATCTGGGCGTGTATGTCCCCGGAGGACCTTCACCGGATGATTTCGATACGCTCAGCCAGGAAGGCAAGATTCTGCGCCTGACACCGGAAGGTGAAATTCCTGCGGACAATCCCTTTGTCGGTCGTGATGACTTCCTGCCTGAAATCTACAGTTACGGTCATCGGACTCCGACAGGTCTCACCATGAACCGACAGACCGGCGAAATCTGGAATACGGAAATGGGTCCGCTGGGCGGCGACGAAGTGAACCGTGTTGTGCGCGGCGGCAACTACGGCTGGCCCCTGGTAAGTCTGGGCCGCCGATACGATGGCCCCTGGCAAAGCGAACACTTCCAGATGGAAGGCGTCATTGACCCGGTGCATTTTTGGATGCCCGGCATTTCCCCGTCAAGTCTGGTGTTTTATGAAAGCGATGAGATTCCAGCCTGGGAGGGTGATCTGTTCGTCAGCGCCCAGCAGGAAGGGCGGATCCCGGGAACAGGGCAGTTACAGCGCATCAAGCTAAATGACGATGGTAACGAAATTATGCGTGAGCGCCTGTTTGACGACCTCGGGCAACGCATCCGTGACGTGAAGTTGGGGCCGGATGGCAGACTGTGGCTGCTGACCGACGAAGACAACGGCCTGGTGATGCGTATCGAACCAGCGGGTAATTGAAATCAGGCAGGGCGGGTTGCGATGTGAAGGCAGTCTTCGCAACGAAATGGAATAGGTCCAGGCTATAGGCCGATCGATGAAGTTGTAGGTCGCACAGCTGGTTCACGAACAAGCAGATTATCGCGCCGGTCGCCGCTGTGAACGGCTTGACCCGGCGACTGCGCGCGATATTCTCAGCGCTGACCGCCCGGCCGAAAAATCCCTGACTCCCGTCCTTGCGGCTGCCATGCTGGTCTTTTCTATTTTATGTCTGGTCCATAATTACGCCTGATTGCCACAGGTCTGTTAATACATATACTACCGTACAGCATCGGTGGCGTATTGATGCCTGGTGCTACACAGCGATTAACCTTGTTCTTACAGTTCTGGAATCAAGATGGACTCAGTGACTCAAATAGCGCTTGGTGCAGCAGTAGGAGAGGCTGTACTGGGCAGAAAAATCGGTGCCAAAGCTGCTTTGGTGGGAGCAATCTGCGGCACATTGCCGGATCTGGATAGTTTTATTTCCTACGGCGATGCTGTGGCATCGGTAACCTACCATCGTTCTTTCAGTCACTCTTTGCTGGTATTGGCCCTGATAAGTCCGCTGATCGCTAAAGTCGTGACAAAAGTACTGAACCAGCCTCCAGACCTGTTTGGCAAATGGTTCTTGCTGGTCTTTCTGGTTCTGATCACTCACCCACTGCTGGATACCTTCACAGTTTACGGCACGCAGTTGTTCTGGCCCTTTATCGAGCATCCTTTCAGCGGGTCGACAATATTTATAATCGATCCGGCTTATACCTTACCTTTAGCTCTGGGAGTTTTGACCGCACTATTTTTGTCAAGGCAAAGTGCGCTGCGCGTTTATATCAACTTTGCCGGATTGAGCCTGAGTTCCCTGTATCTGGTCTGGACTGTCGGAGCCAAATTTCATATGGAAGACCGGATCAAGGAAGCGCTGGCTGAGCAGCAGATAGAATACAGTCGATTGCTCAGTACCCCGGCGCCCTTGAACACTATTCTCTGGCGTTTTGTCATCATGGTCGAAGGGGGATATTACGAGGCCTATTATTCGATACTGGACCGCAGTCATGAAGTGGATTTTGTATTTTATCCCGACGACAAGGCATTACTGGCAAGTCTTTATGATCATTGGCCGGTAACCCGACTGCAATGGTTTACCCATGGCTTTTATTCCGTGCATGCCAGTGATGATAGTTTACTGATGACAGATTTGCGTATGGGGGTTGAACCCAACTATGCATTTGTATATGAAGTCGCAAAAATTGATGAGCTGGAGCTCAGGCCTGTAAGCAGTCGCAGCTTGCCTGGTGAATTTGGCTTTGAGCAGGTCGCGGACTTGTGGCATCGTGCCATGAATCCGGTCAGGTAGGAGCTTGCCCGGTTCGGGGCATATTCTTGTGTTTATCAACCTTGATATACAAGGATGGTAAGGCTATTATCCCTGAGCTTTGTACAAGTGTACTGCTTCGCTGCCATGATTGTTCAGCTGATTTGCAAGTTGCTGTACAGGTCTTCCTGCGGAATTCCTTATAAATATAAAAAAACATCATTAAAAGCAGCAATTTCAAATATCCTACTGGACAATGACAGATGATCGGATCATCAAAAGCAGATTAACGCTCAAGTTACTTAATAGGTAATTTATGAATAAATTTACAATAAAGGCTTTCGCCGCTTCGTTCCTGTTCCCTTTATTAACCGCTCCATTTCTTGCTCAGGCCAGCGTCGAAGGCTATTGGCAACCGATCTATCATGAAGACTTTGAAGAGCGGCTTCCCGGACCGGAAGCCGGCGATTATGCTGGACTGCCAATTAATGACGCAATGCGTTTACGGGGAGATACCTGGCAATCAGGCTTGTTGAATGTTCCCGAGCATCAGTGCAAGCCACACCCATCGACCTATGGGTTCCGTGGTATAGGAAACCTGCACTTTCAGGAAATTCTTGATCCCGAATCGCAGGAATTAATCGCATTAACCACCCATATTGAGTGGCAGGCGCAAAGACGCACCATCTACATGGATGGACGCGAACATCCGAATGAATTGTACCCGCATACCTGGGGCGGATTTTCTACCGGGCATTTTGAAGGCGATACCCTGGTTGTGCATACCACTCATCTAAAAGCCGGCTGGATCCGTCGGAACGGCATGGCTTTGAGTGATGAAGCCACTCTTGATGAATATTTTATGCTCAATGATGACCAGACCCTGATGACTCATGTTTCAATTGTTACTGACCCTAATTATTTAACAGAGCCATTTATTCGGACTAACGGTTGGTCAAGACTGCATGAAGTCAATATGGGGCCATACCCCTGTCGGCCGGCAATCGAAATTGATCGTGAAGTGGGTGAGATCCCGCACTGGATGATTGATACGGAACAATCCCATGCAGGGAGTATCGAATTTTCCGAGCGCTGGAATATTCCACTGGAAGCTGCCCGCGGCGGTGCCCATACAGCACTTCCTGAATTTATGGACACAGTGGCCGAGTAAAGGTCTGGAGAAAACAAATGATTAAGCTTATTAATACAGACGGCTCTCGAGCAAAAAACCTTCTACCAAAGGTACTGGGAGCAGCTGCACTTTCTGTTGCCCTTTCAACAGCGTTTATGGGAACTGCAAGTGCACAGGACCTGGCTGATGTTGAGGTCAATTCCTACCATGTACAGGGAAATGTCTGGGTGTTAACTGGAGCCGGTGGTCATGTCACTGTACAGATCGGTGACCAGGGTGTACTGGTTGTCGATACCCAATTTGCCGAAACTGCACCAAAAATCGTCGAAGAAATTGAACGGTTGGCACCGGGTAAAACTATCCGCTATGTCATCAATACCCATGCTCATGGAGATCACACTGGCGGCAACGCAATAGTCAGATCCGCAGGTGAAACGATTGTTGCCGGTAATGAGGCCGGAGATGTTGGAGCAACCTTTGAGCCGGGGGCCGAGGTAATCGCTCATGAAAATGTCATGCTTTCCATGGCGACCGCCAATCCACCTTTGCCCTTTGAAGCCTGGCCAACAGAGGTCTATATCGGCAATAAATATGACTTTTACTTCAATGGTGAACCGGTTGAGCTGTTATATCAGGGCAGGGCGCATACTAACGGAGACAGCATTATTTTCTTCCGAAAATCTGATGTGATTGCTGCCGGTGATATCTATGTCACTGAAGGTTTTCCGTTTATTGACCAGAACAATTTCGGTCATATTAACGGCATTATTGATGGCCTTAATCAGATTATCAGTATTACCGTTCCACTGGAGCAACAGGAGGGCGGGACGATGGTTATCTCCAGCCATGGCCGCCTGTCAGATGAAGCGGATGTGGTTGAATATCGCGATATGCTGACGATCATTCGTGACCGGGTGCAGTACCTGATTGACGAAGGCATGAGCCTGGAAGAGGTTCTCGAAGTTGGGCCGGCAAGAGATTATTCCAACCGTTATGGCAATGGCTTCATCTCCACGGATGATTTCATCACAGCTGTCTATAATAATTTGAGCGAGTAGGGGATTGAGAATGAAATTAACAAGCTTTGCAAAAATCGCGTGCTTTCTGGGCGCGTCAGTATTAACAGGTTCCCTTGTCGCACAACCGCCCGGGCCACCACAGAATCCTGCGGATCTTCCTCCCAGAGAGGGAATTCCCGGCAGTATGGAAAACATTGAAGGTCAGTGGGTTGCCATCGTTAATGAAGATTGGCTATGGCGCATGAGGGTTCCGGAAAAAGGTGATTTCACCAGCATTCCCTACAATGAACGTGCCCGTGAAGTAGGAGAGGCATGGGATGAGTCAATGACAGGTTCCTGCCTGCAGTATGGTGCTGCCGGCATCATGCGCCAGCCGATGCGTATCCGTATCAGCTGGGATTCGAATTCAGTGCTTGAACTGGAAACTGATTATGGTCAGCAGACCCGGCGTTTCATTTTCAATGAACCGGCACCCGAGAATACCCCTCGTAGCCTGCAGGGCTATTCCGAAGCAAGCTGGGAGTACGACTTTCTGCCAATTGGTAATTTTGGTGGTTTCGGCTCCGAGGCACCTGATCCGGAGCATGGTTCTCTGAAAGTTGAAACCAGCCATCTGACGGCAGCCTGGTTGCGTGCCAATGGTGCACCGGTAAGTGAAAATGCGACAGTCACCGAATATTTCAGCATGTTTCAGGATCCGACCGGAACCGATTGGCTGGTGGCGACCGTAATTGTGCATGACCCGATGTACCTGAATCAGGATTTTATTACCAGCTCGCATTTCCGCCGCGACAGTAACCGCGGTGACTGGGATCCACGCCCTTGTGGTATGTAATATTGACTTGAATTATCAAGATTGGAAATTGATTAAAAAAGGCCTCACTAGTGAGGCCTTTTTTTGTAGGAATCGACTTGTTAAACGTTTTCGAAACTCAAAAAGACAGCTCCCGAAAGTAACCATCCTCGACCACTCTCAGGCAGATATTGTCGCTATTCATGTTTATCACCGGGCTTGTGTCAATACGGATGCAGGCTCCGGCATAGAGCCCGGCAGATGTGAAGGTGCTGACCTGAAGGTGATAGCCAGTCTGTTGTGGTAGCTTGAACAACTGCTGGAATATTTGTTCGCGATTATCAAATTGTCCGAACGTTTCCGCCACCACATTTTCATCACTGTCGAGCAGGGTGATATTGGCCCCGCCGCGACCGACAATGGGCTTGATGACATAACCCTTTGATTTCAGTGAATCCGTCAGGCTGTATCCTGATTCCAGCAGGTAAGGATAGTCCTCGAACATGTCCCACATAATTGGCGAAATGGCTTTGTTGCTGGGGATCAGGGTCCATAAAGGTTCATAGACCATGATATCACTGCGCAGCAGCACATCGACCAGCCGTGGCAAGTCGTTATGTGTGGCACCCGGTACATAATTTTCCAGTTTCTGTGGGTCGTTGTCGCATTCTTCACGGATCTGGTCCAGGGCGGTTTCCCAGGCCCAGGTCTTCCAAACCCAGTTAATCTGCAAACCGTCGGCATCGAGTATTTCACCTTTATTTCCCCAGCGCAGCCCATCCACACCATGCTGGATTTTTGAACGGATACCCGCCTCTTCCATAATGTTTTGCATGAACAGGGAATGATAGGTTTCTTCGGGGTCATCATCCTGCATGATATGCAAAACGTTATTCACGTCACTGTGCTGCCAGGCTTCCTTGAGAAAACGTTGCAGATCACGCCCCGGGTTTTCACCGTCCAAACAGCCAAAATGTTTGGCCCACTTGCCCTGAACTGTTCCGGTTTCCATATAACAGGCGGCCGAATCGCAGTTGTATTCATATACTTTTAGACCACGCTCTGAGAGACTGAAATCAAAGCGTCCGGTGATCATCTGGTTGCGACGATTGTCCCAGGATTGCTGGATTTTTGGCCACAGAGCTGAGGGAATGTTGAAAGCTTCCTGTAACTCTTTATTTTTCAGCACATGGTTGGTGGCGTGCATATACAGCGCATGCAGTTCGTTGGTGGCACGGGACAATTCTTTAAGGGCTGATCTGGAGATTATACTGTAGAGGTATTCTTCAGGTTCTCGTGAGGACAGTTTGTGCCCGCCCATCATTTTGACATAGGCCGCTTCATCCGGATTGGCCATGTTGAGCCAGGACTTGTGTTTCTTCCCCTCGGCATTGAGACGGCAGGTTTTCAGATTGAACAGACTGCTGTCGGGTGACTCCAGTACCTCAGCATAGCTGTCGTCATCTGTCTGGATTACCCAGCCAAGAATAGTGGCATCACCGAATGAACACTCGATCCAGAATTCTCCCTCCTCGGTAATTTCGGCATTGAGCTGGCGTGCATAGTTATGTCCTTCAGGCCAGTGACGATGGCCGACATTTTGCTCGGCAATCCTTACATAGTCATCTGTGACTTCAGTGATGATGGCAACATGGCCGGTCATTTCAAATTCACCGCCTTCTTCCCAAATCAGCAGTGAGCCAGGTACCGGATGGCGCCGAGAGCCATTCAAAAAGGAATAAAGTGGCAACAGTCGGCCTGATTTGATATGCCTGACAGTCTTCAGACGAAAGATGTCATGCGCCATGGCAATGTCATCAAAGACATAGCCATAATTGAGGAAAAGCCAGCGTCGGGCAAACTCCACACACTGCCATTTATGGCCCATGTAGATGCCATTACAGTAACTACGATAGGACTGTCGTGTCGGTAGTTCTTCGTCGTCGGCAGTCTCATAATCACTAGAGTAGGCCGGTACATTACCGGGGGCGTAACCAAGAACGCCACCAAACTTTTCCTTAAACGAAGCGGAGTTGTTCAAGCCATGATTTCCAGATAAAAAGGGTGGCGCACATTAGCGCTGTTTAACGCGGCTGTCCATTAATTTTTCAGTGCCGCTATCATCCATCCGGCACCTACTCGCAACAACCGGAGAGTATTTTCCTGACCTTCAGGAGTCCCCGTTTGCTGTGTCGTCTTTGCCTTTATTCGTGCTGAAAAGCAGAACCAGGTATCCCAGGATGCCGGACAAGAGTGAGCCGACAATAATGCCCAGCCTGTCATCCACCATGCGATTCATGTCGCCGCTGTGAAAGGCCAGCGAGCTGATAAACAGGCTCATGGTAAAGCCGATGCCGCAGAGTAGTGCGACGCCATAAAGGTGTTTCCAGTTCATGCCCTTCGGTAATCTGGCAATGCCAATTTTTACTGACAGCCAGGCAAACAGAAAAATACCCAGCTGCTTTCCGAACAGTAGTCCGGCAATGATGCCGAGAGGGATGGGACGTAACAGACTGTCGAAGGACAGGCCGCCCAGATAGATACCGGAATTGGCAAAGGCAAAGATCGGCAGGATAACGAAGTAAACAGAAGTCTTCAGGTCTTCCTCAATTTCCACCAGCAGATTTCTCTTTCCTTCTCCTTTTTCATACGGAATGAAGAGAGCAAGAATGACGCCTGCCAGAGTGGCATGCAGGCCTGATTTTAGTACTGAAGCCCAGAGTATTAGACCGACAAATACATAGGGTACCAGTGAGGTAACTTTCATGCGGTTGAACATAAAGAGCAGGCATAACATGGCAGCAACGACAAGCAGGGAATTAACCCCCGGTGACTCGGTATAGAAGAAGGCAATGATCAGAATAGCTGCCAGGTCATCCATTACCGCCAGAGACAGCAAAAAGACTTTTAGTCCTGATGGTATCCGGTCGCCGAGCAAGGCCAGCACACCCAGGGTAAAGGCTATGTCGGTGGCCGTGGGAATGGCCCAGCCCTCCATGGCAGTCGGGCTGTCGTAATTGATCATGATGTAAATCAGTGCCGGCATGATGATGCCGCCAATCGCAGCACACACAGGAAAGACTGCAGTTGAAAGGTCTGACAGTTTGCCGGCCAGCATTTCCCGTTTGATTTCCAGGCCTACATGGAAAAAGAAGATTGCCATAAGCCCGTCGTTGATCCAGGGCAGCAGGGGCTTGGCAATTTCGAACTCGCCGATCCGGACTTCCACGAAAATTCCGAGCAGGGCGTTATAGTATGAGTTCAGGGGACTGTTGACTGCCACCATCGCTGCGATGGCCATCAGGAACAGCAGGATGCCACTGGCATATTCCTGCCTGAAGAATGATTTAATCGGGGTAAGTAATGTTTGCTTCATGCCCCAAGGTTAACGCACGGAGCCGTAGAGGTTAAATTGAATTCAACTTTTGACAGCAGATTGTCGGGAAAAGTGGTATTCCCGGCGCTTTGAAAAATCCGGTAACAAATCCAGCTTTCAATCGTTTACCCTGTAAACTCATGACATAAGGGACAAATATGGCTGGAATATTTACAATTATTCGTCACAAATTTTTCAAGGAGAATTCCATGCAGGCTGCTTCATCAGCAAAGCCAGGACAACAGCCGCAGGTCCCTGGCCTGACCCTCTATTATTCGCCTGGCTGCATATTCTGCATGCGTGTGTTCACTGCACTCAGGCTGCTTGGTCTTGAAATTGCTTCTAAGAATGTAATGACTGATTCGCAGGCCGATGCAGAACTTAGAAAGTCAGGTGGTTCCGGCATGGTTCCCTGCCTGCGTATAGAAGATGAAAAGGGAATTCGCTGGATGTATGAATCAGCAGATATTATTGACTATCTCCATCAGCGCTTTCAGGTGGCCTGAGGAGCAATTATTTCGCATTTTCTATAAGCTTTGACCAGTGGATACAATACAATCGTTATTTTTCAGGAGTTTTTCATGAAAGTTTTCATTCAGACCTTAATTGTACTTACCGGATTAATAACGCTGGCACTTGCACCCGCCACTTTTGCTCAGAATGGCCTGATTAGCCTGGAAAGTCCTTTCGAGCCAATGGAAACCATGAATCGGGCCGAACGCATCGTCAGTGAACGTGGCTTTAATGTTTTTGCCCTTGTTGATCATGCTGCAGGTGCCGAGAGTGTCGGGCAGAATCTGCGTCCCACCATGTTGCTGATCTTTGGCAATCCACAGGGGGGAACCCCTTTCATGCAGTGCGCCCAGACTATTGGCATCGATCTGCCGGTCAAGTTTCTGGTCTGGGAGGACGTATCCGGGCAGGTATATCTTTCCTATAACGATCCTGGCTATCTTGCCGGGCGTCATAATGCAGAGAACTGTCCCGTGGCACAGAACATGAGCGCAGCCCTGGCCGGTCTTGCTGAGGCCATCGTGACGCCATAAGCTGGCGTCTCTCCAAAACAGGGGTTTTGCCGGTGATTGAATTGCTGTTCCAGTTAGCTCCGGTGTTTTTCTATTTCGTTGTCGGGCTCTTGCTCAAACGGTTTGGCCTGGCAGACAAAAGCCATGGTGATTTTATTTTACGCCTGGTGTTTTTTGTCACACTGCCAATACTGATTCTCACGACGGTTCCAAGTAGCTCTTTAAGTCTGGACAAAATACTGTTGCCGCTGAGCAATATTCTGGTAAGTCTTCTGTGTTTTACCTTCATGTTCCTGCTGTTGAAAAACATTCGTGTTTCGAAAAAAACACAGGGGACCATGCTGATTGCCGGCATGACCCCGAATAACACCTATATGTTTCCCTTTATACTCACGGTGTATGGCAGTAATGGTTTTGCTGATGCCATTCTGTTTGATTTTGGTAATGCCCTGCTGGTCAGCACCTTTACCTATGTACTTGCTTTTCGCTATGGCGAAGCAGGCCAGGCCGGAAACAATGCCTTGAATCGAATTCTGCGGTCACCGCTATTCTGGGCATTGCTGATAGCGGTACTACTTTCAGTCACGAACAATCCTCTGCCTTTTTACCTGCAAAGTACCATTCGGCCGCTGGGTGACATGACATCTCCCTTGATTCTGATTGCGCTGGGTATTTTCTTTTCACTGCGCTGGCAACATCTGCAACTGGTTTCACTCCTGTTGGGCTTGCGTATGGTGCTGGGACTGTTTTTTGGCTGGCTGGTTGCAACTCTCCTTGGACTGCAGGGCTTGAGTTTTACCATCGTTTTACTCTGCAGCGCCGCGCCGATAGGGTTTACGGTACTGACCTTCAGCTCTCTGGCCAGGCTGGATACGGAACTGGCAAGCAGTGCAGTTTCGCTGTCTATTTTGCTCGGTTTGCTCTGGGTTCCGCTATTAATGCTTTTGGTTTGAATTGGGCAGGAAGCAAAAGCCTGCTTGATTTGCCAACCAGAATAGCGACGGCAAATTCAGTTATTCATTTAACAAAAAGTAGGCTCCCGGCCCCAGTGGCAGGTTGAAAAGCATCCAAAGGCTTAGCAGGACACTCCAGACCAGCAGCAGGATCAGGGAATAAGGCAACATGGTGGCAATAATGGTGCCGATTCCCGAACGTTTGTCGTATTTGCTGACAAAGGCTACGACCAGGGCGAAATAGGGCATCAGTGGAGTAATGATATTGCTCACCGAGTCGCCAATGCGGTAGGCCATTTGTGTGCCTTCGGGAGAGATGCCCAGCAGGTAAAGCATCGGTACAAAGACCGGGGCCATCACTGCCCATTTGGCACTGGCACTGCCGATGAAAATATTGATTCCCGCCGTCACCAGTATAAACAGCAGGAGCAATACCACCGGATTGGGGTCCAGCGTTCTCAGTAATTCGGAGCCGCCAATGGCGGAAATCAGTCCGAGGTTGGTCCAGCCAAACCAGGCAACAAACTGGGCGGCAAAAAACATCAGCACCAGGTAGCCGGCCATGGTCGCCATGCTTTTTTCCATACTTTCAATAATTTCGCCGGAATCTTTGAAGGTGCCGGCAGCCTTGCCGTAGGCGACACCGGCTATGGCGGCCCAGAAGGCGATGACAACCACGATGCCGGAGATAAAGGGGGAGTTCAGGATACTGCCGGTTTCCGGGTTACGTAATATCCCGTTAGATGGTATCAGGCATACCAGCAGTAAAATGAACAGTATCAGGGTGGCGAGCCCGGCAGCCCGCAATCCTTTTCGTTCTGCAGTGCTGTCAGCAGTCGCACCCAATCCCGAATCATCATTCTGGGCAGGAACCAGGCGAGGTTCGGCGATCTTGTCGGAAATCACGGCAATGGTAATTGATAAAACGAAACTCGACGCGATAATAAACCACCAGTTACTGGCCGGGCTGACAGAATAGTTTGCATCAACCAGTTGTACGCCTTCAGTGGAAAGTCCAGCCAGCAATGCATCCAGTGGCCCAATCAGAAGGTTGGCCGAATAGCCTGCAGAAACTGCAGCAAAGGCTGTGGCAATCCCGGCAACCGGATGTCTTCCGGCGGCAATATAGACCATGGCAGCAAGCGGAATAAGCACGACATAGCCGGCGTCGGCCGCCAGTGACGATAAAATACCGGCAAAGGCTACAAAGAAAGACAACATACTGGCCGGTGCGCTGAGGACCAGGCGTCGCAGCAGAGCGGAAATCAGGCCGGCCTGTTCGGCGATCCCGATACCGAGCATGGTGACCAGGACAACCCCGACGGGCGCAAAGCCGGTAAAATTGCTGACCGTGCCGGTAAGAATCCGCTGCAAGCCTTCACCGGAAATCAGGTTGACGACATCAATTCGTTCGCCGGAAACAGGATGTACTGCGCTCAGGCCTGCCAGGGCCGTCAGTGCGGAAAGCAGCAGAATGATGAGCCCCAGATAGATGAACAGTAAAGCGGGGTGGGGCAGGCGGTTACCGGCCCTTTCAATTGAGTTGAGGCAACGGTTGAGCCAGCCTGTTTTTGTTATTGTTTCCGCGTTTTCCTCATGCGTCATTGGCGCTCCTGGTGGTTCCCTGTGAATCATGGAAAAGAATATTCAAGACGCAATGCTAAATGCATATGCTGTTTTTGCAAAACTTAATAATACAGCAAGGGGGCATTGAATATGCCACTGCGGGGGAGTAAATGCAGGCTGGATACCACGACAGCCTCCACTGGTGTCTGGCATCGGGCTTTAAGGCTCCGAAAAAAATAGTGATAACTGCTACCTGAAACCAGCTGCCATAGTCAGGAGTTTCAGTTCCGGACTTTACTGATTTAAATATTGGCAGGAAGATCTGTCCGATGCTTGCTAAGATAGCGGCTCAAGTAGCAGTTATAACATTTATCGGGATCCTGAAATGACCAGATTGCTGGATATTCTCGCGCTACCTTTTGTTTTTTTGGCAGCAATCGTCATGAAGTTTTACCGACGCCGCGGTTCAGCCAGGATGAAACTGAATACTGGAATGCTGAAGCGCATGGGGGTCTTTCCGATTCGTAATCACTATTATGAACCCCTGTTCGACCATCGCCAGCTCAGGACACCACTGAGTGATTCCCGCAATCTGCCCGGACTGAATATGGACGTGCAGGTTCAGAAGCAGTTTCTGGAAAACTTGCGTTTTGATACCGACTTTCAGGACTTCCTTAAGGCACAAAGTAATCTATCGGCCGATATGCATTTTACGCTGGATAATGGCTCTTTCGCCTATGGAGATGCCGAATTTCTGTACAGCTTCATTCGTCATCTGAAGCCGGCACGGGTGCTGGAAATCGGCTGTGGTTTATCCACCAAGCTTATTTCAGGAGCGCTGCAACTAAACCAGGAAGAGGGTGCAGATCCGGCCCGCCATGTCTGTGTTGAACCTTACGAGCAGGCCTGGCTGGAAAAATTCCCCAATATCGAAGTGCTGCGCAGTCCGATAGAAGAAATGGACCTTGGCTTGGCCGCAGCCCTTGAGCCGGGAGATTTTCTGTTTATTGATTCCTCACACATGATTCGTCCCCAGGGGGATGTGTTGCATGAATACCTGACCATCATTCCGGGCCTGCAGGCAGGCGTTTATGTTCATGTCCATGATATTTTCACGCCAAGAGACTATCCGGCAATCTGGGTGAGGGATAATGTGTCCTTCTGGAATGAGCAATATATCCTCGAGGCGATGCTGGGTAATAGTTCCGGGTATCAGATCGTTGCTGCCCTGAATTACCTGTTTCATGATCACTTTGATGCTTTGCAACAAGCCTGTCCGGTCTTGACGGCGGAAACCGAGCCCGGCTCTTTTTATTTCAGGACTACTTGAAGCAGGAGCCTGCCTGTCACAGGATGAAAGCAGATGTTCAGATGTTTTAAAAAATGCTGGTGATGGATTAAAAGATAATCCCGATATGCTTAAAAGCGATGAAGAATACATGCAGTATGCCCTCGAACTGGCTTCCCAGGCGCAGACTCAGGGAGAAGTTCCGGTCGGCGCAATTGTGGTCCATCATGGCATTATCATTGGTGAAGGGTATAACCAGGTGATTGGGCATCATGACCCCAGTGCCCATGCGGAAATCATGGCAATGCGCGATGCGGCATTACACCTGGGTAATTACCGGCTACCGGATACCAGCCTGTATGTCACGATAGAACCCTGCAGCATGTGTGCGGGTGCCATGGTCCATGCACGTATCGCCCGTCTTGTGTACGGAGCCAGTGAACCCAAAGCAGGTGTGGTGCACAGTCAGCAGCAATTCTTCGAGCAGGAATTTCTCAACCACCGGGTTGAATATCTGGGTGGGGTGCTGGAAGCGGCCTGCAGCAAGCAGATCAGCGATTTTTTTAAAGCCAGGCGTAAGACATAAACGTAAATGCCGGACACAAAAAAGGCTTCCGAGGAAGCCTTTTTCATCTCTGGTTAAGCAGGGGGTGCTTAAACGAGCACCCGCTAAAGCGTGCTTAGAAAGAGTATCCCAGTGTGAAGACAAGGGCTTCACCACTGATCGGGTTACCAGTGACTGAATCAGTCTGGTCAGACAGCAGGCTGTCATTGAAGATGGCAGCAATGCCCATATCAACGTCAGCAATAGTGGTGCCGTAACCAACTTCAAAATAATCACCGTCAAAGTCATCACCGAAAGTACCGTAAGTACCATAGAAACCGGCTTGCTCTAAAGTGATCGCAAAGAAGTCATAATCCTGCTCGGCGCCATAGTTGTCATATTCACCGAAAGAATATTCCAGGCCTACAAAGGCAAAGCTCAGGCCCAGGTTAACTTCCTGGTAAGTATCATCAAAAGTGTCATCAGTATAGAAATAACCGGTATAACCGATGCTGCCAGAGATATCGTCAGTAAAGTCATAGCCGAAACCGCCATAGATGTCATACTCAAGACCGGCACCTACGTCTGCAGTCCAGGCTCCGACATAAAAACCACTTTCTTCGTAGTCAATACCGGCACTGGCAGAAGAGGCTTTCTGAATGATGCCGCGATAATAGTACTCGGAAGCATATCCAACGTTATAGGAAACCTCAGCAAAAGCACTGGTAGAAACAGTGGCAGCAGTCGCCAGAGCTAATCCAGCAGCAATTTTAGTTAGTTTTTTCATGTGTCTTTCTCCTAAAGAAATATAGTCAACGCACTAAAGCGGAGCTAATTGTAGAACAGCAAAAGCATCTTTACAATATACTTTAAGTAAATAATTTAATTATATGATTATAAAGGTAATTTTACTAAAAAAATTGCCCCTTTTTAGGGCATAAAATTTCCATTTGCACCAATATGAAGCACAAATTTTGAAGGTAAAAATGCCGGGATTTAACAAAATTTTTAAGGAAAATAAGGGCTTGTTTGGATGTCTTTCAGCAGCTTCTTCGCGCTATAAACCCGGGGTGTTTTCCAGTATCATAGCGCCTGCTTTTTTCGACTTTTTTGTCCCCAACCAGGATTGTTTCAGAGAATGCTAAGTCATTATGGCGCGCCGGCCTATTCTTCACTGACCACGCAAAAGCTGCTTAGCAACATACAAACCGCCATTCCGGGGGTTTTGGGACTGCAAACTCACTTTATTCATTTCGTGGAACTGGATTCGGCGCTGAATGCTGAAGAACAGGCTCTGCTGGACCGCCTCCTGCAATATGGTCCAAAGGCTCACCCTGAGCAGAATATCAGTGAGAGTCTGAGCTATCTGGTGGTACCCCGTCCCGGCACCATTTCGCCCTGGTCATCCAAGGCCACTGATATCGCGCATAACTGCGGTCTGGCCAAGGTGAAACGCATTGAGCGGGGCATCCAGTTTCAGCTGCGCTGCAAAGGCGAGCTGGACGAAGCTAAACTGCTGCCCTTTATTCATGACCGGATGACCCAGGCAGTGCTGCGTTCCGAAGAGGAAGCGCAGGCCCTGTTTGCCTCTTCCGAGCCGCGCCCGATGCAGAATGTTGATCTGCTCAACGGTGGGCGTGAGGCGCTGCTGACAGCCAACAGGGAAATGGGGCTGGCCCTGGCCGAGGATGAAATTGATTATCTGGTGGACAGTTTTACCAGTCTGGATCGCAATCCCAATGATATTGAACTGATGATGTTCGCGCAGGCCAACTCCGAGCATTGCCGGCACAAGATATTCAATGCTTCCTGGACGCTGGATGGTGTAGCACAGGAAAAGTCCCTGTTTGCCATGATCCGCAATACCTATGAATGTCACAGTGAAGGCGTGCTGTCGGCCTACAAGGATAATGCCTCGGTCATGGCAGGCCATCAGGCCGGGCGCTTTTTTCCGGATCCGGAGACTCAGGCCTATCATTATCATCATGAAGCCATCCATATTCTCAGCAAGGTTGAAACCCACAATCATCCCACGGCAATTGCGCCCTATCCTGGTGCATCTACCGGCTCAGGCGGCGAAATACGTGATGAAGGCGCGACCGGTACCGGCTCCAAACCCAAGGCCGGATTAACCGGATTCACGGTTTCCAACCTGAAAATTCCCGGTCATGTACAGCCCTGGGAGCTGGATAACGGCAAACCCGGCCATATTGCTTCGGCGCTGGATATCATGATCGAGGGGCCAATCGGTGGTGCTGCTTTCAATAATGAATATGGCCGCCCGAATCTGTGCGGTTATTTCCGCACCTTTGAATTGCTGATGCCGCAATCGGTGCTGCCGGAAGAGCAGGTGGATATTCGCGGTTATCACAAGCCAATCATGCTGGCTGGCGGCCTGGGTAATATCCGTGAGCAGCATGTGCAGAAACAGGATATTCCGGTCGGGGCCCGACTGATCGTGCTTGGTGGACCGGCAATGCTGATTGGCCTGGGCGGTGGAGCGGCATCCTCCATGGCGGCTGGCACCAGTTCCGAGGACCTGGATTTTGCCTCCGTGCAGCGTGATAACGCTGAAATGGAGCGCCGCTGCCAGGAAGTCATTGACCAGTGCTGGGCGCAGGGCGATAACAACCCGATTTGTTTTATCCATGATGTGGGCGCCGGCGGTTTGTCGAATGCCTTGCCGGAACTGGTCAAGGATGGCGGGCGCGGCGGCAGTTTCAGGCTGCGCGATATTCCCAATGCCGAAGCGCAGATGTCGCCGATGGAAATCTGGTGTAATGAAGCCCAGGAGCGTTACGTCATGGCAGTCAGTGAGACTGACCTGGCACGTTTTGAAGCCATCTGCGAGCGTGAACGCTGCCCCTTTGCTGTGGTTGGTGAAGCCCGGGAGGACTTACATCTGTCTTTAGAAGATACCTGGTTTGCCAATCAGCCGATTGACCTGCCGATGTCGGTGCTGTTCGGCAAGCCGCCGAAAATGCATCGCGATGTCAGCAGTGTTAAACGGGAATTCAGTAAACTCGACCGCAGCGACATCACCCTGGAAGATGCGGCGGAACGCATCCTGCTTTTACCGACCGTCGGCAGTAAAAGCTTCCTGATTACCATCGGCGATCGCTCCATTACCGGTATGGTGGCACGCGAACAGATGGTTGGTCCCTGGCAGGTGCCGGTAGCCGATGCGGCAGTCACTACACAATCCTTTGTTGCCAATGTCGGCGAAGCCATGGCGATGGGGGAACGCACCCCGGCGGCCCTGATCAATGCTCCGGCATCCGGACGTATGGCAGTGGCTGAAGCCATCACCAATATTGCCTGTACCCGAATCAACAAACTTGGCGATATCAAGCTGTCCGCCAACTGGATGGCTGCCGCCGGATTTCCGGGTGAAGATGCCAAACTGTATGAAACCGTCAGGGCAGTCGGCATGGAATTATGCCCGGAACTGGGAATCACCATTCCGGTGGGCAAGGACTCCATGTCCATGCGCACAGTCTGGCATGATGAAGCCGACAAAAAGGACAAAAGCGTAACGGCACCACTGTCGCTGATCATTTCGGCTTTTGCCCCGGTACTGGATGTGCGCAAGACCCTGACTCCGCAATTACATACGGATAAGGAAGCACGGCTATTGCTGGTGGACCTGGGACTGGGTTCGTCCCGTCTGGGTGGCTCGGCCCTGGCGCAGGTCTATGGGCAGTTGGGTTACCGTGCGCCGGATCTGCACAGTGCACAGGATTTAAAGAATTTCTTTGCTTTCATGCAGGATGCCATCGAACAGAACCTGATTCTGGCCTATCACGACCGTTCTGACGGCGGCCTGTTTGTCACCCTGCTGGAAATGGCCTTTGCCGGACGCTGCGGCCTGTCGATTCACCTGGGCGGCATTACCAGCGAAAACTTCCTGCTGGATTGCCTGTTCAACGAAGAACTGGGGGCCGTGATTCAGGTGGAGAATGACAAGCTGGCCGAGTTACGCGAACTGGCGGATGGCTATGGGCTCAATGACATCTGTATTGAACTGGGGGAAGCCGTCCCCGGTGACAATGTCTATTTTTACTATGAAGGCAATGATGTGCTCAGCGGTTCACGAGCGCGTTATCAGGGCCTGTGGGCGAAGACATCCTATGAAATCCAGAAAATTCGCGACAACAGCGACTGTGCCGAACAGGAATATGAGCGCATCCAGGATCATGAGGACCCCGGTCTGCACGCTGAACTGAGCTTCGATATCAATGAGGACATTACCGCGCCGTACCTGAATCACCGGCCGCAACCCAAAATTGCCATCCTGCGGGAGCAGGGCGTTAACGGCCAGATTGAAATGGCGGCCGCCTTCGACCGCGCCGGATTCGAATGTATCGATGTGCACATGAGTGACATCATTGCCGGGCGCATTAGCCTTGAGCAGTTCAATGCCCTGGTCGCCTGTGGTGGTTTTTCCTACGGTGACGTGCTCGGTGCCGGTGAAGGCTGGGCCAAATCCATTCTGTTCAATGAGCGCGCCAGAAAGGAATTTGAACTTTTCTTCCGGCGTGAAACGACATTGGCACTGGGCGTGTGTAACGGCTGCCAGATGATGTCCAACCTGCATGAACTGATTCCGGGTACCTCACACTGGCCGCATTTCGTGCGCAACAATTCCGAGCAGTTTGAAGGCCGCAACATCATGGTGAAAATTCCGCAGAGCCCCTCGGTCATTCTTGCCGGTATGGCAGGCTCACGCTTCCCGATTGCGGTTGCGCACGGCGAGGGCAGGGCAGAGTTCAAGGATCCGGAAGCAGAAAAACGGGCCCTGCAAAGTGGCACCGTCGTCATGAACTATGTCGATAATTACGGTGACACCACCGTTACCTATCCCGCCAACCCCAACGGTTCCCCACACGGTATCGCCGGCCTCTGTAATGATGATGGCCGCTTTACCATCATGATGCCGCACCCCGAGCGCGTGTTCCGCGCCGTCACCAACGCCTGGAAACCCGACGACTGGCTCGAAGATGGTCCCACCATGCGCATGTTCCGCAATGCACGCCACTGGTTAAGCTGATACCCAACTGAGCCTCAACAGGCTGCCATTAAGAAAAAGTGTGCATGCACGCTTTTAGTCCGGTATATTTTACTGATAAGTAAAAAGGACTTTATTTACAGGCCGTTACAAAACCAATAAATTCCTTTCAAATAATTACAGTGCACGCTCATATAGTAAATTATGTGAGCGTGCACCCTATACAAATGTTAGGTCGCAATGGCAGATTCAACTGAACATCAAGAATTGTTATTGCTGTATCAGATTACAGTAAACGACCTCGCTTACTTTAAAAGCCAACAGTGGTCGGTTGCCAATCATTGTTTTCTTTTATTTGCGGCCCTAGCAGGTGCTAGCCGCCTCCTTGGCGATACCATTACTAATTTTGATCTTGCAGCAATAACCATATTAGTTTTCGCAATAGCTCTTGTTGGATTACTTGTTATCTGGAAACTTCAACGATCTATTCATGTCAGAGAAGCAAGATTGGTGGCAGCGCGGAATCAACTAAGTGAAGTATTTAAAAAGGCTTGGTCAGCAAAAGAAAAGGGTGAATCTGTTATTAAAGTTGTATGGTTTCTATATTTAGCGCTGATCATAGGCCCCTTAATTGTCTGTAGAATTATTTATGTCTAATTGCAACCTAACAATCACTTTAATAACGCCTTCGGCTGGGACGCCGGCTTCGCCGTCGCCCCATTAAGAAGGGCGTTAGTGATCTTATGGATACTGTAGAGCTCAACAACTATTTGAACGAATTTCAAAATGAAACAGATAGAGCTGCTGCGGTTCTCGCAGGATGTTACTTAGATCATTATTTAGAAAGCCTACTTAAATCTTTCTTTATCGATGACCAGAAATTTATTGATGGCCAAATTATTGGTAGTAGTACAAACTCTGTTCTAGATAGCTTTTCTAAAAGAATTAAATTGGCATATGCGTTAGGTCTACTCAGGAAGTCTGAATTTGATGATCTAAATACTATCAAAAAAATTAGAAACGAATTTGCTCATAAACTGCATGGCCTTACATTTGAAACAGATAAAATTCGGGATCTTTGTTCAAACCTTATTATTCCCAATCAAACAGTCCCTAAAATGAAAAACCTAGTTAAAGTAGATGACACTCCTCGATTCAGATATACCATTGCGGTTGGTATGATTGGAAATTTTATTTCTTACCGCGCCAAAGATGAGGCTGCTCGAAGAACTTTGCCTCAGGAATTAACATGGAGTTAATTAGAACGATCACTAACAATCCCTTTAATAGCACCCTTCGGGCTGGGACGCCGGCTTCGCCGTCGCTCCATTAAGAAGGGCGTTAGGCAAATAATCAGATGAGAGATCTAATTTCAAGACACCGTCAGGATTTTAATGAAATAAGACGTCTTAGCCTTATTTGTCATGGGATAGACTTTACGACTAGCAGTTTTTCTTCGGATAATTGCCGATTAAAAATAACTGAAAACTTAGAATCAGCTCTTCAGAATCTAATTTCGAGTAGTTTATTAAATCTCGCAGTTGCTATTAGAGTTAATTTATATCAAGAAGCTATTTCAAATCCAAATATAGAACTTCCTGAATCATCATGGCTTTATTATGACAAAGAATTAATTGATAGACCGGCAACACTGAAACAGGTTTGCGATAAAATTATACACGCTGATACAGTCGCTAAGCCTGTGCTCCCTGAAGGCTTATGGAAAGGTGATAGTAAGATTGCAATTCAGTTTAAAGGTGTCGAGTTCGGAAAAAAGGAATGGACGCTAAATATAGTGCTGGAGAGATTCACTGAAGATGTTCTTAATCTTTTAGATGAAATAGAGGCTAAAAATGCCTAACAAAGCCATCAATTTGCCCGCCTTACGTTGCGCTTCCGTCGGCAAATTATGGCGGCGTTATGAGTTTTTTTAACCTAAAAATAAACCTGAGATTTCTAAAGCATGCTTAGAAAGTGCTTAAAAGAACCTATCAAAGAGATTTACGACGCAAGTAGATACCTTGATGCTGCGGTTTCAGCACACCTAAATGGAAAAACAGATTTAGCTCAAGAATTAATAGCTGCGTCTGATATGCCCGTTATTCGAGAATGGACTGAATCTTTATGGGGGGCGGGTGGAATCTATACTCAATTTCAAAAAATTCTTGGAGATCCTGAAAAACTACCAAAAGAAAAACGTATCCCGGTAAGAATGCCTAACACTAAAGAAAAAGCACAACTGCAAGAGAGAGATCGTTTTCACTGTAGGTTTTGTGAAATACCCGTTATTAGAAAAGAAGTGCGAGAACTATTAAAAAAAGCATATCCAGATGTATTGAAATGGGGTTCTACAAATTTGGAGCAGCATTCTGCATTCCAAGCCATGTGGTTACAGTATGACCATTTAGTACCACATGCTAGGGGTGGAGATAATGCATTGAGTAATATAGTAATAACTTGTGCACCATGTAATTTCGGCAGAATGAATTACCTGATAGAAGAAGTAAATGTTGAGAATCCCTTTTCACGCCCTCCTATAGCATCATCTTGGGATGGACTGGAGAGAATATTTGATAAAAACTCATAACAAATTTTAAGCCGCCTCATCGGCTGGGACAGCTACTATGTAACTGCCCCCTGAAGAGGCGTTAGAAATCTGAAGGGACTTCAGTGATTCGACTTGATTTTAATAAGACTCTGCCTTTCATGGATGCCATGTCTTTAGTCATTGATCTTGCCTTGTATAGCAACTACTACCCTCATGGTTGCCCACCTTTTCGTTCTATTTCTGATGTTGCCGGTTATTTGGAAAAGCGTGGATTATCTCTTCCTAAATGCGCTGAGGAATCCAGGGATTATTCGGAGAAACCTAAGCACTTCTATAATCTGATCGGGCCTACTTGGAACACAAAGGGCGTCTCAGTTAGCCGACCAGACCCTAAAACTGGGGAGCAAAGAACGATTATTTCTGGTGACGGTCAGTACAATACGGCGAATTATTGGGCAAAGTTTGAGCAATCTCTTTCAGACTTTGAACGCGCCATGTCTGAATCAAATCATGAGTTGCTATTAAGTGCCTTCGCAAAGGGGCAGGCGGCCATTGAAAACTTTCTTAATTCATTAAATATTGAAGGCATTGAGAAAGCGTCAGTCGAAGGAAAATTGAAAAAGGTATTCCTTGCTGTTCGCCCGAACGGGAACTGGGATACTCAAAGGGTAAAACAGCCTTGGTCATCTTTTATTCTTATGAAGAAAATCAGGAACGATCATGAAATTCATAACAAAAGTGATGCTTCTGGATTTACATATCCAGAAATACACTCACATTTCAACCTTTACGTGCCAGCAGTTGCAAAGACCTTGTTCGAACTACACAAGATGTTAAGCATTAAATGCCCGGCATCAATAGTTAGATCTAGTTATCACCCGGAACTAACAATGGAGGTTGTCTACGATGCCTAACAAAGCCTTGGAGCCGGACCAATCCCTGCTGTCAGCCTTTTGCTTGCGTAAAAGCCACGCCAACACTCATTGGCCGCTGAAGAGCGGCGTTAGGCCCCCGAATGCCAGAAGGAAAAATTATGGAAGATAAAAACTACTCCTCTGATTCACCAATCCACGAGCAAGGGCAAGATAGATTTTCGCGCTGGAGCTTCTCAGAGAGAGTAGCCCAAGTAATATCAAAACGAAATGATCCAAGTAGCATTGTTATTGGTCTCTACGGGATATGGGGTGATGGTAAAACATCTGTTCTCAACTTTATCGAAAACTCACTTGAAAATGATGAGAACGTAATATGTATAAAATTCAATCCGTGGCGTTTTGGTACAGAAGATGAGTTACTAACCGGCTTCTTTTTTGATATTGCAGGAGCGCTAGATGCAGAACTAATTAAAACCGGCGATAAGCTCAAGGATTTCGTTAAAAAAGCAGCGCCTGGTGCAGGCGCTATTATGGGTGCAAAGGGAGCGGGCGATGCTCTTGGATCATTTATCTCAGGGCCAGATATAAATGAACTTAAGAGAAGAATAGAACGTGAGTTAGAGTCAGCAAAAAAACGAGTCCTTATACTAATCGATGATGTAGATAGGCTGGAAAAGACGGAAATACACGCATTATTTAGATTAGTTAAGTTAACAGCAGACTTTAAATATACATCGTACATCTTGGCATTCGATAAAGATGTTGTCGCCGCATCTTTGCAAGATCGCTACTCTAGTGCTGCTGAGAATTCCGGCGAGGCATTTTTAGAGAAAATCATTCAGGTTCCTCTACATTTACCTGCAGTTGAAAAGCAAGTGCTTCGAGAGTTTTGTTTTCAAGGAGTGGATGAAGCTATAAATATTGCAGGTATTTCGCTCTCCGAACAACAAGTGCAAGAATTTGTTCGAGATTTTAGCGCCGCTTTCGATGATTGCTTAACGACTCCAAGAAAAGCCAAGCTTTATGGAAATATACTAATGTTCTCTTTGCCAATTTTGCAAGGAGAGGTAAACGCAGTTGATCTCATGCTTTTGGAGGGAATAAGAATCTTTTGCCCGCCTTTGTATGAGGTGCTGAGAATAAATAAGAGACTATTTACAGGTTCTTTCAGCGATAGCCATTACTCGAACAATGATAGCGAAAAGGAACACATAAGAAATCTTTTAGATGGTGCATTTAGTCGAGGCAAGAATATTAACAAAGAGGGGTTTATTGGGCTGTTAAAGAACATGTTTCCAAAGCTTCAATCAGTTTATGGCAATATGAACTATGGCTCGGATTGGTATGAGAAATGGAATAATGGACAGAGAATTTGCTCTGAAAATTATTACTCTAGATACTTTACGTACGCAATACCAAAGGGAGATATATCAGATAAGGTAATTCAGGAGTTATCTAAAGCTTGTGAGAAATGGGAAGAGCCATTCGATTTGGAAAGCAATCCACTAAATGAAATATTCAACGCTTCTTCAGCTGAAACATTAATTAAAAAATTGAGGCATAAGGCAGGGAGCATAGATACTGATGCCGCGTTAGCATTGGCTGTTGCTGTAGCGCAAAAGAGCGATGACATTCCCAATCCAGAAATATTGTATAGCTGGATAACTCCATTTTCGCAGGCAGCCATGCTGATTAGTGATTTAATTCAAAATGCACATGAACCTGACCGAGTTGCTTTGGCAAAAAAATGCATCGATTCAGCACCTTCACTGGATTTTAAACTCGAGATTTTTAGATGGTTAAAACGTGAGGATGAAAACAAGCCCGAAAAAGATGCTTTTTCTGAAGCCTGTATAGATGATATCGGAATGCACTTGGGGAAACTCATAGATGATAGAATTGAAGGGAAGGAAGATCTAACCAGGCTGGTGCCCAACTCCATCCCAACGATATTTTATACATTAAATAGATATGTGCGTAATGACTATGTAAATGATTATGTGGCAGCGTTAATTTCGAATGATTCAGAAGCTCTTGTTAGAATACTTGATTCATATGTGCCAACTGCTTGGGGGATGGAATCAGGCATTTCGCACAAGTCGGATTTCGAAAGAGAGCAATACAACAGCCTAACTGGGCAATTAGATGTCTCAATAGTTTTAAGCGCAATCCAAGATCATTTCCCACAAGCAATGAGTGTCTCTGATGACTTCCCTAGAGTGTACGATGATGATATTGACAAAGGGATTCTATTCCTGAAGCAATTTGTCTGGTTGCATCAATACGTACTGCGTGAATCGGAATCTGAAGACGAGCCACATGATAATGGAGAGTAGGCCTAACAAGGCGCTGCTGTCGGACAATTTTTCCGCTGCTCCAAATTTGCCGCAGAGCGCGGCGTTACACATAGTCGAATTATGTACATACCCGAACATTTTAGACAGCCTGATATGGATAAAACGATTTCCTTTATCAGAACAAACTCTTTTGGCCAATTAGTTTCACTGGTCGAAGGTCGGCTTTTTGCATCTCATCTCCCATTCATGATTGCTGATGACGGGTCGACTATGCTGTGTCACTTAGCTCGCCAAAATCCGCAATGGGAGCATATTGAGGCACAGGAGGTCCTTATTTCATTCCAAGGGCCACATGATTACATATCCCCCGGTTGGTATACTTCGCCCGGAGTACCTACATGGAATTACCAAGTGGTGCATGTCTACGGTAATTGCAGCCCTATACATTCCCCTGATGAGCTCAAAGCCATTGTTGAGCGTTTAACTCAAAACTATGAGAGTAAATTTCAAAATCCGTGGGTTCCAAAGTATAGTGAAGCATTACTCAAAAACATTGTCGGCTTAGAAGTCTCGGTAAATGAAATTCAGTGTAAGTTTAAACTTAACCAAAACAGGTCAGAGCAAGATCGCGCCAGGGTTACAGCTACGCTGGATGAGTATGGCTCAGGTAAACTAGCCACAGCAATGAGAGAAAATAAGAAATAACAAGGCGTTCAAGCGCAGGGTCGCCGCATAATGGCTCCACTTAGCGTGGCGTTATGTGCCTTTCAAAGTTCAGGTAAAGTAAATGAAATTAGCTATCGAATGGAGAAAGCCGATACCACTAAAAAGTGGGAAGAATAAAGGTCTAATTTACGATATTGATTTAGATCTAATTCCTAGTGAACCAGGGATTTACATTTTTGCGAGGAAATGGGGTAAGTCGTACGAAGCTCTGTATATTGGTAAATCAGGGAAGTTAAAGGTAAGAATGAAGCGGCATTTGAATAACTTGCGATTAATGAATCATATTGAAAACGCAAAATCCGGCCGTAGATATTTAATATATGGCACTCCTATTCCTAAACCAGGGCAGCAAAAAACTAAAGTATTAACTCTTTTAGAAAAAACATTTATTCGTCACTTTATGTCAGAAGGCCATGATCTTGTAAACCAGCAAGGGGTTAGAATTAGGCGGCATGAAATTGAAAATTCAGGAAGCTTACAGAAGGCATTCATGCCTGGATTAATGTATTTAGAGCGATCTAGAAATGAATAATTCACATAACAGGACATTTATGTCACCAGCGAGCTGACTGATACGGCTTCAAATGTGTTTCAGCCAACCCATAATGCGACGTAAGTATAAAAAAATGAAATTATGGAGAAGATAATGAAACTAGGCTGCTTTTCAATAAGTCTGGCAGTGAAGGATTTGCAAAAGTCGAAAGCCTTTTACGAAAAAATTGGCTTCGAAGTATTTGCTGGCGAAGAGTCTCATGGGTTTTTGATAATGAAGCATGGAGACACCAACATCGGCTTATTCCAGGGGATGTTTGAAAAAAATATACTGACCTTCAATCCTGGATGGAATCAGAATGCTGAAAATCTAGAGTCGTTTGATGATGTGCGTCAGTTGCTTGAGCAGTTCAAGTCTAAAGGTATAGAAATAGCTGAAGAATCTATTACCGGAGATCAAGGTCCATCGAGCTTTTCAATTATTGATCCGGATGGAAATCCTATTCTTATAGATCAACATGTATAAGTATTCTGGATAAAAAGGGACAGTCCCCTGTTTTTCCGGAAAGGCATAGGATTAAACCAGACCTTGTCGTTTTTTTGATTCTGCCGTTTTGCTGTTTCGCGACAGGCCTTGGCACTTTATTTTTGTTCCGATCAGGACTATGTCCTAATAAAAAACAAATATCATGGAAACTTTAATCGAGAAAAATATCAGTTGCCCTTACTGTGGCGAATCCATAACCGTATTGATCGACCGGCAGGAATCCGGGCAGCAGTATATCGAGGATTGCCAGGTCTGCTGCAAGCCTATTGTTTTCGAGGTGATGGAGGATATAAGCGGGCAACTATCTGTTTCGGTACACGACGAAAATGAAACTTATTAGGTCGGCTTTTTACAAGATAATATAGAGGACGGATAATAGGGGAGATAATAAGGAACAGTCCCCTGTTTTTATCCAGCTTTTATCAAATGCTCAATGTGCTGTTCGTACCAGCCTAAGCGCGCTAGACTTCCCGGTAAAATTCCATGCTGGGAGCCAACCGGAGGGCCTCATGCAAGAAAAAGGAGCGCTGACGTCCTTTAGTAACGAATTCAGGGACCGGGCGATGGAATATCGCTATCGGGTCTCGTCGCGGTCGGAAACGGTACAGCAGCTACGCGTATCGTTGTTGGTCTCTGCGGTCATTTTTGCCCTGCTCATTGTGCTGGACTACAGACTGGTGGGCATGAACCTCAATTTTTATGCCCTAGTTGGGCTGCGCACGATTGCCATACTGGCCTGCCTGGCCTTGATCGTGGCGCTGTCCCGCTCACCGAAACTGGCCGATCGCTCAACCCTGCTGAATATCGTCTGCTTTATCATGGTGACAGCCATGATCCTGGTCATCCCGCTGCGTCCGGTCACGGAAAGCAGTCAGCTGACGGCAGCGGTGATTCTTTCCTTTGCCATTTACCTGTTTTTCCCCAACCGGATTGCCTGGGTAGTTGCCCTGAATGTCTATCTGGCGGTGGGCTTTCTGCTGGCGCTGATTTTCTGGTCGACGGTGTCTTCAAGCATGATTTTCGGGGCTGCAATGGTGCTTTTGTTCCAGAATGCTGTGGGACTGGTCATTTTACGGCGCCTGTCTGCCCTCCAGCGGCGTCAGTTTGCCTTGCTGGCGATGGAACGACAAACCAACAAACTCATGCAGCAGGAAATTGAAAGTCGCAAGGATCTTGAGGCACAACTACGCCAGCAGGCACAAAAAGATCACCTGACAGGGCTGAATAATCGCCGCTGGTTCCTGGAGCTGGCTGAACAGGAGCTGCGTCACTGCCGGCGTCGACAGGAACCGCTTTCCCTGTGCATGGTGGATCTCGACCACTTCAAGACCGTGAATGACCGCTTTGGCCATGCGGTTGGTGACAGGGTGCTGGTGCAGATTGCTGGCCTGTGCCAGGAAGTCTTGCGTGATTCAGACATTATCGGGCGCTATGGTGGCGAGGAATTCGTCCTGGCATTACCGGGGACTGATGCCAATGCTGCATTTGAAGTTGCCGAACGCTTACGACTTCGCATTCTGCACTTTACTTTCCTTGAGCTGCCCGAGCCCCTGCAGTTAAGCATCACTGCAGGAATCGCCGAAGTGACAGCGGAAGATGAGGATCCTGGCTCCGCGTTAGAGCGGGCTGACCTGGCCCTTTATGCCGGCAAGGCACGTGGGCGTAATACCGTCATTCTGGAAAATGAACTGCAAAATGAGCATGGGAACAGAAGGCAGGCCCAGAGCCGAAAAATCTGACAAGCCGCTCAAGGCATTCGAGCATGTCATAATGGGCGAATATTTATTCAGGAAAGTACAGGATTACAATGGACGAGATTAAACAGAAAATTGCGCTATTCATCGATGCGGATAATGCCCCGGCCAGTAAGTTTGAAGATGTGCTGAGCGAAGTCGCCAAGTACGGGGTGGTGACCATTCGCAAAGCCTACGGTAACTGGAAGTCTTCGACGCTCAAAAGCTGGGAAGAGCTTTTGCATGAGTATGCTATCCAGCCAGTTCAGCAATATGATCTGATCAAGGGTAAAAATGCTTCTGACATCGCCCTGGTCATCGATGCCATGGATGTAATGTACACCAAGGAAATCGATGTGATGTGTTTTATTACTTCCGATTGTGACTTTACACCCCTGGTAACAAGAGCCCTGGCAGAAGGCAAAGTGGTGCTTGGCTTTGGTGAACGCAAAACACCGATGCCCTTTGTTAATGCCTGCTCCAAGTTCCTGTACCTGGATCAGGGTGAGACCGTCGCAGAAAAAAGCAGCAGCAAGCCCAAAAACATCAAATCGGATACCAAGCTGATTGCGCTTTTACGTCAGGCCATCGAGGCCAATGAAGATGATGAAGGCTGGGCTGACCTCAGGGCGGTGGGTTCCAATATTTCCAACCGGACATCATTTGATTGCAGAAATTACGGCTTTAAAAACCTGAGCAGCCTGTTCAAGACCATTGACCTGTTTGAGTTAAAGCGCGGGCAGGGCTCGTCCTATCTGGTCCGGGATGCCAGGAAATCCAAGAAGAACTGACAAACAAAAAGTGTAGCTCCTGGAGGTATGGGGGTAATCATGAAAAAATTTAAGTTATTAGTTCAGGATAAAGGCCTTATCCGAATTCTTGTGCTTACACTCGGTCTGCTTTTAATTCCACTGATTGCAATGCAGGTGAGCGATTCCAGTGAAGTGAACTGGAGCCTGTTTGATTTTATCTTTATGTTTGTGTTGCTGTTCTTTACCCAGTTGGCTTTCCTGTTGATTTCCCGTCGGGTCAATAATCTGGCCTATAAGGCTGCTGTGGGTATTGCATTGCTGCTTGCATTTTTGCTGGTATGGATTAACGGTGCCGTTGGCATTATCGGTAACGAAGGCAATCCGGCCAATCTGATGTATTTTGCTGTGATTCTGGTAGGAGTCATCGGCGCTATTCTTTCACGGCTTCAAGCACCAGGCATGGCGATTACCTTATGTGCTGCTGCCTGCGCGCAAATTCTTGTGGCTCTGCTTGCCTGGATGGGTGACGGATTTGGCGCGCAATCACCGGACTGGTTCAGGGACGTGCTTGGCGTAAGCTGTTTCTTTGCTTTGCTGATGCTACTGTCTGCGTATCTGTTTTTAGTGGCAGCACGACGACAAGCCCAGGCGACCAGCACCTAAGTCTGGCAGTAAAGTTCAAGGGAGTGACTATGCCTTATTTCTTTTTATTTCTGTTTAACAGAAA
>Ga0207881_1000203_pt1 | contig 33111 bp, 34 predicted proteins | sample MalvirmetagMSP97_FD_184227 | JGI IMG/M metagenome (GOLD analysis project Ga0207881, IMG submission 184227) | Marine viral communities from the Deep Pacific Ocean - MSP-97 (SPAdes) | ecosystem: Environmental > Aquatic > Marine > Oceanic | place: Pacific Ocean | collected 2011-05-03 | reverse complement strand
GGCGGCCGCGGCTCCGACACCCTCGCCGGGGTCTGGAAAGACGCGACGACGATCGCCCAGCACATCATCAACCGGCCCTGAAAGGACCACCGCCGTGACCACCGTCACCGACCACGAACACCCGCACCGATCCGGCTCACGGAGACGCATCCTCCTCCTGTCCACTCTGACGACGCTGCTGCTGGCCGCCGGGCTCCTGTTCGCCACCGCGGCGCCCGCAGCCGCGCACGATGAGATCGTCTCCTCCTCCCCGGAAGCCGGATCCACGGTCAGCGTGGTCCCGGAGGAGATTTCGCTGACGTTCAGCGGCGAGATCCTCACCGATTTCAGCGCCGTGATCATTGAGGTGGTCGCCCCGGACGGGCAGAACATCGCATCGGGGGATCCGGTCATCGACGGGACCACGGTCACCCAGGCGGTGACGCCTGGTCAGGCGGGCGTGTACACGGTGCGGTGGCGGGTCGTGTCCAGCGACGGGCACCCGATCAGCAACGAGTACCAGTACACCGTCGAAGCGGTCACCGTCCCCACCAGCGCCCCTACCCCCGAAGCGACCGAGGAGCAGACACCCGACCCGTCTCCCACATCTGCCGCCAATACGTCCGGAGAGGTTCACAACGGGCCATCCGGAGGTGGGGAACTCCTCCCCGTCCTTGCGGTCCTGAGTGGCGTAATCGTGCTGGGCGGCGCGCTGGTGGTCGTGCTCATGGTGGCCAGAGAGCGTCGTCGCCGCGACCGAGCAGCCGCGGCCGCGGCCGCCGCGGATGGTGGAACCGCCGACGACCAGCAACAGAAGGAGAACCCCTCATGAAATGTCCGGTCGACGGGACCGCCCTGCTGATCACGGAACGCTCCGGGGTCGAGATCGACTACTGCCCGCAGTGCCGGGGCGTCTGGCTGGACCGTGGCGAGCTCGACAAGATCATCGACCGCGCCGCCGACCTTGCCGGCGGCGGCCGGCAAACCAGAACCGCCCCCTATCCGCGCGAGGGCGACCACCGTTCTGACCGCGACAGGGATCATCACGGTCGCTCCGGGCGTCGGCGGAAGGAAGGGTTCCTCGGTGACCTCTTCGACTTCTGACACCAAAAACCTCTTCCTGATAGCCGGTCTGATGACCGGGTTATCATCGGCCCTCGCGAACGCAGGAGGAGCCGCTGATGGTTCGTGAGCAGACCCGGCGGTTCGCGGTCGCGTGCCTGGCCGCCGCTGTGGTGGTCCTGGTCGACCAGGCGACGAAGGCGGCCGCACTGGGAGGGTTGAGTCAGGAGGAGCGGATCCCGCTGCTGGGGGATCTGCTTGGGCTGCAGCTCGCGTTCAACCCCGGCGCGATCCTCTCCCTCGGAGCCGGGGTCACCGGGCTGCTCACTCTCCTCGGGGTCGGTGCCGTGGTGCTGCTGGTCGTCGCCGCCGCGCGGGCGCGGACCGGATGGTGGGCGATGGGGATCGGCCTGATCCTCGGGGGCGCGATCGGGAACCTGATCGACCGGCTGTTCTCCCCCCCTGGGTTCGGGGTCGGGCACGTCACCGACTTCCTCGCCTACGGGAACCTGTTCATCGGCAACCTCGCCGACGTCGCCCTCGGTGCCGGCGTCATCGTCCTCGGCCTGAGCCTGTGGACCCGACACCGCCGCTCCCGCGTCAGCGCGGACAGCGCGGCGCCTGCGACGGGCTCCGTGGTGAGCGGGTCATGATGGCGAAGCAGCGGACCTCGTCCGTATACCAGCGCAACGCGTTCGCGCCGGGGCTGCTCGCGGCGGCGGTGTTGTTCCTCGCGCCGGTACTGATGGGCGGGGACTGGTTCACCGTTGTGCTGTTCGTCGCCGCGATCTTCGCGGTCATCGTGGGGTGGTTCGCGATCCAGGCGCGGCAGTGGTGGTGGTTGCCTGTGTTCGTCGTGATCGCCGTGATTTGGAACCCGGTGTTCCCGTTCCCGTTCACCGGCCCGGTGTGGACTGCGGCGCAGCCGGTCGCCGCGGTCGTGTTCCTGGTCGCCGGCGCCCTGATCAAGGTCAAGCGCGCATGATCCGCCGCCGCGTCCTTGCCGCCATGACGCTGGTCGCGGCGCTGCTGCTGGCCGGGTGCACGTCCAGCGACTCGCTCGCGCAGCAGTACCGGGACGGAAGCGAGAAGGGCTACATCGCCGGTGACTTCCAGATCGTCGAGATCCCGGATGCCGACCGCGGGGAGCCGGTGGTGTTCGAGGGCGTCACCGAGACCGGGGAGACGGTGTCCAGTGACGACTACCGCGGCGGGGTGCTGGTGGTGAACTTCTGGTACGCCGCGTGCGGGCCGTGCATCGTCGAAGCCCCGATGCTCGAGGAGGTCTGGCAGGAGTATCAGGACCAGGGCGTCGCGTTCCTCGGGGTGAACACCTACGACCAGCCAGCCACCGCACTGTCGTTCGCCCGTGACAACAACGTCACCTACCCGAGCGTGATCGACGTGAACGACGGACGGGTCAAGCTCGCGTTCGCGCAGGTCACTCCGATCCAGGCCACCCCCACCACCTTGGTCATCGACCAGGAGGGGCGGGTCGCGGCGCGGATCATCGGGCAGTTGGCCAGCGCGTCGATCCTGTCCACCCTGGTCGCCGACACCCTCGCCGAGGACACCTCATGAATCCGGGAGCGGTGATCGTCGACGGCGCCCTGTGGGTCGCGATCCCGGTCGCGATCCTCGCCGGGCTGGTGTCGTTCGTGTCCCCGTGCGTGCTGCCGCTGGTGCCTGGCTACCTCGGCTACCTCGGCAGCACCACCACGACGACCGCGGCCCCCACGCTGGACGGGGGGCGCACGGTGACGGCGGAGCGCGCGCGGCTGCTGCTGGGCGTGACATTGTTCATCGCCGGGTTCACCGTGGTGTTCGTCGCCGTCACGATCCTCGGCGGCACCTTCGGGTACCTGCTGCTGCAATACGCCAATGTGCTCACTCGCGTCTTCGGGGTCGTCATCATCGCCCTCGGCCTGGTGTTCCTCGGCTTCTTCGGCATTGCCCAGCGCACCCTCCGCCCTCGCGCCCAGGGTAGGACCGGGCTGATCGGGGCGCCGCTTCTCGGGTTCGCGCTCGGCGTCGGCTGGACCCCCTGTATCGGCCCGACGCTCGCAGCGATCATCTCTATGTCGTGGAACCTCGGTGACCCCGCCCGCGCGGGCCTGCTCGGGCTCGCGTACTCGCTGGGCCTGGGCATCCCGTTCCTGATCCTCGCGGCCGGATGGGGGTGGGCGTCCCGATCGGTGACGTTCCTGCGCCGCCACATCCGCGCCCTGAACATCATCGGCGGGGCCATGCTCATCGCCCTCGGCCTGCTGATGGTGACCGGGCTGTGGACGGCACTGATGTCGCAGCTGCAACAGGTGGTGATCAATGTCCCCCTCCCGCTCTGACACCGGCATCGACGTCACCGCCGACCCGCTACGCCCCGGCGACCACGCCGACAGCGAATCCGCGACGGAGATCACCCAGCCGGCGCTGGGCATCACCGGGTGGTTGCGGTGGGCATGGCGGCAGCTGACCAGCATGCGCACCGCATTGGTCCTGCTGCTGTTCCTCGCGATCGCCGCCGTCCCCGGGTCCCTGTTCCCGCAGCGCAGCGCCGACCCCAACGGTGTCATCCAGTGGGAGCGGGACAACCCTGACGTGTTCCCCCTCGCCGATGCGGTCGGCCTGTTCGACGTGTACCTGTCGCCGTGGTTCTCCGCGATCTATCTGCTGCTGTTCACCTCCCTGATCGGCTGCGTGATCCCGCGCGCCAAGCACCACTACAAGGCGCTCCGCTCCCGCCCCCCTCGCACCCCGGCCCGGCTGTCGCGGCTCTCGGAGTACCGGGAACTGACCTTGCCGAGAGAGGAAGGGAGGACCGACCCGGCCGCGCACGCGATCGACGTCGCGGCAGAGCAGCTGCGCAAGGCCGGATACCGGGTGGAGCGATACGACGCCCGCGGAGCCGCGTCGGTGTCGGCCGAGCGCGGCTACCTGCGCGAGACCGGCAACCTGATCTTCCACGTCGCCCTCGTCGGCGTGCTGGTCTCGGTCGCGATCGGCGGGTCGTTCGCGTATACCGGGCAGCGGGTGGTGGTGGAGGGCACCACGTTCGTGAACGCGCTCAGCGACTACTCCTCGTTCAACCCCGGCCGTTTCGTCGACGGCACGGGCCTTGCCCCCTACTCGCTCACCCTCGACGACTTCCAGGTCTCCTACCGGCTGCCCGGCACCCCCGGCGCAGGCCAGGCCGGAGACTTCTCCGCCGACATCACCATCCGCCAACCCGGGCAGGACGATCGGGCGCAGAGCGTGATCGTGAACTACCCGATCACCGTCGACGGCGATCGCATCTACCTGCTCGGCAACGGCTACGCCCCCACCCTCACGATCCGCGACGCCGCCGGCGAGGTGGTGTACAGCGAGTCGCAGCCGTTCCTGCCGCAGGACTCCAACATGACCTCGCTGGGCATCATCAAGATCCCGGACGGGCTGCCCGAACAGGTCGGGCTGGTCGGGTTCTTCTACCCCACCCAGGGGGTGTTGCCCTCCGGCGCGTTCACCTCCGTCTACCCGGACGTGGTCAATCCGGTGCTGACTCTCAACGTGTTCAGCGGGGATCTCGGCATCGACGACGGCACTCCGAGGTCGGTGTACACGCTCGAGGTCGACGGGCTCACCCAGCACACCGGCGGCGACACCGCCGCCGACTCCCTTGAGCTCACCCCCGGCGCCACCGTCGACCTGCCGAACGGGTGGGGCACGATCACCTGGGAGGAGGTCACGGCGGAGGAGCCGGTGAAGCGGTTCGCGTCGCTGCAGATCCAACGCGACCCCAGCAGCGGCTGGGTGCTCGCGTTCTCCGTGCTCGCCACCCTCGGCCTGTTCGCCGGCCTGTTCGTGCCCCGCCGCCGGCTCTGGGTGAAAGCCCGCACCACCCCGGATGGTGTGCACGTCGAGTACGCGGGACTGGCCCGCGGCGAAGACCCCGCTTTGGCGCGCGCCGTCGACGAGTTCGCGACCCGCCACGCGCACGCCCTCGGCGTAGACCAGCCTGCGAAGGACACACCGTGACGACCGTGTGGATCCCGGACGCCCCGCCGACCCTCGGCGGGTTCCTCACCCCGGCCCCGCTTCCGGCTCCGGTGCTACCGCTCCTCGCGGGACTCCTCGCGGTCGCCTACCTGGCCGGTGCGATCCGGATGTGGGTCCGCGGCCGCGGCTGGCCGGTGTGGCGGACGGTCAGCTTCCTGCTCGGCTGCGTCGCCCTCGCCGCGGTCACCGGCCTGGCGGTGGAGAACTTCGGGTACGCCCTGTTCTCGGTGTTCATGTTCCAGCAGCTCACCCTGATGATGGCGATCCCGCCGCTGCTGGTCCTCGGCTCTCCCGGCACCCTGCTGCTGCGCGCCACCCCGCACCACGGCCCAGGTCTCCTGGTGCTCCGCGCCGCGCACGCCGGGCTACGCAGTCGCACCGCACGGTGGCTGCTCAGCCCGTGGCTGGCGGTGCCGCTATACCTGGCCGCGTTTTACGGTCTGTACCTGGCGAACTTCGCCGATCCGATCCTGTCCACCGTCACCGGCCATACCCTCCTCGAGGTCGGGTTCCTGGTCGCCGGGATGCTGTTCACCATCCCGATCCTGTCGTCGGACCCGCTGCCGGTGCGGATGAGCCACGGCGGCCGCGCCCTGGACGTGTTCGCCGAGGCCGCCCTGCACGCCTTCTTCGGCGTCTTCCTGATGATGGCCACCACTACCCTCATCGACGGGTTCGCCGGCCCGACGAGCGCGCTGGGCATCGACCCGATCGAAGACCAGCGCCTCGCCGGCGGGCTGGCCTGGTCCTACGGCGAGGCCCCCACCTTGCTGATGCTCATCTACGTCATGCACCGCTGGTTCCGCGACGACACCGCCCAAGCGGTCGCCGCCGACCGTCGCGCCGACGCACACGGCGACCCTGAGCTCGACGCGTACAACGACTACCTCACCCGACTCCACCAGAAAGACACCTGACCGATGCGCACGCCTTTGCCGACACCCGCCCCGGCCGCCGCGCCGGAGCAGGAGACGCCGCGCCGCACCGTGGCGGCATGGTCGCTGCCGGTGTGGGCGGCGGTGCTGGCATCCGCGGCCGCCGGCCTGCTGCTGGATCTCGCCTCCGCACCGGTGGGGTGGTGGCCGTTGACGTTCGTGAGTGTCACGGTCGCCCTGGTGGCCCTGATCGGCCGCAGCATCGGCGGGGCGCTGCTGGTCGGCACTGTGTTCGGCGCCGTGTTCTACACGACCCATCTGGTGTGGGTGGGGGAGTTCCTCGGCCCGGTGCCGTGGCTTGCCCTCGCCGGGCTGGAAGCGGTCCTCTTCGGCGCGGGCGCGGTGCCGATCGCGCTCGCCTACCGGTGGACCGCCCGCTATCCGGCCCGCGGCCTCGTGCAGCTGCTCGTGGTACCGCCGCTGATCGCGGTTCTGTGGACGGCCCGGGAGGTGGTGATGGGTGCGTGGCCGTACTCCGGGTTCCCGTGGGCGCGCCTCGGAATGACCCAGGTGGGTGGGCCGCTCGCGGAGGTCGCGTCGTGGACGAGTGTGACCGGACTGTCCCTGCTGATCGTCGTGGTGTGCGCCTCAGTGGTGCAGTGGATCCGCGCCGGCGCCATCCGGTTCATGCTCGGGTTGCACCCTGCCGTGAGCGTCGCTGTTCTCCTGGTCGTGACACCGCAGTTCCCCACCGCGCCGGCCGGGGAGTTCCGCGTGGGATGGGTGCAGGGCAACGGCCCCACCGGGTACTTCGACGACAAGGCGCCTGGCGACGTCCTGGCCGCGCAGACCGCCGCCACTGTGCCGCTGTACGGGCAGCCGATGGATTTGCTGGCCTGGCCGGAGGGCGGCGTCGACGCCGACCCGCTCAGTGATCCCGCCGCCGCCAAGGCGTTGGACCGGGTCGTGCGCTCGGCCGAGGCCCCGCTGCTGATGAACGCCGCCACCACCCGCGGCGACGATGTCTTCAACACGTCCCTGCTGTGGACTGCGGATCCCACGGACCGGCAGTGGCACGACAAGGTCAACCCGGTCCCGTTCGGGGAGTACGTGCCCGACCGGTGGTTCTACGAGCTGATCGTCCCCGACCTGGTGGGACTCATCCAACGTGAGTACACCCCGGGCACCAACCCACCCATCGTGCAGGTTGGGGATGTCAGGGTGGGGTTGGCGATCTGCTTCGACGTGATCTACGACGCCGTGATCTGGGAGGCCGCCCGCGCCGGCGCGGAGATGCTCGTGTTCCAGACCAACAACGCCGACTTCCGTGGCACCGACGAGAACCTGCAGCAGCTCGCGTTCGCCCGGATGCGCGCCATCGAAACCGGCCGCGCCGTCGTCAACGTCTCAACGGTGGGCACCAGTCAGGTCATCACCCCGGACGGCACCACCGTCGACAGCATCGGTGTCGACACCGCTGGCGCGTCGATCAGCACCGTCCCGCTGCGCACCGGACTCACCCCCGCGGTGATCCTCGGGCCCTGGCTCACCGCTCTCATCGTCCTCGCTGCCGCCGGCGCTCTCCCCGCGGCGTGGTTCTCCCACCGTGCCCGCACGCGTGCGGACGGCACAGATCGTCCGACTTACCCGGGGAGTCAGCCATGAACACGCCACGGGTGAGGCCTGCCGGAGGTCGACTTGCCGGGTCGCTGCGAACGCTGGCGACGGGCAGTGATCCCACACTGCCTGGTGCTGGATGGCGGAGGAGTGCGGGACCGGTAGCCGGCAGGTTGCCGCCGGGCAGACCGTCACGGCCGGGCAGACCGTCACGGCCGGGCAGCTGGTCGGACTCGTTGGCAACACGGGACGCTCCACCGCGAACCATCTGCACTTCGAGGTTTACCTCGACAGAACCGCCGTGGACACGCCGCGTTTGCTGGAAGCAAACGCGGGCTGACCTATGCGCAGCACGGATCTACCGCACCACCCCGCTTGCGGGCACCCCCTGACCGATACGACGAAGAGGACGACTCTGTCATGACTGGACCCGACCCGCTGTCCCTCGACGGCATCTCACTGCTTGTGGTGTGGACGGCGATCGCCACCTATCTGCTTGCGTTCATCGCGTACACCATCGACCTCGCCGGGCGCTCCGTCCCCGCCAGCGTCCCACAGCGGGAGCCGGCCCTGGTCGGCGCTGCCGCACGAGCGGACCGGTCGACACAGAGCAGGCAGAGTGGGCCGGTGGACAGCGTTCGCACGCCGCCCGCGAATCGGCAACGGCTGTTGTGGGCGCGGATCGGGACGTCACTGACGGTCCTCGCGTTCCTGTTCCACCTGGCCGGCACAGTTCTGCGCGGGATCGCTGCTGGGCGGGTGCCGTGGGCGAACATGTACGAGTTCGCGCTGACGGGTACCCTCCTAATCGTCGCCGTATACCTGCTGGTTCTGCGCCGTTACGACCTCCGCTTCCTGGGAGCGTTCCTCATCGGCATGATCGTATTGCTGCTGGGTGGGGCGACCATTGCGTTCTACGTTGAGGTCGTCCCGCTGATGGACCCGCTCAAGAGCATCTGGCTGGTCATCCACGTCTTCGTCGCCTCGCTCGCCACTGCCCTGTTCGCGATCGCCTGCGGCCTCGCAGTCACCCAGCTCATGCAAACCCGCCGGGAACGGCGGGCCGACACCACCTCAGCTCGAAATGGCGGCCCGCGGTTCCTGGCGACGCTGCCCACCGCAGACGCGCTCGAGTCCCTCGCGTACCGATTCGTGATCGTTGGGTTTGTGTTTTGGACCTTCACGCTGATCGCCGGCGCCATCTGGGCCAACGACTCCTGGGGACGCTATTGGGGGTTCGACACCAAGGAAGTGTGGACTTTTGTGATCTGGGTGCTGTACGCGGGGTACATTCACGCCCGCGCAACGAGAGGCTGGCGCGGCACCCGCTCCGCCTGGCTGTGCATCACCGGGTTCGCCACTGTGCTGTTCAATTTCACCGTCGTCAACATGTTCTTCAAAGGACTTCACGCATACTCCGGCCTTAGCTGACCATACCCAGCCATTCAGCCGACCGGCTCCAGTAAGGCGGATCCGATGCTGCTTCAACAGTCGACGATCGCCTGCCCGATTGTCCAGCTTGATTAGTTCATTGTGCAGTGTATTATTCATCGAATGCTGACTCATGCTGATCGACTCGACGTGATGAACCGGCTGGGGCGCGCCATGGCTGACCCGACCCGCTCTCGCATCCTTCTGACTCTCCTAGACGGACCGAACTACCCGGCGGTGTTGTCTCGCGAGCTGGGACTGACCCGCTCAAACGTGTCGAACCATCTGACGTGTCTGCGGGGGTGCGGGATCGTGGTTGCCGAGCCAGAGGGCCGGCAGACCCGCTACGAGGTCGCAGACTCGCACCTTGCCCGCGCCCTGACGGCGCTGGTGGATGTGACGCTAGCGGTCGACGAGAGCGTGCCGTGCATGGACCCGGACTGCGGGGTCGAGGGTTGCGTGGCGGGGAAGGTTCGGGCATGAGCGCGGTCACGGGTTCGCAAGTCGAGCACGTCGACCTCGACGACGACGATGATGACGATGACCGGCCGTGGTACCGGAGCCCGAGCGTTCTGATTCCGATCGCCTCCGGCGTCGCGTTCGCCGCCGGCCTGGTCTGCGAGTGGACCGGCGCGGAGACCGCGGGCCTGGTGTCGTTCTGGATCGGTCTGCTGCTGGGCGCGTACACGTTTGTGCCGGGCGCGCTGCGTAAGCTGTTCACCAAGGGCAAGCTAGGCATCGGCCTGCTGATGACAATCAGCGCCACTGGCGCCGTGATCCTCGGCTATGTCGAGGAGGCCGCCGCGCTGGCGTTCTTGTACTCCATCGCGGAGGCGTTGGAAGACAAGGCGATGGACCGCGCCCGCGCAGGATTGCGGGCACTGTTGAAGCTGGTGCCCGACACCGCACGGGTCCAGCGCGGCGACGCCACGGTCGAGGTGGAGGCGAAGGAACTGCGCGTCGGTGACGTGCTCGTGGTCCGGCCGGGCGAGCGGATTGCCACGGACGGCATCGTGCGCGCCGGGCGGAGCAGCCTGGACACGTCGGCGATCACAGGCGAGTCGATCCCGGTCGAGGTCGAGCCCGGCACCGACGTGTCGGCCGGGTCGATCAACACCACCGGCGTCCTCGAAGTCGAGGCCACCGCCGCCGGCACCGACAACTCGCTCACCACGATCGTGGAGCTGGTCGAGCAGGCCCAGGCCGAGAAGGGCGACCGCGCCCGCCTGGCCGACCGGATCGCCCGACCCCTCGTGCCCGGGGTGATGATCCTCGCCGTGCTGGTCGGCGCGCTCGGGTCGCTGCTGAGCGGCGACCCCGAGCTGTGGATCACCCGCGCCCTGGTCGTGCTGGTCGCAGCCTCGCCATGTGCTCTGGCGATCGCCGTCCCGGTCACCGTCGTCTCTGCGATCGGCGCAGCCTCCAAGTTCGGCGTGGTCGTAAAGTCCGGGGCCGCTTTCGAGCGATTCGGTGGCATCCGCCACCTCGCCGTCGACAAGACCGGCACCCTGACTCGCAATGAGCCCACCGTGACCCGTGTCGTCACCACCGGCGCGACCAAGGATGACGTGCTGGCATGGGCAGCGAGCCTGGAAGGTCACAGCACACATCCCCTCGCCGCAGCGATCACCAACAACGCGGTTCCCGGCGCTCCGGCTGCTACCGACGTCCGCGAGACCGCGGGCCACGGCATCGTCGGCACCCTCGACGGTGCTCGTCTCGCGGTAGGGAGTCCACGCTGGCTGGACGCTGGCACGCTGGCCGACGAGGTGCAGGCGATGGAGTCCGAGGGCATGACCGTTGTGATCGTCCACCGCAACGACCAGCCCGCCGGAGCGATCGGAGTGCGGGACGAGCTGCGCCCCGAGGTTCCCGAAGTCATTGACACACTGAACCGGCGTGGGATCGGCGTGACGATGCTCACCGGCGACAACGCCCGCACCGCCGCCGCCCTCGCCGCACAGGCCGGCATCAGCGACGTACGTGCCGAACTACGCCCCGAGGATAAGGCCACCGCTGTCGCGGAACTGTCGAAGTCGCAGCCCACCGCCATGATCGGGGACGGTATCAACGACGCCCCCGCTCTCGCAGCCGCCGACCTAGGGATCGCGATGGGAGCCAAGGGCGCCGATGCCGCCATCGAGTCCGCCGACGTCGCATTCACCGGCCACGACCTGCGCCTCATTCCGCAGGCCCTCGCCCATGCCCGCCGCGGCCGCAATATCATCAACCAGAACGTCATACTGTCCATCGCGATCATCGCTGTCCTCCTACCGCTGGCGATCACCGGAATCCTCGGACTTGCGGCCGTGGTGCTCGTCCACGAAATCGCGGAAGTCATCGTCATCCTCAACGGCCTCCGCGCGGCGCGGCGCACGCACCATGACCGGGCCCGCTGACAGCCGTGCGCCCGGGAGGGCGGGTGCCGTATTGAGTGCCGCCGGCCCAATTGGTGCGCGCGTGCGACCCCGACTGTTTCTGCTCGCGTTCGCCGTTGCCGCCAGTGCCGTGCTGATCGACCAAGGCACCAAAGCACTCGCCCTCGCACGGCTCAGCGAACAAGCCCGCATTCCGCTCCTCGGAGACTTGCTCGGCCTACAACTCGCGTTCAACCCCGGCACCGTCATGTCCCTCGGATCCGGCTCAACCTGGCTGATCACCCTCATCGCGGCCGCAGCATCCGTGGGTCTGCTCCTTGCCGCCACACGCGCCCGCACCGCGGGGTGGGCCGTCGTGATCGGGCTAATCTGGGGCGGCGCGGTCGGTAACCTCCTAGATCGGCTGTTTGCTCCACCCGGATTCGGAGTGGGTCATGTCACAGACTTTCTCGCCTACGGCAACCTGTTCATCGGTAACCTCGCCGACGTCATCATCGGCATCGGCGTCGGATTCGGCCTCCTGCTATACCTCCGTCAGGGAAAGACCCGAGCATGATCTTCTCCTCCGTTCTGCAGGCGATCGGGCTGTTCCTCGCGACGAACATCGACGACATCATCGTGCTCTCTCTGTTCTTCGCCCGCGGCGCCGGGCAACGGGGAACTACAGTTCGGATCCTCGTTGGTCAGTATGTGGGATTCGCAGGTATTCTCGGCGCCGCCGTGCTCGTATCCCTCGGCGCTGGGGCGTTTCTGCCTCCAGAGGTGATTCCCTACTTCGGGCTCATTCCGCTAGGTCTAGGGCTGTGGGCGGCTTGGCAAGCCTGGCACCGCCGACACGACGACGATGACGATGACGATGAGAGCAAGATCGAAGGCAAGAAGGTCGCTGTCTGGGCCGTGGCTGGAGTCACCTTCGCTAACGGTGGGGACAACATCGGCGTCTACGTTCCCGTCTTCCTCAGCGTGGGGCCCGCTGCCGTCGTCGCATACTGCGTTGTGTTCCTCGTGTTCGTTGCAGTGCTGGTGGTCGTGGCCAAGTTCATTGCCACGCGACGTCCGATCGCGGAGATCCTGGAACGTTGGGAGCACATCTTGTTCCCTCTCGTTCTTATCGGGCTTGGCATCTTCATCCTGATCAGCGGGGGAGCATTCGGGCTCTGACACAACCGTCATGCAGGGCAATTTAGGCAGCTGCGCGTCTAGACGTCATGATTGTCGCCGCTCTGAGCTACTCGACGACGCCGAGCGATTGTTCCGCCGAACGCAATTGACAAGGCTGTCCTAGCTCACCCGTTATCGTTGTCGCGGCTATAGACCTCTTCCCGTCCGACGACCGCGCCGGCGATATGGCGTGTCGGGCCGTGGCCGATCCCAGCTCGCGACCGGCGCGACGCTCCGCGAGCGAGAGGAACGGCATGATGACGACGCTGAGGGCGGTGATGACGATACCGAGAGTGGAGTGCTTGACGTCCACTTGGTCGATGAGGGCTCTTCGCAGTTGAGGGTGTAGTCGAGGTTCGCGGGTCGATTGCCGGATAGGCGTCGAGGTCTTCCAGGATGGAAGTTCCTACACTGCCCATCCGAAAGACCTCGACGTGCTCCAAACTACCTTCGCCGCGCCCTGCCTGACCACGTTCTGCCGTCTCGACGAGCTCGGCCTCGAGGCTGTAGGTCAACATCTCGAGGCGGATCGGGCGGTGATCGAGTGCCGCGTCGTCGAGAACGATCCCTGGTGCCGGAAGTGCGGCGCGGAAGGCGTCCCGAGAGACACCGTGGTGCGTCGGCTCGCGCATGAGCCGTTCGGGCACCGGCCCACGACACTGCTGGTCCGGGTGCGCCGCTACCGGTGCGCGCACTGCGGGAAGACGTGGCGGCAGGACACCACGAAGGCCGCCGCGCCGCGGGCGAAGATCTCGCGTGGCGGGCTCGGGTGGGCGCTGACGGCGATCGTGGTCGACCATCTCACGGTGACCCGCGCCGCGGCCGGTCTGGGGGTGTCCTGGCATACCGCGAACAGTGCGATTCTCGCCGAGGGTCGGCGTCGTCTGATCGACGCTCCCGGCCGGTTCGACGGGGTCACGACCCTGGGCGTCGATGAGCATGTCTGGCGTCACACCCGGTACGGCGACAAGTACGTGACCGTGATCATCGACCTCACGCCCGCCCGCGAGAAGACAGGCCCGGCCCAGCTGCTGGACATGGTCGAGGGCCGTTCGAAGGCCGTGTTCAAGCAGTGGCTCGCGGCACGGCCCAAGGAGTGGTCCAAGCGGATCGAGGTGGTCGCGATGGACGGGTTCAGCGGCTTCAAGACGGCCGCCGCCGAAGAGCTGCCCGACGCGGTCCCGGTGATGGATCCGTTCCATGTGGTCCGTCTCGCCGGCGATGCGCTCGATGTGTGTCGCCGCCGCGTTCAGCAGGATCTACACGGACACCGCGGGATGAAGGGCGACCCGCTCTATCAGGCGCGCCGCACCCTGCACACCGGCGACAAGCTACTCACCGACCGGCAACGCGCTCGGCTGGAGGCGCTGTTCGCGACCGAGGAGCACGTCGAGGTCGAAGCGACCTGGGGCATCTACCAGCGCATGATCGCCGCGTATCGCGAACCCGACAAGAAGAATGGCAAGCAGATGATGCAGACCCTGATCGACGCGGTCAGCACCGGGGTTCCTGCCGCGCTCGTCGAGATCCGCAAGCTCGGCCGCACCCTCAAGCAGCGCGCCGCCGACGTGCTCGCGTTCTTCGATCGGCCCGGCACCTCGAACGGCCCAACGGAGGCGATCAACGGACGACTTGAACACCTCCGCGGCTCCGCGCTCGGCTTCCGGAACCTCACGAACTACATCGCAAGAAGCCTGCTCGAAGCCGGAGGATTCAGACCCCAACTACACCCCTAATTCCGAAGAGCCAGTTTCCCTCAGCCAGCTCCTTGAGCGCGGCCTTCTCCAGCTCCGCTTCCGCGAGCAGACGCTTCAGGGTCGCATTCTGCTTCTCCAGCTCCTTCAGGCGCTTTGCGTCGTCGGCCTTGAGGCCGCCGTACTGGTTCCGCCACCGGTAGTACGTCTGCTCGGACACCACGAGCTCCCGGCACACCGCCGCGACGTCCTGACCGTCGGCGAGCATCCTGTCGGCCTGCCCGAGCTTACGGACGACCTGCTCCGGGGTGTGACGCTTCCTGCTGTTCGTCATGATCTGACCAGTCTCCCTGCCCGCGACCGCGGACAACAGGACGACTCTCATAACGACTGGACCTACGAAACGGGGTCAGCCCACCTGGGTTGCGTCGTTCATGGTCGTCTCCTTCTGCGGGTGGCCGTGTCGCGGGTGAGGACAGCAGCCCGCGGACGTTCTCGATGACGACCCACTCGGGCTGGAGCGCGTCGATGGCTGCGGCCATGTGCGCCCAGAGCCCCGAGCGCGTACCTGGCGCGAGGCCGGCGCGCTTGCCGACGGTGGACACGTCTTGGCATGGGAAGCCGCCGCTGGCGTCGAGGTCGTGCATGAAGTCTGCTCCGGCGACGGACGTCCCCGGCATCCGTGCCTCATCGAGAACTGATGCCGAGCTGGTCACCTGTCAGGTGCACGACTCCGACACGCGCCCGCTGCTCAACCGAGCCCCCGCTTGCCGCCGCCCGATGCCTCCATCTCCGGCCTCGGCTCCGACCGCCATCCGAGGTCACACGCCTCTTGCAGGTCGAGGTTGAGTCGGGCATTGCCGCTTCAGAAGTCACCGGGTGCGGGTGCTCACCTGCCCGGCAGGAGCGGAGGTGGGCATGACGGTTTCGATGCGCGTGATGTCGGCAGGTGACGGCTACAAGTACCTGCTCAAGACCGTCGTGGCAGCCGACGGAGACCGACCGCTCTCGACGCCGCTTACCCGCTACTACATGGAGGACGGCACCCCGCCTGGTCGCTGGCTCGGCGCGGGCGTAGCGGCCCTCGGCAAGGGCGAGATTCAGGTGGGCGACCGAGTATCGGAACACCAACTCCAGCTCCTGATGGGCACAGGCTGTGATCCGATCACCGGCGACAAGCTCGGCCTGGGCTTCGCGGCATACAAGAGCCAGGAGCAGCGAATCGAAGCGCGGATCGCTGACCTCGAACCGACGATGACCCCCGGCGCCAAGGGAGAGGCCGTCGCGCAGATCGTTGCCGAGGAGACAGCCCGAAGTACACGGCGTGCTGTGGCGGGCTTCGACTTCACCTTCTCGATCCCGAAGTCCGCGAGCGTGTTGTGGGCAGTCGCCGACGCCGGGGTCCAGGCACTCATCGCCGAGGCGCATCATCGCGCGGTTGCGGAGGTGGTTGCGTTCATGGAACGCGAGGTTGCAGCCACGCGCACGGGCGCAACCGCCGGAGACGGCGCGGTTGCGCAGGTCGATGTCACCGGGCTCATCGCGACCGCCTTCGATCACTTCGACTCCCGCGCCGGCGACCCCCACCTCCACACGCACGTCGTCATCAGCAACAAGGCCAAGACCGTCCTCGATGGGAAGTGGCGCTCGCTCGACGGCAGACCCATGCACACCGCCGTCGTCGCGCTCTCCGAACTCCACGAAGCCGTGTTCGCCGACCACATGACGCGCACCTTCGGCGTCTCATGGGAGGCCCGAGAGATGGGCCGCGACCACAACCCTGCATGGGCGATCACTGGAGTGCCCGATGAACTGATCGCCGAGTTCTCTACCCGCGCGCGTCACATCAACGCCGAGACCGATCGCCTCATCGCCAAGTACGTTGCAGCGCACGGACGACGCCCGACACCAGCGGCGATCATGAAATTGCGAGCTCAAGCCACACTCGCGACTCGGCCCGAGAAGCAGGTTCGGTCCTTGGCTGACCTCACCGTCGAATGGCGGGAGCGCGCCACGAAGTCGTTGGGGCGGGATGCGACGACGTGGGCGCGCGAGGTGACCGACAACGACAAGCCGCTCCTGCTGCGTGCCGACGACGTACCGCTCATTGTCATTGGCGAGATTGGGCGTTCGGTCGTCGAGGTGGTCGGTGAGAAGCGCTCGACCTGGCGACGCTGGAATCTCATGGCCGAGGCATCCCGGCAGACGATGGGCTGGCGCTTCGCCACCATGCACGACCGGGAAGCCATCGTCGCCATGGTTGCCGATGCCGCCGAGTTCGCTTCGCTTCGCTTGACCCCGCCCGAACTCGGCGCCTCGCCCGTCGTGTTCCGTCGGACCGACGGCACCTCGGTGTTCCGACCGAAGAGCTCGACCGTGTTCACCTCCGAGTCCCAGCTCGCGGCCGAGGACAGACTTCTCGAACGAGCAGCCAACCTCGGCGGGTCGACGGTGACGCTTGCCACGGTCGAGAAGATCACGCGCAGTCCCGATGCGGACGGTCGGATGCTCGGCGACGACCAAGCCGACGCCCTGACCCGGATCGCGGTGTCGGGTCGGATGCTCGACGTGCTGGTCGGTCCTGCCGGTGCGGGCAAGACCACCGCAATGAACGCGCTCCGCCGCGCCTGGGAAGCCCAGCACGGCTCCGGTTCCGTCGTCGGGCTCGCGCCGTCAGCGGTCGCCGCACAGGTCCTCGCCGACGACCTCGGAATCGCGACGGAGAACACTGCGAAGTGGTGGCAGAACCACCTGATCCACGGCACCGCGTTCGAGGCAGGCCAGCTCGTCATCATCGACGAAGCCTCCCTCGCCGGCACCCTGTCACTGGACCGCATCACCCACCTCGCCCAAGACGCTGGCGCGAAGGTGCTGCTTGTCGGCGACTACGCCCAACTGCAATCCGTAGATGCCGGCGGCGCGTTCGCGATGATCGCTAGAGACCGGGCCGACACTCCCGAACTGGTCGACGTTCACCGCTTCACCCATGCCTGGGAGAAGACCGCCTCACTCGAGCTGCGTCACGGGCGCACAGCGGCTATCGACACTTACCTCGCCCACCAGCGCATCGCCGATGGCGACGCCGAGGCCATGACCGACGCGGCTTACAACGCATGGCGCGCCGACCGCGACGCGGGACTCGTTTCTGTGCTGATCGCTGAAACCCACGACGACGTGACCGCGCTGAACGGTCGCGCCCGCGCCGACCTGATCCTCAACAAGACTCTGAATCCCGACCGCGAAGTCGAGCTGCGCGACGGCACCGCCGCTGGCGTCGGCGACACCATCATCACGCGACTCAACAAGCGCGAACTGCGCACCCTGGTCGGGCGGGACTGGGTACGCAACGGCGACATCTGGACCGTCACCGCCGTCGGCGACGACGGGACCATCACCATCGCACGCGACTACGGAACCGGCACCACCGTCGGCGACGACGGAACCATCAAGGCTCGCAGGCGTGGGCGCAGGTTCGGCGGCAGCATCGTCCTCCCGGCCTCGTATGTGGCCGAGCATGTCGATCTCGGTTACGCAGTCACCGCCTACCGCGCCCAAGGCATCACGACCGACAGTACGCACGTGTTGGTCGAACCGACCTCGACGAGGGAGACCTTCTACGTCGCTATGACCCGAGGGCGGCACGCGAACCACGCCTACGTGACTCTCGACCGCGCCGACGACCATGCCCAGCTGCACCCTGGCGACGACCCGCATGCCACCGCGCGAAGCGTGCTGTACGGCGTTCTCCAGCACAGCGGGGCCGAACTCTCGGCGCACGAGACCATCGTCGCCGAGCAGGAACAGTGGGGCTCGATCGCCCAGCTCGCCGCCGAGTACGAGACCATCGCCGCCGCAGCCCAGCATGACCGCTGGGCTGCCCTCATCCGCTGCTCCGGGCTCTCCGACGAACAGGCCGAGAGCGCCATCGAGTCCGAGGCGTTCGGCCCCCTTGCCGCTGAACTTCGCCGCGCCGAGGCCAACCATCACAACCTTGATGCGCTCTTGCCGCGCCTCGTGGCCGCGCGAGGATTCGATGACGCCGACGACATCGCCGCCGTCCTGCACTACCGGGTCGAGCGGGCGACCGGCCGCCCCGCAGGCTCGGGCCGGACCCGCAAGCCAACGCGACTTATCGCCGGCCTCATCCCACAGGCGCACGGCGTCATCGATGTTGAGATGCGAGCGGCTCTCGACGAGCGAGAGGAGCTCATCGCGGCACGCGCCGACGCCGTACTCGACGGCGCGCTGGCCGAGAGCGTGCCGTGGACGAAGGCACTCGGCACGCGGCCCACCGAACCGCGACGGGCTGCGGCCTGGCGCAAGTCCGCGCGCGTGATCGCCGCCTACCGCGATCGTTACCGCGTCACCGACGACACGCCCCTCGGCGCGCCACCCGAGTCGGCGGTCCAGAAGATCGACGCTGCGCGGGCGCGGGCAGCCCTCGACCGAGTGCGAGTGGCCGCTGAAACCGTGGATGATGCTCACGCAGCTCGAAGCCCGTCGAGAGGTGGGCCGTCGCGGGCAATGTAGTGCCAGTGTCGACCCCAGGGGTGCGGACCCGCGAATGTCGGCGCGGCCAAGTAGCCTCAGAGCCACACGACAGTAGACTTAAACCCACATGACGACACACGGCTGAAGGAGGCGGGGCGATGGCGCGCGCTGATCTACTCCTAGACCTCGTCGAGGCCGAACGCCGCGGCGATCGGGAACGCTTCAAGGTGCTGGTTGAGTCCGTCATCGCCGAAGAACGCGCCAACCAGCATCATCTTCTCGCCGATCGGCTCTCGCAACTCATCACGACGACGGGACAGGGACCCGTCCGCGACGACCGAGCAGCAGCGATCCGCGATCTCGTGCATGAGGTCGTACCGAACCGTCGGCTGCATGAACTCGAACTTGCGCCGGTCCCGCAACGAGTCGTGACCGAACTGATCGAGGAGCAGAAGCGCGCCGAGCTTCTGCGTAGTTACGGTATTGAGCCGCGCAACCGACTTCTGCTGTCTGGCCCGCCTGGAAACGGCAAGACGAGCGTGGCGGAAGCGATCGCGGCAGAACTGATGCTTCCCTTCTACGTGATCCGCTACGAGGGAGTCATGTCGAGTTTCCTCGGCGAAACGGCCGCACGGCTGGACAACGCGTTTGAGTTCGCGCGGACCCGCCGTTGCGTGTTGTTCTTCGACGAACTGGACACCATCGCCAAGGAACGAGCAGACGAGCACGAGACCGGCGAGATCAAGCGGGTGGTTTCGACACTGCTGCTCCAAATCGACAGACTGCCACCCCACGTGATCTTCGTTGGCGCAACCAACCACGGCGAGCTGCTGGATCGGGCGGCATGGCGACGGTTCCAGATTCGGACGGAGTTGGGACCTCCTAGCCGCGCACAGGCGACGAGATTCCTCGAACGTCTTGCTGAACGCCTCGGAGGCGACCTCGGTTTCGCTCCTCGTACCCTCGCCGACAAGTTGGCCGGGGCGAGCTTCGCCGAGTTGGAAGAGTTCGCACTTGATGTGCGCCGCCGCGCGGTGCTGGAACTCCCGGATGACAACATCCGCCGGATAGTGCTAGAACGGCTTGAACACCGCCGAGGTCAGGCGGCAGGGTGACGGTTGAGCGCAAACCGCTCCTTGCGTTCGGGCCGGCGGAGGTTGTGGCGCGGCCAACCCAGACGCCGCGTGATCTTCCACGTCTGGCAAAGCCGGGCGCTGGGCGACAAGGTGAACGACTGACTCCTCAGTTCAAGGACTTGGCCGCAGCTTTCGAAGCCGAACGTGCCCGTCTGAGCGCCGACACCCCAGAGGAGATTGACCCCGCACTCGTGGTCGTATTTGATCTGGCGGGAAGCGTCAAGGACTTCCGCAACGCAATCAACCGGATCGATGGCCTGGAGTTTCTGTCGGAGCTTCTCGGGGATCAATCTGACCCCGACGACGATTTCCACATGACGGAGCGTGAAGCTGGACGGACAGACAAGCGCGTCACGCACTCGCTGTACTTGGTCATGTCCAACACCAAGGCGATCGACGAACTACTCCGGCTCTTCGCTCAATGGCAGGCCGACCCGTCCGCGTCGTTCGAGCACGGGCTAGGCAAGTTCAAGACGGCCTTCCAGCAACTGACAGCGATACGTCGGTGGGGCGCTGAGGACCGCATCCGTGAGACTGGTCTACGAGAGCGCTGGGAAGAGACTCTCAGCATGGTCGGTCAGTCAGTCAGCACCGTCCTCGTCGAAGTCGAGCTCTGGCACAGGCGTGATGCCGCCCAGCGTGCGGCTGCCGAGGCGCACGTCGAGGAAGTCATCACTTCCAGCGCCGGTCGAGTCTTGGATCGCTCGCAGATCGGAGAGATCGAGTACCACGCGCTCCTGGCTGAACTCCCGATCCAGCAGGTCCAGTCCGTGTTGACCAACGGAGCTTCGGCCATTCGGCTTCTCACGACTGATGACGTCATGTTCGTCAGCCCCTTCACCCCGATGAGCGTTGCACCAGGGACTCTTGAGCCAGTTACTCAAACCAACCTTGCTCGCAGCGACAGAGTCGAAGGCAAGCCTCGGATCGCGCTGCTCGACGGGCTGCCGTTCACCAACCACGACACGCTCCAAGGCCGGCTCTCGATCGATGACCCTGATGGGCTTGGTGAGAACTACCCCGTCGCGGCTCGCCACCACGGAACCGCCATGGCGTCACTCATCATTCACGGCGACCTCACTGATGGCGGTCCCGCGCTTGATCGTCCTCTCTACGTGCGCCCGATCCTGCAGCCCCATGAGTTCATGCCTGGGCACGAGCAGGTAGTCCCGAATCGTCTGCTCCCCGACGTCCTTCATCGTGCGATCAGACGGATTGTGAAGGGCGAGGGGAACCAGCCTGCCGCAGCGCCGAGCGTCCGGGTTGTGAACCTCTCCATAGGCGCACAGACACGAGCACTCACGCGTCGAATGAGCCCCGTTGGGCGCCTGCTGGACTGGCTCGCCCACTCGTACAATCTGCTGTTCGTCGTCAGTGCGGGTAACCACACCGACGAGTTCACGATCCCCGCCGATGCCGCGCACGACACTGACGCCGCTCGCCTGGCTGCAATGCGGGTCGGCTTCGAGACGGCGCTGCTACGCGGCATCCTTCCGCCTGGCGATGCACTGAACGCCCTCACCGTCGGTGCCACGCACTCAGACGGCCTCGGCGAGATCGCAGTTCCAGATACGGTGTGGGATATCACCAACCCGGACGCTCCCGCACACTACGGGTCGGTTGGGCCCGGTGTCGATCGGTCGGTCAAGCCGGACCTTCATCACTCCGGAGGCCGCGCCCTCTACACGCGCCCCATCGTGCTGCCCGGTCAGACTGACGTTGCCGTCGGCCTGGCTCGCACCGCCGCGACGGGACCCGGCTTGCAGGTGGCCGCTCCGGGACGCGGGGGTGCTACCAACAGCACGGTGTTCACGAACGGCACCAGTAACGCGACGGCGCTCGTCACCCGTGAAGCCAGCAGGCTGTTTGACCTCCTTGAGTCTGATAACCGCGATCCCGAAGACGCACCGCTTCCTGATCCGCAATACCACCCGCTGCTCGTGCGCGCTCTCCTTGCCCATGCAAGCAGTTGGGGCGCTTGGGAGAACAGCCTGCGCAACGATCTTGGTCTCAATGGCCAGGATGCTCGGCGGCAGTTGACGGCTCTGCTCGGCTACGGTCGCCTCGACCTCAGCAGACTCGGCGAAGCCGCGTCCAACCGAGCCGTCCTCGTCGCGGGCGGTCAAATCGCACGGAACGAGCGCCATACTTACGGATTCCCACTGCCTCCCTCGCTTCGAGCGAAAGCGGAATGGCACCGCTTCACCATCACGCTGGCATTCATGGCTCCGACGGTCGGCCAGCTCACTCGGTACCGCAGCGCGAAGGTCTACTTCAGTACACCCGACACGAGCCTCGCAGGCGGCGAGCGTTCCGATGCAGAGCACAACGCGGTTCGGAGGGGAAGCCTTCAGCACGAGATTGTGCAGGGCTCTCGCGCCATGTCTTTCGTTGATGGAGACAGCTTCCCGATTCATGTCGAGTGCATGGACGACGCCCAGCGACTCCGTGCAGGCAACACGATCCGATATGCGCTGGTTGTCTCCGCCGAGACCGCGGAGCAGACCTCCAACACCATCCATGAAGAGGTCCGTGACAGGCTACGCGCACGCGCGCGCGTCCAGGGCCGCATTCGACCGTAGACCCCGTTTTCTACCACCGTCTGGCTCGACCACTGGTGCTGGCCACAGGGCAGTGCGCGTCAAGCAGTCTCCTGCGCATCGCGGTCAGGCGGCTGGATCATCAGCACGTTCGAGATGCCGCCTTGGTTCACGCAGTCCTGGGCGAGGTCATGGACGTGCCAGTAGAAGTCCAAGTCTGCCTCGGACGCGTTAACCGTGAACTCGACTGGCGTGTACAGGTGAAGTGGGACTGAGGCTCCGTCGTAGTGATAGCCGAAGTTGTCGATCGTTGAGATGGTCAGCGGATGATCGCCAGTGAAGTCGATCCCGACGCGGATGTCGTACTCACCGCCGCCTGTCGCTTCCGCTGTCTTGCGCACCAGCGCCATGAGGTCCGCCATCGCGCATTCGATGGCTGCGGACTGGACCTGCCAGCCATCGAAGTAGCCGTCGCTGCTCATGCGGTGGCCCCCAACGGCCGCTGCGATCGTGACTGATCCATCGTGGTGAATGCTCGCCCAGGCCTCCTTCCACGCCGAGCCTTCACCTGCCGCACTGTTCACGGCCACCCATCGACGAAGGCCTGGTCGCGGGTTGTGACGGTCGACGCTCTCCAGTGGGTGAATGCCACCGCGGCCCGCGTAAAAGAGCGCAAGGCTCTCAGCCTTTGCGAGGATCTCACGGGCTTCATCGCGCGTGAGCCGACTTCCGACGCGTGGGAGGCGTGGGTGGGCAACTGCTACCAGCCAGGCGCGCGTCTCTGAATCTCGCCCGGCTGCTGCTTCCGCATACAACGTGTCCAGAACTTCGGTGGCGTGGCGGCGCTCGTCGAAGCGCGCACGGTACATCGCCTCGATCTGACGCTCCTTCATCCACACCGTGTCCGCATCGTTCCGAACGGGTGCACCGAAGTAGTCGCCCCTATAGATCAGATGCGGACCATCGACGCTGGCTGGCACCTCAACGATGACGGCACGCTCGCCTTCCGCCGAGCCCAGCCGAAACACGTTCAGGCCGAACACAGGCGGCGTGATCGCGGTGATCGCCGCGCTGCGAAGGGAGCGCTCGTACCCCTCGTCAAAGTCGCCAACGTCGGTACGCCCGGTCGCCGCCTTCTGTGACTCGTGCACGCCGAAGACGATGACGCCACCCCCACTGTTCGCCATGGCCGCAACGTCTTTCGGGAAGTCGGTCTGCGGCAATCCCTTCTGAGGTGGAAGCTCCGACTTCCAGTCCAGGTCGTCGGACTCCGTCGCACCAGCCGCGACAGCCGAATCGAGCAGTTCGTCCGTCAACGGACCGGGGCCGCGACCGAGAACGCGGTGGAGGGCAGTGAAGCTCATATGACAAGCGTAGGGATGGCCACCGACAACGCGGGGAGGGAGCAGCCCAGGTTTAGAGCTTTGCTGTCACATCTCAACGACGCTTCGCGCATCACGCGAGGCGCTGGGAGCAGGTCGGCTTCGCACCGCCGCAACGGAACCCCTGCTGCCTACCGGCTGCCTGATCATCTGTTCGAGGTCGGTCGAGCCGGCCACCAACCGGGCCTCCCCACTGTGCAGAAGCCGGTGCGGCCCGACACTCGTCGCGCTGGTGACGGGGCCGGGGACGGCACCGAGGGAGCGACCGAGTTGGTGCGCTTCCTGCGCGACCTTCATCGATCCCGATCGCGCGCCGGCCTCAACCACGACCGTTGCTGTGGACAGTGCGGCCATCAACCGTGCACGGGCGATGAACCGATGGCGGGTCGGCGTTGCGCCGGGTGCGACTTCGCTGACCAGCAGACCGTCATCAGCGACACGACCGAGCAGCTCGCTGTGGCCCGCCGGATACGCGCGATCAACTCCGTTCGCAAGGACTGCGATGGTATCGCCACCGGCCGCGAGCGCCGCGCGATGGGCAGCACCTTCGATGCCGTAGGCACCTCCGGCCACGATGATCCGCTCAGCGCAGGCGAGGTCGGAGGCAAGCTGCCCGGCCACCTGCTCGCCGTAGGATGTCGAGGCCCTCGCGCCGGTGATCGTGACGAGATCGTTGAGCGGTCGCGCGAGAAACGAGGTCATGCCACGAGTCCAGAGGACGTACGGCCGCCGGTCGCCAAGATCGTCGAGCGCGGAAGGCCAGTCTTTCTCTCCGGGAATCAGCGTGCCGGTACCGGCGCGCTCGGCTTCGACGAGGTTCTCTTCAAGTGTCCGAGTGTCTGGGCGCTGGAACTGGGCGCGCCACACTTGAGCGTCAACGGTGCTGAGCCCCGGCACCGCGTCATCACCCTCGGCGATCCGAAACAGCTCCTGTGCACCGAGCTCGCCCAGGAGGCGACCGGTGACGGCATCGTCCGGTTCGACGAGCATCGACAGCACCATCCGTGCTGTGCGCTCGTCCTGGACTATCTGGCTCAAGATCGTCATCGCCGGCTCCTCTCACTCCTACAGAGAGGTGCGCGCGGCGACGCGGGAGTCGGAGGGTTCCGTGAACGGCGACCCCGGCGTACAGTGGATGGTGAGGCAGGTTCTCCTCATATTGCGGGTCCTCCGGGACGGCCTTCGGGCACTCACACACGTTCTGCCTCCTCGACGGAGTAACACGTGTGACGAGAGGCCCGTCATGTTCCGCCTTATCTGGACGCTCAGCGTTCACACCCGCGACTATCTGCACCGCTACATGCCGAGCAACCGACTGCTCGCTGCCATCCGCACCCGCCGCGGACTCAAGTGGGGGATACCAGCGATGCTGGTCGCGCTTCCGTACATCCTGATCGGCAGCATCTGCTCTGGCGCGGCAGCCGACGGCGGCCCAGGCTGGCTCCACCTGATTGTCCTCTGGGCATGCTGGAACGCACTCAAGTTCATCATCATGGGACCCGTGAGCGTCGCTCTGCTTATCCGCGCGCGCCTGCGCGAGGCTGCGGTCCGTCGTCACCAGCGCCACGACTCGCGCGTCGAAGCGAGCCTGCGTGAGCCAGCTCTTCGTGTCTAGGCTCAACCGCCCACGGCAGTGGATGCCGTGATGCGAGAACCACAGCGCCCGCCAGGCCGGATCACGACGCCGTGGGAAGCGAGCGCTCGCCGGACAGCCTGAGGCCCCGCCCCGACCTTGATGCCGACCTCTACCAGCGTCAACCCGCTGAGGTAGAGGTCGGCTGCTTCGTGGATGCGGGAGGGATCGAACCGTCCACGGCGGATCGTCACCTCTCGCCGGGTGAGGTGGGTGGCGACCGTGCGGCGGTTCACGCCGAACACGGATGCCAGCTCCACGAGCGTTGCGCCCTCGCGGTACTGCGCTACCAGATCGTCGACCTGCTCCGGGCGAAGGAGGGTTTGAGCCATCCCAAGTGATCGCACCACTCGCCCCCTTGAGTCGGAAACGGTAGGCTCAGAGGAGCGCTGGTCGTGGTCGTAGAATCCCCGTGACCTGCGCAAAGACAAGGTTTTCAGGTGTGGGCAGGGGTTCTCAAACTCTCTACGGAGGTCCACTTTGTGATGAGTCGCGACATAGGTCTCTCTTGAGTCGCGTCATAGGTCACTTGTTGGAAGCCTCCGGCCAGCGGCCGGGGCTTTCATCGTGTTGCGCCAGTAGGTCTTGTCGGGGTCGATCTGATTGGTGGCGAGGATCTCGCCGGTACGGGTGGCGACGACGGTGACGGTGGAGTCGTCGGCGAGCAGGAGCACTGGGGTGCCGCGGTGGTCGGCTCCGATTCCGAGGTGGTGCATGCGAAGTCGGACTGCCAGGTCTCGTTCGGCTGGGTCGCTTCGAACCGCACGTACGAACTGCGCGGGCGTTTGCGGGGTTCCGGGGCGATCAGCCCGGCCGCGTGCAGGATCCGGCGGATCGTCGAGGTCGACGGTGCCCGCAACCCCTCCTGATGCAGGTGCCAGGCGATCGTGACCGGTCCGGCATCGGTGCCCGTCGCGGTCAACGCGACCCGCAACTGCACGATCCGGTCCCGAACCCGATCGGTGGCCGCGTGCGGTGAGGACTTCGGCGCACGGGAACGCGCCTCCAACCCGTCCAGACCCTCGTCCCGGTAGCGGGCGAGCAGCCGATGCAGATGCCGCCGCGAGATCCCGAACTCCTCCGCCGCCTCGGTCACGCTGAGCTGCCCGGCGACGATCTTCAACGTATCAAAGGTGCGACGGTGCTCGGGTTCCTTCAGGTATGCTGAAGGTGTGTTCCGTCATCCCCTCTCCCTGTTCCGTACCCTGGCCATCCTCGAGGCGATTTCGTGGACCCTGCTTATCGCAGCTCTCATCATTCGGGCCGTGAATCCCGAGCTGGCGCTCGCCGTGACGATCGGTGGCGGCATCCATGGCTTCGTCTTTCTGTCCTACGGCGCCACGGTGATCCTCGTAGCGCTGAACAACAGATGGCGCGCATGGCCGACGGTTGTCGGTCTCGTCAGTGCGATAGTTCCGTACGCGACGATCCCCACCGAGGTCTGGCTGCACAGGCGTGGTTCGCTGGTCGGGCAGTGGCGCCTCGAGCAGACAGGCGACCCGCGCGATCAGGCGTGGTATGACCGCGCGCTGCGCTGGTTCCTGCGCCGTCCGTGGGTGCTCGGCATCCTCATCGCCGCCGCGGTCGTCGTGCTCTACGTGAGCCTGCTGATCATCGGCCCGCCGGGCGGGAAGGGCTGAGGCTGGCCCGCGCCGCAGCCGAGGGGTCAGCCGAGTTCGTGCATGACGAACGCGAGCAGGAATCCGAGAGTCACCCATAGCCCCGTCAGGAGGTGAAGGCGCTCAAATGCTTCCGGGATCATCGTGTTTGCGACCATGGCGAGCAGAGCTCCCGCCGCGACGCTGGTAATGATTGCGATGAGTTCGGGCGGCGCGGTCTGGAGGGCCAGGTATCCAACCACGGCTGCGAGAACGGATGCGGCAGTGATGCCACCCCACAGGAGAGCCACCGTGCGTCCGCGGCTCCCATCCTGTTTGAAGGCCGCCGTGGACGAGAGCCCCTCGGGGATGTTGCTGATGGCGATCGCGGCGACGATCGGGATGCTGAGGCCTCCTGTTTGCAGCACCGAGAGTCCCATAACGACGGACTCGGGGATTCCGTCGATGAGCGATCCGATCGCGATCGCCGCGCCGCCGCCTGAGAGTGCAGCTTTCCCGTTCCCGCGGCGCTTGGCGATGTTGCGGGAGTTGGTTGCAGCGGGCTTGGGGCGCGAGACGAGCCAGTCGGCGACGATGTAGACGACCGCGCCGCCGAGGAACCCGGCAGCGGTCGGCACGATCCCGCCGCCGTCAGCGGCTTCAGCCACGAGCTCGAACGCGAGCGTCGAGATCAGCACGCCCGCTCCGAACGCCATGACCGCCAGGACGACCAGCCGCGGCGCCTTGACGAACCACGCGACGCCGGCGCCGACGAACAGTGCGCCGCCGCCGATCAGGCCGCTCAGCGCGGCTAGCCACACTCCCACGCGGCAAGCCTACGGATGCCGGTCGCTGAGGTGCGGCATCCGTGCGTGTGTCAGCTGCCGCCCGAGAGGATGCCGACCAGGCCCGAGACGACCAAGTACACGCCGACCCCGGCGACGACGACCCAGATCGTGATGCGCGCGGGGGTGATCTTGTTCTTGTCGTCGCCTGATCCGCCGCCGAGAAGGCTCATCCGCACAGGATATCCGCCGCCCACGATCGCGGCGGGGACATACGGCGAGTGCGCCGGTGCTCAGCCCGAGGAATTCGTAGCTTGTCGTTCGCGCGCCTCGCGTCGAGCGAACCAGCGAGCGATCGGGACATCGGTGGACGAGTGGGCGATGATCGAGAGCGAGATCGCCACGACGATGATGTGGAACAGGTGCGCGGAGTCCGGGTGTCCGCCCTCGAGCACGAGGAGCCCGTACAGGACCGACGCGAATCCCTTCGGGCCGAACCACGCAGCTGTCGCTCGCTCTTCCCAGGGCAGCTTGCTTCCGATGAGCGCAGTCTCGACGGCGACGGGCCGGGCCACCACGAGCGTGAGAACGGCGAAGAGGTACCCCCAGCCGTTGACGTCCGCGAGCAGCGCGGGCGAGATCAGTGCGCCGAACACGAACAGGGCGAGCAGCTTCACGATCTCGGCTGCGTAATCGCCGAACTCGATGAAGGCGTCTCGCACCTCGGGCATGGCGCTCGCGATCGTGATTCCTGCAGAGAACGCCGCAAGGTAGAGGTTTGCTCCCGTCAGCGAACTGACGCCGAAGATGATGCACGCAATCGCGACGGGAGTCAGCGCCGCGTAAAGCGGGGTCGCCCGCAGGAAATTGATCCGGATCAGCAGGTTCACCACGAGGGGTACCGCAACGCCGAGCGCGACCCGGCCGACGAGCTCCAGCGCAAGCGCCCCATACTCCGTCTGGGTTCCGTCGACGATCGCCAGGAACACGAGCACCGCCGGCAGCGCGAGACCGTCGTTCAGCCCCGACTCGACGCTCAGCAGGTGCCGGATGCGCCAGGGAATCTCCTCGCGTCCGACGATCGCCGAGGAAAGCACGGGGTCAGTCGGAGCGAGAACGGCGGCGACCCAGCATCCCCTCGCCCAGCAGGAACCCCGCGATGAGGAAGAGCACCGCCGTGGAGAGCACCGTGCGGTGGGCGATCCCGGAGATGAGGATGGCAAGCAGCAGCACGACCCCGAACGCGATGACCATGCATCCACGCTGTCGTCAGAGAGCGGGTTTCGCCACGGTCTTGACCCGGCTCTAGGCTCAGACCATGTCCGATCACCTTCCCGCCCGCAGCCGGCTCGTCCACGATGCGATCCGGGCGGCGGGGATCCCCGGCGACATCGTTGTGCTGCCGGATGCCGCCTCCACGGCCGCCCTCGCCGCTGAGGCGCTCGGAGTCGAGGTGGGGGCTATTGCCAACAGCCTTGTCTTCTGGTCCGACGGCGAGCCGCTACTCGTGATGACCAGCGGCGCCCACCGCGTCGATACGAAAGCGTTGGCTACCCGGCTCGGTCGGACCTCGATCATCCGAGCCACGCCCGACCAGGTGCGTCAGGCGACGGGCCAGGCGATCGGCGGGGTCGCGCCGACGGGGCATCCGGCGCCGCTGGTGACGATCGTGGACGAAGACCTCGCCGCGTTCCCCGAGATCTGGGCAGCCGGCGGCACACCGCACACGGTGTTTCCGCTGACGTTCCCGCAGTTGGTCGATCTCACCGGCGGAACGGTCATCAGCGTCGTCTGATCACGACCCTGGCACGCCGCTCTCAGCCGAACAGGGCGTGAGCGATCGTGTAGATCACCAGGCCCGCAAGCGCGCCGACGATCGTGCCGTTGAGGCGGATGTACTGCAGGTCTCGCCCCACCATGAGTTCGATCTTCTCGGTCGTCTCGGCGGGATCCCACCGCTCCACCGTGTCGGTGATGAGGGATGCGATGTCGTGCCGATACCGGTCGACGAGGAAGACCGCGGCATCCGTCACCCAGGTGTCGACGCGGCGTTGCAACTCGGGTTCGCGCGCGAGTCGCTCACCGATATCGCGCAGTGCACTGTCGATCTGGGTGCGCAGGCCGCTTCGCGGATCAGCCAGGGCATCGAGGAGCCCGGTCTTCGCAGTGCTCCAGGCGTGCGTGGCAAGGTCGCGGACACGCGGGCTGTCGAAGACGGCGAGCTTCGCGTCCTCGAACCGCCCGATCGTCTGCGGGTCGTGCTGCATGCTCTCTGACAGGCGGGCGAGGTACGCCGTGATCGCGGCGCGCGCGGGATGATCGGGATTCGTCCGTACCGCCCGCACGAAGGTGACGGCCTCGGAATAGACGGTCTCGTCGACGAGGCGCGCGGCGATGCTCGGCACCCACGAGGGAAGGCGCCCCGAGACGAGGCCCGTGAAGGCATCCCGGTTGTTGGCGAGCCACTCGTCGATGTTCTCGGCGGCGAGATCCACGGCGGTGCGGTGGGCGTCGGCGTCGACGATGCGGCCGAGCCATTCGCCGATCGCCGGCGACCATTCCGGCACGATGAGGTGCTCGCGCGCGAGGGCTGTGATGACCTCCTGCGCGTCGTCGTCGCTGAGCGCACGAAGGACGCCGGATCCCATGGCAGCCGCCTCCGAGCCGACGCGCGCCGCGTGGTCGGGATCGCTTAGCCAGGCACCGAGGCGGGCGGCGATGGAGGTCGATTCGAGCTTCGTGCGCACGACGTCCGCCGCGAGGAAGTTCGTCTCGACGAACTCTCCGAGCGACTGGCCGATCTCGTCCTTACGGCGGGGGATGATCGCGGTATGGGGAATGGGGATTCCCAACGGATGCCGAAACAGTGCTGTCACGGCGAACCAATCCGCGAGAGCTCCGACCATGCCGCCCTCGGCTGCCGCGCGCAGGTACGCGAGCGCGGGGACCTGCTGCTGGCCGATGAACCCGACGAGGAACAGGGCCGCCATGAGCAGCAGTGCGCCGAGGGCCACGGACTTCATCGTGCGCAGGCCCCGCCGACGCTCCTGGTCAGCGGGGCTCAGCGAAGCGGTCGGCGTGTGAGCCATCTCCACATCTTCACACGGCGCACTCTTTCGACGCGGAGTTGCGTGAGCAGATCAGGTAGCCATCTGATCGAGCGGGAACCGAAGGGTCGCTGCAACCGGTGACCCGGCGATCATGTCGTCACCTCGGGCGGCGCGTACCGTGCCTCCCGTGCGCAGGACGCGGGCCGCGATCTCGTCGACCAGAACCGTTGAATCCGGCCCAGGCGTTTCCGCTCGCTCAAGGCGGCCTCTGTCATCGATCGTGCCTTCCGTCTCGGATTCGAGATCGAACAGCAGCTCATCGATGGCGGCGTTCGAGGCGGCAACGGCGACGTCATCGAGGCTGGTGGTGGCCAGCCCCTGAGCCTCGAGTGATCCGAACCGCTCCCGCCAGGCTGCGAGGACGTCCTCTTCGTGCCGGTCGAGAATGCTGCGTGCTCGTTCTTCGAGGTCGTCGTCGCCGAGGGAGTCCGGGTGCGCATCGATCGCGGGCTCGAGGAGTGCTGGATGCGTGTTGACGGCGCGGTACGCGGGCTCGAGGTCTGTCGAAACGCACAGGATGACGGGGACGTCCCGCGGCACGATGCGGACCACCTCGTCTTGCACGACCCGGCAGAAGCGCTCACGCTCGAGCCTGTCGCCGGTCGAGCCCTGCGGCCGCGGGAAGTCGGCATGGCCGCCGTTATCTGCCTCTTCGAGAATCAGCCCGTGATCACTCGGCAACGAAAGGTCGCGCTCGGCGAGCCCGTGATCGGCGCCGAATTCGGTCAGGCGAGCTCCGCCCCGGGAGATCTGCACCACGAAGGCGCGACGCGGGAAAGTGACAGCGCGAAGCAGCGGTCCGGTGTCGAACCGGTCCGAGACAGTCGCCCTCGCGGTGAGCCGGTTGGCCAGTCGGAAGGTCTCAAGCCGCTCGGCCGACGCGAGCAGCACGAGAGAGCGCGACTGGTGCGTCAAGAAGTCATCGTCGTCGAGGACGGAACGCAGTCGGGCGATCGCTGCCTCTCGCTCGGGGCGCCCGACACTCGTTTCTTTGGCCTGGCGGTCGGCGTCATCGATCAGGTCGCGAAGCTGGAGGCGAATGCGTTCGTGGTCGGCCGGGACCGGTGATGAGGGCAGCGAGATGGTGATGCTCGGGATGCCGCGCATCTCGACGAGCTCGAGGAGGTGGTCGGTCTGGGGAATGTCTGCGGGCAACATGCGCGCGACGATACGTCGCCGCATCGGCGTGCGCGACGCCCTTGCATCGAGAAAGTGGACTCGCTAGGGGATCAGCCGACCGGGCCGAGCCATGCCGTGGCGACGGTGGAGTGTGCCGATTCCGGGTCGGACGGGTGGAACATCCCGGCGAGCACATCGCGGTAGAGCCGGCTGAGCTCGCTCCCGGCGAAATAGCTCGACCCGCCAGCGACGAGGATTGCGTCATCGACGACGGCCTTGGCCATCGTGACGGCGCGGTGCTTCACGCCCGACAGGAGCGAGAACCACCGCGGCCCGTGGTCGACGAGGGTGTCGATGTCACGGCTGAGCGTCTCCAGCTGCGGGGGCAGCGCGTCGTAGGCGAGGGCCATATCGGCGATCCGCCACCGGATGTCGGGATCCTGGCTGTAGGTCAGCCCCGTCTTCTTCGAGCGGCGCGTCCCGACGGTTGCGACAGCGACATCCAGCGCCCGCCGCGCGATTCCGGTGTAGACCGAGGCCAGCAGGATCTCGAAGACGCTGAAGATGCCGAACACGATCGGGTCAGGGTTCGGCCCCGGTGGGATACGGCGCACGACACGGTCTGCCGCGGCCGTCGCGCCTCGCAGCTGTGTCGTGCGGGACTGTGTGGCGCGCATGCCGAGCGTGTTCCAGTCATCGCGGGTGGCGATTCGCCCGGCATCCTCTTCGGACCGGGGGACGAAGGCATAGACCATCGTCGGGCCGTCGGGGGAGGTCGTGTCCAGCCCGTGGAGGCCGAGCTGTGTCCAGACCGGTGCCAGGGAGGTGAAGATCTTCGTGCCGGTGAAGGCATACGAGCCGTCGGGCTGCGGCGCGGCCTCAGTGTCACTACCGAAGAGCACGAGATCGTTGCCCGCTTCGCTGATGCCGAATGCAAAGATCTCGCCGGCTACCGCGCCTTCGAGAACGAAGCGCAGATCGTCGACCCCGCGATCGGCAAGCGCCTTCGCGACACCCGTCCACACCAGGTGCATATTGATCGCGAGCGCCGTAGCCGGTGCCGCGGTGGCCAGGCGCTGCTGCAG
>Ga0207881_1000202_pt1 | contig 33190 bp, 28 predicted proteins | sample MalvirmetagMSP97_FD_184227 | JGI IMG/M metagenome (GOLD analysis project Ga0207881, IMG submission 184227) | Marine viral communities from the Deep Pacific Ocean - MSP-97 (SPAdes) | ecosystem: Environmental > Aquatic > Marine > Oceanic | place: Pacific Ocean | collected 2011-05-03 | reverse complement strand
TGGGATTGAACAATGCCTTCTTCGACGTCGGCACTATTGAGGTTCTGCGTGGCCCACAGGGTACCTTCATCGGACAGTCCGCTGCCGGTGGTGCGATCCTGATCAACTCGGCCAACCCGGACTTCGACGGCATCCACGGTTATGTGGACGGCTCTTTCGGTAACTATCAGTACAACTCACTGGAAGGCGCGCTTAACCTGCCGATCAGTGACACAGTTGCCGGTCGTATTGCTTTCCTGTCAGAAGAACGTGAAAGCTACTACCAGAACCTGGGTGGCGCAGTACTGGCCAATAACCAGGAATCATGGGCTCCCGGTCAGCTGGATAACCGCTCGCTGCGTTTAAGCCTGCTGTGGGAACCGAATGAAACCTTCTCTGCCACTTTCAAAGTGATGCAGAATACTATCAACCATGACGGTGATACCCGTGTACCACAGTACAAGCCCACCACCGGTTTCGCCATTGATCCGATTACTGGTGTCCCGACAGAGGTTGTCACCTATTCCCAGTATCGGGAATATACACCGGGACCTGCCAATCCCTACCAGGTCTATCAGATGTTCCCGAACAAAGACCTGCAGGAAAACCAGCAGTGGTCCATGGCGCTGGAATATGAAATGCCCAATGGCATGGTGATCAATACCAATACCGGCTATAACAAGTTGTATGTCTCCTCCAACGGTTCAAACTCTGCGTATAACATCAGCACCCGTGTGCCGATCTTGCCTGACTACTTCCAGCTGGGACCGGACAACCGTTCCTGGACCAATGAAATCTCGCTGACCTCTGCCGATAATGGCAGTCGCGGTAATTTCATTGTCGGTGCGTTCAAACAGGAAAGGTATACGCCGGTACTGTTTATGAACCCGAGCTCTCCCAATGAGGATTGCGGATGGCGAGGCAATGGCACCCACGTCCCCTGTGGTGATCTTACTGTGCCGACCTCGTTCAGCCATGTACTGACACCGGCACACGTGGTCAACAAGGCAGTATTCGGGCAGTACACCTACGACATCACTGATGAACTGGAGTTCCAGGGTGGCCTGCGCATGAACTTCGATCACAGTAATCGTGATACCACTGTCATTAGCCGTGTCACCTTACCCAATGCCAATCCTGACTATAACTACAATACCTGTCTGGAATACGGTCTTACCGGAGCGCAATACTCGAACCCACAGACCAATAGTGGTACTGCAGGTGTTGTTGGAACGGCACCTGGCTATGGCTGTCGAGTGGCAGTTGCCGCCAGATCAGACATTGGTAATTTACCGGTCGACACTGAAGTCCCGACCTGGAAAGTTGGCCTGAACTGGTCACCGACTGATACGGACTTCCTGTATGTGTTCTATGCCCGCGGTTATAAGGCAGGTACCCATCAGGGTGGCGGTGTACAGCCCGAGCAAATCGATGATATCGAGTTTGGCTGGAAAGGCTCGCTGTTTGACGGCGCCTTTACCGGAGACCTGAACTTCTACTGGATGGATTATGTAGATCTTCAGGGCACTGCCTTCAACATCGGTGACCCGCTTGGCGCAGAATCCACTAACTCGAATATCGGTGAAGCCACCATTCAGGGTATTGAGGCTTCTGGTCAGATGTTCTTTGGTGACCTCGGGATTGATTTCTCAGTGGCCTTCTCTGACTCGGAAGTTGAGGGGATCAGTACGGTCAACGATGACGCGCTGCCAATCTGGGCTGAACATGGACCAAACAGTGACTTTACCTACCTGCCGCAATGTGGCGTTGGGACAGTGACCGACTTTGGTACAGGTGATCCAAATCAGGCATCTACCGGACAGGTTGTGGATCCAGCGGATCCAGCAAACATGCTGCCAAACGGTAACTGCTTCGACTACGACCAGTACTTCATCAGCTTCAGTGGTCAGCCACAGGTGCAGGCACCTGAGCTGTCCTACAACATCGGTATCGACTATGAGTTTGCCTGGGGCGGCGGTACGCTGACGCCACGTCTGGCTTATTCCTATACTGATGAGAGCTGGTCAAACGTGATCCAGACTGACTACTATCGCAATGATCCAAGGGGGATTACCAATCTCACCGTGGATTACGATAGAGATGACTGGACTGTTCAGTTCTACATCCGCAACCTGACTGAAGACGTTTATATTGCATCAGCCCGTGATGGCTGGATAAGTTATGGCGCGCCCAGAACCTATGGTGTTCGTGCAAGACTGAACTTCTAAAGTTGTAAGTAGTAGTCTACTCCCTAGACTGGAAAAGCCCCTTTGGTGTAAACCGAAGGGGCTTTTTTTATACCTGAAGGATGCAGTTGAAGTAATACACCCTGAATAGAAATTGCCAGGAGCAAGGTCGGGAAAGAGCTAAGGTGGTAAGAAAAAGATGCCGGATTAATATCTCAAGGCAAAAAGAAACCGGGTAAATTTACCCGGTTTCTTTTTTGCGCAACTATGATTCCATGATTTTTGCGCAGCTTATTTGTGTCTAATAGCGGAAGGTATAGGAGAACTTCGCCGTCACATCGGTAAAAGCAGAATTGAAGGAGTTATCACGGTCATAATCTTCCAGCATCTGGTTGATCACGAAATAAACTTCCTGCCCTTCTTCCGGCACCCAGTGCAGGCGCATGTTCAAGCCCATGGTTTCGCTGACATTGTCATACTGAATCAGGTTGATCCAGGACAGGCGTGGTGAGAAAACGAAATCCAGACCACCGGAAACCAGGCGTGTGGCGAAACTGCCCTGCGGCAGATCAATAAAAGTCAGATCATATTGCACTGATGCCCTGAAGCGTGGCGTCGGCTGCCAGGTCAGATCGGCTTCGAACCATTCCCGGTCGCCGTTATAAAAACCACCTTTGACATAAGTGAGCTTGGTAGCCCATTCACGGATAGTTGAGGACTGGAAAGTACCGCCGTGATCATTAAAGGTATATTCACCTGGTTGAATAAAAATCCCGTCAGATACTTCAAAGGGGGTCAGCAGTACTTCCTTGTTGAAATTGGATATCCAGAACAGGCGGTCACGACTGCGGAAATTCAGATCAAATGTACGATAACGAATTGTCTGTGACTGCAAGCCAGCGTCAATATATTCATACCGACGTACACTCAGCTCAGTATCAGCACTCTGTATGCGCCCACCTGTGGGACGATAGGTATAGCCTAGCTGCGCATTGTAATCATCCACACCGACCCGGTTGGCAAAACCCAGTGCCGGACGGAAATTGGATTCAAAGCGTTTCCAGGCGACACCGCCACCAAGACCGGTGTTGGCGTTAATCGCCACGCCCAGTCCGGCAGCATCTTCATCATCTTCCAATCCCTGGGTATCGGCACGCTGGGCCCAGCCGGAGACTTCCAGCGTTTTACCGGGGCCGGGAAAGCCGGCATTACGGTAAAGATAGTCCAGCCCGTAGAGGGAATTATCCACGTTGGCACGCGGGTTGCCGTCAGTCAAAATAAATCCCAGTGTCGATTGTCCTGGCAGTCCATAGTTGCCACGCACCACAGAGAGGGTTGAGGCTTCCACTGCTCCCTGGGAGTCCTGACGGATGCTCAGGGCACCGATATCCAGGTTCCCGACCCGGCCACTGACCTTGCCGCCGAATTCCAGATCGACCTGCTGTCCGTTGTTGCCCAGCCCAATATTGCGCGAGAAGAATGGTCGACCGTTCTGGCCGCCGCCCAGCACTCCGCTGGAACCGATACGGCCGAATTCAAAAATATCCGATTCACGCAAAAAGAAATCACGCTTTTCCGGGAAAAACAGACTGAAACGCGTCAGGTTGACCTGACGGTTGTCCACTTCCGTAGCGGAAAAGTCCGTATTGAAGGTCAGCGAGCCATTCAGTGAAGGTGTCAGCTTGTATACGACGTCCAGGGAAGGCTCAAAACTGCTCTCGGAACTGTCCGGGTTATAGCGCTGTTCATCGCTGATGCTGACTGAAGGCGTGATATCCAGCCCGACGCCCTGATCAACACCCACCATGCCTTGCAGTTCACCATAATTACTCGGGTCATAGCGGCGGTCATAGGACTGCCAGGCCAGAGTCTCATTACGGCCCTGGATACTGCGGGTAAAATTCAGGCCCCAGGTAGTGATATTTTCCGCAACCGTCAGGGACTTGTAGGGGATTTCAAATTCAGCCGTCCAGCCACCCTCAAACTCCCCGACCTCGACATAAAAAATACTGTCCCAATCGTTATAGGGCTGCGTGACATTCTGGAAAATACCGTCAACCGGCACGCCATTTGGGTTTACGCCAAAGTAGTAACCGGTGCGCTGGTTGTTAAAAGGGTTGATGTTGACGATGATATTGTCATCACCGATGACATTGCCGTTGCGTCGCAGCACCCTCGCCGTCAGTACATCCGGGTCGATGTACATTCTGGCACCGACATAGAGCGCGTTTTCATCATAAAGCAGGTACAGTTCGGTACGTTCCGAAGGCTGGGCATACTCGACCGGATTGACCTGGTGCAGGTCATCAATAAACAGCGCATTTTCCCAGACAGCATCGTCCAGATTACCGTCCAGCACCGGCGCTGTCATGGTATGGACAATTTCGCGGGATTTGGCGGCAGGCACCTCAATATTTACGGGTTGAGCCCTTACTGATGTGATAAAGCTGCTGATAAAAACAATGCAGCCGAAAGATAAAAACTGTTTATACAAAAGAAATTCTCCCCTGATTTATAGCAGCGGCAAATTGTACATTGTTATTTTTCTCCAGTAAAGACAGTATCTTGATGAAGAGTTGAAACCTTTTTCTTTGCACAATGAATGCTCTTTTCGGGCCATTTTATTTGGCTGGACAAGCTCAGGGGGGCTGTTTATTCTAGGCCGGTACTCACGGCCTGCAGCGATGAAAAAGTACTCAATAATTCTCAGTTTTGTTCTGGTCACAGCCCTGAGCGGCACCAGTCTTCTCCATGCCCAGGGCTTCAGGATGCGCTCCATGTCCCAGAACCAGCCACCAGCTACTGAATTTATTGCGGCCCGCTGGCATTTCGGCACCAATGGCAATATCGGCCACATGGGCTGGTCGCATAACTATCCACAGTCGGATCAGCACCTGAACGATTTTCTGGAAAGAACCACCCGGGTGGATATTGATGTCATGTCCTACCGGATTGTCGAGCTTGGCAGCGATGAGGTGTTTGACTACCCCTTTGCCTATGTCTCGGAACCTGGAGAGATGGAACTGAGCGAACAGGAAGTCGAAAACCTCAGGGAGTTCATTCTGCGAGGCGGCTTTGTCATCATGGACGATTTTGACGGTTCCTGGCAGTGGGCGCAGATGGTATCCCAGGTACGCCGGGCTTTTCCGGAAAGCCAGTTTGTTCCGCTGGGCATTGATGAGCCGGTATTTCAGTTGCTGAACCTGATTGACGACTTCCAGGACATGGCAAATTACGTTCCCGGTGGGGCTATCACCTACTACGGGCTTTATAACCCACAGGGAGATATTGCCATACTCGCCGGTCACAACAATGACCTGGCCAACTTCTGGGACTGGTATTCCAATGGCTCCATGCCCCTGCTCCCTTCCACAGATGCCTTTCGCCTGGGTTCCAATGCAGTCGTTTATTCCCTGACTCACTGACTTGGTCAGACAAACACATTGTTCACTGATTAAAACTTGTGCAGAATAAGGCCAAACCATGATAATGGTCGGCTGCGCATTACACCCATACATGCCTATAAACAGAATAATTAAACGCTACAGGAGTTCAAGATGAGAAGAATTACCGCAACGGGACTGGCGTTGTCATTTGCCGCTCTGGTCCTGCCTGTTCAGTCAGGACTGGCGCAACCCAGCCTGCCGGAGAATCCGGTCCATTTCACACAGGAACAGGCAGAACGAGGCAGACAGGCCTATATGCAGGGCTGCGTGGTCTGTCATGGTGATCGGCTGGACAATGGTGAGTTTGGCTTTCCCCTGATCGGCAGCGCCTTTGAAAACCGCTGGGCCGGTGTCAGTGCCGCAACTTTTTCCAATATGCTCAGGGAAACCATGCCTCCCGGTGGTGCCGGTACTCTGAGCAATCAGACCTATACCGATCTGATGGCTTTTATCTTCCAGCAGAATGAAGTCCCTGCCGGTAATGAGGAATTGCCTGCCAACCCCGAGCAACTGGCATCACTGTATGTGACAGCCGGAGGGGTCAATTCCCAGCAGGCTGCTCTGCGTGTTGGCGGACCCGGTGGTGGATTCGCTTCTGACGTCAATCTTCCGCCCTGGCCTGAACCACGCAACCCTTTGAATTCAATTGAAAATATTACCCAGGACATTCTCAACAACCCGCCGGACGGCTCCTGGCTGACCTGGCGACGTGACTATGAGGCCCTGGCTTACAGCCCGCTGGATGAAATCAATCGTCGTAATGTTGATGAGCTGAAACTGGCCTGGTCACTGACCCTGCCCGCCGGCCCGAATGAATCCACGCCGCTGGTGCATGATGGTGTCATGTTCGTGCAGAGCTTCAATGACAATATCATGGCGCTTAATGCCCTGACTGGTGATGAACTCTGGCATTACCGTCGTAATCTGCCGGAAGGTGTAAACGGCCGTGTCCAGCGTAATATCGCAGTTTATGAGGACAAGATTTATGCCTCAACTTCAGACGGACATGTGATTGCCCTTGATATGCGTACCGGCCGTCTGGTCTGGGAAGCAGATCTTGGATCTGACACCAGTGGCGGTCCTCTCGTGGCACAAGGCGTGGTCATGCAGGGCACGATGAGATCTGGTGGTGGCCCGGATGCAACCTTTATTCAGGGGCTGGATGCCGAAACCGGTGAACAGATGTGGCGTTTTTACGTCATTCCACAACCCGGCGAACCCGGTTCCAATACCTGGAATAATGTGCCATACGAAGAACTTAATGGCGGTTCAGTCTGGACAGCCGGTTCCTATGACCCGGTGAATAACCTGGCTCTGTTTGGCACGGCGCAGACCTATGACACCGGCCCACTGATGAATGCCGTGGATATTCCGGGGGTCAACAACGACGCACTGTATACCAATACTACCCTGGCCTTTGATCCGCAAAGCGGTGAGCTGGTCTGGTATTTCCAGCACTTCAATAATGATCAACATGACTTCGACTGGGCCTTTGAGCGCATGGTCACCGAGATTGAAATCGGCGGTGAGCAGCGCCGGGTCGTGATTACCGGCGGCAAGCTGGGCTATTACGATATCCTGGATGCTGCCACCGGTGAATATCTCTCTTCCTATGACATGGGTCTGCAGAACCTGATTCTCGGCGTTGACCCGGAGACCGATCGTAAAATTGTCGATTACGCCCTTTATCCTGACGGCCTGGAAGACAAGCAGGTATGCCCGCATGCCGGTGGTGGCCGCAGCTGGATTCCAGGTGCCTACAACCCCGAAACCGGCCGTATGTTCGCGCCAGCTGTCGAGACCTGTATGACCATGATCCTGGTCGGTGAAGGTGAACGTGGTTCCCTGTCATCCGGCTACCGCTGGACTATCCGACCGCGTGAAAACAGCGACGGTCGCTATGGTCATATCCAGGCGTTCAATGTCGGAGACAATATGACCGAGCATTGGACAGCCCGTCAGCGCCCACCGCAGTCCTCAGGTGTCCTGGCAACAGCTGGCGGCATAGTCTTTGCCGGAGCACTGGACCGCAGTTTCTCAGCCTACGATGACCGTACCGGAGAGCGTTTGTGGAATACACGTTTGAACGACGTGCCTAACTCTGGCCCCATAAGCTTCTCCATTGAAGGCAAGCAGTATATTGGTGTGGTGGTTGGTTATGGTGGTGCACAATCAGTCAGCTTCCCGCGACTGGTGCCGGAAATTACTTTACCTGCCGTACCCAGTTCAACAGTCTGGGTCTTTGAATTGCCTTAATCAGGTAGTCTCTCAAACAAAAAAGCCAGGAATATTCCTGGCTTTTTTGTGTCTACCCTTCAGGCAAATCAACAGGAGTTCAGGGGCTCAGTTGCGGATAATCAATCCCCAGCTGTTCCAGGTAGGTATCGTAGCGTGAAGGGTCGTAATAGAACTCCTCCAGCAAGGGCTTGTACTGCGCCATGATTTCAGCGTTCTTCTCGATAGCCGGATCATCATTGGGCCCGATAAAAGGCACATACTCTTCATTAGCCGTCTGTACATTATCGAAATAGTCATGGGCTTCACTGACCAGGGCCGGATCTGTCAGCAGATCAATCATGGTTGCGGCAATCACCTTGGCCCCGGCAACCGCTCCCTTGTGCGCAATCGGGGTGGCCATCGCCATGGCACTTGACCAGTGATGACCCTGCCGCCCGGGAATGTTTGAGGGGAAACGCAAAGTCACTGTCGGTACATTCCAGGCAACATCACCGATGTCATCTGAACCGCCGGAAACAGGCGGATCAACCGGTGCAGTCACGCCGGTGACTTCAGTTGCCAGTCCTTCGGGTTCCTCCTGGCCCATCATCGTCTGAAATGCCCGTGCAAAAACCTGGTCATCCTCGGACCACTCAGGCAAGCCGACTTTATGGATATTCTCACCCATGGCCTCGGCAATCGGCCGGTTGAAATGTCTCGGGTAGGCAGCACCAATAATCCTTCGGCTCATCGTGGTATCGGTCATCATTGCCGCACCTTCGGCAATACGATGCAGGGTGGCAAAGTTTTCCCGTATACCGTCTGCCGTTATCTCACGAATAAAATACCAGACACTGGCGTAAGGCGGCACCACATTGGGTTGATCACCACCATTGGTTATCACATAGTGGGAGCGTTGCAGCGGATGCAGATGTTCACGGCGAAAATTCCAGCCGGTATTCATCAGTTCCACCGCATCCAGCGCACTGCGTCCTTCCCAGGGGTCTCCGGCTCCGTGTGCGGCATCTCCCTCAAACATGTATTCAACTGAAACCAGACCGGTTCCAGTTGCCTGCCCCCAGCTGACAGAGAGGTTATCAGCAACATGGGTGAACAGTACCGCATCGACCCCTTCAAACAGGCCGTCTCTGGCATACCAGGCTTTGGTTGCCAGTAATTCTTCGGCAATACCCGGCCAGATAAGGATGGTGCCGGGCAGGTTTTCCCGTTCCATGATGTCTTTGACCGCCAGCGCTGCAGCAATATTCACGGCCTGACCAGAGTTATGCCCTTCACCATGACCGGGCGCGCCTTCAATCATTGGCTGGCGATAAGTTACACCGGGCATCTGCGATGACCGGGGGATGCCATCGACATCAGAACCCAGCGCTATAACAGGCTGTCCACTGCCCCAGCTTGCCCACCAGGATGAAGGTATGCCGGCCACGCCCCTTTCCACCTCGAAACCATGATCTTCAAGGATTTCACCCAGATAGCGCTGGGTTTCAAATTCCTGAAAGCCCAGCTCGGAAAACGAAAACAGGCTGTCGACGATTTCCTGAACCAGTTTGCTGTTGTCATCAATTGCTGTCACAGCATCAGCTTTCAGGCCAGTAAAATTCGTCGCTTGTGCCAGCCCAGAAGATGCAAAGAGCATCAGCGCGATAGCAGCAACAACATTTGCAGTAACTTTCATTCTATCCTCCGGATATTATTTATTAGGGTTGTTATGGCACCAGAATATATACAATTTTGATGCCAACATAGTGAAACAACAGAAGGAAGCAATCCAGCTTAAACTGAACAAACAGTCTGTTTAGAAATTATTGTTAATGGGGTGAGCTGAGCGTGGACTCAGGACGACGTTTATTCCAGTCCTGAATTCTTGGCAGGAATTTCCAGCCCCATGGCACGGGCCCTGCGGCGCCAGAGCTGACGGGCGTGTTCCTGCATATCAATCTGTTTGTCCTTTTCATCCATGATTTCCAGTCCCAGCAGGGTTTCCAGGATGTCTTCCAGGGTAATGATGCCTTCCATCCCCCCGTATTCATCGACAATCATCATGATATGCAGACGCTCCTGAATAAAATATTCAAAGGCATCATAGACTGTCTTGGTTTCCGGCATGGCTTTAAGGTCACGACAATAATCCTTGAGTTTTTTATCGCTGTTACCTCTTGAGTGCCCCAGCAACAAGTCACCTTTGAGCACAAAACCGACAAGATGCTCACGATCATTTTCGTAGATTGGAATGCGTGAAAAGCGTGTATCGTAATGGGCAGTAAAAAATGCATCAACGGTCATTTCTTCCGACAGCGAAAACACCACCGGCCGCGGCGTCATCACAGCAGTAACCGGCGTTTCATGCAGAAGAAAAATATTGCGCAGAATCTGTGATTCTTTTTGCTGCAACTGGCCTTCTTTTTCGCCCAGTTCCGCCATGGCTGCAAACTCTTCCCGGGAAAAACCTTCCGGTTCATCATGCTGAGACATATTGCGGGTAAATTTTTCCGACATCCAGACGAATGGATACAGAATCCACACCAGTACCTTGAGCGAATGCGCGGTAAGCCCGGACAGGTGACGCCAGTAGTTCGCCCCCAGCGTTTTCGGAATAATTTCGGAAAACACCAGAATCAGCAGAGTCAGTATGGCAGAGGCCAGCCCGACCGAGTTACTGCCAAAAACCGCTGCCGCCTGCGCGCCGGCACCTGCAGCACCGACTGTATGGGCGATGGTATTCAGCGTCAGAATGGCCGCCAGCGGCTTGTTGATGTCTTCCTTGAGCTGGCGCATGATCTTGCCGCCTGAGCGTTCCTGCTGCTCCATCAGGGTGATATGTGCCTTGCTGGTACTCAGCAGCACCGCTTCGAAGATTGAACACAGAAATGAAAATACGAGCGCAAGCGCTACGTACACGATAAGAAGTGTCATTGAGGAATAGCTTTTAAAACGAAATCAGTGGATTGCATTAAACTCAAGCTGATCGTCATAAATCAATGAATTCCTGATCGAGTATAAAGAAAGCCCTAATCTCTTGGCTAGTCTTTAATTTACGGTAACAGGCAGCCAGGTAAAAAGCCCAGATTGGCAGAAATTCCAAGCCGGGGCTTCCGATAAGCGACTTTTATCAAATTTGGATTACTGTGGCAGGATTCCACACAAGCCGTTAATTGACTCCAGGTCCCCATGGGCCATATGCGCGTCAAGGGCTCTTTCTGACACTTCAATAATGATGTAATCCCCATTACCGGTCAGATGACAGATTTCAACCTTGCCCGGTTTGGCAACCGCCGTATAGCTGATTGCAGAACCAAGTGTAATCAGGCTGACAAAGAATATGCTTAATTTTTTCATGCTTGCTCCGTTTAAAATCGTTTGCTTTCCCAAATGTTCATGCTTTAGCAAATAAAGCATGATGGCATACTGATATTCTAATTCCCGTAAGCCCAGGTCACAAGGAATTGTTTAACTGGCAAATCTGACACAGTAAACCGGCGCCAGATTGTGGCTGAGTTCCTGCCAGACATCGCCCTGATCCTCACTGACCCAGAGGTTACCGCTGGTACTACCCATCGTCAATTGCGTGCCACTGCTGTCGATTGCCAGGGCATGGCGGTATACCAGATCAAATGAATGCTCCTGCGGCAGGCCCCTGCTCAGGACTTCAAAACTACGACCTCCATCCCGGGTACGGGTAACCACCAGTTTGTTATCGACCGGCATCCGGCACTCATCTTTAACCCCTGGCACAAACCAGGCCGTATCCGGGTCCTGCGGATGTACAGCGACAGCAAACCCAAACACCGAGGGTCCTGCTGCTTCTATTTCAGACCAGTTCTGGCCACCATCAATACTTTTAAATATGCCGTTATGATGCTGTACCCATAATTTATCCCGGTCTGCCGGGCAGGCAACCAGGGCATGAGGATCCTGTGCATCCGGGTTGTAGGCCTGTTCCGGCGGCATATATTCGGCACGCATTCCCTGTGTTCTTGACTCCCAGCTTCGACAGCCATCATTGCTTTCCCAGACACCACCACAGGAAATGGCAACCCTTAGCTGCTGGGGTTTTTCCGGATTCAGGCAGATAGAATGCAGTGCCGGTTTGTCGGTTCCGCCGCCGAACCAGTTGGCTGCATTGTCCATGTCGGTCAGGGAAGTGATCAGTTCCCAGCTCTCTCCCCGGTCACTGGAGTGGAAAAGGCCACAGGGAATTGTACCGGCCCAGATTTCACCTTCGCCGAGGCCCTTTTCAAGACAGAATATCTGCTCGACAGACCTGGCATTATCCGCAGAATCTGAGTCTGCTTCATTTCCTTCTGCCAGCGGGAAAGCCGGTACGCTTATTTCAGTCCAGTTTTTCCCGCCATCTTCCGAACGGTGCAATTTCGGACCAAAGTGCCCCAGATTCAAGGCAGCGTAGACTGAATTATCACCTGCATCAGCCAGCACCATACTGACCGGCTCGCCGGGAAATGAAATATTACCGACTTCCCAGCCTTCCCTGCCTGAATTGCTGCCCTGCCTGTCATATCTGATCAGCCCCTTGCGGGTCCCGACCCAGATGCTTGTTTCCATTGTCATCCCTGCTACCCTCCGCTCAAGGCCTGTGCCACATACACCACACTCTTGTCTTTTACTTTATCTGACTGCTGAATTTTATCTGTAATTATTACGCCATCCACAAACACGGCAATATGTTTACGAATACGATTCTGGTCATCAAGGATATAGCTGCGTAATTCAGGATTTTGTTCACAGCATGCCTGCAGCACTTCTCGCACAGATGAGCCTTCCACCTCCTGTGTTGGACAGGCAAGGTGTTTTTCCAGGTTGGGAGTGAATTCAACAAGCACCATATGACTTATTATAGGCTTCGGGGGGACAAATTAAATGACAGCTTGATGATTTGTAGTGCCATCATAAATAGCTTGCTAAAATGCAGCGCATGCCAGTTGAGAATATATACCGGAATACCCGGAAAGCCACTGAAGCGCTTTGTTCACCTCTTTCCCCTGAAGACTACGTTCCACAACTGGTCGAATATGCCAGCCCACCTAAATGGCATCTGGCACATACCACCTGGTTTTTTGAGGAGATGATCCTCAAACAGCAGCTTCCTGATTACCAGGTTTTTGATCCTCAGTTCGGCTTTCTGTTTAACAGTTATTACAACACCATCGGCGAACGTCTCGCCCGCTCTGCCAGAGGCGATATCACCAGGCCTGATGTCGAAAGCGTTTATCAATATCGCAACTATGTCGATGAACATATGCATAAACTGATGAATACTTCACTCAGTCCGCAGGTAAACGAGCTGATCATTCTTGGCATCAATCATGAACAACAGCATCAGGAATTACTGCTAACCGACCTGAAATTTGCCCTGGGACATAATCCGCTGTTTCCTGTCTACCACAAGGATGCCAATTACCTTGATGATGCAAATACCGAAGAAGGCAGGATTCAAATCGACGCCGGTCTTTATGAAGTCGGCCATGAGGAAAAGGGCTTTCATTTTGATAACGAATGCAGCCGTCACAAGGTTTACCTCAACAGTTTCTCCATTGATAAGGCGCTGGTGACAAACGGGGAATATCTTGAGTTTATTGAAGCAGGCGGTTATGAGAACTTTCAGTACTGGCTGGATGATGGCTGGCACTGGTTACAGCAAAACAGGATAAAGGCCCCGCTTTACTGGCATAAACTGGATAATACCTGGCATTACTATACGCTGGCAGGCCTGCAAAGCGTCAACCCCGATGCCATGCTGTGCCATGTCTCATATTATGAAGCCTGTGCCTTTGCCAGTTACATGGGCAAACGCCTGCCGACCGAGTTTGAATGGGAAATCGCCAGTCAGTATTTCCTCTGGGGCAAACGTTGGGAGTGGACCAATTCAGCTTACCTGCCCTATCCTGACTATAAAATCAGTGCCGGTGCGGTCGGTGAATATAATGGCAAGTTCATGATCAACCAGATGGTTTTGCGTGGCGCCTCTGTAGCCACAGCACCGCAACACAGCAGAAATACATACCGCAATTTCTTTCATCCCCACCTGCAGTGGCAGTACTCGGGAATCAGACTGGCCCAGTAATACAACAGGAAAAATGAGAGCAAAATGATTGAGCAATTTAAACAGGATGTCGATGCTGGCCTGAGCGCGGATAACAAGTTTTTACCTTCCCAATATTTCTATGATGCCATTGGAGATGATTTGTTTCAGCAGATCATGGCTATGCCGGACTACTACCTGACCCGGGCGGAATTTGAAATCTTTAACCAGAAAACCCAGGAGCTAATTGATTCCTTTGGTATTGAACATGACAGTTTTTTTGAAATTATCGAACTGGGCCCCGGTGATGGAAAAAAAACCAAGAAATTGCTGAAAAAACTTCTCAAACAGAATTATGATTTCATCTACCACCCAATAGACATTTCCGGAAATGTGCTCAATCAACTTGAAGAATCCCTGAATGACGAGATGCCGGAGCTCAACACCAGACCCAAACAGGGTCTGTATTTTGATGCACTGGCTTCCCTGAAAAAATCAGACCATAAAAAAATTGTACTGTTTCTGGGTTCAAATATCGGCAACCTGGATGATGAGCAGGCAGCAGACTTTCTCTACCACCTTGGCTCAAACTTCAGGCATGACGATATACTTCTGTTGGGTGTCGACCTGAAGAAGTCCCGTGACATTATTTTACCTGCCTATAATGACCCTCAAGGGATTACGGCCAGCTTCAATCTCAATATTCTGGACCGGATAAATCGCGAGCTTGGCGGTAATTTTGAGCGCAACAATTTTTCCCATGCGCCGGAATATCTTGAAGATAAAGGTGTGGCTAACAGTTTTTTGATTTCCCTGGCCGAGCAAAGTGTTTACATAAAAAGCCTGGATAAAACCTTCAACTTCACAAAAGGTGAAAAAATTCATACAGAAATCTCACGCAAATACGATGAAGAGATTCTGCAGCGAATTATTGCCGATACCGATTTTTTCCTCGATGCAAAAATATGTGACAGCAAGGCATATTTTGCCGACTACATACTTAAACGAAATTGAATGAATCCCACCAACAGCTGGCAATTCTTGGTCTGGACAGGCAGGCGACCGAATTTTATCAGCGCTATCTGCAGGAGTACCTGGAGGGGCATAAAACCACCCTGAAAAACAGCACAGCTCATGTGATCAAGGCTGATTTCGAAGAGCTTAATTCTTATTTGCCGGACAATTATGCCGAACTCGTACCACGCCTGGAAAAAATCCTGGGGGAAATTGATTTACAGAACTGCAGGGCCTTATTGATTCCGAATATCACCCTGCACACCATCCTGCCGAGAGTAAATCTGGACCCGAAACTCCGCAACAGAATTATCAATCCAATCAGCTGTGCGCTGGATTATTTACAGCAATGCAAGCTTGGCGAAATTACCCTGGCTGCCACCCGGCATACCATGCTGGGTACCCAGTTAAGCGACTTTTTCAGTTCAAATGGAATCAGGGTTCAGGTTCCCGCAGCGCAGGATGTCCAACTCATTGATGCAATCCGTTTACGGGTTTTTACAAAAGGAGCTGAGCAGGCACTGACGAATCAACTCAGACAGGTATTGAGCAGATATCCTCATGTCCTGCTGGCCTGTACCGAGTTGTCCATGCTCAATGATGATGAAGTTTTTATGGATATGGCCCGCATGCAAATTCAGGCTGCAGCATCAGCCTGAGGAATTCCCGGTGCTGCTTTCTGGACTGAAACTTTAAACAGGTAACTGGCAGCAAAACCCAGCAGTGCAAATACAAAGATCACGGAAAAAACATGCTGGTGCCCCGCAGCTCCGGGTGAACTGTCAATCAGATAACCCATCAATGGCCCCATAAAGATATCCGGAGTGAAGCCAATGAAGGATACCAGCCCGACAGCACTACCGGTGTAGGCCAGCGGAATTCTGGCTTCCCCCATCACCGCAAAATACAGACCCCGCAGGGCATAGATGCCGGCACTCGTCGTTGCAATCGTCAGAATCAGTATCCAGAGTATTCCCGAGACAAGCATGCCGCTGGCTATCACAGCACTGCCAAGCATGACGACGCTGAAACTGCAAAGCAGCATGAAAAAGACATTAAACCTGTCAGCCAGAAAGCCCGCCGTAATCGCAGCAACGGGTCGCATCCAGAATGATATGGTACCTAGCTGTACTGCCTGGACTTCATTGTAACCAAAGGCATCCCTGGCATAGAGAGAAAAGTCGTCGGTACTTTTGTAGGCCACATAGGCACAAAGAATTATTACTGCCTGCAGCCAGACACCCCGCATGGCAATGATCTTTTTCAATCCCTGCAGGTTTATTTTATGTGCCGAGGATTCAGCTGCTGGATTGCGACCACTGTCCGGAATAAAAAGCCACACCAGCAATGCAGCCACTACACCCATGCCGGAAAAAATATAGATTACTGCGCCAAGTGCATTGGAGCGTTGTGCAAAACTCGCGGATTCAACATCTTCCGGTAACAGGGCAGCAAAAATAAACACTGAAACGGAGGACAGGAGTGCTGCAAACAGACCTCTGCCTCCATCAAGAATACCAAATGCCTGCCCCTGACTGGCCGCACCCAGCTCACGGGTGGTTTTGATCAATGCCGCCCAGAACATAAAGATTGTAGTCAGCCCCCAGAACGCATAAAGCAGAGTCAGTGTGCCCAGAGAAGGAATATTTGCCAGCAAGAGGCCAGCTGCAGATGTTGCCAGCAGGGCGATAACCAGTAGACGACGTGCAGGGAACCGGTCGGCCAGCGGACCACCGGCAAAATAGGAAAGCATGGCAATTACGCCATATAGAGAGAAAGCCGTACCCAGCTGCAGATTGGTGATACCAAAGACATCGAGAAACACCGGCCGAAAAACACGTGAAAGAACAAAGGGCAGCAGGAATATTGCTTCTCCGGCGATTACCAGCGCCAGTAAAGCCAGATAGCGTAAATGCTTGGTGTTCGTGTCACTGCTATTGATGCTCAGCTCCGGAATCCAGCCTGGTTAAGCCTCCTGATCATTCTAGCGCTTATTCAGTCCGGGAGTAAAAGTCTATAAACTGCTTACCTGGAAAGCGTTTAATAACAGGAGAACATTATGTCCAAGGCAACAATTGCTGTCACCGGTGCCACCGGTCAGCTTGGCGGCCGGGTTGCCAAAAAACTTGATGCCCAGCAAATCCCCTCTCGGCTGATTGTTCGTGATCTGAGTCGGGCGCCTGATTTGCAACATGCAGAAGCGGTAGCCGCCAGCTATATCGAGCGGGATTCCATGCTTGAAGCCCTGAAAGGTATAGAAACCGTATTTTTTGTATCCGGTTTTGAAAGTGAAGATCGTCTGGTGCATCACAAGGCTGCCGTTGAAGCTTTTGTTGAAAGTGGCGTTAAACGAGTGGTCTATACCTCCTTCCTGGGAGCAGCTTCAGATGCCACTTTCACCTTCGCGCGACAACATTTCGTCACAGAAGAATACCTGAGGACAGCCGGGCTTGATTATGTCGCATTGCGAAACAGTCTGTATCTGGATGTCCTGCCCTATTTTGCTGTAGAAGGTGAGATTCGTTGCCCCGCCGGGCATGGTCGATTTGCACCGGTAGCCAGAGAAGATATAGCCGACGTCGCTGTCCATGCCTTGCTTGACAAGGAAATTAAAAGTGGCAGCTACAACGTTACAGGTGCTGAACTTTTAAGCATGCAGGATGTGGCTGCATTACTGAGCTCTATTCAGGGGACTACTGTCAAGTTTGTCAATGAAGGTGTTGAAGAAGCATATGCTTCTCGAGCTCACTACGACGCCAGCGACTATGAGAAAGAAGGCTGGGTGACAAGTTACCTGGCTATTGCCCGTGGCGAAATGAATGTAGTCTCGGATGTGGTAAAAAAGTTTACCGGTCATGATCCGATCACGCCTGCTGCATTTTTACAGGCCCTGCAAAATCAGAAAGCATGAAGTTTTAATTTTGACAGGTAGAATAGCCTACAGAAAACATAATATTTAATTGCTTGGAAAATAAATAAATCCAGGGAGACTTAAATGTCCCAGAATACAAATTTATATAAACCCCTTACCTTGTTACTGGGTGTTTTTTTCCTGCTTTCCTGCTCTCAGGAAGAACCTGCAGTCACTCAGGAACAGGCAGGTCCAGAACCACAAGCTGCCTCCGATCTTGTTGTTTATACTGGCTCCCGGGTAATCATAGGTGACGGCTCCGCTCCGATTGAAAATGCCGTCATGATTGTTGAGGATGGCGTGTTTCAGACAGTCGGCAGCAGCGCGTCAACTACCTACCCTGCCGCAGCCACGCAAATTGATCTGAGCGGCATGACAGTCATGCCGGCTATTATTGATACCCATGTACATCTGAATACTGAACCCGAAGCCTTGCTTAACGATCTCCGACAGCGTGCCGTTTATGGTGTCAGTGCTGCCATGAGCCTGGGTCGTGATTATGGTCAGATGCTTGAAATGCATCGTGAAATCATTCCCGGTGCCGCCATTTTCCTGACGGCTGGGCTTGGTATCACTGCACCTGAACCCGGGCGCTCGGAAGACCCGCACTGGGTCACGACTGTAGAGGAAGCACGTGCTGCAGTCGATCAGGAAGCTTCCCAGGGTGTCGATATCATCAAAATATGGGTAGATGATCGAGACGGACAATATGAAAAACTGTCACCGGAACTCTATACAGCGGTGATTGAGCAGGCCCATGAGCATGGCCTGCCGGTAACCGCTCATATTTATAATCAGGAGGATGCCAAGGGCCTGTTGCGGGCTGGTGTTGATGCCTTTGCTCACGGTGTTCGCGATGTCCCGGTTGATGCGGAACTTATCAGTCTGTTCCAGCAACGACCCGAAGTTGTGGTGGTTCCCAATTTAACCGACAGAGGTGTCGCTACCGATCTCAGCTGGCTGCAGGGTACCATGCCTGCTGACATACTGGCAGGCCTGCAGGAGCAGTCAGTGGACAATCCCGGGCAGCAAGCAGAATTTGCCCTGCAGGCAGCCAATCTGGCGGCGCTGAATGAAGCAGGTGTGACCATTGCGCTTGGCACTGACGGCAATACACCCTGGGGGCCGCATCTTGAAATGGAAGATATGCTGATCTCAGGCATGACGCCGATGGAAGTAATTTCTGCTGCAACAGCAGATGCTGCAGCCTTTGTCGGTCTGGATGATATGGGCAGTATAGAAGCCGGAAAAAATGCAGATTTTATCGTTCTGGAAGCCAATCCCCTGGACGATATTACCAATACCCGTCGTATAGCCGATGTTTATTTACGCGGGGAACAGGTTAACCGTGATGCGATGTAATTGCTGTCATCCGTCACTATAAATTTAACGTAAGACTTAAAAAATAAAACCAAACCAACATACTGATAACAAAAAATTAAAGAGGAAGCTCCGTGATGAAAAAAGCATGTCAACTTATAACTATAATCTGTTTGCTGTCTGGCGGGATTTTTTCTGCCAACGCGCAGATGTCCACTTACTATGCAACGCATCATAATTACCGCGCGGTTCCGGTCGCTGAGGGACTGATTCAACCCTGGGCCATGGCCTGGCTGCCAAACGGCGACATGCTGATTACCGAAAAACCGGGACGCCTGCGCATTGTGCGAGACGGCCAGTTACTCGCCAACGAAGTACCTGGTGTTCCTGGAGTTGTTTATGAAGGCCAGGGCGGCTTGTTTGATGTACTGCCCCACCCTGATTTTGCCGACAATCAATTGCTTTACCTGAGTTTTGCCAAGCCAACTGCTGATGATGGCTCAACTACGGCAATTGTTCGTGGCCGACTCAATAATGACCGCCTGACAGATGTCGAGGAAATCTTTGCCGCCAATTCTGTGGGGCGCGGTCACTACGGTGGCCGTATGGCTTTTGACGAAGACGGTTATCTGTTTTTGAGCATCGGAGACCGGCAGGCACCCCCCGAAGGTGATCTGGAAAGTCATCCGGCGCAGGATACCAGCAACCATCACGGTGCCATGGTACGACTCAATGATGACGGCAGCATTCCTAGTGACAATCCCTTTATCGGAGAGCGCGGTGTAGAACCGGCAATCTGGAGTTACGGTCACCGCAGCCCACAGGGTCTGGCCTTTCATCCTGAAACCGGTGACCTGTGGGAAACCGAGCATGGCCCACAGGGCGGCGATGAACTCAATCTCATTGTTGCCGGCAATAACTATGGCTGGCCGGTAATCGGTTACGGCGTCAACTATGGTCCGGGAATTCCCATTCATGAAAGTTCTGTAGAGGCCGGGATGGAGCAACCCACGCATTTCTGGGTTCCTTCCATTGCCGCTTCAGGCTTGATGATCTATACCGGCGATAAATTCCCGCAATGGTACGGCGATATTTTTGCCGGTGGACTGGCAGGTGAACAACTGGCACATCTCATGCTTACCGATGATTACCGCAATGTTGAGCGGGAAGAAACCCTGCTCTATGGTATCGGCCGGATTCGTGATGTGCGCCAGGGTCCGAATGGTTATATTTATGTTGCCGTAGAAGACGCCAACGGCGAGCCTACTTCAGTAGTCAGACTGGAACCAGTACAATAAACCGAAGTAACGATTTAGACCTCAACTTTTAAAACCCGGCCCTAGGGCCGGGTTTTATTTATCTGCAGGGTCAGAACTGCCGGATCATGCCGCAGACAAAGTGCCACAGCGGCAAAATAACAATTCAGTAATAAGGCCAGAATCCACTCAAAAGCATCTTCAACCCGGTCATAGTCAGTGCCGAGCATTGCATCGAGAATGAGGCTGAAAACGCCCACTGCCAGCAACAGACTGCTCAGTGCAAACAGTCGACTGTGCCAGAGCAGCAGATGCCTGTCATTTTTCAGGCGTCCAAGCTCACCAATCAGTCGGGTCAGCAGAAGCTGCGCCAGATAGGTAAAAGCAAAAGCCAGTACCACACCGGTCCGGCGTAAATTCTGATAGGCATCACCCTCTTCCCCGAGTGCTATGGTATAGACAATCAGGCTGAGCGCCGCAATGGTACCCAGCAAGGGCATTGACCACAGGCTTTTTGGCAGACGGGTGTCCGCAGCCTGCCTGCGCCATGCCGCGATACAGTACCAGAACAGCATGCTGAGCAATGCCCCCGGAATCATTACCAGCTTGAACCAGATTTTTTCCGGTAACTCTCGTCCGGTAGCGCTGATTGAGGTGCAACTGTCCCAGTAAGGCATGCACCACTCCACATGCCCGGCACTGGCCGCCAGCAGGTAACTTACATGACTCGCTATAAAGGGCAGTAAGGCCGCAGCCCAGGCGATGCTGTAAAGCGGGACGCCACGCGGTATCATCATCACTCCACTTGAATATTTCTGACTCGGGGTATTATGCATTTGCAAGACATGACTGACAAAATCCTGAAACTTTTATTGTGTTTCTCTTGCTGCCAGCCCTGTCTTTTATTTGCTCAGGATGACATCCGCAGCATCAGTTGCCAGCCTGATTTCACTCCCTCACCTGATGGCTTTGATTTCCTGAGCGGCAACAACCTGCAGTATTCAGTTCCGGAAAACACCCAGATCAGTGATATTCATATTACCCGCCTGCCAATTTTTGATCCTGGCAACCCGGATGAGAACAACTGGATCTACCAGCTGGCGAACCGCTTACATATCCAGACTAAAGTGGACACTATTGAGCAGGTCTTGTTGTTTGATTCAGGCGAAAACTACGATGAACGATCACTGCAGGAAACCGGCAGACTGCTGAGGCAGCAGAATTATTTTCAGGATGCCACCGTGCAGCCAGTCAGTGTCTGTGGAGACGACGTTGAAATCGAAGTGGTAACCAGGGACACCTGGTCCCTGACACCGGGCATTTCATTTGACCGCTCCGGAGGTGAAAATTCCTATGCTTTCAATATCCGCGAAGCAAACTTTCTCGGCCGCGGAAAACTGCTTGCTGTTTCCAGGGAGAAGTCGATAGACCGTGATTCCAATGAATTTCTTTATGATGACCTGAACCTGCTGGGGACGCGTAACACGCTTCGATTTGGTCTGTCAGACAGTAATGACAGCTTCAGTCAGTTTATTGATTCCGGTCTGCCCTTTTATTCACTGAACAGCCGCCATAGCTGGCAATTTAACCTGCTCAATGAGCGTCTGATCGATACGCTGTATTTTCGCGGAGAGGAAGTCAATGAAGTGGAACACCGGCTTAAAGCCATGTTTATCCAGTACGGATACTCTACCGGTCTGCGCGACGGTATCAGTCGCCGTTACCAGTTTGGCTACCATTACGAGGACAGCAGCTTTGCTGACTCTGGCGCGCTGCCACCGCCGGTGGTTTTTCCGGATGATCGAAAATTATCCTACCCTTTTGTTGCCTATGAATTGATCGAGGATCGTTATGCCACGGGATTCAACCTGAACCAGATTTACCGTACTGAAGACCTGCACCTGGGGCGCCGGCTCCATCACCGGCTCGGTTTTGCCAGCGAGGCGCTGGGATCAGATCAGGACCGGCTGATTCTTGAGGGTAGCTACAGGGATACCCTGCATTACAGTGATAATGCCCTATGGACCCATAAATTGAACTGGCAAGCCTACTGGAATATTGACACTCAATCCGGTGAAAATATCAAAATCTCTTATGAAAGCCGTTATTTCAGGCGCTGGTCAGACCGGCATTCCAGTTTTATTCGTTTTGAAGGAACCTATACTCGCAAGCGGAATAGCAATGAGCAGGTTACCCTGGGCGGCCTCAACGGCGCACGTGCCTTCGATAACCGTTATCAGGTGGGCGATCGGCGCATGATTCTTAATCTGGAAGACCGCCTTTACACCAATATTCATTTATTTAATCTGATTCGTGTCGGGGGAGCAGTCTTTATGGACATCGGCAGCGCCTGGTCACCTTACCAGGAAAACGGCAGCGACAACGACATCCTGGCTGATGCCGGTTTCGGCCTGCGCTTTACTGCCAGTAAGGGAGCATCCAGACAGGTTGCTCATCTGGATTTTGCTTTCCCCATGACCAACATCGACGACCCGGTCGTGGATTCTTTCCAGATCGCCTTTAATGTGAAATCCGATTTTTAGGCCGGACTTCAGCCTCCCCACTTGAGGAAGTTTAAAAACTCCCGGCGGTTTCTGGGCCCGTAAGTCAGAAAATTCGGTTGCGGGTCATTGAGATAATTCTGTTTCTCATACGCCACCAAATCCCCCGAAGAATGCAGGCGGATTTCTTCCTGATCAATGTTATAGGGAACGGCAGCATTAAGACCGAAAACCTTGCGGCGTATTTCCTCAGTAATAGCCGGATAACCGAATCGATCCTGAAACTCCTCGGATATCTGGAAAGTCCGGAAAGCCTGAATCTGATCCTGAGGTGATCCATACCAGATCGAATCAGTCCCCCACAGTACATTATCTTCCCCGGCATAACGTAAAAGCTTGCCCAGCGCATGAGCAGCGTTGTCTGGGTCACGCATCAGAAAGCGCCAGGTACTGCCGAGTTCGGCATAGACATTCGAATTGGGCGCCACTTCATTGTCAATCAGGGACTGAATCAGGGTATCAATGCCGTCACGACCGGCCCCGTCAACGAATTCCTGCTCTGTGACATTGGCGACAAAACCGGAGTGGTATATCAGAAAGTTCATGTCCGGAAACATGCGCGCAACAATCCCGATGTCATGACACTGGCTGTGCTCATAGGATTGCGGACCAAATGGCAGGCCCTTGTGCACACAGATATTTCGCACCCCAAGTCGTCTGGCCCGTTCGATCATGGCAATGCCGGGGTCATCATGCAAAAAGAATCCCCGTCCATCAGGACCAAACTGGGTATAGGTTTTGAAGGCACTTATGTTCCAGCTTTCCGCCAGTTCATCCATTCCTTCCAGGTCGCCATCCTGATTGGGATTAACCCTTCCATGAATCATCATGCGTTTGCTGCCTTCCAGTTCGGCCACGATACGCCGGGTTTCATCGGCATCCTCTATGGTGACTGGCTCCATTTCACGGGAAGATGGCACAAAAGACAGAACCATGATGTCTGTATCGCTGTCGAGAAAAACATCCTTGATAAATTCACTGGCAGACAGGCAGTTCAAATAAGAACGGTCACCTGGTGCGTCAGCCAGTTCGCAGGCGGCTTTTTCAAAAGTTGAATAGGGCCTGGCATTAGGCGGAACCCTGCTGAGCCAGTCACCATTCGGATTTACGTAATGTCCCTGAACATCAAAGATAAACTCATCACCGCCCAGCTGCTCGGCAGCAGCCACCTGATCCAGACCAGCCTCTGGGCTTAACTGGAAAAAACCTCCGACTTTACCGGCCTGCGCGTTTACCTGATTCATCGCCAGCAGGGTAGTTGCGGCGCCACAGCCGGAGATCAGGAACTGACGCCGGCTTTTGGCTGTGCGTCTGGCGTTTTTGTCGGCATCTTCCAGTGCCTGCCGATTGGCAATACGATTGGTTTTGCTAATCGGAATTGGCTCAAATTCACCGTTTGAAGTGCTGTCTATCTTGATGGGCAGGCGTAAGCCTTGTGAATCAATTTGCTGCATGCTGCCTCCTGTTGTTTTTGTTTATCTGGAGGGATGAGTGATCAATAGATTTGTTTCTTTAATTTATCCGCTGATTATAAAATACTTATAGTGCTGTAATTCACCCTGTTTGACGTCAACACGTTTGACTCTGGCCCGCTCCGGGCCTCGCTGTAACCAGTCGACGAACTCCTGCAATTTAGCCTCATCGCCTTCAGCCGCAAGCCGAACACTGCCATCGGCATGGTTACAGACATTACCATGAATACCCAGCCCTTCAGCAACTTCCTGGGCGGAGGCGCGAAAAAATACCCCCTGTACTCTACCGGTGACTGTGATATCGAAATGCTGCATTGTCTTAGCCTGTTTCAGTCTCCCCGGACTCTTCTTCCGTACCCAGTTCCTGAATCGGAATCCAGCGTTCATCGCGCAGCACTTCTACCTCATCAACTGCGTCGTCAGTATCATATGTCACTTTTACCTGAATCTCGGCTCCGTCACCCAGCGCACCTTCAGCCGGACTGGTAATCAGTTCCGAAAGTCCCAGCGTACCAACAGCCAACAAGCCATAACCCACAGCCCTGCCAGCCCGAAAGGCAGTATTGGTTCCCTGTACAAATGAAAACACATCAACTTTGTTGCCGCTATCATCTTCTTCGCTGACTACGGGCTGACCCAGTTCAGCGAGCACACGAAAACGATCCGTACCCGGGTTCAACACAGACAGATCCTTGCTGTCAGGGCCGTTGGTTGCCTGGACAACTGAACAGGCCTGCAGTGTCAAAAGTATGATGGGAAGGCTAAGGTATCTAATGAAGCTTTTGTATTTACAGAGCATTGGATCTCCTTATTGATGAAATACACAAATAGCGCTTAAAGTTATTCTTCCTGCATGATAATCAAGGGCGGTAATCCCAACTGATGCCGTAACACTGTGCGTGACTGATTAAGGTTAAACTGCACCAGTTCGACCAGTTTTTCAATCGCCTGTTCCTGGGTTTCGACTGTGTCATCCAGCCAGATAACTCCCTGCCAGAATAGCCTGGACTGCTGCGGATCCAGCAAAAAACCCAGCACATGAACAACAGCCTGGCTTTCAAAGTTATGTCCGCGATAATCATTAATAAAGGCGGCAAGACTGGTATAGGTTTGCTGGCTCAGAGCCTCCTGCGCTGCCGTAATGGAGGCATCGTTTCCAGTTGCCAGAGGGCGCAGGACCAGTGCGGCCTGAATTCCGGCTTCAATCAACGCCTGCCTGACTTCGAGGCTTACCGCCGGGCTGATTTCCGGCACCAGGGTATGACTGGCGACAACATCATAATCATCCTCTCGCAGTACCCGTACCAGCTCATCTTCAAATATCATTCGGGTTTCCAGATCAGGGGCCATGGCCATCACGGTAAAACGCAGGTACTGGTTATTATCCTGCGCCTGCATCAGGCCGCTTGACAGCAAGCAGCAGATAATTAACAAGCTTTTGATTTTAATAAACTTATTCATTGCTCCCTGCCCCCTTGTTTGTTGCACTGGAAAGCGCTCACGGAAACTTATTTGAACAGAAAACAGACAAAGCTGGAATAGCCCGCTTATAAATAAGCCAGGGGCCGGGGCAAGCAAGCAGCGACAGCAGAATATTGTAAAGCTTTTTAACGGTGGAAGTTTTAACCAGCCGAACGCTTTGTGATCCTGCGCTTGTGCAGCCACATGTACAGGCCCGTGCCGAATAATATTGCCGGCAGAAAGCCGGAAATAAATATCAGCCAGCGTCCGACTATCCCCAGTGCGTCGCCATTATGCAGTGGGAAGAACCAGGACAGTATTTTATTGCCGAGTGGAATGCTTCTGGAGTCCCAGACCGTGATTACCTCGCCGTTATACTGATCTACCCAGACTGTAGAGGCCCCGTACTCGGTCCAGATTTCTTCCGGATGAATAAAGGATAGCCGGTAAGGAACAGAATCGGCCCCGGGAAGGTAAATACGATACATCTGCGACTCCGGCAGTGCTGACTGAGCGACAGCCATGATTGCATCGACACTCAAGGGGCTTGCAGCAGCAGGTACCTCAACTTCAGGGTTCGGGAATTCCTCAACCGCAAACAATGAATCTACTGTAGCTTCCACCGGCTGCGGAAAAACGATCTCAATGCCGGTCACTGACAACAGCAGGAATATCAGCAGAAAATAGATACCGATAAGTTTATGCAGATCAAGATTCAGCCGAAAAGCGCCGAGCCCGCGCTTCATGGTGAATGCCCGACGCCAGCCGCCCAGCCGCGGCCACCAGATCACCACACCGGAAATACAGAAAAACAGCATGACGATGCCCATCACACCGACAAAGATATGCCCGGCCTCGCCTGCCAGCAGCGCGTAATGCAGGTAATAAAACCAGGTGACAGTATATTCGCCCCAGGTCCTGACAGCCGTGACTTCAGCATTACCCGGATTGATCGTGACTTCGATGGAGCCGGGAGCGTCCGGTGGGCCTGGAAAACGGGCAATATGCGGTGCACCGGCATGTCGGCCAAGCTGAATGCGGGTCGCCTTGGAACCGTTACCAACTTCCCGGGTCGCATTGGCAAGCGCCAGATCAATCGACGCCAGGCTTGCCGCCGGTTCAAAATCAGCCGTATGCGGCGCAATCAGTTCATCCAGTTCCCTGTCAAACACAATCAGGCTGCCGGATATGCCGATCACACTGAGCACCAGGCCCAGTACCAGACCGGCATATTTATGCAGAAGTAATAAAGTCTGACGCATCGCTAACAGGCTGGCCTGAACTTAATCAATGGCTGCCTAGAATTCCCGGCTGTAGGTCAGGCTGAAACTGCGGCCAAAGCCCTTGAAGTTACGCGTGTCACTGCCCTGGGTCTGGGAGAAATAAGTAAAATAGTCCGTATTGCTGAGGTTCTGCAGTCCCAACTGAAAATCGCCCAGCTCACTCTGCCATTCACCATAGAAATCAAGGGTGCTGTAACCGTCAAAGCTGTTAGTAACTGCGCCGGTGTTGTCGCTAAAATCCCGATCCAGCAGGTGATTAAGCTGCAGACGGGTATTCACGGCAGCCGTCCAGTTACGCTCCCAGCTCAGGTTAAGGCGAGCCGGTGTCATATTGGCACCGGACAGATCGGTATCAACACTGCCGTTATCGTCAGAATCATACTGACCGTCGGTGTGAGCATAGCGCAGGCCAAAGGTATCATCCGACGTAGCCAGCCATTCCAGACGCAGCTCCAGGCCGTCAATTTCCATTTTTTCCCGCTGCACCATATAAATGCCATCTACATTGGCTTGCAGACGCTGGCCCAGATCGGAATCAGACACGTAGTAACTCAACTGTGCTGAAACCGCATCGGCGTTATATTCCACACCGATCTCGGCATTGTCGGTGATAATCGGTTCCAGATTCAGGAAGGTCTCAACATCCTGCCCGGGGATATTGATACCGCGCAAGACCCGCCCGACATCCGGCATGGAAAAACCTTCCGATACGTTGGCGTAGCCGCGCCAGCCGGCAGTGAAATTGTAGGTAGCGCCAAGATTGAACAGGGTTTCGGAGAAGTCCGGCTCGCCGCCGCTGACAAACTGTCCGCCGTTGTAGGAGAACAGCGTCGTGAAATCATCAACCTCAAGATTGGAGCGCTCATGCCTGACACCTGCAGTAACAGTCAGGTCTTCCACGCCGGTAAATTCTGCCTGGGCAAAGAGTGCCGTATTGGCGTAATTGCTTTCCGGCACCCAGTTACGTCCGGTCAGCACCAACTGCTGGTAGGTTTTGTCATTGAGATAATCCAGGCCGTAGACCAGGCTCACCGCCTGACCGCCGATTTCATCCTTGACCAGCGTCAGTTTTACGCCATGCTTTTCAGAATTATTCTGGGATTGATCGAAGACTGCGGCACCGAACGCCGGGTCCTGAAATGTCGCAAACGTCCCGCCGCCGTAGGTCCCGGCAAAATCCTGATTGAAAGCCTGAATCTGCAGACTCTGCCCGAAAAACTCGGCATTGCTGTAGTTAAGCCCCAGCATAGTCACTTCATTGCTGACCGGCTCACCGGGAATGAAGCCTTCTACCGCGGTTGTCGGCACACCATTGGCTATATCACCATTTACTCCGACCCAACCGTGATTACCTTCAAGCTCGTAATGATTGAAAGTCAGGGCAAGACGCTGATCATCCCAATCATAGCCACCTTTCAGAAACAGGTTGACGGTATCGGCATCCATGGTATCGCCCTGGGCGTTATCAAAGCCGATGACCCGGCCATCGGGGTCATAGTTGATGCCATTGCTGCGCAGACTCAGGCTACCGAGAAAATCAAAGTCATTATGGGCGCCGCTGAGGGAATAATTCATGCCGTAGCCCAGGCTCTCACCCAGGTCTTCTTCCTGACCAAAGGTTTCCAGGCGGATGCGCTGGCGCAGCTCGCCTTCCTCAGGACTTCGGGTAATCAGATTAATAATGCCGCCGGAGGCGCCGACTCCGTGAATGGCATTGGCACCGTGAATGACCTCGACCCGTTCCAGCATAAGGGGGTCAATCGTGTGGCCGTCTCTTGAACCATCGCGCAAAGGATTCGATTGCGGGACACCATCCACCATGTAAAGCGGATCGCGGCCACGCAGACTCTCTCCTGCACTGGTCAATTTCTGACGGCTGGGTGAGAAGCTGGGGATCATGTTACCCAGCACCGTCGACAGGTCATTATTGATACCGATCTGGGTAGCCAGTGCCTCTTCATTGATTACGGTCACGGTATTGGGAATCGTATTTAAAGGGCGCTCGGTTCTGCTGGCCGTAACGATGATTTCATCGACCTGCTGTTGCGCGTAGGTCTCAGCACCTGGCAGGCTGACAGCCGCTATTGCCAGAGTCAGCAGACTGAATTTTGATGGTGAAGAAAAGTACATGAATGTCCTCGGCTTGTAATGAAATTTTGCCGCGTATCTTACCGTAAAGTTTTCATAAATGGAAGTGAGAATCATTGCTATTTAGATTCTCATAATGTTTTCTTCTTTTCCCAGCAGCGCCTCGCCTGCCAGACATCAAAAGGTGTAGGAAGAAATATAGAAGAAGCTTAAACCGCCTTAGCAGAATGTCAGGCGATGGATTGTGGCCTCTTGCCATGCTGCCGGAACTGGAAAACAGGATTTTCGACAGCAGCGTTTACGAATTCAAACAATTAGTAAAGGTGAAACCACATCAGATTTGCGAATGGGAAGAAAAAGATGTACTGAGTTTTTTCAATATCAATTCAAAAGCCGAACTGCAAACGGCTGCCTGCCAGCTACTGAAAAATCACGCCAGCTTCTGGCAGGCAGTTAATCATGACTGTCATTCAGTGCCTAAAATCTGAGCAATGACATGCTGTCGTGCAGGCCGGTCAGGAACAAGATAGATGCGTGAGATGTTTGACCTCACTGCCCCCTGATCCCTAACCCTGACTCCATCGACACCGGTTCTGACCTGATTATTATGCGAAGTAATCGCAAGCTCGTTTGACGAGCGTAAACCGGGGACTTCCCGTTGCAGAATGAGCAGATAGGTTTTTGCAGGGCTGGCCTCAACAATAAGACTTTTCGAATCAAGCACGCGCCAGCTTAAATCCTGCCAGCTGTGAAAATCTTCCAGCCCCTGCAAATCGGGAAAGAAATATTTTTCATCCTCATCCTGTGCCATGGACTGAAATGAAATCAATAACAGAACTGTCAGGCAAATAGTAAAAATGTTTTTCATTATCAGCTCCTGAATTAATTGCGGAAAATGTCCTATGCCAGAAATACTATAAAACCCTGACTTAATTCATGCTGAACGGAACTGCAGGAATTTCAAAGCTCCTGCCTTCACTGTCCGGTATAAGACAATATGTTATATTGATATGGAAGTTGAAGCTTAATTACTATTATGGAGGAAGATACAGTTCTGGTCGCCCTGGGTGGCAATGCACTCAAAGGCGGTCATGATTCGCAACACTTTCCTGAACTCGACAAGGCCTGTCAGGCCCTGGCTGAGCTGGCTCCCTGCAGGCTCATTATTACCCATGGCAATGGTCCACAGATAGGTCAGCTGGCCATGCATGAAGTAAACCAGAAAACCACCACGCTGGATGAGCTGGGCGCGGAATCTGAAGGCTTGCTGGGTTATAAAATCGAGCAGGAACTCAGCAACCGGCTTGATACAGCCCGGGTTACAACTGTCCTGACCAGGGTTGAAGTTGATGCTGACGATGACAGTTTCAATAAGCCGGAAAAACCGATCGGCCCTTATCTTCCGCAGGAACTTGCGCGTGAATTAAGGGCAAAACATAACTGGCAATTTGCCAGGAAGAATGGCAAATACCGCCGTATTGTCCCATCACCGCAACCACTTGAAATTCTGCAGCTTGAAGCAATCAGGGTACTGCTGGATGCACAACACTGTGTCATATGTGCCGGTGGCGGAGGCATTCCTGTCATTCGTAATCGTGAAGGTAACATTCAGGGAGTCGAAGCCGTAATTGACAAGGATCTGACTTCAGCCCTGCTTGCCCGGCAAATCAATGCCAGTTACTTCTACCTGATCACTGATGTGGAAGGAGTCTTTCGTCACTGGGACAGTCCGAAACAGGAATTATTACAAAAGGTGCGGCCAGAGGACCTGCAAAAAATGGACTTTCCAGAGGGTTCCATGGGGCCCAAGGTTCAAGCCGCCTGTGATTTCGTCAACCAAACCGGTGGCACTGCCTGTATCGGTTCCCTGGAAAACATTCAGGATGTTCTCTCTGCTCGCAGCGGCACGCGGATTACTGCAAATGCACAGGAGCTTGCATGAAGAATCAAAAGGCTAAACAGAAAAATGATGCAGTAGATAATGACAAACGCTTTCAGCCATCTCCGGCAGGTGACTTCAGGCAAACCGGTCAGCAGGCAGGACGCTGTGAACGCTGGCGCAAAGCCTTGCTTTGTATCGACCTGCAATACCTGGGCTGTGCTGAAGGCTTTGGTGTTTTTGAAAATCACCGGCAATCAGGCGTCTCTGAGGAAGCCATCCAGTATTATCTGAAAAGAGTTGAGGAAGTCGTCACGCCCAATGTGCGAAAACTGCAGGAATATTTTCGCACTCAGGACGCTGAAGTCATTCACTGCCGTATACAATCACGAACTGCCGACGGCAGAGACCGTAGCCCGGAACACAAGAATCTCGGCCTGCATGCGGCACCAGGCTCCAAACTGGCTGAATTTTTGCCCCAGGTTGCCCCTGTTGAAGATGAAATCATTATCAACAAAACGGCCAGTGGTGTGTTTATTTCCACCAATATTGAATACGTCCTCCGCAACCTGTGCATCAGTGATCTGTACATTACCGGCGTTACTACCAATGAATGTGTCAGCAGCGCCGCGCGCAGTGCCTGCGACCTGGGTTTTAAAGTGCATGTGATTGCTGACGCAACTGCCGGTATTACCCAGGAATTACACAAAGCTTCCCTGTTAACCATGCAGGATCGTTATGCTGAAGTACTGACAAGTGACGAAGTGATTGAAAAACTGCAACAGGAGTCATCCTGATTACTCAGGACAGATAGGCGCCACCATTAACATGAATTGTCTGCCCGGTGATATAGCGGCCTGACTCACTGCAAAGATAGGCGACGGCTTCGGCAACTTCCTCCGGCCTGCCCCGGCGATTGACCAGGTTGCTTCTGCTGGCATGATGCTGTGGCCTGTTGTTTTCATCGCGCACAGTGTCGATCAGCCCCGGTGAAACACAGTTGACCATTATTCCCTGCGGCGAAAGTTCATGAGCCAGCCCGCGGGTAAATCCGACAATTGCCGATTTGGAGGTAATTACATGCACGCGGTTGGCAGCTCCGGTATGTGCCGTCAGGCCGCCGATATTGATGATCGTTGCCTGCCCGCTCTGCTGCAGAAGTTCCAGGGCGGCATGAGTAGTCTGGAAAACTGCATCCACATTAACAGACATCACCTGCCGCCAGTCGGCATAAGTCATCTCGGCAAATGGCAGTTCCGGACGTACGGCCGCATTATTAACCAGAATATCAAGCCGGCCGAAGTGCTCTTTTATTTCCGAAAATATTCGTTCAAGCTGTGCGCTGTCACTTAAATCTCCCAGCGAGATCAGACCCTGCGCTCCTTCTGCCTGTACCAGCTTCAGGCTTGCTTCTGCGCCCTGTCTATTCTGGGCGGCATGCACGACAATATTACAACCCTGCCTGGCAAGAGCGACCGCAATTGCCCTGCCTATATTTTTTGAGGACCCGGTTACCAGTGCCACTTTGCCTTGCTGATTTCTTGTGTTCATTCAGATACCGCCATTTTCTTTACCAGAGTGTAATCGCCCTGCATCCCGGCAATCTGTTTGCAGGTAAGCAGTAAATCATCCGCAGAAGGATAATTACCATAGCGACAATTGGCATAAAATTTTTCTTCAATTTCCTCCTGACTCAGTGGCGCCTCCCGTCCACCCCGCATATAACCCTGAGAAACTTCCTGCTCAGTCCCATCCCTGTAACGCAAACGCACATGCCCGGTAAATGCCGCCGGATAGGGATTGTTTTCGTCGATTTCATAGCCAACCCTGGCCGCTATGTTCAGCAAATCAGGGTCGGTAATGGATTCATCCGTGTAATCGCCAAGGTCGGCATGACCTCTGACCAGCCCGAGTGCCACTCCAAAGGGCACAGAAAATTTTGCGGCATAAGGCGTAGGCGGGCGCTGTTTGAGTTGCAGCGGTTCCCATAATCTGTGCACATAGCCTTCAGCAGTTTCACACAAAATACTTTCAATCTCATCGAGTCTGACTCCCTGCT
>Ga0207881_1000189_pt1 | contig 34514 bp, 31 predicted proteins | sample MalvirmetagMSP97_FD_184227 | JGI IMG/M metagenome (GOLD analysis project Ga0207881, IMG submission 184227) | Marine viral communities from the Deep Pacific Ocean - MSP-97 (SPAdes) | ecosystem: Environmental > Aquatic > Marine > Oceanic | place: Pacific Ocean | collected 2011-05-03 | reverse complement strand
ATGCCGACCTGGATGGTTCGCACTGGCAGTTTTTTGAAATTAACACTGCAGCAGATATCTCAGAAAGCAGTATTGAGTTGCAGTTGCTGGGCAGTTACGATCGTTATAACTGGGTTGTCGGTTTTTATAACAGTAGTACCGAGAATTTGGGTAGACGTTACGACTGGCAATTTTATGACTTTGCGCCACGAAACACTAACTGGATCAGTGAAAATAATCGTGATGACCAGGCGTTCTTCCTGGAAGGCACTTACGATATCACTGAGAGACTGAGTGTCACTGCTGGTATAAGAAGAACCACTGAGGAGTTTGACGGTGGCCAATGGGATGCAGTAGACCCTTTACCAACCCCTCCCTATCATGTCTATACCTTTCAAAAGGGTGCTGCAAACTCCATTAGTGCAGCAGAGTTTGACTCAACTACCCCGCGTTTTTCAGTACAGTATGATTGGAGTGATTCGATTATGACCTACGCTACGTATGCAGAAGGTTTTAATGGCGGTGGCGTTAATACAACCAGTATTCCTGACGGCATGGGGGGGCAAATATTTGTACCCTATACGGGAGAAACTCTTGAACAGTGGGAAATTGGTTTCAGATCGCAGTTACTGGATAACAGCCTGCGCCTGAACATGGCCTATTTTGATGGTGTCTGGAAAGACATGCAGATTGGTGAAGCCATTGTTCCCGGCCGTATTGTGACGCAAAATACCGGTGAGGCTGAAATATCCGGCTTTGAGTTTGATATTTTGTGGGTGCCGACACCTAACCTTAGTTTGAATTTTGCCGGTGGCTGGTTAGATACAGCATATACAGAGCTTGGACAGGCCCAGTTTTTAACACTGGGGGCGACCTTTGCTCTGGCTCCGGAAACGCAGTTTTCTATGGGTGGGCAGTATGATTTTAACTTATCGAATGGGTCAGTGCTTGCAGCCAGACTGGACTATGGCTGGACAGAAGAGCATGTAACGCACCAGGACTCAAGGCTGCAATCTTTACAGGATTCTTATGGTCTCTTAAGCGGTCGTTTAACCTATGATCCGAATGAAAACTGGTCAATTGCACTGTGGGGACGCAACCTGACTGATGAGTGGTATCAGATCGGTGGTTTTGGTGCCTGGCTGGGTGGTGTAGACCAGGGTGTTATTGCGAGGCCGCGTGAATATGGCATCTCATTAAACATGGAGTTCTAGGGGGTAATAGTCACTCTCCCCAGGTCTTTGTAATAGGACTGATCTTTGTCTCTTTGAGACCTGCTTTTCTGACCCGGCAATATTATTGCCGGGTCAGTTTTTTATTTATGGCAGGAACAAAACCATGTTCTTGCCATAATATGCTTGTCGTTGTATACCTGTAACTGAAAGCTCATAGCGCTACCAGCTTATGCGTATCACTGCTAAAAATTTTCTGGGTCTTGGTTGTTTTATTCTGGTTCTGCAAAACGGAGTCCAGGCTCAGTCTGTGACGGTACTTGGCGGCAATGAGTCAGCCAGAAACTGTTATCAGAATGCACAATTTACGGATACCCCGGGTATGCAGGTAACAAGCCGCATGCTGGAACCCTGCGATTTTGCACTGGAACAGGTTCAGCTCAATCGCAATGACAGAGCTGCTACCTATACAAACCGGGGGATTCTGCGTTACCGCCTAGGGGAATATGATTCGGCCTTTAATGATTTCGAAAGTGCACTGTCACTGATGCCGGATATGGCAGAAATTTTTGTCAATCGGGGCAATGCCTTCTACATGACCGGGGCCTATCCACTGGCACTGGACGATTATGAAAGCGCTTTACGATTCGGTATTTCGCAGACAGATGCTGTCTATCTTAATCTGGGTATGGTCCATGAGCGTCTGGACAATGAAAGGGAGGCAATTAGCGCTTACCAGCGTGCGCTTGAACTCAGGCCAGAATGGAATCTGGCGCAACGCCGGCTTGATGCCCTGACAGGCAATTAAAAAACGACCTGCCTGGCCATTACAGGTATCCGCAGCAAAAACCCCTTACTTTACTCCATGCTTTCTTCGAGCGCAGAATCAAATTCATCAAATTCGCTGGGTACGCAAATGAATTCCTGCAGGCGTTCGCCAGGCATCAGGGCAAAGGTTTTACTGAGACCGTCCCAGGAAGCATCCGGTCCCCAGGCTTTTTCGTCATACATGGTCATTTCCAGTAATAAACGGTCGTAACTGATCCGGGTATAACGCTCGACCAGATGAAAGGCATCACTGGGCCGGTGTCCGACTCCCTGGGTAAGCTGGGTCATGCCGTTGTAGCCAATGGTATCGATTACCAGTGTATCGCCGTCCCAGTGTGCGACTGAATGCCCCATGTAGCTCGGGAAAAGATCATCTGGATGTTCTTCGTTCATCCACAGAGTGCGCCATTCACGATGATATTCCAGCATCTGGATGATGCGGTCGCCGTCGCGGGTATAAACGAACTCAAAAGGACCGAAATCAACATAATCAAGATTGGCCGGCATGCCCAGCGGTTCGCAATCCTTACCGGGATACTGGCCGCCAAGCGCATTGGTGGGGACGCCGTTAATAGTGAAATCGGCATTGCGGTCACCAACAGCAGCGTGGGTAATGCCTTCCATCATGCGCAGGTTTTCCATGCCCCAATCGGTCAGGGGCGGAGGCGGGGTTTCCATGGCGTAGTTAAAGCCGGGCCGGCCGCTGGGTAATTCTCCCCAGACGCCGCTGAGATCACGTGGATCATATTCCTGGGCCAGTACCGGGCTGAATGCAGCGCTCAGTAAAAAAGGCGTGAATGAAATCCTCAATAATGTGTGCTTGATCATTTAATTAAGTTTCCTTGCTTGTTCTAATTATTTTCAGGTGGCGGCAGGATGCGTCCGTCGGCAAATTCGATACTCTGAAAAACCGCTGTGCGATCGCCGTTCAGCGCCGGACTGACCAGCAGATTGACTTCATCACCGGCCTGCAGCAGATTTGGTGTAAAGCCTCGGGCACGCATGCCCCGCAGGGTCCAGGTGGTTTCCACGGCCCAGACTTCTTCTTCACCGTTTTCATTCATGACACTGACGGTCATGTGTGAATGAGGATTGCCCAGTCTATAGGTGATGATGGTTCCCTGCATCGGGACACGTTGTCCCATGTTGTACTGCGGGTAGCCATGATGGGCTATAGCCGGGATTACCAGGCCAAGCAGGCTGAGTCCGATGAGGGGTGCAGTAAAAAATCGGCGTATTTTTTTCATTATTATCCTTGGAATTTTTCGCGCAAAAGTAAAAATTTTGGTATTGCAGTTATGCCAAAGGCCCTGATATTAAAACCCTTTTTGGCGAGTTATAGCAATAAACATCAATCAGGTTCCACAAAATATACATTATTATCAAACAGCTGACCGGGCTATCAGCATTTGATCATCAGCCAGGAAATTAAGCAGGATGCGGTCTTGCTGAATTTCAGCAAATCGTCATGGGAAAAGGGGCATTACCTGCATGACCAGTCACTGCCAATCAACGTCAATCAGTGATAAAGAGGAAAGCAAATGTGGCAGATGAACCTGGTGACATTCTGGCCTTCATTGAGCCCCGTCCAGAAGAAACGTTTTCCGGATAATGCTGTGCTCAGCAAAAGGGTAGTCTGTTACACGCGGGAAGCTGATATTCCGGTATACGATGCCCTCGTTTTCAGGGGCAAGATTCAGCTTTGCCGGAGTGCCGGGCTCAATTGTTGATGTCTTGCAACTTGTCGATCGTTACACGGATATCTATCATGGTCATTTTCAGCTGATCGGGCACCTTTGAAAACGGGTTCTTCTGAATCAAGCGGTGGATTCATGAATAGGCTGCCCTGATAACTGTGAACGTCCGCACGAATCTATGGGTTAACCGGCGGGTTTGCGGAATCTGACCAGCCCCTGAAAGAAGAATCAGGAGATTGAAAAATTTACAGTTAAATGCGTTACTGGATTTATAAATGTCTTACTCAACAATAAAAAGATAAACAGGAGAGACGGTGATGAAAAGTGCAAGGACTGCTTTGCTTAAAGCAATCGTAACAACACTAAGTGTGGGCTATCTGAGTCAGGCTTATGCGCAACAGGGAATGCAGATCCCCATTGATGATGACGATATTGCCGGTGTTGTGAGCAGTGAAAACGGCCCGGAAGCCGGAGTGTGGGTCATTGCTGAAACCTATGATCTGCCGACCGGCTACAGTAAGACAGTAGTCACCGATGAGCAGGGCCGCTATGTCATTCCTGATTTGCCGGAAGCTGACTATGAAGTATTTGTCCGGGGTTATGGGCTGATCGATTCTGCCCGTGTTACAGCAGAGCCTGGCCAGCATCTGAATCTTGATGCGGTGATTGCACCCAGTGAAGCGGCTGCTGCGCAATATTACCCTGCCAGCTACTGGAATGCCCTGATGGAACTGCCGGATCCGGAAGAATTCCCCCTCGCCGGTGGCGCCGAGTCACAGGGTAACTTCAAAGCCTTGATGCAGAACTGTCTGATGTGCCATCAGATGGGCAGCAAAATTACCCGTGAAATCAATCCGGCAATGGGTGAGTTTGACTCCAGTGTTGAGGCCTGGAATCACCGTATCCGGCAGGGGCAACTGGGCAATACCATGGTTCGCATGATGACCCAGATGGGCTACCAACGTGCACTGGAAGTGTACGCTGACTGGACAGACCGTATTGCTGCCGGCGAATTACCTCCTGCCCCGGAACGCCCCCAGGGCGAAGAGCGAAACGTGGTGGTTACCCAATGGGACATCGCCAGGGACATTTCCTTTTTACATGACATGTATGGCACTGACCCGCGAAACCCTGATGTAAATGCCAATGGCCAGATGATTGCTACTGATTACAGCCTTGGCGTGATGTGGATCCTGGACCCCAACACGCACACCGTGGAAGAAGTGCCGCTGCCTTACGCCCCGGGGGTGGAAATTACTGAAATCAGTACTTTTGCTCCGCCCTCCATGGAATTTCCATCCCTGTACTATGGAGATGAAATTATTTACCGGGAATATGGCAGCTCAGAAATTCAGGGCATCCTGCCGGATGGCAGAGCGGTGATTAACCACAGTTTCCGCACAGCCAACAACCCGGATTACTGTACTTCCGGCAATGAATTTGCCGATTTCTTTCCGATAGAGCAAGCAGGGCGGCAACAGCTGCTTTACGATATCAATACCGGAGAGTTTGAACTGCTCGATACCTGTTTTAATACCCATCATGCTGCCTTTGCCGAAGATGAAGACGATACCATCTATCAGGCAGCACTTGGCCTGCAGAATGCTATTGGCTGGTTCAAACCGCGTATCTGGGATGAGACCGGTGATATTGTGGCCTCTCAGGGCTGGTGTCCGGCGTATTACGACATCAACCAGAATGGCACTTATGATGAGGACGAGGATAGCCTGATTGGCATGAATGGCTATTTTATCTCCTGGAATCCCCAGGACGGTTCAGTGAATTATGCCTTTACCGGCACCAACCCTGGTGCTCTGGTGCGCATTCATCCGGGCGAAAATCCCCCCTATACCTGTACCACTGAAGTCTATGAGCCACCCTTCTATAACGATGAAGCACCCGGACAAATCGGTGCTTTGCCTCGTGGCTCGTCCACCGACCGCAACGGTGTTGTCTGGGCTGCACTGGCTGGCAGTGGACACCTGGCCAGATTTGATCGCCGTCTCTGCGCAATTCAGGCAGGCCCCGGAAAATTTGATCCACAGCATTGCCCTGAAGGCTGGACCCTGTATCCGATGCCGACCCCGGACATGAAAAATGCTGAAGCTGTGACAGGCAGTGCAGACTATATGTACAGCAGTTGGGTTGATCAGTTCAATATTCTCGGCTTCGGCGCAAATGTCCCTTATGTGACAGCGACCAACTCTGATGCGATTACCGGTCTGGACCCCGTCACTGAAGAATGGTTTGTGATGCGGGTGCCTTATCCGATGGGCTTCTATACCCGGTCTGTGGCCGGCCGTGTGGATAACCCATATATCGGCTGGAAAGGCCGTGCGATCTGGGCAGCCAATGAAATCCGTAATCCCTGGCATATCGAAGGCGGGAAGGGTCAGACCCCGACAGCGGCCAAGTTCCAGCTAAGACCTGACCCATTGGCGCATTAAGGGATCAACAGCAATCAGGATTATGCCAGCCAGTATATTCGCTGAGGATTTACTGGCTGGTTTCCTGTAGGGCTCCATTAACCTGATTGACCAGCACAAAATCCCTGAGCATGGATTCGGCGGTCTGCCGGACCGCTTCAAGAATGACGGCACGATCAAAATTGGAACCGGCACGGCCATAGGAATGGTCAAGCAGGAAATCGGATTTTCTGCCGTTTTCATCGGCAAAGACTTTGCCGAATTTGCCGTCAATCTTGAAGGCAAAGCCGAACTCGGGATCATTGCTGGTGGCGATGGTCATGCAGGACACTTCAAAATAAAGAAACACATCCCCGGTTTCGATATCGAGATAGTCTTCAAGCTGGATGGTCGGCTCGATCTGTCTGGCAAGCAGTTCATTATTGATGACCTGACTGATTGCACTGCGGTCCAGCTCGCAGTTGAAAGGAATTTTCAAACGATAAAACAGTGCAGTGGGGTCAAATGCGAGGATATTCCGCGTCACATAACCAGGCAGTTCATCTTCCTGTGCTACAGTGACAGCGGGTATCAGTATCAGGCCGGTAAAAAGCCAGGCAGCAATGGCTTTAAGTATGGTTTTTATAGTTTGCCTGCTGTTTATGTCACTGCTTTTCGGATTCATGGACTGTTAAGGTCTTGGGGTGAATAATCTTTCGGTAATTGGTACGTCCGAATATGCTAGCAGATGCAGAATACCTGGTATACATTGCCTTGATTCCCAAAAATGACATTCAGGGAAGATGAAAATGACCGGAAATTTCAATGCAGCAGCCATCCTGCTGATTATTGTCTCGACTTTACTGACAGCATGCGGTGGTGGAGGTAACGCTGCTCCGCTGGCTGTAGCACCAACGCCGACATTAACTCTTCCTACGCTGGATGATGTGCTGCCATTTATGGTTTACGAAACAGGCGTATTTTCTGATTCAGAAAATTTTGCCAATGCTTGTGAAGAGCCACGCAGCGGAAACGGGTTTGATGATTTTCAGGGCAATGAACTGGCGGAGAAATACTGGCAGCGTTCCTGGAGCAATGAAACCTATCTCTGGTATGACGAAATAACGGATCTTGATCCGGGTGGCAATTACGACAAATTTGAATATTTCGATTTGCTTAAAACTGAAGCAGTGACGCCTTCCGGCGCTCCACGCGATCAGTTTCATGGCACCATGGAGACTGAAGAATACGAGCAGTTTTCCCAATCCGGTGTCACATTCGGCTATGGTGCTGAGCTGATTTTTGCCAGAAACGATCCTCCCCGAGAATTATATATTGCCTATGTGGAGCCTGTGTCCCCGGCTGCTGATACAGGTTTACAGCGGGGTATGCGCATCATGGAAATTGATGGCATCGACCTGGTTAACACCACCAGTTCATCTGAGATTGCCATGCTCAATGCTGCGCTGGCACCTGAAACCGAGGGTGAAATGCATACCTTTGGCGTGCTGGCTTCAGGCGCTGCGGACACGGGGACTTATCCGCAGCACCAGGTCAGTGCCGCCAGTATCACGACTTCACCGGTGCTGGTCTATGCTGTTAACAATACGGCCAGCGGTGATGTCGGTTATATTGTCTTCAATAATCATGTCGCGACTGCTGAAGAAGAATTGGTTCAGGTTTTTGAAGCGATGCGTGATGCCTCAGTTAGCGATCTGGTGCTGGATTTACGTTATAACGGTGGCGGTTTGCTCGCCATTGCCTCGCAACTTGCCTATATGATCGCCGGTGAGGCCAATACAGAAGACCGGGTTTTTGAAACCCTGCAATTCAATGACAAGCATCCGACGACCAACCCCGTTACCATGCAGCCAATAACGCCGAGTCCTTTTTACAGTCAGACTCTGGGTTTTTCCCTGCCGGCCGGCACCGCTTTGCCTTCATTGGAACTTGACCGTGTCTACATCATCAGCGGCTCGGCAACCTGTTCTGCCAGCGAGTCAATCATTAACTCCCTGAATGGCATCGGGGTCGAAGTGATACTGATCGGTGCTACCACCTGCGGCAAACCCTACGGTTTTTATCCGCAGGACAATTGCGGTACTACCTATTTTACAATTCAGTTTCAGGGCGTGAACGATATTGGTTTTGGCGATTATGCCGATGGCTTTACTCCGGTAAATTCCGGTGAAACCGGCACGAGCCTGCCAGGTTGCGCCGTACTGGATGATATCAGCGCAGAGCTTGGTGACCCTGCTGAGGCAAGGTTTGCTGCAGCGCTGGCTTACCGGGATGCGCCAGGAAACTGTCCGGCTCCGCCACCGGCATCCAGTCTGTCAACTATTTCCCTGCTGCCACAGGATCAGCTTTCCCTGCAACCGCCACAGCAGGATAACTTTGCCAAAAACAACCGTATTCCGGGCATTCCTGATGCTGCTTTATAAAACACTGTTAACAAGCTTGATGGTCGCACTCACTGCCTGTGAGGCTGCAGAGTTGTTGCCTGCGCAAAGACTGGCCTCACAAAATGGCAATAATGAAAACAAGGCCCTGCTTGAGCAGGAAATTGCGCGGATGCTGAATCAGGATTCGATATTGCTGGCAGACGATGTCTTTGTTGATAGTTCAGAGGTTGTCATTGAAAGAAGGCCGCTTACTGACGATGCAGGCTTGAGAATTCAGGGGCGTGAACTTCAGGCCCCACTGCACTTCAGGCTCTGGAAACAGGGAAATGTCTGTCTGCTGGAATATGTTGCAACCGGTGAGATGAAAACAATACACGGATTGGGCTGTACAGAAACAGAAGCCGACTGACCAGGCCAGGCCGTTTATTACTTGTTGCTCAGGTACTGGGTACTGAAAGAAAAGCCACGATATAAATAAACAGCAGCATGAAAAAAATAATGACTGCTGATTTGAAAATTAACAGCCCCGAGACCGGCTTGTTAAGATCCTTGAAGCTTAAATAATAACTGGCCCAGTAACTAAGCGGTACAGAGAGAATAGAGACGCCGCACCAGATAACGGGGCTTTTCCCGAATTGCCGGACAAAAAAGCCCAGCGAAATGAGATACCCCAGCCCTGCTGCCAGCCCGATAGGTATCAGCCAGTAGGTGACTGTGCTCAAGCCCAGTTCAGGGTCTGAAACAATCAAGCCTGCCAGACAGACATGGAAGACCCAGAAAAACAGATCAAGCCCTTTCCTGTTAAACAAAAGGTAGTCCAGAAACATCGGAAACCCTCCTGATTCAGTCGCTTATAGTACTATAAACACGGGTTTTGACCATATGCTTAAGCGTAAAAATACTTGTCTGGAAAACCTGCTTGAATGAATAGTCTTTTGTTTATTGCAGGCTTTCGGCATAGCTTGCAAGCTCAAGCAGTTGCCTGTCCCTGCCAAAATTGGCGATAAATTCGATACCAACCGGCAGTTCGTTACTGCTTACCGGAACCGGCAGGGAGATGGCCGGCAGGCCAAGCACACTGGCAAAGTCGGTGTGTCTGATAAAGGTGGGAAAGGTAGGCAGCTGACGTCCGTTTAATTCCAGGGTGAAGGATTCTTCTGTAATTGAACGTGCGGTGGCCGGGACAGTGGGGTAGGCAAGTGCATCGAGTTCATTGCGCACAAAAAAAGCGGCCATGTCATTTACCAGGGTATAACGTTGTAGCATGGCGTTGCTGTAATCCTGTTGAGAAACGGGATTTTCAAGCACGTCCTGGAAGGCGCTTGCCACATCCTCACTGGCTATAGTATTGACGAGTTCCTGCAAGCCTAGTTGCGGATAATAATTTGCCAGATATTGTTGTAATGCGACAGGAGCTTCGTGCAGCACAATCGGCAGAGAGACGGCATTGGCTCTTTGCAGATATTCACTCAGATCAATACTGACCAGTTCAACTCCATTATTTTCAAGTACAGCCAGATAAGCTTCGACTTGCCGGGCAATGCCATCCTCAAGGTCGTTAAAAAAGACATCCGGCACACCGACCCGATAGCTGGAAATATTTTCTCCTGTTCCGGTTTCATCCGTAGTAATAATCCGGTCAATATCTGCAATCAATGCAGCACTATCGGCAATCAGCCCAACCGTATCACGGGTAGGTGAGAGCATGGTGACATGGTCGGCAGGATAGCGTTGCATACTTGGACGAAAGCCGACGACGCCATTGAGTGCGGCAGGAATCCTGCATGAACCGCCGGTATCAGTACACAAGCCCCAACTGACGTCTCCACTGGCAACAGCAACGGCTGTGCCGCCACTGCTGCCGCCGGCAAAGCGCAGCGGATCATGATAGTTAGCCACGGCACCGTAGGCCGGGTTATTACTGGTAATACCAAAGGCCAGTTCATGCATATTGGTTTTGGCAAGAGGAATTGCTCCGGCATCGAGCAGTCTTTGCACCGTACCGTTATTTTCCGCTGGGATAAAATTTTGCAGGCCGGGTGTCCCGGCTGTATTGGGCACGCCGGCAACATGGATATTATCTTTCACTACAAAGTACCGCCGGGAACCCTCGGCAAAGAATCCAGTGACAGCTTCCTGTTCTGTACTGACGGGAATTTCAGTGATTACGGCATTCAAAGCAGTGCTGGTTTCCATAACAGGCCTGGTAGTCTGGTTTGTTGTACTGCAAGCGGCAACTGCAAACAGGCAAAATAGTATTGCTGTCCGCTTTGAGTCAGCAAGCAGTTTAAACTGACGTTTATCAGCGAACATGCAGACGAAACGCAATGATCCCGGCAAGTACCACAGGGACAGCAAAAATATAAAAATTGACTGACATGCTGAGCCCGGCGGCAATCATGAAACCGGCAAGGCCGGGGCCGATCACAGCGCCGATGCGGCCCAGCCCGATTGACCAGCCAACGCCGGTACTGCGAATGTCTGCGGGATAGACTTTTGCAGCGACCGCATAAAGCCCGGTAAATCCGCCCTGAAACAGCAGCCCAATAAAAAATACCAGTGATAGCAGAATCAGTTCTTCATTGGGGGAAGCGGCAAAAGCAATCAGCAGGAGCCCGGCAAAAAACAGGAAGCTGCAGACAATGTTGGATAGTTTGTAAGTAGTGGAAATGATGCCGAGCATATAAATGCCAATGACGCCGCCCAGATTAAACAGGAAGAAGGCAGTGCGTCCGGTCTCAGGGGTAAAGCCGGAAAACTCCATCAATGCCGGAATCCAGGTAAAGAGAAAATAAAGTGTACTGAAGCACAACAGAAAGGTCGTCCACAAGAGTACGGTTTTTCGCCAGTACTCCTCAGCAAACATGGTTTTGAAATTACCAAGGGCCGAACCCTGAGTATTTTCCTCCTGGAGTGGCGGTAAAGCTGCCAATAAAGGTTTACCCAGCTTCTGCAAAATTTTATTGATTTTCTGCAGGGCGTTGGCAGGCTGCCGTCTGGAAAGATAGTTCAGGGATTCCGGCAACACCAGAAAAACCAGGATGCCCATCAGCAGGGTCAGGACACCACCAAACCAGAACATGCCGCGCCAGCCATATTCAGGCATGATGAAATCACCGATAACTGCGGTAAACATTCCACCCAGGGGATAACCGGAAGTGACAAGTGTCACAGATAGAGCCTTGAAGCGCTCCGGACTGTACTCAATCGCCAGTGCAGCCTGGCTGGCAAGCATGGCCCCGACACCGAGGCCACTGATGATGCGCAGGACAAAGAATGAAGCATAGGAGGAGGTATTGGCCGTAAGAATAATAGAGATGCTTATCATTAAGACACTGGTGAGAATAACGCGTTTGCGTCCGAATATATCCGACAGTGGTGCCAGGAACATGGCGCCACAGGCCATGCCGAAAAGCGCTGCGCTGGAGAGCAGACCGAGGCGGTCCGGGGTAATCTGTAATTCACTGGCGACGGCCGTGTTGACGATCGACATGGCAGTGATATCAAAACCATCCAGCATATTAAGTATCATGCAAAGGATGATGATTGTGATCTGTAATGCCGAAACACTGCCTTTATCAATCAGGCTGGACAGGGAATCGTTAGCTGGCTGGGCAGTATTTACCATGGGGCTTCCTGATTATTGTTTTTAATTATTTGTTTGCCGTTTACAGGCGGCTATCCCCGTAGTTCGGGGAATTGCCTTTTGCTGCCTTGGGTGCCGGAACCCTGGCGCCACTTTGTGGTGAAACCGGAAATATGGCATTGATCTGTCCGGTGCCCGAGCTGCCGAAATAAGGGGTAATGATTTCCACTGGCTGATCGTAGTCCGACCAGCCCAGGGCGCCCATGAGCATGGCCGTATCGTGCATGAATCCTTCGCCCTGACCTTTGGCGGCATATTCCGGCAGCATTTCGCAGAAGGTCTCCCATTCGGCGTTTTTCCAGATTTCCACGATTTCTTTATCCAGTCTTTCCAGGAAGGGGCTCCAGATTTTATTCAGGTATTCCGGTGCGGTGCCGTTCTGGGCAAAACGGTGAGAGAGGGAGCCGCTGGCAAAAATCGCCACAGTGCCGTCATAGTGTTTTTCCACCGCTTCACGGATAGCCCAGCCGAGTCGTGCACTGTCATCCAGATAGTGCACCATGCACAGTGCGGAAACAGATATCGCCTTGAAATGCTGGTCTTCATTCATATAGCGCATCGGTACCAGGGTACCGTATTCCGGGTCCAGGGTGGTATCGGTGTGTACCAGGGTTTCGATACCCTGGGCGTTACATTCCTCTCCCAGAATTTTGCCCAGTTCCGGATTTCCCGGTACGGCGAACTTCATGTTGTTAATGAAATGCGGCAGTTCGTTACTGGTGTAAATGCCTTCGGCCATAGGCCGGCAATTGATGTGATAACCGGAATTAACCAGCCAGTGGGTATCAAACACAATGATGGTATCGACTCCCAGTTCCCGGCAACGGCGGCTGATTTCCTGGTGACCCTCGATAGCAGATCTACGAATGTCTTTTGTCGGTCCGTCCAGTTCCGACAGATACATGGAAGGGACGTGGGTAATTTTTGCTGCCAGTGCTACTTTTCCCATGGTGATACTCCGTTATAAATTCAGGATTGATCCCCGTTATCTGAAAGGTAACGTTCCAGCGCTGATTTTGCACCCTTTGCCAGTAACAGGGTATCCACGGCAAGGGCGAGAAACTGCACGCCGGCGTCTTCATATTTTCGGGCCAGAAGCGGATCGGCAACCAGGGTGCCGGCTGCCTTGCCACTGGCACGGATTTTGGCGATGGCTGCTGTCACTGCGCTAACCACCTCGGGGTGGGCCGAATTGCCAAGATGACCCATGGAGCCGGCCAGATCAGCCGGGCCAATGAATACCCCGTCAATACCTTCTACGGCAAGAATGTCATCAAGATTTTCCAGTGCCGTGACGGATTCAATCTGGATCAGCAGGCAGACTTCATCATCTGCGCGCTGCATATAATTTTCCACCTGGTTCCAGCGTGCTGCTCTTGCCAGTGCCGTGCCTACGCCCCGGGTTCCGGCAGGCGGGTAGTGAACGGCAGATACCAGGGCCCTGGCCTGTTCGGCAGTTTCCACCATGGGAATCAGCAGACTCTGTGCTCCCAGATCCAGCACCTGTTTGATCAGCGCCGGATTGTCATCGACCAGGCGAATCACGGCATGACTCGGGGTGTTTTCGATTGCCAGTAATTGTGTGTGAATACTATTGAGGTCATTGGGGGCATGCTCGGCATCAATCAGCAGCCAGTCGTAACCACAATGACCGCATAACTCGGCAGACAGGGCATTGCAGAGGCCCAGCCACAGGCCGTATTGCTGGGAACCACTTTGCAGGGCTTGTTTGAAAGAATTTTGTGGCATCTGCATGCGGGTTTACTCCGTGGACATTAACTGAAGCGGCAATTGATTTCACCCAATGGGCCGTAATCGGCACGAATCACATCGCCGGGCTCCAGAATAACGGGGGCAGTGAAGGAGCCAGACAACAATATCTGTCCGGGTTGCAGGGCAATGCCATGCGGGGCAAAACGTTTTGCCAGCCAGCAGATACCATTGGCCGGATGATCAAGCACCGCAGCAGCCAGACCGCTTTCTTCTATCACATCATTGCGGTACAGCAGGGCTCCACACCAGCGCAGGTCCAGATCCTGTGGCGAGAAATGTTCATCACTGACAATAATCCCGGCATTGGCAGCGTTATCGGAAATGGTATCCATGACCGTACGGGTATAGCCGGTCTCCGGATCCACCCGGTAACTGCGCGCGGCAATCAGTTCCAGTGCCGGGACGATGTAATCAGTGGCATCCAGCACGTCATCAATACCCAGTTTGTCACCGGAAAGTTCCTTTTTCAGGACAAAGGCCAGTTCGACTTCAATGCGCGGATCGGTGAAATCGGCATGGGTGATTGTACTGTTATCCGGGAAATACATTGATTTCAGCAGAACTCCGAAATCAGGCGTATCGATTTTCATGGCACGTTGCATGACACGCGACGTCAGCCCGACCTTGTAGCCAATCAGTTCATCCCCGGCGCTTATTTTCTGCTGTACCCAGTCTGACTGGATGGCATAGGCATCATCCATGTCCATGTCCGGAAAACCCTGGGTAATGGGGGAGATCTGCTGCTTTTGCTGTTCTGCCCTGTAAAGTGCAGCGGCAGCAGACTGTATTTGCTGTTTAGTTAGCGTGCTCACCGTTTATTCGTCCAGGTAATCCTGAATATTGTTTTTATTGAATTTATACACCGGTTCGAGCTCTTTTAATTCAAAAGACATGGCTACCCCGCGGGTCTCAAAGCAGTTGGAAAAATGATCTTCCAGAATGGCAAAGAAAGTTTTGGCGGCCTGTTCTTTTTCTGCTTCGGTTCTGCCGGCACCAATCAATACGCCCAGATGGATAAATATATGCTGTGGATTGCCATCGGCGATCCGGTAATCCTGACAGGCATAGGCACGACTTCTAACTCCTTTATAGGGGAAGATGCCGCTGTCTTTTGCCGCACTGTGCAGTTTTTCAAACAGGTGCTGCAGTTGCAGCCGGTCACGGGTAATGTTGTTGGAATATTCCAGAATAAAATGTGCCATGACTAATCCTCCACTCGCTAGTGGTTTTTCCCCAGTTGCGGCACTTTATGGGTGCCGTGAGCCATACAGATGTTTTTTGTTTCCATGTAAAAATCAAAACTGTAATCGCCACCGTCCCGGCCGATCCCGCTCATTTTAATACCGCCGAACGGGGAAGGAAGATTGCGGTTGTTTTCTGAATTGATCCACAGCATCCCGGTTTCAACTTTATGGGCCATGCGCATGGCGGTGCCATGATCGCCGGTCCAGATATAGGCGGCCAGTCCGTATTCAGAGTCATTGGCAAGTTGTATAGCCTCTTCTTCAGTTGTAAAAGTAATGGCGGTTAACACCGGGCCGAAAATTTCTTCACGGGCAATTCGCATGGCATTATCAGCATTGGTAAACAGCGTTGGTTGCACATAATTACCAGCGGCATCTACATTGTCGCCTGCATATTTTCCACCGCCAACCGTGATATCGGCACCATCCTCTCTGGCGATATCCATGTAACTGAGGACTTTTTCCTTGTGGGAGGAGTGGATCAGGGGGCCGACTTCGGTATCCGGATCCAGTGGATGGCCAACCCTGAGGTTTTTCACCCGTTCAACCAGGGCTTGCATGAAACGCTCACGAATACCTGACTGAATAATCAGTCTGCTGCTGGAAGTGCAACGCTGACCGTTGAGACTGTAGATCATGAAAACCACTGCATCCAGTGCCCGTTCGAAGTCTGCATCATCAAACACGATCACCGGGTTTTTGCCGCCAAGTTCCAGGTGCATGCGTTTCAGGGTATCAGCTCCCTGCTTCATAATCATGGAGCCGGTCCGGCTTTCACCTACCAGTGCTACAGCCTTGATCGCCGGGTGTTCAGTCAAACGTTTACCGGCCGTCTCACCAAAACCATTGACCATGTTCCAGACCCCGGGTGGAATTCCTGCCTCTTCACTGACTTCAGCCAGGATGGAAGCGGTCAGCGGACTGAGTTCAGCCGGTTTATGTACCACCGTGCAGCCGGCTGCCAGGGCAGGAGCAATTTTCCAGGTGGATAACATAAACGGTGTATTCCAGGGGGTGATAATCCCGACCGGCCCAATCGGCGTACGCACGGTAAAATTGGTATGTTCGGCCTGATACAGCGACAGGCCATTTGCCGCTTCGGGCGCCTTATCGGCAAAGAAGCGGAAATTGGCGGCGCCGCGAACGGCAGCCTGGCGCATAAAACGGATTGCCTGACCGCAGTCAACACTTTCTACCAGGGCAATTTCTTCAGCCCGTTTCTCGATCAGGTCAGCGAAACGGATGAGGATTTTTTTACGTTCAGCACCGGAAGTATTGCGCCAGCCAGTAAAGGCTGCTTCGGCTGCATCACAGGCTGCGTCAATATCTTCCACACGTCCTGCCGCGATTTTGCCGATTGGGCTGTTATCAATTGGCGTCAGGTTGTCAAAGCTGTCGACCCCACTGGCGGAAGTCCATGCCCCATTAATATAGTGGGTAGTGATGTTGTCGCGAAAGCGCTGCAGATACTGTTCGGCAAGCTTGATATTGTTGTTCAGATCACTCATGTTCTTCTCCGTGCCCGGCTTTGCTAAAAATATAACGCGTTAAGTAAATTTAATCAATACGCTATTTTCAGAGGTAAATGCTGGCAGATTATGTCGCAAAAAGCTATAAAGAAGGCTGTCATACCATGATTATCCCGGGTTTACATATTAACGCGTTAAGTATATTCTGTGTTCAATAAAGCCGAAAAAGCCTTGCATCCGGTAGTACACGTGACTTTCACGCTGGGCGATGCGGCATTTCCGACGACATGCGACAAGATAACAAACAACATAAAAAGAAACACAACTCTGTTGGATCAGGATCACTATGAAAACATATACATTTACCATTGACGGGAAAGCCGTCAGCGCCACGGAATCCTTTGAAATCAGGAATCCTGCCACGGGTGAAGTACTCGGGCAGGCTCCTGTCAGCACAGAAGAACAGGTCAATGATGCTGTTGCATCAGCTAAAGCAGCCCAGAAAGCATGGGCAGCGCTTGCCGATGATGAGCGCAAGGCGACGCTGATGAAGATGGCTGAAGTACTGAAAGAAAATGCCGAATACCTGGCCGAATTGATTACCCGTGAACAGGGCAAGCCCCTGGGCGGCCCGGGCTCCATGTTTGAAATGCAGGCCTGTGCTGCCTGGACGGAAGTCACTGCTTCGCTGGATTTGCCGGTGGAAGTTGTCTTTGAAGACGATTCCCGGCGGGATGAGCTGCATCACAAGCCGATTGGGGTGGTAGGCGCCATCAGCCCCTGGAACTGGCCCCTGATGATTGCCATCTGGCAGATTGCGCCGGCCCTTCGAGCCGGCAATGCAGTCGTGATCAAGCCTTCGGAATATACGCCTATTGGCACGCTGGAAATGGTGCGTCTCCTGAATACCGTCCTGCCGCCGGGCGTACTCAATTCGGTATCCGGCCATGGTGATGTTGGTTCCCTGCTGGTCAGCCATGCGGATATCGACAAAATCATGTTTACCGGCAGTACCGCAACCGGTAAAAAAATCATCGCTGCTTCCGGCGGCAACATGGCCAGACTGACCCTTGAATGCGGAGGTAATGACCCGGCCATCATTCTGCCGGGTACGGAGATTGCCTCCAAAGCCGGAGATTTATTCTGGGGAGCCTTTATCAACATGGGGCAGACCTGCGCCTGTGCCAAACGTCTTTATGTGCATGAAGATGATTATGACGCCGTGGTCAGCGCCCTGAATGGAGTGGCTGAACAGATGCCAATGGGCAACGGCATGGATGAAAACATTCTGTTGGGGCCGGTACAGAACAAGATGCAGTACGACAAGGTCAATGAGCTGGTCGAGGACGCGAAGCAACAGGGAGCGACAGTACACAGGGGCGGCAGCCCGCTGGAAGGCGATGGCTATTTTTATCCGATCACCCTGATTGGCGGTCTTGATAACGGTAGCAGACTGGTCGATGAAGAACAGTTCGGGCCGGTATTGCCAATCATCAAATATAAAAACCTGGAAGATGCCATTGCCCGCGCCAACGACAATAAAAATGGACTGGGTGCTTCAGTCTGGGGGGATGACCTGGAGGAAGCCGCAAAAGTTGCCTCGCGTATTGAGGCTGGCACTGTCTGGGTAAACCAGCATGGCGCAGTGCACCCGATGGTGCCTTTTGGCGGCGTGAAAGAATCAGGTTACGGGGTGGAGTTTGGCATTGAGGGTCTCAAGGCCACCACCCAACCACAGGTCATCAGCATCAAAAAGGTTGCCGCAGCCTGAATCCCTGCGACTTAAGACAGTTCAACTCAAATTAAGAAGTAAAGGCAGTTTTTGACATGAAACAAAGCATCAGCGGTGGTGAAGCGATGGCGCTTGCCGCCAAAGCAAACGGCATCAAGCGTGTGTTCGGTATTCCCGGCGCACAGATTTATCCAATATTTGATGCCTTTGGCAAACATGATTTTGAAGTCATTGCGCCACGGCATGAACAGGCGGCAGCCTACATGGCCATGGGAGCGGCCAAATCAACCGGCAAGCCGGAAGCTTTTTCTGTGGTTCCCGGCCCGGGTGTTCTCAATGCTACCGCAGCCATGTGTACGGCAATGGGAACCTGCGCCAAGGTATTGTGTCTGACCGGACAGGTGCCATCGTCATATCTGGGCAGTGGCCGTGGTCATCTGCATGAACTTACCGACCAGCCCGGCACGCTGAAAAAAATCATCAAGGATGCTGTGCGCATTAATGATCCCCGGCGAACCTCGGTTATCATGGATCAGGCTTTTCAGACGCTGGAAAGCGGGCGCCCCGGTCCGGTTTCCGTGGAAATGTGCTGGGACACAATGGCCGAAGTCCACGAGGTTGAAATTACCGAAGGCAACAAGACCGTTCTGCGACCGCAGGTTGATCCTGACCAGTTAAAGGCCGCGGCGGAAAAAGTAAGCCAGGCAAAAAATCCGATGATCATGGTCGGTGCCGGTGCCCAGCATGCTGACCAGGAAGTCCGTGAGCTGGCAGAATTACTTAATGCACCGGTAATGTCTTTTCGTAGTGGGCGTGGCATTGTTGCCGACGATCATCCACTGGGCGTGACACCGGTAGCAGCACGACTGCTGTGGGAAAAATGCGATCTGATTATTGGCATCGGTTCGCGTCTGGAAATGCCCTACATGCGCTGGGTCCCCGGTAACTCATATCAAGACCGGCCGCATGATGAGCGAACCGTGATTCGTATCGATGCCGATCCGGCAGAGATGAACCGTTTCATACCACACATTGCCCTGATTGCCGATGCTGCCGATGGCGCGCTGGCGCTATTCAATCAATTACAGGACAAGGTTAAACCGAATAAAAAGAGACTGGATGAAATTGCCGAGGCCAAAGCAAAAGTCGGGCAATTGATTGCCGGAGTCCAACCACAGGTGGATTATTTGCAGGCCATTCGTAATGTTCTGCCACGTGACGGCATCTATGTTCCGGAACTCTCACAAATGGGATTTGCTGCCTGGATTGGCGCTTTCCCGGTTTATGAACCGAGAACTTTCATATCAGAGGGTTTCCAGGGAACACTGGGCTTCGGCTTCTCGACTGCACTGGGTGCCAAGGTAGCCAACCCGGACAAGGTGGTCGTTTCAGTCAATGGTGACGGTGGTTTCATGTTCGGCATGCAGGAACTGGCAACGGCGGCGCAGTACGGCATCGGTCTGATCACCCTGGTCTTCAATAACCACGCATATGGGAATGTGCTGCGGGATCAGGACATGCATTTTGGTGGCCGGCATATTGCTTCGGAACTGTATAACCCGAATTTCAGCAAAATGGCGGAAAGTTTTGGCGTTAAGGGCATACGTGTCAAATCACCGGCCGAGCTGGAAAAAGCCATGCAGGAATGTGTGGATGCCAATGAGCCAGTACTGATCGAAGTCATGGCAGAACGTGGTTCGGAAAGTTCAGCCTGGGACTTCATCCATATGTATGACCCGCCACAAGGCTAAACTTTGAGCGCTGCTCAGAACCATCAGGCAGATGTCGTCATTGCCGGTGGCGGTATCGCCGGCATCGTTGCTGCGCTGGAGTTGCTGGATTCAGGGCAGCAGATTTTAATCCTGGACAGGGATGAAAAGAGTCGCTTTGGTGGCCTGGCCAGGGATTCTTTCGGCGCCATGTTCTTTGTCGATACCGCTATTCAGCGCTGCTCAGGATTTCGTGACTCTCCCGAACTGGCGCTAAAGGACTGGCATTCCTATGCACAATTTTCCGATACGGATTACTGGCCCAAACAGTGGGCCGAATATTATGTCAACTCCTGCACGACCGAAGGCTATCACTGGTTAAAACAACAGGGCGTGCGTTTCCTGCCAATTCCCAACTGGGTTGAACGCGGAACAGATCGTCATCCCGGTAACTCCGTACCACGTTTTCATATTGTCTGGGGCAGCGGCAAAGGCTTGATTGAGCCCCTGATCGCCAGACTTTATTCGCACAAAAACGCCGCAAAACTGAAAGTTCTTTTCCGTCACCAGGTCACTGACATTGAGACTCAAAACGGTGTTGTAACTGGCTTGCGTGGCGTAGATGAAAGTTCCGGCAGGGAATTTGTCGCACAGGCGGAAAATACCATTATTGCATCCGGGGGAATCTGCGGAAGCATCGAGCGTATCAAGGAAAACTGGTTTGCAGACTGGGGCGAGCCTCCGCAACTGATTCTGAACGGATCACATCGTTATGCGGAAGGGCGCCTGCATGATGCAGCGCAAAAGACCGGCGCGAATGTCACCCATCTGGACAGAAACTGGCTGTACCCGGCCGGGATCAGGCATCCTCAGCCCAGGCACCCGAATCACGGCCTGAGCATCATTCCCTGTAAATCAGCCTTGTGGCTGGATGCCCAGGGCAGACGCTTCGGCCCGGAGCCGCTGGTAGGTGGTTTTGATGCCCGGGAAATAGTAGAGACCATCTGTCGCCAGGAGCATAAATACTCCTGGCAGGTCCTGAACAAAAGAATCGCCGTGCGTGAACTTTCCATTTCCGGTTCAGAACACAATCCGGCTCTGCGCGATAAAAAGGCTCTGAAATTCATCAGGGGATTCCTGTTCGGCGCCGAAGGCCTGGTAGAAAAGATGCTGTCAGAGAGTGAGGATTTTATTGTCGCCACTTCTCTGGATGAACTGGCTGATAAAATGAAGATACATTCAGAAGAGGGTGCCGTATTTGATACCCGGGCTATGAAACAGGCAGTCCGTGACTATGATAAATCGGTCACCAATAGAAACATGCCGCAGGACCGCCAAAGCGAACTGATTGATAAACTCAGGGAATACTGGCCGGACAGGATTCGCAGTTGCAAGTTGCAGGCTATTGATGATGCTCGTGCTTATCCCTTGATTGCGATTCGGGAACATATTCTGTCACGGAAATCACTTGGTGGGATCCAGACCGATCTGCAGTCGCGGGTCCTGAGCAAACAGGGTGAGGTTCTGCCAAATTTATATGCTGTAGGTGAAGCAGCCGGTTATGGGGGAGGGGGTATCCACGGTCATCGCTCCCTGGAAGGAACCTTTCTGGGTGGTTGTGTATTGTCGGCCAGGCTGGCAGGTGCTGATATTCTGGATAGAAAGGTTAATTAAAGCCTGGCAAGAGCTTCATTAATGGTGGTGGTACCAATACAATCACCCGAGAAGAATAAAAAGGGCGTTTCATGAAGAATACTTTACTGAGCAAACTTGGCCCCGGCCTGATTTTTGCTGCCGTGGCAGTGGGCACTTCCCATGTCGTACAGTCCACCCGCGCCGGTGCCACTTTTGGGCTGAGCATGATTTTACTGGTAGTGCTGGTCTGCCTGGCGAAGTATCCGACCTACCTGTTTTGCTCACGTTATGCTGCGATTACCGGTCAGACGGTACTGGATGGTTATGCCAAGCGCGGTAAATGGTTCCTGTATATCTTCCAGATTGTTTTCACCATCGAGATGACGGTTGCTTCATCAGCTTCTGCGCTTGTCACCAGCGGTATTGTCATCAACCTGTTCAATCTGGATATTGCCATCAATACCCTGTCGATGATTCTGATGTTCTTTACCATCATCATTCTGGTGCTGGGAAAATACAACTTGCTGGAACTCTTATGCCGGGTACTGGTTATCGGTTTTGCCATTACTACCCTGATCGCCACTGCGCTGGCCTTAAACGGTTTTGAACTTGGCAGTATTCAGCCAGTTGCGGAGCTGGCCCTGGACCGGCCAACTACTGCATTTCTCGTCAGTCTGTCGGGTTGGATGCCAACAGGAATTATGGGAACGGTCATGCTGTCCATCTGGGTGCAGGCACGTAAAACTTCCACTTCGCGAGCTGTATTCACTAAAGAAGATGCCGACTTTGATTTTCATGTTGGTTATTTTTCATCGATGTTACTGGCAATCTGTTTTGTGATTCTTGGCTATGTGGTCATCCTGGGGCAGGGTGACAATATTGCCAATGACAGTGTTGGTTTTTCCGTGCAAATAATCAGCCTGTTTACCGAAACCATCGGTAACTGGGTATTCATCCTGATTTCGGCAACCATTATTGCGGTGATGTATTCGACCCTGCTGGCCCTGGTGGATGCATTTCCGCGTTTGACGGTTGATGTGCTGGACAACCTGTTGCCTGGAGAAAAACACTCAGAGCAAGTTCAACAAAAGAAAGATCAGCAGATTTACATAGCCTTATGCGCTTTGCTGTTTGTACTGGTTGGTGCAGTGTTTTATCTGTTTATGAGTTCGTTTACGCAATTCATTGATTTGATCACGGCAATCGGCTTTATCCTTACCCCGATTATTGCAGTTTTTAATCATATGATTATTTTTTCGAAAGACATTCCGCTGGCCGACCAACCAGGGCCGGTACTGAAATACTGGAGTTACGGAATGATAGTGGTATTTACCCTGATAACCTTTATCTGGATTTATTTCCGGATCAGTGGCTAGGCTAGGGTCTTTATAAAATCCGCTTTTTATTTTCCCTGGCTGGCTGTAGCGGATTGGCTGCATTTTCCTCTTTGAGTTTGGCATTCCAGCGTAGCCTGAAATAGGTCAGCGCCTCGTCAGCCGAAAATGAGCGCGGCACAAAGTCCGGACTATCCTGCAGCAGTTTCTGTTGTGCCTCGATAAAGACCTTGTCTTCCATGAAGCCTTCCATCAGTGAGTCTTTAAGTGACAGACTGATGTCATCATTTTCCAGTTGATCACAATGCAGGTAATTCCAGAAAAAGTGGGTCGTGTTGTAGGTCTCGGGTGTCATAAACTGACAGTTGCGATATTCCCTTACTGGTCTGCTGTCATCTTTCTTGCCTTTCCCATCTACCGGTTCAAAAATGGTGTCCATTAAAAAGATACCGGGCAGGTACATGGCCATGCGGTTGCAGCGATCAAGCATCTGCTCCTGTTCGTTTTCGGGAATCACCTTGCTGTGAAAGGGTGGCGGCGGGCTGTTGCGGTGCCAGCGTTCCACACGATAGCCATTGTCCAGTTGCTCCAGATTTTCTATTTTGGTGTCATAGGCATATTCTTCCGAGCCGCCCAGTGTGGTGGTGTGAACAAATGCCACGTGGGAAAAATCGCTGAGATTGTCGACGATCAGTAACCAGTTGGCGTCGTAATGCAGATAGCTTTCCTTATCGAAACCACGCCATTGATCCGGCTGGCTGAGGGGCGCAAAATCGTGAATCAAATCCGGATTGGCCTGCTCGGGATCACCCATCCATATCCAGATCATGCCACCGCGGCACTCGACCGGATAGCTGCGGACTTTCATGCTGCTGGCGATATGATCCTGGCCGGGGATCTGTACGACCTTGCCTTCCGGGTTGAACAGCATGCCGTGATACATGCAGCGCAGACAGTCACCTTCGATACGTCCCAGTGACAATGGTGCGGAGCGGTGACAGCAGCGGTTATCCAGGGCTACATAGTCACCACCTTCGGTTTTGTAGAAAACCAGGGGCACTTCACAGATGGTTCTTGCCAGTTTGTTGTCCGCTTCGGCAACTTCCCATTCCCAGCCAGCGGCATACCAGATATTTTCTATAAATTTTCTTTCGCTGCTCATCTTAACTTCCCGTCATGTAATTTTGCTGTTTGGCTGGCACGCTTCCGGGACACGCCAAAAAGCGTACATCCCTGTACAGGCTCGGCTGGTGACGTCCTGTCACCAGACGGTCCCGGAAGCGTGCCAGCCAAACTGATAGTGTGTTTTAGCCTGTAACAATATCGAATCTTTCCTTTATAGACAGTGCGACAATGAATTTATTGCTCCGTAATTTGATTCAGGGCAAAGTTTATAGTCAGAACGCTGCGCCCTGACTCAGTGCAAAACGATAACGTGTCAGCACATAATGCCTGATCGCTTCGGCATCCTCTGCCGTCAGTTCATCGCCGAATCCCACCATGCCGCGATCGGCAAACGCGCCGTCCAGGACTACATTGGCCCAGGCTTCCGGGCTGCCCTGCAGGGCACTGTAGCGCAGGTCAGGGATGACACCACTGCCTACGGCACCGGAACCATGACAGGCTCCGCAGTAACGGTCATAGACGGCAAAGCCCTGTTCAGCCACTGTATCATCGATCGCCAGGCCGGAAAAATCCGGTAATGGAGCAGCCGTAAAATCATTGTCAGGCAGTTCTGCATCGCCACCCAGTTTAAAGGTGAGAATACGGCTGACATTACGAACCGGGCCTGAACTCAGAGCAATCGGCCCGGTGATTATCGGGAAGATACCGCCCCAGCCGGCCATCACGGTAATGAACTGTTCACCGTTTACCTCATAAGTGACCGGTGGCGCAACGATGCCGGTCTGGGTCGGGAATTGCCAGAGTTCATTGCCGTTATCGACATCATAGGCTTTCAGAAAACCCGCTGCAGTGCCCTGAAATACCAGGCCGCCGGCAGTGGATAGCACACCACCATTCCAGGGGCCGGGGTACTGAACGCGCCAGACTTCTTCCTGATTGACCGGATCCCAGGCAGCCAGATGACCGCGCGTGGCTTCCTGGACAGCGGCTATGACTTCAGGATCATCCGGCAGGCGGGCAGCGCTGGTATCCACGCCGAGATTGGCTGCAAGGCCTTTTACTTCAAAATCATCATCCGCTAAATACGGGAAATTCATCTCCTGTGCCGGCAGATAGACCAGTCCGGTTTCAGGGTTATAGGACATAGGATGCCAGTTATGGCCGCCAAGAAAACCCGGACTGAGCAGGGCGACTTCCTGGGTTTCCCAGTAGCGCGCTTCCGGGCGAATGTTGGGGCGACCGGTTTCAGGGTCTATACCATCAGCCCAGGTCACCGGCACGAAATTTTCCCCGGATATGAATTCACCGGTGGCGCGGTCCAGGACATAGAAAAAACCGTTTTTCGGCGCCTGCATGATGACCTGTCTGAGCTGTCCGTTAATTTCCAGATCGGCCAGAATCATGTGCTGGGTGGCAGTATAGTCCCAGCCTTCGCCGGGGCTGGTCTGATAATGCCAGACATAGTCACCGGTATCGGCATCCACGGCGACAATGGACGACAGGAAGAGGTTATCGCCTTCACCCTCACTGCGGACATTCGGATTCCAGGGTGAGCCATTACCGACGCCGATATAGAGCAGGCCAAGGTCCGGGTCATATGCCATGGAGTCCCAGGCAGTACCGCCGCCACCCAGTGCCCACCACTCACCATTCCAGGTTTCGGCGGCCATGGCCATGGCATCGGATTCAAAACCCTCGGCCGGATTACCCGGTACGGTATAAAAACGCCAGCGCTGCTCGCCGGTATTCACATCATAGGCTGTGACATAGCCGCGCACGCCGAATTCGGCACCACCGTTACCAATAAACACCAGTCCTTCGGCGACACGTGGGGCGCCGGTGATGGTATAGGGCTGGGACAAATCAACAGTCAGGACGGACCAGAGTTCTTCTCCGCTTTCACCATCCAGGGCAATCAGGCGCCCATCCAGCGTGCCAACAAAGACATTGCCTTGCCACCAGGCAACTCCGCGGTTTACCACATCACAACAGCCATCCACTGCGCGCGAGCGGTCAACCTGGGGATCATAACGCCAGAGTTCTTCTCCGCTGGCCGCGTCCAGGGCATACACTACGCTCCAGGCAGCGGTGGTGTACATGGTTCCATCCACCACGATGGGAGAGGCTTCCTGCCCGCGTGGGTCCGGCAGGTCAATGGACCAGGCCAGGGATAATTCAGAAACGCTATCGCGGTTGATCTGCTGCAGTGGACTGAAGCGCTGTTCTGACCAGGTTCTGCCATGAGCCAGCCAGTCACCGGGGCGGGATTCAGCATCGGCAATAGAGGGGTAGTCCGGAATGACAGATTCCTGGTTTGAGGCAGCTGTCGGGTTTCGGGCTTCAGTCACCGCTGACTCATTATTGCAGGAAACCAGAAAAGCACCGGCAATAAGCAGCGGGTAAAGTTTCATGAAGTCGAGATTGAATTGCATGTTCTTACCCCTTGTATGTCTGAACCAGTTATTTCTGTCGTGATGACAGGCTTTTAGCCGGTCGGCTCGTTCAGGTCCAGCCATGAATTTCCGTCTTGTATTAAGGGTATAAAATATAACGCGTTAAATATATGCTGTCTAGAATTTATCAACAACATCATTTTTTCAGGTGCTTTACCTTAAGTTTTCATGCAGCCAGGCAAGCCCGCATGCTTTACATATTAACGTGTTAAATATATTCTAGATCGGGTTATTTACTGTAATAGGGAAGAGAATATGCGCTTTGTGACTTATTCAGACGGCTCAGAAACATCCTGGGGTTATGTCACCGGTAAAGAGGGCGATGAACAGATAATCGACCTGCAATCCCTGGCTCCGTCATTGCAAGCAGCCATTGAGCAGAACGGGCTTGCTCAGGCAGCTCAACATGAAGGAAAAAGCAAAGCACTAAGTGACGTGATATTGCAGGCGCCAATCACGGCACCGGAAAAAATTCTCTGTATTGGGGTCAACTATGCCAACCGAAATGCCGAATACAAGGATGGCAGCGATGCGCCGACCAAGCCCAGTGTATTTGTGCGCTTTCCTGATTCCCTGTCGGCACATGAACAGCCGATTCTGCGCCCGCCCGAATCCGAACAACTGGATTACGAGGGTGAAATCGTAGTGATTATCGGCAAGGCCGGTCGTCGCATCAAACGTGAAAATGCTTTTGCGCATATTGCCGGGCTCAGCATCATGAATGAAGGAACCATTCGGGACTGGGTCCGGCATGCCAAATTCAATGTCACCCAGGGCAAGAACTTTGAACACTCCGGCGCCATCGGCCCCTGGATGGTCAGTGCTGATCAGTTTTCCGCCGAAAAACTGGAAGACTTGCGTGTCACCACAAGGGTTAATGATGAAGTCCGCCAGAATGACACCACGGCCAGCATGATGTTTCCCATTGCCTATCAAATTGAATACCTGTCGACTTTCTGCACACTGAAACCCGGTGATGTGATTGCAACTGGCACCCCAAACGGAGCAGGGGCACGCTTTGATCCACCGCGTTACCTGAAACCGGGTGATGTAGTGGAAGTTGAAGTGGAAGGCGTAGGGACTCTGCGCAATACCGTTGCCGATGAGGATAACTGAGCCATGAGAGAATTCAGACGTTCATTGCCCATGTCCTTGATGAAGGCACGTGAAGCGGTAATGAAGAGCTTTATTCCGAAACTGCGGGAACACGACCTGTCTTCGCAGCAGTGGCGGGTCTTGCGGGCCCTGCTGGATGCTTCAGAAATCGATAGCCCTGAAGTTGAAATGAGTCAGCTGGCAGACCGCTGTTTTCTGCTGATGCCCAGCCTGTCGAGAATCGTGCAGAATCTGGAACAACGCAAACTGATCAAGCGCCGAACCTCGGATTCCGATCAACGACGCTCAATGATAAAAATAAGCAAGGCCGGTATTGATCTGGTCAATATACTTGCCCCCAGTCTGGAGCAGCGTTATGCCCATATCACCAAGGAATTTGGTTACGGAAAGCTGGAATTGTTATATGAGCTTTTGGACGAACTGACGACTAAACTGCAATCATCCGATATGCAGGAACCGGGAAAAAAAACTGATGATATTGGGACAAAGATTTAACCTGCTTTCTGGTTCTGTTCTTTGGCTGAATTCAGATCCTTTGAATATTCTTCAAACCATTCTCCAAACTTCATCAATACCTGGCCGATACTGACCGCAGCCGGGGTCAGGCTGTATTCAACTTTCGGTGGAACTTCTGCATAGACTTCGCGATGGACCAGTCCGTCATGTTCCAGCTCACGTAGTTGCAGGGTAAGGATACGCTGAGTGACACCGGGAATGAATCGCTTCAATTCACCGAATCGCTGGGTGCCCAAGCTCAGGCGATAAAGTATACGTGGCTTCCACTTTCCACTGACCAGTCGCAGGGCATTGTCTACCGGACAGGCAGAGAAGGGCACGCTGTCTGGCTCTTGTGTATTAACTACAGTTACAGTTTTTTCAGTTTTTGCGGGCATATGGGTTCCGGCTGTACATCTTTCGTTTTGTAAATTTCAATAGTAACAATTATGTAACTAACCGACATTAATGTCGGTTCTTGTTATTTTAATACTATTGCATAAAATAGCCAGCAGAAACTTTAAGCAACTCTTATTTTAATGCTCATACAGGAAAAGAAATTATGAAAATACTGGTAGTCGGTGGTTCGGGAATGATCGGATCAAGAATAGTTACAGAAGCTGCAAACCGGGGTCATCAGGTTGTAGCAGGCAGTCGGCATCCGGAAAAAATTTCCGCGGGCGATAATGTCAAAGCGGTGCAGATAGATGCCAATGATGCGCAATCGATTGCCGGTGCAGCAGCTGATGTGGATGCCATTGTCATGTCTGTCAGTCCCCGTAGTGGTGGCGATCCATTGCAGGAAGCTGCGCAGGTAAGTGAAGCCGCCATGAGTGCAGCAAAATCAACGGGTAAACGACTGTTTTATGTTGGTGGAGCTGGAAGCCTGGTATTACCGGACGGAACTCCGGTTACGGATATTCTGCCTGATGAAATCAAACCTGAAGCGCTGGCCATGCGTGCCGTGCGCGACAAACTTCAGCAAAGCGACCTGGACTGGACTGTATTGTGTCCACCCGGAGATATTCAGCCGGGCGAGAAAAGAGGTCAGTACCGGCTTGGCACGACCGAATTGATGTCTGACCAGGACGGTAAAAGTGCGATCAGTGCCGAAGATTTTGCTGATGCCGTGGTCAATGAGCTGGAAACCCCCGCACATGCCAAAGCACAGTTTACTTTAGCCTACTGATACAAGCCCCGACTGCAAAGGAGTGGTCCTATGGCCGCTCCTTTTTTTGTGTTTTGCCCTGCAATCAGCCTTCTATAATTACTGGCATGGGTGTAAGATGCACGCTCTGCAACAAAGCGTTAATAGAAGAATAAGAAAAAATGACAAACATTTATCTACACAATCTCAATCAAACCTCGGCTCAGTCCTTTGGTCGCACCTATTTGCTGTGCAGCCAAAAGACAATTGGCGCTGTTTGTTCGTTGTTTAGATAATTTTATTTTGTCTGGGCCGCGAATCTTTAAGCGGTCTGGCAAAAGAACCTTCTTCTCACTCAAGAACCCTCTTTTTACTCACTCCCTTAAGGATTCCCGGTTGGACAGGGGAGACTGCGGTGAGGAAAACAATAAGAAAAATATGGATCCGTTTCAGAAACAGAAAAGCGCGGCGCGATGCCTGCTCTTTATCTGAACATATGAAGCGGGATATTGGCGTGGAAGATGGCCGGGCAAAAACCATAAGAAGAAAGCGTTAATTTTTTAAAAAAATGTTAATGAATTCCAGGTGCATTGCTTTCACATCGGATATAAGCTGTGTCTGACAATAAAAAGGCAGGAGGCTCCATGAAAAATTATCAAGGCAGTTGCCATTGCGGCTCGGTCACTTTTTCTTTTGAGCATGAAGAAATTAGCAGCGGGCTGAAATGTAATTGTTCGATCTGTAAACGCAAGGCGGCGACCATGTCCGATTTTGTTATTGCGCCAGATGAACTTTCCAGGAGTGGAGAGACATTATCTTTTTATCAGTTCGGCACAAATGTCGCCAAACATTATTTCTGTAACAACTGCGGTATCTATGTATTTCATGAAACACTGCGGATGCCCGGGCACTTCAGGGTGAACCTGGGTTGTATAGATGAAATCGATACTAACGAGCTCTCAGTTAAAGTGTTTGACGGGGCTTCGTTATAGACTTCATTTTGTTCTGTAAAAGCCGGAGTTATTCAGCCTGTTCGCTACGCAGCGCATCCAGGCGGTCCAGATATTCCGGGTACATCATGTCCGCGCCATCCTGCATCAGCTCCATGGGAATATCGAAGGTATCGCTGAACTCCTCCAGCCCCGGATTTTCACCGGACAGATAGTGCGGAACAACGCCCAGGTCCCGGGGCGCTTCCTCGACTGTTTCACAGACGAAGGTCCCCATCCTGCCAGTAGGGTCAAGAATGTAATCACTGCTGCGCACCAGCGGTTCGGTCAGATAAACGGGATCATAGATGTGATCGACGATGTTGAGCAGGTTGCCAAGACGGGTGAAATACTGCACGACATAGGCCTTGTCACTACGGGGCACGCCATTACGGCGCAGCCAGGTATTCTTCAGGTGGGTGGTGGTGACTACCAGGGTCGGGCCTACCCATTCCCCTGTGGAAAAACCCAGCCAGGTGTGCGGCGCGCCTTCCGGGGGATGCGGCCGGCCATCCATCCAGATGGTGCGTTGCCCGCCCATCCAGGAAAGTCGCAGGCGCCAGGCGATCGTTTCATTGGTGAAGGGGTCAACTTCCTTCCAGATAGCCTGATTACCAATACTGTGGGCGGCGTAATCGGCGGCATAATCATTACACTGACGTTCTTCCAGCGACAGGATGGTCGGATCCCAGGCTTCAGCAGCCTGGATGGCAGCCTCGTTCAGGGGCAGGCCCAGGTAATCGCCGATATAAGGGCCTTCACCCCGGTCCCGGTTGTCTTCATACAGTGGGTTGTACCAGTAACCCTGCAAATCGGCTTCATAGTTGCCACCGTCGGTTCCTGACTGGGCGTTCACAGTGCTGCTCATCAGCAGGTAGAGCCAGGTGAAAAGTAAGGGGGTGAGTTTTTTGACTGGGTTCATCCGGGCTTACCTCGCGCTACAGGGACGCGGCGACCACATGGAGTCGTCGGCCTCTTTTCTGAATTCAGAGCTTCTGATGTAAAGCCCCCTGAGATACTGCGGGTCATCAACGGCACTGACCAGTGAGAACCACTCATCGCCGGTCTCGGTATCCCGGCGCCAGACAATATATTCAGTCAAAACAGCATTCTCACTGAAAGGAACACCATTCTTTCTCAGGTAACCTTCCCGAAGACGGGTTGTAGTGATCTGTAATGGACCAGTTATGTCCCCAAGACCGCCTCCAACCCCGAAGAAGCCAATGCCCCTGGCGAAAGTTTCAGCCCGAACCCACTCGGCAATGGAGTGTCCCTGCCAGCTTCTTTCTGTGTCAGCAGCTGGGGTTTCATCAAAATGCAGCAGGCGGGTCTGCTCGCCATTATCGTATTCGATTTTCAGGCTTGAGTCGTTTTCCCAGCTGATCCGGGCACGCCCCGGCAGACGCATCAGGTTCGGTGCAGCATAACCCTTGCAAGCCAGACCGGCAGCCTCGTCAGCATCCGGATCCCAGGCATTCATGACGTCCTGGGCCAACTGATTCAGGGGCAGGCCATGCAATTCTCCGGCCGGTGGCGTCACCATTCGGTAACGCCAGTCTTCAGCAATGACCGAGACCCAGGTGCCGGTCAGATCTACCGGTGCCATTTCCATTGCACTTCGTAAATCTGGCTCATCCTGGGGTAGCTGGGCCATCAACATTGACGATGAAAAGGCAAACAGGCAGGCGCTGATTAACTGCAGTCGAACTGAAACGAGGTTTTTCATTGTGAACCTCCTGCCTGATCGAGGCTCAGATAAACTATTTCAACAAATGCTTCCGGGCTGAGCCCCTGATCATAACGTCCGTCGTATTCAAGCGTCGGGCGCTGTGCCTGGACTTCCTCAAGACTCATGCCTCTATCAATATAGGTTTGAATACGATCCCGGATTATTGTCGCCATATCCCGGTATTCTGAAACATCGGATTCGTCAGCGATCCGGCCATGACCGGGGACCACATAAGTGCCGCCCTCGTTTTTCAGGGCGGGAATGGTGACTTCCAGTAAGGCATTAAGCGCTGCCACCACACCATTTATCGAGCCCCCGTGTTCAAGGTCGATGGGCGGGTAGCGATCGGTATTGAAAATGTCGCCGGTACTGATTACATCCGAACTGCGGAAAAACACAAATGAATCGCCATCGGTGATGGCATTCGGCATATGCATCACTCTGATACCTTCTCCATTGAAAGACTGGGTCAATCTCGGGTAAGCACCAAAAGTCCTGTTGGGCCAGCCGCAGTCTTCGGTTCCTTCTACAATCATATCAATCATCACTTCTTCCCGGGCGATGATTGCCGCTCCCCGTTCCTCGCCATTGTTATTACCCGCAGAGTTAGTGGCCAGTCTGGCACCAGACTGGCCAAGTACAATGTTGCCTCCGGTGTGATGCCTGTCAGCCGTGGTGTTGATAATCAGGCGAATGGGAGCAGAAGTAATCTGTTCAATGGCGCCCAGTACGGCAGTACTGGATTCAGGAGAACCGGCATCGACAAGCAATATGCCATCCTCAGTGCGCTCATTTCTGATCTGCAAAGTAATGTTGCTTCCTGCGCCCATCAGCACATAAACCTGGCCCTGGACGGGTAATAAGCGTAAGCCTCCTGAGAATTCGGTGACCCGGGTGGGCAGGTCAGGTTCTGTTCCAGTATTGAAAGCAGCCGGCTCCCTGTTGTCACGAGGAAACAGCTCAAGGCTGGGAAAATTTGCAAGATCCCGTCTTTCTCCCTCTTCAGAAAGCGATTCTGGATCAAGGCACTGAAGGCCAGCATCATTCTGGGCGAAGGCTATATACGGAACGAAAATGCCGAGACTAAAAAGCAGTAATAAACAGAGGAAAAAAACAGAGTTTTTTAATGAGTGGGGCCAAACTATTTTCACAACTTCGGTATCCTTTTAATTATTATTTTTCAGGGGTGAAGCGCTTAATTGACAGAGGCTGGATACGACTGTCGTATCTCAAGCGTTTCATCAGAAAAAAGCAGGACAGAGAAATTATCCTGAGTAAGGTCCTTGAAGTCCGGATACGTCTTTGAATAAGCCCGGCATCACTTATGCTGAATAGAAATACAGACATCGAAGAACCTCCCCCTTTGCTGTCTTGTTTTAATTATTGCCCCTGATTCTATACATTTATTCCTGTGTATACACCTCGGTAAATATGTAAACAATAATGATAAGGAGGTTCGCAGCGCTGGACCCGGGAACCGGCACGCTGAGGCTGGCATCGCGCTTTTATGAATAGGAATCCGGCGTAAGTACGTCGGTGATCTAAAGAATAGTTGGTACCGGAGGCCGGACTTGAACCGGCACGACCGCAAGGCCATCGGATTTTGAATCCGACGTGTCTACCAATTTCACCACTCCGGCACTCAGAGTCAGTCAGAATAGACAGGCGCGATTATACAGTCTCAAAGCGGTGCTAGCTATTATTTCCCGGGGGACTTGGGTAAGCTTGCACGCCCATGAAACGCAGTGATTTTTATTTTGAGCTTCCCGAAGAACTGATTGCGCATTATCCGCCGCTGAAACGCACGGATAGCCGACTGTTATGCCTTTCTCGTGACAGTGCTGAGCTAAGCCATAAAACATTCACAGACTTTCCTGACTTGCTCAAGCCGCAGGACCTTCTGGTGTTCAACGATACCCGGGTGATTCCGGCCCGCTTGTTTGGCCAGAAGGATTCCGGCGGCAAAGTGGAAATGTTGGTGGAACGTCTGCTGGACGACCAGCGATTGCTGGCTCATCTGCGGGCCAGCAAATCACCAAAGGCGGGCACCCGACTTCAGTTTGAAGGCGGTGTGGAAGCCGAGGTGGAAGGTCGCGATGGCGATCTGTTCCAGCTGCTTTTTCTCGGTGACAGAACGGCGCTGGATATCCTTGAGAGCCACGGCCATATGCCTTTGCCGCCCTACATTGATCGCGCCGATAACCCGGCTGACCGGGAGCGCTATCAGACGGTGTACGCTGAAAAGCCCGGTGCAGTAGCCGCGCCCACGGCGGGGCTGCACTTTGATCAGCCGCTGCTCGACCAGCTTCGCGCAAAGGGGGTGGATTTTGCCTTTGTCACGCTGCATGTGGGAGCGGGCACCTTTCAGCCGGTGCGGGTTGACGACATTCACGATCACCGGATGCATTCTGAGGTGATCGAGGTCTCGGCTG
>Ga0207881_1000174_pt1 | contig 37582 bp, 36 predicted proteins | sample MalvirmetagMSP97_FD_184227 | JGI IMG/M metagenome (GOLD analysis project Ga0207881, IMG submission 184227) | Marine viral communities from the Deep Pacific Ocean - MSP-97 (SPAdes) | ecosystem: Environmental > Aquatic > Marine > Oceanic | place: Pacific Ocean | collected 2011-05-03 | reverse complement strand
GCAGCGCCCTGCAGAACGCGGGCTCCGTGGCCGCCATCCTGCTGGCCGCCGACTGCATCATCACCGAGAAGCCCGAGCATAAGAAGGACCATGACCACGCAGGCGCCGGAGGCGGCATGGGAGGTATGGGTGGCATGGGCGGAATGGGTGGAATGGGCGGCATGCCTGGCATGGGTGGGATGGGCTTCTAAATGGAACTTCGCATGAAAGCCAAGTTCAAGCGGTCGGAAGCTTTTGATTGGTGTGTTGCTGGCTTGAAAGCCAGCCCCGTCACTGGTGATCCCTCAAAGTTCGCATGTGAGCTTCGCTGGTTCACTGGTCCCGCAAAGCAACACAATCCCGGCGAGGTGATTGATCCGCTCTATGGGTATGAATCGTTGCCTCGAAATTTTGTTGTTTCTGGTGCAAACATGTCCAGCTTGGCTGGAGACATTGAACAACACTTAAAGACGGTCCTTAGTGACTACGAACGGATCATCGTCACTTCGAATGACGAATCCGATGGAGAATAAAGCAATGGCAGTCAAGCCTCTTGAAGACCGCATCCTCGTCAAGCCCATCGAAGCCGCCAAGCAGACGGCGTCGGGCCTGTACCTCCCCGAGTCGAGCACCGAGAAGCCCATCCAGGGCAAGGTCGTGGCCGTCGGCCCCGGCAAGACGCTCGAGAGCGGCACCGTCGCCACCATGTCGATCAAGAAGGGTGACACCGTCGTCTACGGCAAGTACGCCGGCACCGAAGTCGAGATCGAAGGCGTGGACCACCTGATCCTGCGGGAGACGGAAGTTCTCGGAATCGTCGGTTGATCGGATTGGGACTTGGGACTGGCCACCAGCCACCAGGGGTCGGAGCGGATGGCAATCGAGTCGTTCAAAGATCTTGATGCCTGGAAGCTTTCGATCCGGATGACTCGTTTCGTGTACCGGGCTTCCGAGAAGTTCCCCACAGACGAGCGATTCGGGCTGACGAGCCAGATCCGGCGGGCGGCGGTTTCGGTCCCGTCGAACATCGCGGAGGGCTGGGGTCGTGGCACGACCTCGGATTACGCCCGGTTCCTCCGAATGGCCCGCGGGTCCCTGTACGAAGTTGAAACCCAGTGCGTCGTTGCTCGCGAACTGGGGTTCATGGACGACGAGGTGTTTCGAGCAACGGACGAGGTGATCTCGGAATGCGGGCGCGTGCTCGCCGGATTACTTCGGAGCATCGAGAAGAAGATACAGGCCGGTCCCTGATCCCTAGTGGCTAGTGGCCGATCCCTATTGTGAACTCCGAAGGAGTGAACCAGATGGCAAGCAAGCAGATCATGTTCGAGGACAAAGCGCTCCTCGCGATGAAGCGTGGCGTCGACAAACTCGCCGACGCCGTCAAGTGCACCATGGGCCCCGCCGGGCGCCACGTGGTGATCGAGAAGTCCTTCGGCGGCCCCCATGTCACCAAGGACGGCGTCTCGGTCGCCAAGGAGATCGAGCTGCCCGAGCGGTTCGAGTCCATGGGCGCCAAGATGGTCTACCAGGTCGCCAAGAAGACCGCCGACAAGGCCGGCGACGGCACCACCGCCGCCACGGTCCTGGCCCAGGCCATCTTCACCGAGGGCTTGAAGATCGTCGCTTCCGGCGCGAACCCGGTCCACGTCCAGCGGGGCATCAACGCCGCCGCCCAGACCGTGTCCGAGGCCATCGACAAGATGGCCGTGCCCTGCAAGGGCAAGGCGGACTACAAGAAGGTCGCCACCGTCTCGGCCAACCACGACGCGAACGTGGGGGAGCTCATCGCCGAGGCGATCGCCAAGGTCGGCGCCGAGGGCGTGGTCGAGGTCGAGGACGGCAAGTCCAACGAGACCACCCTTGAGTATGTCGAGGGCATGCAGTTCGACAAGGGCTACCTGTCCCCGTACTTCATGACCGACCCCAAGACCGGCGAGGCCTTGATCGAGGACGCCCTGATCCTCATCAACGAGAAGAAGATCGCCAATCTCACCGACCTGCTCCCGCTGCTCAACAAGGTTGCCACCTCCGGCAAGCCCCTGCTGATCATCGCCGAGGATGTCGAGAACGAGGCCCTGGCCGCCCTGGTGGTCAACCGCCTCCGCGGCACGCTGAACATCGCGGCCGTCAAGGCCCCGGGCTTCGGCGACCGGCGCAAGGCCATGCTCCAGGACATCGCCGTCCTCACCGGCGGCACCTTCTTCTCCGAGGACCTTGGGCGCAGCCTCGAGTCCATCGAGCTGAAGGAACTGGGCACCGCCAAGAAGATCGTGGTCAACAAGGACTCGACCACCATCATCCAGGGCGGCGGCAAGAAGAAGGACATCGAGGCCCGGGCCACCCAGATCAAGGCCCAGCACGACAAGTCCACCAGCGACTACGACCGCGAGAAGCTGATGGAGCGCCACGCCAAGCTCACCGGCGGCGTGGCCATCATCAGCGTCGGCGGCGCGACCGAGCAGGCCATGAAGGCCACCAAGGACCTTGTGGACGACGCCCTGCACGCCACCCGCGCGGCCGCCAAGGAGGGCTTTGTGCCCGGCGGCGGCGTGGCCCTGCTCCGCTGCATCGACGCCGTCGAGGCCGCCGGCAAGAAGGCCAAGGGCGACGAGAAGTTCGGCTTCGAGATCATGGCCCGGGCCCTGACGGCCCCCGCCTACCAGATCGCGGCCAACGCCGGCTTCGACGGCGACCTGGCCGTCGAGACGGTGCTCGAGGAGACCGGCGCCATGGGCCTCAACGCGGCCACCGGCGAGTATGTCGACCTGGTCAAGGAAGGCATCATCGACCCGGCTCTGGTCGCCAAGAGCGCGGTGGTCAACGCCGCGTCCGTGGCCGGCCTGATGCTGACCACCGATGTCATGCTGACCGAACTGAAGGAAGACACCGAGGCCGTCGCCGGCGCGGTGAGCTGAAACGAACCCAAGCGGAAACGGCCCGGCCGATTCCGATCAAGACCACGGGCCCTCGCCGGAAACGGAGGGGGCCCGATTCATGCCCACCACACGCGATTACTACGAAGTTCTCGGTGTCGAGCGCTCTGCGAGCGCGGACGACATCAAACGCGCCTACCGCCGCCTGGCGATGAAGCACCACCCGGACCGCAATCCGGACGACAAAGAGGCCGAGATCAAGTTCAAGGAGGCCGCCGAGGCCTACGAGGTGCTCTCCGACGAGTCCAAGAAGAAGATCTACGACCAATACGGCCACGAGGGCCTCCGCGGGCGCGGCGCCGCCGGGCACGACTTCAGCCGCATGAACGTCGAGGACATCTTCTCGATGTTCAACGACATCTTCGGCGGTGGCGGGTTCGGCGGTGGGGGCCCCCGCCAGCAGAGCCGCGGCCCGGCACGGGGCTACGACCTCGAGACCGAGGTCACGCTGGACCTCAAGGACGTGCTCACCGGCGTCTCACGCGACGTCGAGTTCACGCGGATGGACGTGTGCGACACCTGCTCGGGCAGCGGGGCCAAGCCCGGCACCAAACCGGAGACCTGCGCCACCTGCGCAGGGCAGGGAAAGGTCCAGCAGGCTGGCCTGGGCGGCATGTTCCGCATGGTCACGGCCTGCCCGACCTGCCGCGGGAGGGGCACGGTCGTCAAGGAACGCTGCGGCTCCTGCCACGGCCGCGGGCGCATCGGGCGAAGCCGCAAACTCAGCGTCAAGATCCCCGCCGGCATCCACGACGGCCAGGCCGTCCGCGTGCCGGGCGAGGGCGAGCCCCCCGCCCCGGACCGCTCTCCCACCGGCGAGGGCGTGCGGGGCGATCTGCACGTGGTCGTCCGCGTCCGCAACCACGACCTATTCCAGCGCGACGGCGACCACCTGCTGATGGAGATGCCCATCTCCTTCACCCAGGCCACGCTGGGCGCCTCCGTCGAAGTTCCCACCCTCGACGGCAAGCGCTCGCTGGAGATCAAGAAGGGTACGCAGTACGGCGACCTGTTCCGCCTGAGCGGCGCGGGCCTTCCCAACCTGCGCAGCAGCACACGCGGCGATCTCATCGTCGTTGTCAAGATCGAGACCCCCAAGAAGCTCAGCGCCAAACAGGAGCAACTGCTCCGCGAGTACGCCGCCACCGAAGACAAGCACGTGAACCCCGAATCCGCCGGGTTCTGGAAAAAGATCACCGACCGTCTCGGCGGCTGACCAACCCGCCCACGCGATCCGACCGGCGCTCCGCCGTCCGGGTCACACGGATACACCACCCATGTCCAGCCACACAGAACACGACGACGCGAACACCCAGCCGGAGACCCCAGAGGTCGATCCGTCCACGCGGCCCGTGGACGACCAGACCGACGAGGACGCCGCCGCCCGCTACGAGACCATCCGCCAGATGGCGCTCGCCGGCGAGCTCGAGTTCCCGCCCGAGGCCGACGAGATCGTCGGAGCCCTGCTGGACACCATCGCCCAGCGGGACGAGACCCAGTCCCGCCTGCTCCGCGCCGCCGCCGACCACCAGAACTTCCAGCGCCGCGCCTCCATCAACGAGCGTGAGGCCCGCGAGATGGCCACCCGCGGCGTGGTCAGCTCGCTCATCCCCCTGATCGACCAGTTCGAACTGGCCCTCATGCAAGACCCCGCCAAGGTCTCCGGCGAGACGATCACCATGGGCGTGAAGATGATCCGGGACGAGTTCCTCCGCGTGCTCGGGGCCTACGGCGTCGTGCCCATCGCCCCCGAGATCGGCGACGAGTTCAACCCGGGCCCGCACGAGGCAATGATGCAGCAGCCCGCCGAGGGGGTCGAGCCCGGGCATATCTCCTTCGTCATGAGCACCGGATACAAGCTGGGCGACCGGGTCGTCCGCCCCGCCAAGGTCGGCGTGGCGCCCACCCCAGATACCAAGGACGCATAAATGCCCACCTACGAGTACCGCTGCAAAGCCTGCGGCCACGAGTTCGAAGAGTTCCAGTCCATCACCGCGCCGGTCCTCAAGAAGTGCCCGAGCTGCGCCAAGCTCAAGCTCGAGCGCCTGATCGGCGTGGGATCGGCCGTCATGTTCAAGGGCGGCGGTTTCTACGAGACCGACTACCGGAGCGAGTCGTACAAGAAGGCCGCCAAGGCCGACTCCGACGCGGCCAAACCGAAGACCGAGTCCTCCGACCCCGGATCGAAATCGGAAAGCAAGCCAGACACCAAGGCCGAGTCCAAGCCGGACAAGAAGCCGGCAGCCAAAGCCGAGCCCAAGACCAAGAAGAAGGACGCCTGAGCATGCCCGTCCTGGGGCACGGCATCGATCTGGCCGAGACCGCCCGCATCGGGCAGATGGTCGAAGACCACGCCGATCGGTTCCTCGAACGCTGCTACACCCCCCGGGAACTGGCCGACTCGGGCGACGGCCCGCGCCGCGTCGAACACCTCGCCGCCCGCTTCGCCGCCAAGGAGGCCGCGCTCAAAGCCCTCGGGACCGGATGGGCCCGGGGCATCGGCTGGACCGACGTCGAGGTGGTCCGCACCGAATCGGGCAAGCCCGAACTCCGGATCACCGGCCGAGCCGCCGAGATCGCCGCCGAGATCGGCATCACTCGCTGGCAGGTCTCGCTGACCCACACGAAGGATCACGCCTTCGCCTCGGTGATCGCGGAGGGCTAGCCTCGTCCCATGCCGCTCCCGACCGTGCTCATGACCGACGTGATCCGCTCCGCCGAGCAAGGCAACGCCCATGGCGGGGCCTATCTGATCGATCTCGAGTCCGGAACCTTCGAGAAGGTGCTCGACTGGAACCGCGTCGAGATCGACTGGGAGGGCCGCGGCATGGGCCGCGGGCTGCGAGGAATCGTGTTCCGGCAGGACGAAATCTGGATCGCCGCCTCCGACGAGTTGTTCGTCTTCGACCGCGCTTTCAACATTCTCCGCTCGTACAAGTGCCCCGCCCTGCACCACTGCCACGAGATCTCCAAGGACGACGCCGGGCGCATCTGGCTGACCTCGACCAGCTTCGATTCGCTGCTGCGGTTCGACCCTCAGACCGAGCGGTTCGACGCGGGCCGGTTCGTGGCCCCGGTGAGCCGCACCGTCAACGGCAAACAGGTGTCGATGCTCGCGGCCCGATCGTTCGATCCGAACGACGCGAACGCGTTGCCGCCCAAGCAGGACCGCCTCCATATCAATCAGGTCTGGTGGACCCCCGACGGAGTCCTCTTCAGCGGCCTGCGGTTCAAGGCGGTCTGTTCGCTTGAAGAGGAACAGGGAGCGATCCGGCCGGTCGCGGTCGTTCCGGAGATGACCCACAACTGCCAGCCCCACGAGGGTCGCATGATCTACAACTCCACCGGCGACGACGCGGTCGTGATCGCCGGCATCAGGGGCAAGGTCATCCGGCGGATGCCCATCCCCAAACCCGATCCGAATGCGGTCGAGCACGCGGGCCTGCCCGGTGACTTCGCCCGCGTCGGCTTCGCCCGGGGGCTGTGCGTGGACGAGCCGAGCGGGACGGTGATCGCGGGCCACTCGCCCGGCACCGTCACCGCCTTCGACCTCGCCGGCGGCCGGGTGATCCGGTCCGTCGGTGTCAGCCGGGACGTGCGAAACGCGCCCCACGGACTGGCCGTCTGGCCCTTCTCCCGAGCGGACTGATTTCGGTTACGCTCCCAGCGGAAAGCGAGGGCCCCGACCGTGCTTGCCTGGCGTGCGCTCAGAACCATGCTCCGAAACGCGGGCCGCGTGATGCTCGTCGACGACCGGCGGGAGTACCGCGGGCTCGACCTGCTCGTCATGGCCCTGCACATCGCGGACCTGGTCGACGCGCGGTCCGCGACGCCCCGGGTGGCCGTCATGCTTCCCACCTCCGGTGCGTTCGCCGGGGTGGCCTCCGGCGTGTGGTTCGCGGGCCGCACGCTGGTGCCGCTCAACTACCTCCTCAAGCCGGAAGAACTCCAGTACGTCATCGACGACTGCGGCACCGACCTGCTCTTCGCCTCGCGCCAGCTCTGCGAACACCTCAACATCAGCCCGAAGGTCCGCAACATCGTGTGGATCGAGGATATCGAGTTCAAACGCCTCCCGTCCCCCCGCTGGCCCAAACTCAGCGCTCCGGATGATCTGGCGGTGATCCTCTACACATCCGGCACGAGCGGCCGGCCAAAGGGCGTCATGCTCTCGCACGACAACCTCTCGGCCAACGTCCGCCAGATGCGGACCGCCGTCCATTTCACCCGCGACGAGATTTTTCTCGGGGTGCTCCCCCAGTTCCACAGCTTCGGGCTGACCGCCCTGACCCACGTGCCGTTCTTCTCGGGGGCCAAGGGCGTCTTCAGCGCCCGATTCACGCCCAAAAAGATCGTGGAGACTTTCCGCCAGCAACGGCCCACCGTATTCATGGGCATCCCGTCGATGTACAACGCGCTGCTGACCGTCAAGGACGCCACGGCCGACGACTTCCGTTCGCTGCGCATCGCGATCTCCGGCGGCGAGCCCCTGCCGGCCACGGTCGCGACCAACTTCCGCGAGCGATTCGGCGTGGAGATCTGCGAAGGCTTCGGGATGACCGAGTGTTCCCCGGTCACCCATGTCCGGTTGCCCGGCGAGGACGCGCCCGGATCGGTGGGGCGCCCGCTGCCAGAGGTCGTCCAGCGGATCGTCGATCCCGACTCCGGCCGCGACTTGCCCCCGGGTCGTGACGGCGAACTGCGACTCTCCGGCCCCAACATCATGCGAGGGTATCTCAACCTGCCGGACCAGACGAAGGCCGCCTTCGACGACCGGGGTTTCCTCCGCACCGGAGACATGGCCCGAGTCGACGGGCGCGGATTTCTCTGGATCACCGGACGCATCAAGGAGATGATCATCGTCGGCGGCGAGAACGTCTTCCCGCGCGAGATTGAGGAGGTGCTCGACGCCCACCCGGACGTCTACGCCGCGGGGGTGGTGGGCGAGTCCGACCCGATGCGGGGAGAGACCCCCGTCGCGTTCGTCGAAGCCGAGGAGGGGAAGACCCCCGATCCCGAGGCCCTGCGGGCCTGGTGCCGCGAGCGCCTGGCCGGATACAAGGTGCCCCGCCGGGTCGTGGTCGTCGACGAGCTGCCGCGCAACCCCACCGGAAAAATCCTTCGACGGGCGCTCTCCGACCGGCTGAAATCGGAACAGGCTTCCGGGACCACGGCCTAAACTCACACCCGTTTTCCCGCAACCATGCAACGCACCGATCGCACGCCGGAGGCCGCCCCGTGGAACTGTACATCGACACCGCAAACCTCGACGAGATCAAGCAGGCCCACGACCTCGGCGTGCTCGACGGCGTGACGACCAACCCCTCGCTAATCGCCAAGGAGGGCATCGACTACGGCCATCGGCTGGCCGAGATCTGCAAGATCGTCTCGGGCCCGGTCTCTGCCGAAGTGATCGCCCTCGAGGCGGACGCGATGGTCAAGGAAGGCAAGGAGCGGGCCAAGATCGCCGAGAACATCGTCGTCAAGCTGCCCAGCACCGTCGACGGGCTCAAGGCCTGCAAGGCCCTCAGCGACGAGGGCATCCGCACGAACATGACGCTGTGCTTCCAGCCCCTGCAGGCCATGATGGTCGCCAAGGCCGGCGCGTTCCTCGTCTCGCCCTTCATCGGCCGGCTCGACGACATCGGCGAGGATGGCATGGACCTGATCCATCGGACCAAGCAGATCTACGAGAACTACGGCTACAACACGAAGATCCTCGCCGCGTCGATCCGCCACCCCAAGCACATGCTCGAGTGCGCGCTGGCCGGCGCCGACGTCGCCACGGTGCCCCTGGGCGTCATCAAACAGCTCATGAGCCACCCGCTGACCGACTCGGGCATCGAGAAGTTCCTGGCCGACTACAAGAAGGCGTTCGGCTGAGCCGCGGGCCCGATCGGGTCTTCAGGGCTCGATCTCGAACACGAACTCCACCTCGACCGGCGCGTTGAGCGGCAGCGCCGGCACGCCGACGGCGGCCCGTGCGTGCCGACCGGCCTCGCCGAACACCTCGACGAGCAGGTCGCTGGCACCGTTGGCGATGCCCGGCTGCCCGCCGAATCCCGTGTCCGACGCCACGAACACCCCGACCTTGACCACCCCCCGGACGCGGTCGATCGACCCCAACGCCTGGTGCAGGCAGGCCAGCGCGTTCACCACGCACCGCCGGGCCATGGCTTTGGCCGCCTCGGGCGTGACCGAACCGGGGACCGTGCCCTCGGCGGGCAGTTTGCCGGACTCGAACGGGAGCTGGCCGCTGACAAACGCCATGTTCCCGCAGACCCGCACCGGGATGTACGACGCCACCGGTTTGGGGGCGTCGGGGAGCGAGATACCGAGGGCCGAAAGACGCTGGGATGGGGACTGCTCGGGCACTCGGACCTCCGGTCTGGAATCGCATGTGAAGCTGGGCAAACCCGCCGCGCACGGAACCGGTCCGGCTTGCCGCCCGAAAAGGTTCTCGGTACGCTATACTCGTACTTGGAGCACCGGCGGAGGCCATGAGCATATCCGCACTGATTCCGGGGCATTGGCCCCAACCTGATTCCGACCTCTGACCGTTGCCCGACATCCCGACCTTGTGCCCGGCTCGCCGGGCGGTCTGCCGCAGTCCGGTGTTCGGGCTCGGTGTCAACGGTCCATGGGCCCGAAGAGGCCCGAAGTTTCGGAGTCAGTCATGAAGAAGAATCGTGCATTCACCCTCATCGAGTTGCTTGTGGTCATCGCGATCATCGCGCTGCTCATCGGCATCCTCCTCCCCGCCATCGGCAAGGCCAAGCGCACGGCCAACGAGCTGAAGGACGCGACCCAGACGCGTTCGATCGTTCAGGCCATGAACGTCTTCGCGGTCAGCAACGGCGACAACTACCCGCTGCCCAGCCGCCTCGACCGCAACGACAAGACCCTGTCGGGCACCGGCCTGAACAACCCGATCCAGAAGGACAAGACACGGCACATCGTGTCGATCCTCCTGTTCCAGGGTCTGATCCAGACCGAGATCGCGCTGAGCCCCGTCGAGCTCGGCCTGTACGAGCAGTACTCGGATTACGAGGCTGACCGGCCCGACGCCGCCGTCGGCACCAACGACACGGAGAAGGCCCAGGCCCTCTGGGACCCCGGTTTCCGCGCCACCCCGATGGATGGCTTGGTGACCAACGGTGTTGAGGGCGCCCCCGCGGGCCAGCCCGGCGCCAACGGCTCCGGCGGCTTCTCCTACGCCCACATGACCCCCTTCCTGCTCCGTCGCAACAACTGGTCCTTCACGACCTCGGCGGTCATCCCGGTCATCTCGACCCGTGGTGCGGCGTACGAGCTTGACGGCAACGGCCAGAGCGGCTCGTGGCAGCTCATCAACTCCGCGACCGCCCAGGCCAACGGCAAGACCCCGCTGGGCATCAACTCGGTCACCCTCGGCATGTTCGGCTCCCGCTCCGACTGGACCGGCAACGTCGCCTTCGCCGACGAGCACACCGAAAAGCCCAACCGTCCCGATCCCCAGACCGTCATCTGGCAGTTCAGCGGTCTGACCAACGAGGGCAAGGCCCAGGCGGACAACCTCTTCGTCAACGAGAGCGACACGCTCCGCACGCCGACCACCCCCCTCACCGAGAAGGTCAACCTGACCACCTCGAGCAACCGCAACGCCTTCATGTGGCAGTACTACAACGTGGAGGTCGCCACCAACGGCAGCAACCTCCAGATCTCGCCGTACTACGACTGATCCCGGCGTGATTCGTCCTTGATTCCCGACAACGCCCACGGATCCCGTGGGCGTTGTTCTTTGCGCGTGCGGCGTACGATTGGCCCGATGGACGACCGCCGCCACAGCCTTCCGGTTCTCAGCGCGCCAAATCGATCTGAAGACACGAGCGACCACGGTCGGTTCGAGGGCTTGCGTCCGGCGTTCCGCGGCCAGATCCGCACGGGGCTGCACGACCGCATGCTCTACGCAACGGACGCGTCGATCTACCAGGTCGAACCGACCGCCGTGCTGATCCCGGAATCTGTCGACGACGCGGCCCGGGCCATCGCCTGGTGCGGTCGGGAGGGCCTAGCCATGCTCCCGCGCGGCGGCGGGACCAGCCTGGCCGGCCAGGGTGTCAACCGGGCGGCCGTGATCGACCTGAGCCCCAACTGCCACGCCGTCCTGTCCGTCGATGTCGATCGCCGCACCGCCCTCGTCGAACCCGGGCGGACCGTGGACGACCTGAACGACCACCTGCGCCCGACCGGGCTGTTCTTCGCCCCCGACCCCGCGACCGCCCGACACGCGAACATCGGGGGCTGCATTGGCAATAACGCGGCCGGCTCTCACTCGATCCTGTACGGCCGGACGAGCGAGAGCGTGCTCGGGATCGACGCCTGCCTCTGGGACGGTCGCCGGGTCACGCTGGAAGCCGGGGCCGCCTCCCGCGACCCGATCGCCCGAAGCCTGGCCGAGGGGGTGGCCGAGATCGTCCGCCGGCACGAGCGGCTCATCCGCGAGCGATTCCCGAAGACCCTGCGCCGCAGCGCGGGGTACCAGCTCGACGTGATCCTCGCCCAGCTCGATGCCTCCGGCGGCGATCTGGACAGCGTCGATCTGTCGCAGCTCCTGTGCGGGTCCGAGGGCACGCTCGCGTTCACGCTCGGCGCCCGCCTGCGCCTGCACCCGATTCCCAGGGCCAAGGGGCTGGCGGTGCTCGCGTTCGGCTCGGTCGAGGCCGCCATCGACGCGGTGGTCCCGATCCTCGGCCTGGGCCCGAGCGCCGTCGAGTTGCTCGATGATCTGATCGTGGATCTGGCCCGCCAGAACACCGAGTACCGCAAGTACGTCGAGCTGCTGCCCGGGTCGGGCCCGGCGTCGACGGTCAAGGCTGTGCTGTACGTCGAGTTTTTCTCGGTCAACGGGCTCGACGAGATCCGCGAGCGTTTCGGGGCGCTCCGCGCCCTGCTGCCCGATGCCGCGATGGAGACCCACACGGAAGCCGGTGCGATGGCGAACGCGTGGAAGCTCCGCAAGGCGGGCGAGCCCCTGCTGCACGCGATCCCCGGGCGGCGCAAGCCGCTGGGTTTCGTGGAGGACAACGCGGTGCCGCCGGAGCGGCTGGGCGAGTTCGTGCGCGGATTCCGGGTCATCGTCGAGGACGAGGGCACGATCGCTTCGTTCTACGCGCACGCGTCGGTGGGGGTGCTGCACGTCCGTCCGCTGCTGGATCTGGCGGATCCGGCCGACGAGGAACGCATGCACCGCATCGCGCTGCGGACGGCCCACCTGGCGAAGCAACTCGGGGGCGTGATGTCCGGCGAGCACGGCGACGGTCGCGCCCGCGGCCCGTTGCTCGAGGACTACTTCGGGCCCGAGTTGATGGGGGCCTTCCGCGAGGTCAAGGACCTCTTCGACCCGCACGGCCTGCTCAATCCCGGCAACATCGTCTCGCCCGGGCCGCTCGGGTCCATCTCCGTCCACACGCGGGTCCGGCCGGACGACGAGGTGCTCCGCGGCCCGTCGGTGAGGACCGGTTTTCTCTTCGCGGACCAAGGCGGCCTGATGCACGCCGCCGAGATGTGCAACGGGGCGGGCGTGTGCCGCAAGAAGTCGGGCGGCACCATGTGTCCCTCCTACAAGGCGACCCTGGACGAACGCCACGCCACCCGCGGGCGCGGGAACGCGCTGCGCCTGGCGATGACGGGCCAGTCCGTGCCCGGTGGCGACGGCGGGCCCGCCTGGGGCGACCGCGAGACCATGGAAACGCTCGGCCTGTGCCTGTCGTGCAAGGCCTGCAAGACCGAGTGCCCGAGCAACGTGGATATCTCCAGGCTCAAGGCCGAGTACCTTCACCAGACCCACCTCGCCAAGGACCAGGTCCCGCTCCAGTCGCTGATGTTCGGTTCGATCCACCGGCTCAACCGGATCGCGTCGATCGCGCCGGGCGTCACAAACCGGCTCAACCGGGCCGGACCGATCCGCTGGATGATGAACCGCACGCTGGGCATCCATCCCGAGCGTTCGCTGCCGCGCTTCGTTCGGCCTGTGCGCCGGCGCACCCTGACCCGCGCGGGAGCGCCGCGGGTGGTGCTGCTGTCCGACACGTTCACCACGCACAACGAGGCGGGGATCGCCGCGGCCGCGGCACGCGTGCTGGGCGCGTTCGGGTACGAGGTCGAGGTGATCCCGGTGTCCGACCTGGGACGGGCTTCGATTTCGACCGGTCTGCTCGACACGGCGATCCGCGACGCGGAGCGGACGCTCGACCGGCTCCGCCCGCTGATCGAGGATGAGTCCGTGGTCGCGTTCGTGGTGCCCGAGCCCTCGTGCCTTTCCTCGGTCACCGACGACTGGCTGGACCTGCGGATCGACCGCTCGATCGAGCTCCGCAAATCGCTGGCGGGCCGGGCGATGCTCCCCGAGGCGTTCGTGCACACGTTCTGGGATCGTCACCCGGTCCGGCCGCGCTTCGTTTCGCCCCCGGGCGATCTCATCGTCCACGGCCATTGCCACCAGAAGGCCCTGTGGGGCATCGGGACGACCACCGACGCGCTCGAACGGATCGCGCCGGGGCGTGTCCGTGCGCTGGATACCGGCTGCTGCGGGATGGCGGGGTCGTTCGGCTTTACCAGCGATCGGTTCGACCTGTCGATGAAGATCGGCGAGGCGGACCTGTTCCCGGCCGTCCGGGCGGCGTCGAACGACGACTGGCTGGTGATGCCGGGCACGTCCTGCCGCCACCAGACGCTCGACGGGACCGGCCGGCACGCGATCCATCCGATCGAGGCGATCGACCGGCTGATGGCCGACCGGGACGGGCCGGCCGGCTGAAAGAGACGCGATGAATCAGACCGGGGTGGGCACCCGCTCGGTGACCTCAACGAGCAGTTCCGCGGCGCGGTCGTGGTCGGACTGGGCACGCGGGTCCGACGGGACGGTGCGGTGGCCGCACACGGGCCCGAGCAGGGTGACGACGTCGTCTGGGACGACGTGGTCGCGCGCCTGCATCCAGGCCCAGGCCCGGCAGGCCTGCGCGAGCGCGAGCGAGCCGCGGGGCGAGATCCCCACCGTGAAGGCGTCGGAGTCGCGGGTCGCCTGGGCGAGCCGGACGATGTAGTTGCGCAAGTCCTTGGAGAGGTGCACGCCGTCGACGGACTCTTGCATTTGGACGATGACCTCGTCGGTCAGGATCCCGTTGAGCGATTCGAGCACGGTGGCGGCGGGTCGGAGGTTCAGCAGGCGGGCCTCGGCCTCCGCCGAGGGATAGCCGAGCGTGATGCGCATCAGGAACCGGTCGAGCTGGTTCTCCGGGAGCGGATAGGTTCCTTCGAATCCCATGGGGTTCTGGGTGGCGACGACCATAAACGGCTTGTGGAGCGAGTAGTTGCGACCGTCCACGGAGACCGAGCCGTCGCTCATGGCCTCGAGCAGGGCGGACTGGGTCCGGGGCGTGGTCCGGTTGATCTCGTCCGCCAGCAGAATGCCGGTGAACAGAGGGCCCTTCTGGAAACGCAGTTCCTTGCCCTCGCGGTCGAAGATCGTCACCCCGATGATGTCGGCGGGGAGCATGTCGGGGGTCAGCTGGACGCGGTTGAACGGGCAGTCGATCGACCGGGCCAGGGCCGAGGCCAGCACGGTTTTGCCCACGCCGGGGACGTCCTCGAGCAGGGCGTGGCCGCGGGCCAGCAGGCAGCAGACGAGCTGGTCGATGACGCGGGGATCGCCCAGGTAGACCCGGGCGATCTGGTCGCGGAGCGTTTTGATCGTTTCGTTCATGCGTCCCGCGGGGTTCTCGGCCTTTGGAAGGGGTTCGGGCCGGAGTATATCGGTCGCCGGACGCATCGGAGTGCCATTCGTCCCTCGCGGCGGGCGGTTCCGTGTGGTAGGCTCTCAGGCCCATCGTCGGGGGTCTCGCGTTCCGTCGTCGGCTATGACAGAGGGCCAAAGCGACATGCCGAACGGCCAGGAATCCGGGCACGAATCGCCCGGGGTGATCGCACGCCAACTCACCGGCGATCTGTGGTGCATCGGGTGCGGGTACAACCTCCGCGGGCTCTCGATCCGCGAGCTGTGCCCGGAATGTGCGATGCCGGTCCGCGCGACGATCCTCGGCGTGATCGATCCGAAGGCCCATGAGTTGACCCCGCTCAAACGGCCGCGGATGGTCGGGCTCGGCCTGATCGCGTGGGCGTCGGGCCTGTGGATCGCGACCATGGCGGTCGCGGTCATGCGTGGGGCCGAGATCCTCCGCGAGATGGCGCAGGTCCGCTGGTGGACCGGCTGGGCGCCGATGCTGGGGGTGCTCGGGCTGATCGTGTCCGGGCTGGGGGCGGCGGCCCTGATCCGTCCGCACCGCCGGGTGGGGCGGCTCGAGGCGGTCCGGGCCGCGCTGGGCGTAGCGGCGTACTTCCCGCTCGCGTTCATCTACTTTTCGATCTACGCGCGGCTCGACAGCACGTCTCCGACGCCGTTCCTGGAACCGGGCCCGCTTGAAGTGGAACGAGCCGCGTTGCGTCTGGGGATGTTCGTCTTCGTGATCCTGCTGGTTTGGGGCCTGCGGGAGCAGGTCCGCGGGTTGGCGCTGCGCTCGGTGGTGGTCCGGACCGGTCGCGTGGATCGGCAGTCGATGATGGCGGTCCTTGCCAGTTTTGGCGTCGCGGCGGGCGGGGACGTGCTCCACGTTCTGGCGGGGGTGCTCGGGGGCGGGGCGGCCGGGCTGGTGGCCACGGTCGGGACGGTGCTGCTGGCCGTCGGTTCGGTCCTGGTGCTCGTGGGTGTTTCGAACATCGTGCTCGACGCGCTGCGGCTGTGGCCGGTGATCGTGCGATCCGGGGTGGGCCTGCAGGACGTGCTCGAGGACAACGCCGCGCGGGCCCGTCGGGTCGGGCCGGTCTGACGAGGTCGCCCATCCGACGGGCATCCGGGTGTTTTCCCAACTGAAACCCCGGGCTGGCTTCGCCGTACAATGGGGAAACCCCCGCTGCCCGGGGCAGGAGACGATCTGTATGACCATTCAAGCGATCATCGGCGGTCGGCGTATCGCCGGAACGCTGCTCGCCGGCGCCTCGTTCGTGATTTCCGTGGCCGCCCTGCCCGCCTTGGCGGGGTCCGCCCCGTCCGTCGCGGTGATCGAGATCGAGGGGTCGCCCGCGGAGATGCAGACCGGGTTCACGTGGCTGGGCGACGGGGGCCAGACGCTCCTCGGCCTGGTCGAGACGCTCGACACGCTCGCGGTGGATGACGAGTTCTCCGGCGTGCTGCTGCGGCTGAAGGACGCGTCGCTGGGCTATACGCAGGTCGAGGAACTCGGCTCGGCGATCCGGCGCGTGCGCGACGCGGGCAAGCGCGTGGACCTCTTCGCCGAGGGCTACGGGACCACCGAACTGCTTCTGGGCTCCCATGCAGACAAGGTCGTGATCCAGAAGGGCGGCGCGGTGAGCTTCCCGGGCATGTACATGGAAGAGATGTTCCTGGCCGACACCCTGAGCTGGGTCGGCGTTGAGGCGCAGCTGGTTCAGGTGGGCGCGTACAAGGGCGCCAACGAGCAGATGACGCGGAGTTCGCCTTCCCCGGAATGGGATCAGAACATCAGCTCGCTGCTCGACGCGCTGTACGCGAACATGCGGTCGGACCTGACCGAAGGGCGCGGTATGACCGACGCCGAGCTCGATGAGGCGATGAAGGTCGCCTGGATGGCGTCGGGCGAAGAGGCGATCCGGGCCGGATTGATCGACGCCGAGGTCGATCTGCCCAATCTTCCCGATTTCCTGCGCTCCGCGTATGGCGAGAGCGTCAAGTGGGTCAACGACCCCTACGCGGTGCGTCAGGCCAAGGCCGACTTCTCGAACCCCTTCGCGATCTTCAGCCAGATCGGCAAGAGCGCGGAGATCCGCGTCGATCATCCCACCATAGCGGTGCTCCACATCAACGGCACAATCATCGACGGAGACTCGTCTTCGGGCGGCCTCTTCGGCGGGGGGACGTCCGTCGGCTCGCGGACCGTCCGCAACGCCATCGAGCAGATCATGAAGGAGCCGCTGATCAAGGGTGTGGTCGTCCGGGTGGACTCACCCGGGGGCTCGGCGATCGCTTCGGAGGTTATGTGGCAGGGCATCGACCGGCTCAAGGGCGAGAAGCCGGTGTATGTCTCCGTTGGTTCGATGGCCGCGTCCGGCGGATTCTACGTGCTGTCCGCGGGCGACAAGGTGTTCGTCAATCCCTCCTCGATCGTCGGATCGATCGGCGTCGTGGGCGGCAAGTACTCGATGGGCGAGCTCTACGAGAAGGCCAAGATCAAGATCGTCGAGCGATCCCGTGGTCCGATGGCGTCGCTCTTCGGTTCTTCGGAGGCGTGGGGCGAGAGCGAGCTCGCGGCGGTCCGGGACCGGATGACCCAGACCTACGACCTCTTCACGTCCCGCGTGGTCGCGGGGCGTCCGGGCATCGATCTGTCCAAGACGGCGGAGGGCCGGCTGTTCGTCGGATCCGACGCGGTGGGACTGAAGATGGCCGACGAGGTCGGCGGGTTGGACGACGCGGTCAACGAGATCGCGTCCACGCTCGACCTCTCCGATTTCGACGTCGTGCACTACCCGGCCCCCCTGAGCTTCGAGGACGTGCTCGAGAACATGCTCGGCGGCATGGTCAACGCCCCAGGTGTCGCCGCCGGACCGGGGTCCGTGGGCGCGGTGCTCAAGGCCGTGCTGGGAGAGTCACGCTACCGGGCGGCTGTTGACTCGCTCAACGGCATCACGCTGCTCCAGACCGAGCCGGTGCTGCTCGTGAATCCCAGCGCGATCATCATCCGCTGAGCTGGTTCACACGCGGCCCGCGCATCTCGCGGTTGGCACAAAGAAACCCGGCCACGCGGCCGGGTTTTTCTTCGGGTGCGAAGAGGGCCCGCGGTCAGATCTCGCGGATCTCGGCGGTCTTCTTCGCGACTGCCTCGTCAATCTTGGCCTCGTACTTCTTGAGCAGTTCCTGGATCTCGTCGTGGAGCTGCTTGACCTCGTCCTCGGACACCGGGTTGGTGGCCGACTTGGTCAGGGCGTCCGCGGCCTTGTTGGCGTCGCGACGGGCGTTGCGCATGACGATCTTCTGTTCTTCGCCCACCTTCTTGGCCTGGGCGCAGAGCTGGTCGCGGCGCTGGGCCGACATCATGGGGAGCATGATGCGGATGGCCTTGTCCTCGATCATCGGGTTCACGCCGAGCTGCGCCTGCTCGATGCCCTGCTTGATGGTGTGCAGCGCGCTGGGATCGAAGGGCTTGATGAGGATCTGTGTCGGCTCGGGGACGGACACGGCGGCGAGCGACTTGAGGTCGGTCTGCGATCCGTAATAGTCCACCTTGACGTAATCGACCATCGCGGTGGTCGCCCGCCCGGCCCGCAGGCCGCGGAGTTCGCTGCCGAGGTACTCGGTCGCCCGGGTCATGGCCTCTTCGGCCTCGAGAAGAATGGTGTCAGGGTCGGTGCTCATGGCGTCGTCTCCATCGATTCCGCGGCGATCGGGCCGCGGGAGACGATCATACGCCGCCGGGCCTCAGTGCCGCAGGGCGTCCCGGGTCACCAGGGTGCCGATGGACTCACCCTCGATCACCCGGCGGATGTTGCCGGGCTGCTTGAAGTCGAACACCAGCACGGGGATGTTCTGTTCCTGGCACATGGCCAGGGCGGTCATGTCCATGATCCGCAGGCCCTTCGAGAGGGCCTCGGCGAAGGTCAGGTGCTCGTACCGGGTGGCTGTCGGGTCCTTCTTCGGATCGGCGGTGTAGACCCCGTCGACCTTCGTCGCCTTGAGCAGCGCATCGCAGTGCAGTTCGGTGGCCCGCAGGGCTGCGCAGGTGTCGGTGGTGAAGAACGGGTTGCCGGTTCCGGCGGCCAGGATCACCACGCGTCCCTTTTCGAGATGCCGGATGGCACGACCCCGGATGAACGGCTCGGCCAGGGCCCGGATGTCCAGGGCGCTGAGGACGCGGGCATCGATGCCGATCTGGACGAGCTTCTCCCGCAGGGCGACGGCGTTCATCACCGTGCCAAGCATGCCCATGTAGTCCGCCGTGGCCTGCTGGATGTCGCCGCTCTTGGCCAGTTCGGCGCCGCGGATGATGTTGCCGCCCCCGACGACCACGGCGACTTGGACCCCGGTGGCGGCCGCGGAGCGGACCTCGCTGGCGATCACGGCCAGCTCCTCGGTGTCGATCCCGAACCCGCCGGGTGCGCAGAAGGCCTCCCCTGAGAGCTTGAGCAGCACACGCTCGGGCCGGGGCAGGCGGGTTGATCCGGGCTTGGCGGCGGGCTGGGTGGCTGAGGGCACGGCAGTTCTCCGGGGACTGGATGGATGACCGCATGACGGGGCCGGCCGGCGTGACTGTAGGTTCGCCGGGCATTCAACACCCGCCCGTCCGGATCGTCAACCGGGCCGAACCGCCGGGGGCCGCGGTGCGAAACGGATCCGTCGGCTGGACGCGGGGTATCGGACCGGCCGATCATCAGGATGAACATGGCCGAAACGATCCAACCAGCAGAGGTCATCGACCCGCGTTCCCGGCGTCGGCGTCTGATCGAGCGGGCCACCCTGTACGGGCTGGCCGGATCGGCCCTGATCCACTTGCTCGTGATCCTGATCGCGGCCCTGGTCACCGTCCGGTTCAACTTCGGCGACGCCGGAGGGGCGGGGGGGGAGGGCGTCGAGTTCGCCGTCCTGGACCAGTCGCAGCTCGCCGAGGAGCACAGCCCGGTCCTCCGCCCTGAGCGTGACCGGGTCGAGATGAGCCTCGCCGAGTCCGAGATCGAGGTCGACCTGCTGGCCGACGCGTTCGAGGACCGGTCCGTGGATGATCTCTCGGAGTCGATTGCGCCCGCGCTCGACCCTGGGGGCGGCTCGCTGACATCCATCGATTCCGAGACCGGCTCGGCCGGCGCCGGCTCTGGAGAGGGCAGCAGCTTCTTCGGGCTCGAGGCCAAGGGACGCAGGTTCGCGTACATCGTCGACATGTCCGGCTCGATGAACCAACGGGTCAACGGCGAGCAGACCCGCTGGGATCTGACCAACAGCGAACTGGTCCGTTCGATCCGTGCGTTGGAGCCGGACGCCGAGTTCCACATTCAGTTGTACTCGTCGGGAAGTCTGTCACTGTTCGGTGTGGCGTCGTGGTCGAAGTCCACGCCGGTGAACAAGCGGCTGACCTCGGACGCGCTTCGTCTGATCTCGCCGACGGGCGGCACCGTCCCCCAGCCCGCCTTCGAGGCGGTTTTCGCGCTCGAGCCTCCTCCGGACGCGATCTACTACATGTCCGACGGTGAAGTGGCCGACCCTGGTTCGTTCACGAACGCGGTCCGGGCCCTCAACGGGCGCAGCCGCACGCCCGTCCACTGCGTGCTGTTCGGCGACGCGGGCGGCGGGGACGCCATGAACCGGGCCGAGAACATGCTCAAGACCATCGCACGCCAGTCGGGCGGTCGCTACGTGAGAATCCGCGAGGGGGCCCCGTGACCGTTTGGACCATGGCGCTGGCCGGCTGGTTGATGATCGGCCCGGTCCTGCTCCGAAATGGCGCGGCCATCGAGCCCGAAAGGGTCGAGGGGTTCACCGAGCAGGGTGTGAACGTCCGCCCTTCGTTCGATGCGTCGGGCCCGATGGTCCCCGCGCTGGTGCCTTGGCGTGAGGTGCTCGATATCGAGGGCGGCTGGGGGGAGGCTGCCGCGTACCGGTCCGTGGCCGACGCGACGCACCGGGCGGAACTGAGACTGGCCCGGGGCGACGCGACGGGTGCCATCGCCCTGCTCGAGCCGCTGGCGGGCGCGTATCTCGATCGGTCCGGGCCGACTTCCGGCGCGATCGCGTCGGCGCTGGCGGTCTGCCGCCTTCTCCGGTCCGATCGGGCGGGCGCCGCGGGGGCGTGGCTCGCGTGGCGTTCGAACCCCCTCGGCCCGCCGCGTGACTGGATCGATGCCGAGACCGCGCTCGCGCCCATGGCGCCGCCCGTGTTCGCGGAGCGGGACGCCAGGGCGTTTCTCTCCGTCCCCGCGGAGCGGTCGGGCGTCCCCGAGCATGCGGGTGAACTGTCAAAGCTCTACCGGGCGGCCGCCGATGCGATCGTCAACGGCCGGCCCGTCGAACTCGCGGGCCCTGAGACGCGGCTTCGGGCGGATCCCGGCGTGCGACTGGTCTGGGAGATGGTCCGGGCCCGGGCCGACCCGGATGCTTCCGGCCGCCTGGCCGCGCGGGACGCCCTGCGGAGACGGATGCGGACGGCCGGCGCGGCGTGGCAGATTGCCTGGTGCCATCTGGGCATCGGGGCTTCGATGATGGCCGAGGACGACCGTCTGGAGGCCGACGCGGGCGCCGCCGAACTGATCTCGGTGGTGCTGTTCGATCAGGGCACGGCCGCCGGATTGGCGGATCTGGCGGCGGATCTGCTGATCGAGTACTTTGAATCGACCCAGCGGCCGGAGCACGCCGATTCCGTCCGTGCGATGGACCGCGCGGCGATGAGCGGGCTGCTCCCCGGGCGCCGCTCCGAGACAGGCACGCAAACGGAATCCGCCGAACCGGCGCCGGCTGACGCAACCCCCGAGGACCTCCCATGAACCCCAACCTGCTCGCATCGCTCGTGCTCGCCCAGGGTGAGACGAAGCGATCGCTCCTTGATTATGTGACCCGCGGCGGTCCGGTGGGGCTGGTGATCATCGCGATCTCGGTGGCCGCGATCGGGATGATCGTGGCACAGTGGTTGCGCGTGCGTCGCGAGGTCCTGGCCCCGCCCGAGCTGGCGGACGACCTGCGACGCATGCTCGCCGAGGGCGACGTGGACGGCGCGATCGCCCGCTGTTCCGACGCGGACAAGCCGAGCTTCCTCTCTCGCGTGATGGGCCAGTCGCTGACAAGGTCGGCGCGGTCCCCGTTCGGCATGCTCGAGTTGAGGACCACCGTGGAGGAGACCGGCCGCCTCGAGGTGGACCGCCTCTACCGCCTGACCGACGGGATCGGGCTGGTGGCGTCGGTGACTCCCATGCTGGGCCTCCTGGGCACCGTGATCGGCATGGTGGGGGCGTTCGACGCCATCATGCTCGCCGAGGGACCCGCCCGGCCCGACCAGCTCGCCGGCAGCATCTCCCAGGCGTTGATCACCACCGTCCTGGGCCTGATCGTGGCCATCCCCTGCACGGCGGCGTACACGTTTCTCCGCAACCGGATCGACCACCTGACCACCGAGATCGGCGAATCGATCGACACCATGATCGCGCCCCTCGAGGTTTCCAGCGCGGAGACCTCGGCGGCATGAGCCGGGCACGCGGATCATCCAGGCACATGATCGCCGTCGATCTGACGCCCATGATCGACGTGGTGCTGCAGCTGATCATTTTCTTCATGCTCACGTCGAGCTTCGGGGACATGCGCCGCACGGAGATCGACCTGCCCCGCGAACCCGGCGAAGCGTCCGTTGCGAGGCGTGAACCGGCGCTGATCATCGACATCACCGGCGACGGGCGGACGCTGGTCGATTCCCGTGAGGTTTCCATCGTCGAGCTCGAACGGCTCGCGCAAACGGGGCAGTCCGCCGCGCGGGAGAACGAGCCGTTCGACGTGCTGATCCGCCCGGACCGCAACGCCCCGGCGCGTGAACTCGACCGCGTTCTTGCCCGGCTGGCGGCGACGGGGATCGACCGCTGGAAGCTCGGCACGGTCGAGCCAGAAGCCGGGGGCGGGCGATGAGCGCGTTCGGGCCCAAGAACTCCATGCGCGATCGGCGTCTGGGTGCGCTGCCGCTGATCTCGCTGATCGACGTGGTGTTCCTCCTGCTGGTCTACTTCCTGGTGACCTCGGATTTCTCGCAGCAGGAGCGCCGGCTGCCGAGCGCCGTGCAGACCGAGGGCGGGGGGGTTCGCTCGGTCGAACTCCAGCCGCAGATCGTCGAGATCACGACCGATGATCAGGGCGTCCGGTTTACCATCGGGCAGGTCATGGTCCGTGACAAGGCGTCCCTCGTCTCGGTGCTCGGTCGGCTGCCCCGCGAGCCCGGCGTCGCCGTCCGGGCATCTCCTCAGTCTCCGATCTCGGCCATCGCGACCGCCCTGCAGGCCGCCCGGGACGCGGGGTTCGAGAAACGGAGCTATGTGCCGCGTGGGGAGTAGACGAGCCATCCCGCGATGGGTTCCGGGTTTGCTGGCGCTCGTGCCGATGAACCCGGTGTTCGGCCAGGACTCATCGGTCGAGGACGCGCTGCGCAACGCTGGCATGGTCGACGTGCTCGAGGCCCACCTGCTCGACCAGCTCGAACGGACGGCAGACGAGGCGGATCGTGACGCGTTGATCGATCGCCTGGCGGCCATGTACGCCGAGTCGCTGCGAACCCTGAATGAACAGACACCCCGGCGAGCCGAGGTCGCGGCCCAGGCGTGGCGACTGGCCGATCTCGCCGGTGAACGCCGGGCCGTGGAACTCAGGCTCACGCTGCTCCTGGACGAGTACCTGCCCCTGGAGCGCACGGCCGAGCTCCACGAACTCGCGCTGTTGAACGACGACGACCGGGCCCGGGCGGTCGAAACCCTCGGCGTGCTGCACGTTCGATTCCTGCAGATGGCCCGCGCCGCGGTCGTCGAGGCGGCCGCGGCCGAGCGACGGTACCGATCGTCCGAAGACGAGGCCCTGTACGATCAGGCCCGCGCGGCCTACCGGATCCGCTCGCTGACGAACTACTACGCGGCCTGGTCGGGGCTGACGCTCGCGGTGCTGCAAGAGCGACAGGCCTCCCCCGACGTCGCCCGGGCGTTCGGCTGGCTCCTCGGATCTGCCGGCGAGATGCCCAAGCTGGACGACGTGAGTTCGGGGGCACTCGAGCTCGAGCACGTCGCCCGCTCGGTCGTCGGCGTGGCTCGGGCGAGGGCGCTCTCCGGCGACTGGATCCTCGCGGAGCAATGGCTGCTGCTTGTCATCGAGGCCGATTCCGCCCCCGCCGAGATCCGAACGCAGGCCACCGCCCGGCTGCTCCGTCTGAAGGCGGAGCAGGGCGAATGGGTGCAGGCGGGCGTCCTGTACGACGCCCTCCGCGAACCGGGCGAACCGCTCGCGACACCCGACGCTCGGTATCTCGCCCTGCGGGCGTTGGGGGCTGCCCAGAACCAGTCCCAATCCCGGCAGGATCGTCGCGGTGATCCACGCCAGCTCGCCGAACTGGCGCTGGGCGACCTGATCCTTCGGGGCGAGATCGGCCACGTGCTGGATCTGCGGGAACGGTTCGACGCCTCGGGGCTCTTGGGCAGCGGGTTTGTGGGCCTGTACGCGGACGCCCTCGACCAGCTCGATCTGGCCCAGGACGCGGGAACGCCCGGTCTGTTCGGGATCGCCGCGACCCGGCTCGCCGCGGCGGCCGGAGCCGACGACGCCCTTCGATTCCCCGTGCAGCGTGACGACGCGCTGCTCAAAGCGGCCTTCTGCGAGATCCGTGCCGGGCAGCCGCGCCGCGCGCTCGAGATCGTCCGCGCGGTGCTCGAAGCCGACCCCGCGCCGGAGACCGCCGAGGAAGCCGCGTGGTTGCTCGTGGTGGGCCTCGACGAGACCGCGGACCCGCGTCTGGCGGACGAGCTCGCGTCCGCGGTGCGGGAGTACATAGCCCGTTACCCGGGCACGGACCGCGCTCACCGGCTGCTCGTCCGCCACGCCGGATCGGACATGCTCGAGCCAGAGGCCGTGGCGGAGGGGCTGCGCGGGATCGGCGACACCGATCCGGTCGTTCTCAGCGCCCGCCGGGTGCTGGCCCAGCTCGTGTACCGCGTGTGGACGGACAGCCGCCGTTCGGACGACGCGGCGCGGGCGGAACTGCTGAACCTGATCGACTGGATCTGGGCCCGCGAGTCGCGGTCCGCGGACGGGACGCAGCCGAGAGATCGCATCGACACCGCCCGGATCGCCCTCGACGCATCGCTGGGAGCAACGCCGCAGGACCTCGAGCGGGCGCGACGGGCGCTGCAGATCGCGCAGGACGCGGTTCGGGGCGATGTCACGCTTGCCCGCTTCGGGGACGAGCTGGCCCTCCGCGCGGTGGAACTGAACACGGCGGAAGGACGGCTTGAGGAAGCCGCGACGGGGGCGGACGCGCTGCGTCGCGCGGCCAACCCCCTGGGCGTGACCGCCGACAGGCTCGTGCTTGCGACGGTCTTCGAGCGTCTGACGACCGATCCGGACGACCGCGATCTGATGGCGCTGGGGGTTCGCATCGGGTCGCGCCTCAGCGGGGATCTGATCCCCCCCGCGCCGAAGGCCCTCAACCCCGAGGCGAGCCGCGTCATCGATCGCGTCTGGCGTCTCGCGGCCACGATGTCCGAATCGAGCGATGATCCGGAGCTGTCCGGCCTGGCGCTCCGCCTGGCCCGGGTCGTGCTCGATCGCGGGCAGCCCACGGCGCAGGGCCTGCGCGAACTCGCCGGGCTGGCCGCCCGGGCGGGCGATCCCGCCACGGAACTGGCGGCCTGGTCCACCCTGCTGGGGGCCTCTCGCGATTCCGAGCCGGCGTGGTGGGAGGCCCGGTACCAGACGCTGCGCCTGCTGCTTGAGACCGATCCCGACGCGGCCCGCCGCGCGTATGACCAGCACAAGGTGCTCCACCCCCTGCCCGGATTGCTGCCGTGGACCAACCTGATCGAGGACCTGTTCAAGGGCTCGGCCGACAACGCGGAAGGTAGCTCGCCGTGACGCCGCGCGATGCAACTGCGGGTCCGGTCCCTGCCGATCCGATCGCGGCGGCGTTCCTCGGGCGTCAGGCGGGCGTGGGCGGGCCGTTCGCGCTGCTCGGGGTGACGCACGAACAGCGCAGCCCGACGGACATCCGCGCGGCCGCCGCCAGGCGTCTCACGCAGGTCGATCGCCACCCGCTCCGGCTCACGCCGGAAGCGGACGAGATCCGGCTGGCCATCCACGCGGCCGTCGCCCAGTTGTCCGACCCCGCACTCCACGCCGAACTCGTGCGTCACTGGCCGCCCGGCGAGCCGGAGCAGATCCCGATCGCCTGGCGGTCCCACCTCGACGCGGTCTCCGAAACGCTCGCCCGGCGGGCCCGGCAGATCATCGGGGCGTCCGGCGGGTGGAATCCGCGGGCCAAGAAGCGTCTTGCCCACATCGCCCGCCTGCACCGTGTTGCCGCCACCGATCTTCTGCGCGCCGTCCGCCCGGATGGCAAGACCAACAGCAAGGGCCGCGGCGCGGGCACCGCCAGAAGGCCCGCGGTCATGCCGGTCATCGCGGGGCCGATCTCCACCGGCCGGTTCTGGTTGCTTCTCCACGCGTCGCTGGCTGTGATGCTGGTGTTCATGCTGACCCTGACCGGCCTCGAGCTGTTCGCTCCTCGGGAAGAGCGCGGCCAGCCGCTCGCGTCCCGAACGCCGGTGGAACCGGCCGGCCCCGTGGACTCCGGTCCGCTCGTCCCCGGTCCTCGGTCCAGCATCGAGCACCACGCCGCGCTCGAGCAGGAACTCCGGAACATCCTGCTGATGGCCTCGTCGCGGCCCGATGAGGCCGGATCGCGAGGGGGGCGTGCGGTCGGGACCTTCCTGCAGCGATGGTCGGAGGCCACACCCGAAGCACGCGACCGGATCACCGGGCTGGTGATCGAACTGGCATCCTGGATCGCCGCCTCCCAGAGTGCCTCGGACGGCCTGCTGGCTCCGATCCGCGGGGCGGTCCGGTCGGGCAATCCGGCCTCCGTCGCATCGGGAGCGGCCCTGGCCGCGATGCTCAGGGACGCCCCGGACCTTCCAAGGCCGTTCCGGGAACGCGCCACGGAGATCGCCTCGCCCTTCGGGATCCCGCTCGCCCAGCGTTTCGACCAGGCGGTCATCGACGCGCTGCGTTCGCAGATCGACACGATCGGACCGGATTCGGTCGCGTCGTGGAAGGCGTGGTCCGACGCGCTGGCCGCGGCCGCCGGCGGATCACCCGCCGCACGCGTCCAGACGCGGCTGCTCGCGCTGGAATCGAACCTGCGTCGAACGGAGGCGCCCACCCAGGGTTGGCGACCCATCGCCAGCGTGCTGGCGACCGGGCTGACCTGGCGGCCGGGCGATCCCGCCCGGGCCTGGATGCTTGAGCAGATGGACGATCCGGGTGTCCGCACCGACGGCCTCAGCGTGCTCACCGACGTGCTGGCGACGGAGGTGTCCGCGCCCGGCATCGACCCGGGGATGGTGCTCGCGCCCGACGCGGACGAGTCGGCGCGGCGATCGCTCACGTCCGCGTACCGGGCCGAATGGGTCTCGGTGCCTTCGGGCGACGCGACCGTGCGTGCGGAAGTCATCGCTGCGCTCTCCCGATCTCTTGTTTCGCCCCCGGCCGCCCCGGCGGACCGGCTTACCCGCCTGATCGAACTCGCCCGCGCGAACGCCGCCGCCGCGTTGCTCTTCGCGGGTGATGATGTCGGCGCGGCCGAGATCCTCGCCCAGCAGACGCCCGGACTCCTCGGCACCGGCCCGGTCGCCCCCGGTCCCGCGCCGACAACCGTCGGAGACGCGTGGGGGATCGAACTTCTCAACGCCAACGCTCCGGACCGGATCCTCGCCCTGTTAAGGCAGGCCCGGAGCGGGCGCCCCGAGCTCTCGACGCTGGCCGCCGAAGCGATGGTCCACCACGCCCTCCTCGGGCCCAACCGGGAGGTCCGCGAGACGGCGCGGGCGATGGTCGTGTCATTCGGCGCCGATGTGCAGTTGCTGCTCGCCGTCGAGCGGGCCGCGATGCGTCGGCCCACCGCGGCCGCGGGCGAGCTCGTGACCGCGATCACTGGCCTCGAACTGCCCGACCGTCGGAACGACGCGTGGCCCGACAGGGTCCGCGCCGCGTTGCTGCCCCGCATCGCGGACAGGGCCGCGGGGAGCGATCCGGACGGCCTGGTTCTGGTTGAACTGACGCTGGCCGAACTGAACGCCCGGCGGAGCGGCCTGAGTACAGACACGCCCTACCTCCGCAGCCTGCTGGACGAGACCGGGGCGTGGCTGGCACGCAACGATCTTCCGGACTCGGACCCGCTCAGCCCTGTCGCCATCGACGCCCGCCGGAACGCCCTGGGGACCAGCGCGGCGGCGCGGGCCCAGATGGCCGCGGTGCAGCACCGGGCACTGGTCGAAGCGGTCGCTGGCGTGGCCGTATCGCACGCGATCCGCCCGAGGCCGGGCGTCGAGCGTCTGCTCGCGCGGATGGCGGGAGAATGGGCCGGGGCGGACACCGTGATCGACCAGCTCATCGTCAGCCACCGGGCCGAGTCCGAGTTGTGGCGATCCATGCTGGAGGCGAACCCATGAACACCCTCGCTGCCTTGCTGTTCGGCATCACCGCCGTGTGCGTCTCGGCCGGTGTGGCGCCGCCGATCCCGGACGAGTCCGTGCTGACGGTATTCGCAACGCCCGACCCCGCCGGCTACTTTGAGGCGGCCGAACGGCTCGCCGGGCACGACGAAACACGCCGGCTCGGCGAAGAGACCTTCGCGATGGTGGTTTTGCTGGCCGCCGAGAACGACCCGGTCCTCGCAGCCGGCGCCTGCGTGGCGCTTGCGTCGCTCAGTTCCGACGCCGCGGCCCGCACCGGGCTGTGGTCGTTGGCCGTCGAACTCGATCCCGCCCGCGCGAACGATCGGCGATGGCTGGTTTCCGAAGCCGAAGGCCTCGCCTCGGTCGATGCCCGCGCCTCGCGGGTGCTCGGCATGCTGCGGGACAACAACCCGGAAGCGGTCGGCCAGCTCAACGACGACCCCGCGATCCGGACCCGGATCGTGGCCGAGGCGGTCCGTCTCGGCCACGAACCGTCCCGAGTCTCCGCGGTGCTGGCCAAGTGGGAGCGGGACACCAACGACGACCCCTGTGGCGGGCGCCTGACCGTGCGGGTCCGCCAGGGCGGCAGCATCGTGGTCTCTCCGTGCCCGAGCCCGAGTTTCCATCACGGCGCCAGAATCGACGCCGACTGGGCGATGATGATCGGCGTGGAAATGTCGCTGCTCGGTGCGACGCCCGATTCGTGGCCCGCGCAGGCGGCCGTGGGGCTGGACGCCGCCGTGCCGGTCTGGACGGTTGAAGGCGTGGGACGGGCGTACGGCGTATCGGCCGACCGCCCGCTCCGCCGCTCGGGGCGATGGGCCGCCCCGTGACGCGTAGGATCGGGACCTTCAATCCATCGAACCCGATCCGCAGCCGCGGAAATCGACGAGACCAGACATGAACGACGCCGCCGCCGCACCCACCAAGCCCGAGATCACCTTCGACGACTTCGCCAAGATCGACCTGCGGGTCGCCCGGGTGACGCACGCCGAGGCCCATCCCAACGCCGACAAACTCCTCAAGCTGCAGGTCGACGACGGGTCCGGAACGCCCCGGCAGATCTGCGCCGGGATCAAGGCCCAGTACACGCCCGAGGAACTGATCGGCAAGCTGATCGTGGTGGTGGCCAACCTTGCACCGCGTCAGTTGCGGGGCGAAGAGTCCCGCGGCATGCTGCTCGCCGCGTCCGACGCCGCCAAGGGCGCCGAGGTCCGTTCGGTTGTGGTCATCTCGCCCAGCGCCGATATCGCCCCGGGCGCGGTCGTCTCCTGACGTCCGATCGGGCCCCACGGGCCCGGCCGCGATCAGGGGCTCTGCGGCCGACGCTCGTCACCGGGCCGGTCCGTCGCTCGGTCGGCGGGCCGGTCGGTTGGTCTGTCGGTGGGTCGCGCCCACCGCTGGCTCATGACTGATTGGTACACACGATCGATCTCGGCGTCCCGGCCCTCCAGTTCCGACTTGATCTGATCGTGCAGTTCCGCGATGCGTTTGGTGAGCCGTTCCAGCTCGTGCTCCCGCAGGCGCATGCGTGCGTCGAAGCGTGCCGCGATCGCGTCGCGGACCCCGCGTTCGGCCTCGGCCCGCTGCTCGGCGGGGGCGTCCGTCCCGAGCGATCGCATCCGCTGCGTCGCGTCCACGACCGCGAGACCGGCGCGCAGTTCCTCGAGCTTGAGCCTGCCGAACGCCGGTTCGCGCTCCATGTCCATGGCGACCTCGCGGAGCTGCGGGACCAATCGGTCGAAGAGACGCGCACCGATCTGCTCGTCCGCCCGCTCCACCTGCTCAAGCTGCTCATGCACGCTGGGCAGGTTGTCGCGCAGGAACGACCGCAACCGCGCCCGGGCCTCCGGGGTCAGATCCGCGCCGGGGCGTGCCTCGTCCCGGGGTGTGCCCGGGCGTTCGCGACGGCGATCTGGCTCTCCGGTCTCATCGGGCGTGCGGGTCGCCGGCAGGTCGGGGCCGCGGTTGAACTCACGCCAGCGCATCGAGCGGAGCACCTCGATCGGCGAATCCCCCGCGTCCAGGCGAGCCAGGGCGTCCCGCTGGCGCTCGAGCATCGCTTGGCTCTGTTCGATCGATCGCTCGATCCGTGCGCGCAGCAGCGCCGCGTCCTCGGCCGGCCCCGGCTGCGCGTCCCGCGCCCGTCGCTCGGGCGACCGGTCCTCGGGCTGTGCCGCGCCCAGTCCGACGGCGAGGGTCGCCAGGGAAAGCCCCACGAGTACCTTCTTGCGTGCGTTCATCACAGCGCCCCGTTCCCGTTGTTCTCCGGATCGAGCAAACCCTGGCTGTCCCACAGCTCGCCCGATTCGGCGCCGAGCGCGTCGGCCCAGAGTTGGATCGACGCGATCTGATTGTCGAGATCATCGCCAGAATCCGAGGTAAGGGCAAGCAGGCCCTCGATCCGCTGCTCGACCATCGCGACGCTGACGACCTCTGGCCCGTTCGCCCCCGGGCCGCTCCGGCCCGGGCTCTGCAGGTACGCGAGCAGCGTGATGCCGCCGATCACCGCGACGCCCGCGGCAGCGCGCACGGCCCCGCCCCGCCACCACGGCGACGCGCCCCGACCGATCGCGATCGGCTGGGGCGCGTACACACCCGCGACTCCGGCCAGCACGCGGTCTTCGAGGCCCTCGGGCGATCCGGCGGCCTCGGAAGCGCCCAGCGCGTCGAGACGATCCGACAGGGCCGTCAGACCGGGGTCGTCGTGCCCGCCGTGGGCGCCGGAGTGGTCAGCATGCTCGTTGGGCTTGTTCATGGCCGGTTCTCCTCTGCCCCGGGCTCGAGCACGGCCCGGAGCTTTCGCAACGCGCGGTGGTGGCGGGCGAGCACGGTCCCCACGGGTTCACCCAGCAGGTCCGCGATGTCCTTGAACCCCATCCGCCCGTGGTGCCTCAGCTCGATCACCTCGCGGTCGGCGTCGTTGAGCGTTTCCAGTGCCGCCCGGAGGGCCCGCGTGTCGGCCGGCTCGGCCGCTTCGTCGTCCCGCCCCGCCATCGATTCGACGATGCCGGGGTCGAGCGGGCTGGCCTGACGCTTGAGCGCCCGCGCCGAATCCCGGACCCGGTTCATCGTTACGCGGAACAGCCACGACTCGAACCGGCCGAGCTCGGTGTACTGCTGGTCCTTGAGTTTGGTGGCGACGGTGACGAACACGGACTGGGTGATCTCCTCGGCCAGATCGGGCCGACGCAGGCGGGACTGGGCCATGGCGTACACACGCCTGGCGTAGAGGCGGACGAGGTCCTCCCACGCGCGTTCCTCGCCCCGGGCCGCCCGGGCGACCAGCGCCGCCAGAGCGTCCACCCGCTCGGGTGGTGTCGGTTCACCGCGGGTCGTCAACGCCGCCTCCATCTCGTAGCCCAACGCAGTGGGGGGTGCTCCATTGCAGCCAACATCGGCCCGACAGCGTCCCGGGCCCGTACACTCCCCGGCACCGGGGCGTCACCCCCAGTGCACCCCCCGGTTCGGCCGGATGGCGAACCCGAAGGCCCCGTCACCGTACCACCCCCTCCCGACCGAGGACGCCCGCTTGGACGAGACCGCCCAACCCACCGACGAAGTCCTCTTCGAGCGGTTCATCGACGGTGATACCGCGGCCTATCGGACCCTCATCGAGCGGTACCACGACGATCTGCTCCGGTTCCTGACCCGGCTGGTGGGGGATCGCGCCGCCGCCGAGGACGTCTTCCAGGAAACCTTTCTCCAGGTTCACCAGTCCGCCCATACCTTCGACGTCACCCGGCGATTTCGCCCGTGGTTGTTCACAATTGCCGCGAACAAAGGCAGGGACTACCTCCGTAAGAAGATCAGACAGCGGACCGTCGAACTCTCGGCCCCGATCGGTGGCCCCGACGGAACCGCCTCGTTTGTGGACCTGATGGAGGTCGATGTGCCCACCCCGGACGCCGCTCTCGACGCCAGCGAACGCGATTCGATGGTCCAGAGCGCGCTGGCCAAGCTCCAGCCCGCCCTGCGGGAGGTGCTGCTGCTGGCCTATTTCCAGCGTCTGAGCTACCAGCAGATCGCCGACGACCTGGGGATCCCGCTGGGCACGGTCAAGTCGAGGATGCACGCCGCGGTCGCTTCGTTTGCGCGATCCTGGCAGGCCGTCACCCGAGAACCCTCGGACCGGTCCGATTGAGCCACGAGCGGCCGGCCACCCAGCCTTCTTGGAGTTTGGAACATGATTGACAACGACCATCCCAACGCACCGCGGCTGACCCCGGCCGACGCGGAGGCGTTGGACCGGCTGATGTCTTCCGACGGACAACCCGTCGAAGGGACCGACCCGCGGCAGGCCCGGCTCGGCAGGCTGCTCTCGCTGCTGGGCACCCCGGTGGCCGGGGAACGCGACCGCCCCGCCCGCATCGCGCTGACCGATGTCCGATCCCGACGCACCGCCGAACGGAACGGCCCGCTGCTGGCCGAGGACGCCGCCGCACTGGACCACTGGATGGAAGGAACCGAAGCCCCCGCGGCGTTGCAGGCCCGAGTGAGCAAGCACGAGGCGCTCGCCTCGCTGGCGACCGGCGGAGCCCCATCGCAGGATGCATCGCGGGCGGAGCTCGTCGAGCGGACGATGTCCGCGGTCCGTCTGGCGGAAACGCAGCGCCAGAGCCGCATGCGGATCGACGATCAGTCCGGGGCCTCCGGATCGCGTTTCCGCTTGGCTGATCTGGTCTCCGTCGCGGCCATGCTGCTGATCGGCGCCTCGGTCGCCATCCCGGCGTTCGAAGCCGCCTCGCGCAGCCGCGAGCGTTCGGCGTGCATGGCCAACATGCAGGCCGCGGCCCGGGCCTTCGGGACCTACGCGGGCGCCAACGCGGACATGCTGCCGATGGCCACCGCCGGATTCGGCGGCTCGTGGATGGACGTGGGCACGCCCAACCGTTCGAACTCGGCCAACCTCTTCACACTGGCCAGAACCGACCACGCCCGCCTCGACGATCTCGCCTGCCCGAGCAATCCCGGCGCCCTCCGGGGCGAGCCCGCGGCCGGTGCCATGGACTGGCGTTCGATCGACGAGCTCTCGTACTCCTACCGCATCATGCCGGACGGTGGCCTGCGGATGACCATCGCCGTGCCCTCCACCACCCGGGTCGTCGTCACGGCGGACCGCTCCCCGGCCACGCTCCGGGTGGCACGCGGCCAGCCCATTGTGCCCGAGGAGAACACCCCGAACCATGACGCCCGGGGTCAGCACGTCCTCCGGCTGGACGGGTCGGCCATGTGGGCGAAATCGCCGGTTGTGGGGGGTGATAACATCTGGCTTCCCCGCCCCATCGAGGCCGTGATCCACGAGGTCCGCTCCCGCCTGGGCCTGATCAAGGGCAACGAAATGCCGTCTTCGGAAACAGACGCGTTCGTCGGTCCCTGATCGGCTCGCGATTGCACCCGATCGGGCCGGTTCCGGGCTTGTCAGGGTCGGTCGGCGGGTCTACCCTACTCGGCTCGCCACCAGGCGAACAACGAACCGAAGAACCCGGAGTTGCCGGCCATGTCCAAGAACAAGCCCCACAAGGGCGTGCTGAAGCGCATCCGTGTCTCCAAGACCGGCAAGGTGCGTCACCGCTCCGCCTACCACAAGCACCTTTCGAGCCACAAGTCCGGCAAGCGGCTGCGTCAGCTCCGCCAGGACCCGTACCTGACCTCGGGCGAGGCCAAGCGGCTCGAGAAGCTGTTGTTCCGCCGCCTGCGCGGACGCAACCAACCGCGCACCGCTCTGCGTCGCAGTCCCTCCCCCGAGCAGCGTCGCGCCGCCCGGGCCGAGGCCAAGGCCGCGTCCTGATCTCACGTTTTCGATGATGCCAGCGGCCCGAGGTGGGCCGCGGGATGTCCAGCCCCGCCTGCCGGGACCTTCAAGACCGGTCCTCCGGCTCCGTCAGGCAAACTTGGAGATTGACCCATGCCACGCGTTCGTAAGGGTGCGGCCCGCACCCAGGCCCGCCGCAAGCTGCTCCGCAAGGCCCGCGGCTACTACGGCTCACGTTCCCGCCACAAGTACAAGGCCAAGGACGCGGTCCGCCGCGCCGGGCTGTTCGCCTACCGCGACCGCCGCGCCCGCAAGCGTGACATGCGTCGCCTGTGGATCACCCGTATCACCGCGGCCTGCCGCATGCGGGGCACCCGCTACAGCCTGTTCATCAACGGGCTCAAGATGGCCGGCATCAACCTGAACCGCAAGATGCTCAGCCAGATCGCGATCGACGACCCCAAGCTCTTCGATCAGATCTGCGACCAGGCGGTCAAGGCCTCCAAGGCCATGCCCGCCAACGCCTGATCCGAAACGATCCCGACCGACCCCCGCCAGCGCGGGGGTCGTTTTTTGTCCCGGTCACCCCACGGAGCGGCACGCATGGACTGGTGGGTCGCCAACGTCTGGAACAACCCGAACCAGGGCCCGGTCTGGGTCGTGTCGTGGATTGTCTGGGTGGTCGGATCGATCGTGTTGCACGAGTTGGCCCACGGCTGGGCGGCGATCCGGTTCGGCGATCAGACCCCTCGCTGGGCCGGTCACATGACCTGGAACCCGCTGGTCCACATGGGCGGGTACTCGCTGATCGCCCTTGGCGTGTTCGGGCTGGCCTGGGGGGCGATGCCCGTCGATCCTTCTCGGATGCGGGGACGCCACGCAGAAGCGCTCGTGCTGGCGGCCGGCCCGGCGATGAATCTCGTCCTCGCCGTTGTGGCGATCACCGGCTACATCATCTGGGAGCCGCTGGCGAACGGGATGCTGATCTCTTCGGTCGTGGTGGGCGAGCCGCTGGCGTCGAACCTGTCGTCGTTCTTTTTCGTCGGCGCTTTTCTCAACCTGCTGCTGATGATGTTCAACCTCCTGCCGGTGGTACCGCTGGACGGCGGGCGCATCGCCGCGTGCTATATCCGCCCGTACCGCGAGTTTGTGCAGACCGAGCACGGCATGTGGGTCGGCTTCGGGGTGATGATCCTGTTCTTCTGGTTCGCGGGCGGATTCCTCGTTCCCGCCGCGACGGGCGCGATCAATGCCGTCACCGGCGCGGTCTGGACGCTGATGGGCCTGTAATCCGCCCGGCCGGACGCATACCCTCGTGCCGTGAAATACGTTGTCATCATCCCTGACGGGGGCGCCGATCGCCCGATCCCCGAACTCAACGGCCTGACCCCCTTCGAGGCGGCCGACACCCCCAATCTGGACAGCCTCGCCAGACGCGGGCGCGTCGGATCGGCCCGCACCACGCCGCCCGGGTTCACCGCGGGTTCGGACGTGTGCACGATGAACCTGCTCGGCTACGACCCCGCCCGGTACCACACCGGACGGGCGCCGCTCGAGGCCGCGTCATTGGGCATCGAGACAATCCCCGAGCAGTGGATCTTCCGCATGAACCTCGTCACCACGGGCCAGGCCGGCACGCGGGAAGACGGGCTCATGATCGACCATTCGTCGGGGAGCATCACCGATTCCGAGGCCGAAGCGCTCTTTGCGGGCCTCGTCGCGCACTGGCGCGAAACCGATCCGGACCTCGCGGCCGATTTCGAGCTGACCCCGGGTGTGAGCTACCGCAGCATCCTGGTGGACCGCTCGGGCTGCTCGTACGCCGGCATGAACTCGTCGCCGGCCCACGAGATCCCCCGGCACGCATTGGCAGACGAGTTGCCCGCGGGCAACGCGTCGTGCGAACGGTTGATCCGGCTGATGGCCATGGCCCGGGACTACCTGCCCGGCCACGAGATCAACCGCGCCCGGATCGAGCAGGGTCTGCGACCGGCCAACGCGGTGTGGATCTGGGGCCAGGGCACCCGGCCCCAGCTGCCGAGTTTCCTGCAGCGGTTCGGCCTCAAGGGCGGCATGATCACCTCGGTGGACCTGCTCAGCGGCATCGCCAACCTGATCGGCTGGGACCTGATCGACTGCCCCGGCCTGACGAGCTACCACGACACGGACTACGCCGCGCAGGGCAGGGCCACGATCGAGGCCCTGGAGCACTTCGATGTGGTGTGCAGCCACGTGGAGAGCCCGGACGAGGCGAGCCATCAGGCCGACTGGGAGACCAAGGTGGCCGCGATCGAGGCGATCGACCGCGAGATCGTCGGCCCGGTCGTTGAGGCCCTGCGCCAGTACGGCGATCCGGAGACCGATCCCGAGAGCGACGGCTGGCGGGTGCTGGTGCTTCCGGACCATTTCACCCTCTGCTCGACCCGCAAGCACGACAACACGCCGGTGCCCTTCCTGATGGCGGGGGCGTGGGTTCGTTCGGTGGTGGAGCGGACGTTCAGCGAACGCCAAGCGGAGGAATCGGACCTGCACATCGAGCCGGGCAGCGACCTGATGGAGTACTTCCTGCGCGCGGGGCTGGCCGCCAAGGCCCGGTAGCGATCAGCGGGCGTCGGGCGCTTGCGCTTCGGCTTGGGCCTCGACGAGCTTTTCTTCCTCTTCTCCCTGGATGTAGGTCTCGCCCTTGTAGGTCTTGGCCCAGATCAGGTAGACGAAGAATGCGGCCATCATCAGGCCGGCGAAGAACCAGTAATAGTTCGCGCCGTCGAGCGGCGTGGCGCCCGTCGCCTCATCCTTCATGGCTTCCATCGTGATGTTGACGCCCGAGACGTAGAAGTTTCCCAGCGACACGCCCAGGAAGTAGACGCCCATCACGAAGCTCTTCATCCGCGGCGGGCTCTGGGTGTAGGCGAACTCGAGGCAGACGATCGAGACCATGATCTCGGCGCTGGTCAGGATGAGGTAGGCCACGAACTGCCAGCTGATGTTGGGCATCTCCGCCAGGAACGGCGTGAGCTGCTCCTGGGTCCAGCCCATGTTGCGGGCCTGGCGGACCATGTCCGAGAGCCGGTTGGGCATCTCGCCGTCGGCGTTCATCGCGGCCCAGAGCTGGGTCATGGCGGCGCTGGACCGGTCCGCGATCCAGAGCTCGATGATCGCCGAGAGCGCGAAGGTGGCCGCGGTGAGCACGAAGCCGATGCCGATCTTGCGGAGCGGCGTGAGCGGGTAGATCTTGCTGATCGTCGGATAGATGACGTACGTGAACACCGGGATCAGCACGAGGATGAAGAACGGGTTGACGGCCTGGACCTGCGATTCCAGCCAGGTGAACCCGAGGAAGTTGCGGTCCATGCTCTCGGCCTGGAGCACCCACGCCGATCCGGTCTGGTCGAAGATCGCCCAGAACACGGGGACGAAGATCAGGAACAGGGGCGAGAGGTTGAGCAGCGCGCGGCGTCCTTCGGGCCCGAAGGTCTCGGCCTTGAACTTGGCCCACCCCGCCGCGGGAACGTGGACGAACTTGTGCCGTCCCATCCAGAACAAGAGCGTGGCGATCGCCATCAGCACGCCGGGCAGGCCGAACGCGGCCGCGGGGCCGACTTTCTGGAGCAGGATCGGCGTGAGGATGGTGCTGACCATCGCGCCCAGGTTG
>Ga0207881_1000160_pt1 | contig 39722 bp, 41 predicted proteins | sample MalvirmetagMSP97_FD_184227 | JGI IMG/M metagenome (GOLD analysis project Ga0207881, IMG submission 184227) | Marine viral communities from the Deep Pacific Ocean - MSP-97 (SPAdes) | ecosystem: Environmental > Aquatic > Marine > Oceanic | place: Pacific Ocean | collected 2011-05-03 | reverse complement strand
TGAGCCACTCGAGCATTTTCAGCGAGCGAATCGTCAAAGGAAGCTCCCGGTGGTGCTGACCCAGGAGGAAGTAAAGATGCTACTTGGCCAATTGGCAGGTGTGCATTACCTGATGGGTGGACTGCTTAATAATTGGGGTCAGAGTAAAAACTCCCTTTGTTACTGCCCCAGGGCTTCAAATTTTAGTTATTTTTACTCTGACCCCAAATATCCTCAGTTATTTTTACTCTGACCCCTTTTATGTTTTATGCTTTTATTTGTTGTTCGTCAGCATCTATTCCTGACCAAATAGAGGATGTGCTCTAAGCCCCTTTATATTTAACTCATCCATCAAGCATTTAAACTTCTCTGTTGCCAAAATCTCACTTCCAGCACTTTGAGGTATTTTAAATAGGCATACATTGTCAATCATATTTTCGTAAAACTTGTAGTCACGAATCGTACGGACTGTTTTCCCATCAGCATGATAACGCACCTCGGACTTACTCATATCTAGACAATCTATAACGTTTACCACATTGAGAACATAATAATCACCCATCCCCTTTAGCTTAATTGGCAGGAACTCTACTTCGTTTTCAATAAAGGGCGTCATTTTTTCCATTGCATGCTTAGAGATAATTAACGCCCCAGGTCTATAGGAAATAACGTCACAAATTTCACCATCTACAACTTCAAGTGGGGGTTGTACCCACTGATTCAACATTGGCTCTCCGATATAGTAAGGCGGTGACTCCAAGCTCTTAGGTAACACACAGCACGCATCGACCTCCAAGTTCTCTAGAGCAGATCCACTCAGCCAATAGTTCATATTACATGTTCACCTTGATTTTTCCGCTGACCAAATCCTCTGCCACCTCCCTTAACACCATAATAATAATTGGGGTCAGAGTAAAAACTCCCTTTGTTACTGCCCCAGGGCTTCAAATTTTAGTTATTTTTACTCTGACCCCAAATATCGGTGGGGCGGCGCAGCGAAGCGGAGCGTCCCACACGAACGACTTGTTAGAAGGGATCATCGCTCAAGTGCCTCCTGTACTTTATGAATTAACTGAACAACAGTTTCGAATTCATCTGGTTGTAGCTCATCAGTGCATTGTGCTCTTATAGTGTTTAATTCTGTTAGCATGCCAGCCCAACCATCTGTAAGTCCGTTAAGAGATGCCTGGCCATTTAGCAAATGACGAAGTGGCTTTAATTGCTTTCTAGAGCACCACCTGTCAATTAAGAATTCCTGGTTATTTATAAAGTCTTCCATATGCTGTTTTTAGCCTTCTAACGATTTGGGTAAGGGGCGCGCGTCTTTTGCGCGTCCCAGCGACCGCAGGGAGCGAACTTGACCCGCTTGTTAGCTGTGATACTCACCTTGCTTGGCTACCCCTATATGGTTGAACACAATAAAACGCTTAAATTCTTTATTACAGAGCGTAACATCTTGATATTTTAGTAAATCTCTAACCTCGTTTGCTGCATTTTCTTTTTTGATTTCTTTTGATTTATGCCTGTCAGTGACTAAATATAATTCATCTTCTGTAAAGTAATTATTAATATTTTCTTGAACTATCTCTAACAGAAATCTAGCGCCATCACCAACAAAAGACCATTCATTGTTATTCTTTGGCTTTTCCCACTCAGCCTTTCTTAACATTGCACTACATGCGATAAATATATTCTTTGAGTCCATTTTTTACAGCTAACGCCTACAGCAGAGGAAAACCGCAGCGCAGCGTAGGTTTTTTGATCTTCCCCCGATAAAATGGATACCCATTTCATGTAGTTGAACGGAGCTCATATTTTACCGGTGAGATGTAACCCAATCCCGAGTGCAACCTGACCACATTGTAGAATTTATTGATGTAAGTCGATAAGGCCTGCCGCAGATCTTTCAAGCTCACAAATATAGAACCTCGTATCAGTTCCGCCTTTAAGCTGTGGAAAAATGATTCCATCCTTGCATTATCGGTACACTTCCCAGGACGGTTTACACTGTGCCGAATCGCATGAGTTCGTAATAATTTTTGAAATTCACCACCCATATATTCGATACCACGGTCCGTATGGAAGATTAGCCCCGGCTTGGGTTTTCGCTTTCTTAATGCATACCCCATCGCTGATTCGGTTAATGCGGTCGTCCTCGTTTCAGACAGAGACCATCCGAGTATCCGCCTTGAGTAATAATCCATCACCGTTGCGAGATATTGCCAACGCCCATTCAGCTTCAGATAGGTAACATCACCAACCCAGACCTGATCAATACCTGTCGGTGCAGTGACCTGTCGCAAGATATTCCGGCCTTGTGCTTTGAACCGCTTTAAGCCCGGCTGGCGACGGGTAACACGCGTGACCCTGCCTCGTAGGCCTGCCTCCCGCATCAGCCTTTCCACTCGCTTCCTGCTGACCCGGATACCCTCTGACTGCAGCACACGGTACACTCTTGGGCTCCCGTAACGACCACCACTCCAGTGAAATATCTGGGCAATTCGCTTCAATAGCGTCTGGTCTTTATGGTATCGCTGCGAGGCTTCCCGCTTTGCCCAGGCATAAAAACCACTGGGGGATACCTCCAGCCAGCGACATAGCTTCACCACACCTAGTTCTCGGTATCTTTGGATGAATCCAAATCGTTCTGATGCCGTTCCGCAAGATACCGTTGCCACTTTTTTAGCAGATCATTCTCTTGCCGTAGCCGCTCATTTTCTTTCTTTAAGCGGGCATTTTCAGATAATGCCTTCGCACTTGGAGTCCGTTTATTCTTTGTCACACTCACACGATTCTGACCGTCACCCTGTAATTTCCCTTCACGATACTCTTTTCGCCAGCGGGATAACATAAAGGGGTGAATATCCAGGCCTTCAGCAACATGCTTGACTTGAATCCCTTCTTTTAATGAAAGTTTGACCGCCTTAACTTTAAAATCTTTCGAGTATTCCCATGTCTTTCTTGGTTGAGTGTATTTTGGCATGCCGCCACCTCCTGAGTTATCAGAAGGTATCCATCAAAACGGGGGAACTACATTTCCTGCTGGCTGTACTTGTTATGAGTCACTCTTGCATTAGACCCCATGACTCGCACCAACCTCCAATTTGTTTAACTTTATTTGTAACTGATTCTTGTGTATTCATTACAAGCTCGTATGTAAGTTTCGAATTAATTTGAAACTGAACGTAACCAATTGTTTCTCCGTTTTCTATATCCTCTTTATCTGGGTCGAAAAATTCACAGTTAGGATATAATTTTAGCAGTTCTTGTTTTTCACTATTTGAAAGAGGCCAGTGGTTAAAATCGATATTGAAGTCTATTAAAACATCATTATCGAAGTTGAAATCATTTTCTTCGAGTCTGCGTAAAACTTCACCATCAGCATCATTTGGCCAACTCATTGGATTTTCCATTTACTCATAACGACAAGCTTTGGGGCGGCTGGAGCGGAGCGTAAGCCGTCCCAGCCGCGATAGCGGCGACAACAGCGCCTTGTTAAGTGGCTTGAGCCAGATGGATAGGATACTCAACTACTTCTCCTATAAAAGTGCTAAAAATCGACTGGTTTATCTGGTCGTAGGCCTCGCGCGTTGCACTATATTCAGCGAGTAAATCACTAAGATCATCTGACCAATCAATTTGAGCCTCCGCGTTTGGACACTTACGAGCCTCAGCCCAAAATTGCTGCACGCCGTGCTCCGAATCTATCTGAATCTTAAAGGAAGCGAGAACTCCATCATCTTCATTTTTGGATACCAGCAAAATATTTCGGATTCTTAGCATCACAGTTGCCACTTAACGCCGCAAGCAAAGGCGCGCGTTAGCGCGTCCAGCCCGTAGGGCGGTTTTGCCTTGCCTTGTTAAATGCTTACGCACGAGTGCCACCTGAATAGAGATGGTTGACACAGTAAGCACTGCCTTTTACCTGCTGAATATCACAGTCTGACCACATACATGTTTCGTTGGTAAGACCACCACGATTTCGAACCATTTTCTCTTTTATGAGTGACTCACTATCAAATGCTTCCCAGTTTTCGGGTGATGGAATTTTGACTGCATAGCAGGTTTGATATTTATCCCACTCATCGACTTTGTAGAGTTGCTTGCAATCGGGGCATTGCATTAACAAAACCCAATTCCCAACATCCAGTTGGTTTAGCTTTGATTTGAAATCAGAGTGATTTTCGCTGATATCAATTAAAGCGAGTTGTTCGTTGCAATTGCACATAGCTTCCCTTGGCATTTAACGCCGCAAGCAAAGGCGCGCGTTAGCGTGTCCAGCCCGCAGGGCGATTTTGCCTTGCCTTGTTAAATTGCAACTACGGAGCACTTGCACCACAGCCCTCAAACTCACAACCCGCATCGTGACCAACTTGAATAAGGTAATCTACCCATTTTAAGAGCTGCTCCTCAGACCATGTAATTGGCCCTGAGCTGCCTGAGATAGTGAATGACTTTTTGAAAAAGCCTTCACTACTTACTTCTAGAGGATAATCTACCAATTCAGATTTTAGCGCTGCAACAGCAGCTTTATCTTTTGTACTGAATTGAAAATCAAAATCTAATTTTGATTCTTCTGTTGCACCAAGATCCGCCAACTGCTTCCAGACTTCAGCAGTTCTTACAAGATGCCCCATTCTGTATTCTTCAAATTCTTCGCTCACTCAATAACCCTTTGCAATTTAACGTTTAAGCTGTGCGGCGCAAACGAAGCGCAGCGTAGTTTGCGTCCGAGCGAGCGCCTTGTTAGGGTTTTGCATGTAATTTCCTGTAAACCACTAGTTTTTCTTCTTCATTTTTACAAGCATCATATCGATTGAACAGCCCAAACCAGTAAAGCCTTTCATTCATTGTCATTCCACCAATGCCAGAAATTGCCGCTTCCCTGAACTCAGACCACAAACGATATATTTTCGAATGATCTTCGTTCTTTTCAATCCAGGTATTACCTATATATCTTTCTATGCCTTCCCTTAATTCTTCTGCTGTCTCTTCGCTATCTTTCCACTCAACGAGAAACCTAGACAGATCTTGAACGACTTTCTCAGATGAGACTTTGCTTATTTCTTCCGATAACTCATCTAGGTTCATTTGTAACCCTAACGCCTCAAACACTGGCTTGGTGAAGTTGGCGGCTTTTTTGGAACAAAAAAGATGACAGCTTCACCAAGTCCGAGTGCTTTGACTTGTTATACGCTTTGCTCACAGCTCACCTTTATATGGCTTCAAATCAGCAAACTCGTATATATTTTTGACATACTCTTTGCCGTTGATGTCACGCGCATAGGCTTGAACTTCAAGTTGCTTATTTGGCGCAATGTATATGTCAGTTCTTAGCTCCGCGATTACTGAAGCATCCAATTCATGCTGAATTAAAAGGCGCGGAAGCCACTCTTTGTAATATTCAATACTTTTGGTCACACGCTCACTGAACAACGGGACCACTTTGTTTTCTGGGTATAGCCAGTAAATTGAAACCTTTTCGCCATTGGCTTTAACCGCCAACTCTTTCAGTTCTTTAAATACAAACTCGCCATCAACATAATTCTCAAAGCTCACATATGAGTGGCTTAGGTTATGTGATAGTGACTTGATGTTCTTCAATTTCATAATTGCGAATAACGCCTTTAGCAACGGCGCAGCTTTGCTGCGTCCGATTGCCTAAACTTGTTACATGCTGGTGAGCTGCGGATCATGCCACACATCCTCGTATTCGCCAGCAACTAAAAATCTATAACCTGGAGGCAATGATAAATACTGCTCCACTTCTGGTAGATATTCTGAGATATGACTGACGTGCAACGGCTTGAAGAAATCCGCGTCTTCGGACATTTCTTCTCCGCACCAAATATACCAACCACATGTTCCATTCTCAGGATGATGCCGTAAGCCATTAATAGGCATCTTGCCAATAGTTTCGATAGCAATACCGAGCTTTTCACCCTTATTTGATGGAAGCGGCATTGCATCGAACTTTTTACATATTTCCTTTTGGCTTGGCACAATATCTCCTAAGGCATGTAACAGTATGTTAATGATGGCTTTGCCATCATAATAATTATTAGAGTGCATTCCTCATAATTTACAATAAGAAAAATGCAACATTAGTTAATTTATTGATTGTAAAAGGTTTATTTTGACTTCTAGAAAGGGGCTGCTTATTAAAGAGGGCTTGCCCTCTTTAATTTTTCTGCTACTCTCAATGGGGTGTACAACAGACTTCATGGATGAGGCTGGCATGGCAAAATCTCCCTTTCTTGAATCCATAGCTTCATATATGCAGGTTCGCAACTACAGTAAGCGGACCATTGCGGCGTACTTGTACTGGATCAAATATTTCATAGTGTTTTGCGGAAAGCAACATCCCAGGGAATTGGGCTCGGTTGATATTGAGCGTTTCCTTACGTTTCTGGCTGTGGAGCGACACGTATCCCCGAGTACGCAGGCTGTTGCCTTGAATGCACTGGTGTTTCTCAAAACAAAATTTTTATCTCAGTCTATTGAGCCACTCGAGCATTTTCAGCGAGCGAATCGTCAAAGGAAGCTCCCGGTGGTGCTGACCCAGGAGGAAGTAAAGATGCTACTTGGCCAATTGGCAGGTGTGCATTACCTGATGGGTGGACTGCTTTACGGTTCTGGGCTGAGACGCATCGAGCTGGTTCGGCTGCGCGTTAAGGATGTTGACTTTGATTTCAAGCAAGTGCGCGTCATGTTCGGTAAGGGCGGCAAACACCGGATAGTGACGATGGCGAAAGAGTTGGTCGAACCGCTGCGCAAGCATCTAAAGCAAGTGACTTTTTATCACCAGCAAGATATCGCTAACCCCGCCTTTGCTGGTGTTTGGATGCCGGATGCATTGGCGAGGAAGTATCCGAATGCTACCAAAAGCCTGAATTGGCAGTATTTCTTTCCCGCTTCACGTTTGAGCATTGATGCGGCGAGTGGCTTGATTCGCAGACACCACTACGATGAGACCAGTGTGAACAAACAGATCAAGCGTGCGGCGAAGATGGCCGGCATACAGAAGGAAGTAAGTTGTCACACGTTGCGCCATTCCTTTGCCACTCATCTACTTCAGTCAGGTGCTGATATCCGCACAGTGCAGGAGCAGCTGGGGCATTCCGATGTGAAAACCACTGAAATCTATACCCACGTACTGAAGCAGGGAGCACAGGGCGTGCGCAGCCCCCTCAGTAATCTATAAAGGGCTTTAGCAAAGGTAAGGGCAGGTTGGGTTACCTGGCACCGTTGGCTTTTAGCACATCGGCATAGTCTTCGCCGAGGCGATGTTGACTGACCAGTTCTAACAGGGTTTTGCCGTCGAAGTTGGTGGCATTGAGGTTGCGGCCATCCTCGAGGAAGAATTTGATAAAGGTTTCGAAGTTTTCGATGTTCATGCCCCGGTAGGCTTTTTCCAACACATGAAAGTCGGCATCAACACCTTCTGGTGGCTCGAAGTCGAGAAAGGTTTTTATCCGCTCGTCGTCGAAAAATTCGCCGAGTACTTTGCGCTTGTCTTTTTTCAGTGCCATAAAAAGGTTCTGTATATTGGTTGATCGTTAGAGAAGGGCGTTGAGTTTTTCCAGCAACACATCATTGACCTGCTGCGGGTTGGCCTGACCTTTGGACGCTTTCATGATCTGGCCGACGAAGTAGCCGAGCATTTTGGGTCGCTTGGCGTCGTCGGCGTTGCGGTAGTTATCCACTTGCTGGGGGCTGCTGGCGATGACGTCGTCTACCAGTGCTTCAATGGCACTGCTGTCGGAGACCTGTTTCAGGCCACGAGCTTCGATGATGCTGTCGGCGTCGCCCTCGCCATTCCACATGGCGTCGAACACCTGTTTGGCCATTTTGCTGGAGATGGTGCCGTCTTTGAGGCGCGCAATCATGCCCGCCAGTTGGTCGGCGCTGACCGGGCTGTCCTGAATGGCCCTGTCCTCGGCGTTGAGCCGTGCGGACAGTTCACCCATGATCCAGTTGGCAGCCAGTTTTGCATCGCTACCAGCGGCAGCGGTCTGAAAGAATTGCGCGATGGCGGCATCCCCGCTGAGGCTGTTGGCATCGTAGCGGGACAGACCGTACTGCTCGATAAAGCGGTCGCGGCGGGCATCCGGCAGTTCCGGCAGGGACTGACGAATCTGCTCGATATAGTCGTCTTCGAACACAATGGGTAACAGGTCCGGGCAGGGGAAGTAGCGGTAGTCGTTGGCTTCTTCCTTGCTGCGCATGGCGCGAGCCTGTTTGGTGTCGCCATTGTAGAGCCGGGTTTCCTGAATGACTTTGCCGCCGTCCTCGATCAGGTCGATTTGGCGCTCTACTTCCATGGCGATGGCATCTTCCATGAACTTGAAGGAGTTGAGGTTCTTGGTTTCGGTGCGGGTGCCGAAGGTGTCGCTGCCCTTGGGGCGTACGGATATATTGACGTCGAAACGCATGGAGCCCTGTGACATGTTGCCGTCGCAGATACCCAGCGAGGTGACGATGCTGTGCAGCTTGCGGGCAAAGGCCACCGCTTCTTCGGCGTTACGCATATCCGGTTCGGAGACGATCTCGATCAGCGGTGTGCCGGCGCGGTTGAGGTCGATGCCGGTCATGCCGTGCCCGTGTATCTCAAAAGAGCCTTCATGCAGGGATTTTCCTGCGTCTTCTTCCAAATGGGCGTGGTGAATGCGGATGGATTTCTTGCTGCCGTCCGCCAGTTCGATGTCCACGTGGCCACGACCGACGATGGGCTTTTCCAGCTGGGTGGTCTGATAGGCCTTGGGCAGATCCGGGTAGAAATAGTTTTTGCGCTCGAACATCGAGGTGCGGGCGATGTCGGCATCGATGGCCAGACCGAACATGATGGCATCGCGAAATGCCTGTTCATTGGGCACCGGCAAGGTGCCGGGCATGGCGAGGTCGATGGCGCAGGCCTGGGTGTTGGGCTCGGCGCCAAAGGCGGTGCTGGCGCCGGAAAAGATTTTCGATTGGGTGGCCAGTTGCACGTGGACTTCGAGGCCGATGACGGTTTCCCATTGCATTATTCAAGGCCCTCCGGTGTGCGCTGGTGCCAGTCGGTGGCCCGCTGGAACTGGTGGGCTGCGTTCAACATCAGGCCCTCGTCAAAATAGTTGCCGATAATCTGCAAGCCCACCGGCCTGTTGTCCACAAAACCACAGGGTAGGGACATGCCGGGCAGGCCCGCCAGATTGGTGGCAATGGTGAAAACATCTTCCAGGTACATGGCTACCGGGTCGTCCCCCTTGGCGCCAAACGCAAAAGCGGGCGAGGGCGAAGTAGGCCCCATAATCACATCCACCATCGCAAAGGCATCGACAAAATCCTGTTTGATCAGGCGGCGCACCTGCTGGGCCTTGCGGTAGTAGGCATCGTAATAACCCGCCGACAGGCAGTAGGCGCCCACCAGAATGCGGCGTTTCACCTCGTCGCCAAAGCCTTCGCCGCGAGTGCGCATGTAGAGGTCGCGCAAATCCTTCGGGTCCTCGCAGCGATAGCCGTAGCGCACCCCGTCGAAGCGGGACAGATTGGCGGAGGCCTCTGCCGGTGCAATCACATAATAAGCGGGCACCGCCAGGTGAGAATGGGGCAGACTGATATCCACCAGCGTGGCACCCTGTTTCTCGTATTCGGTCAGCGCTTCGCGCACCGCCTGTTCGGTGCCGGGGTTAAGGCCCTCGCCGAAATACTCCTTCGGTATGCCGATTTTCAGGCCGCTCAGTGGCTGATTGAGGTCGACGGTGTAATCCGGCACCTCCCGGTCAATCGAGGTGGAGTCCTTCGGGTCAAAACTGGCCATGGCATTAAGCATCAGTGCGCAGTCCTCGGCGGAGCGGGCCATCGGACCTGCCTGATCGAGACTGGAGGCAAAAGCAACCATGCCCCAGCGGGATACCCGACCATAGGTGGGCTTCAGTCCAGTGACACCGCACAGTGCTGCAGGCTGGCGTATCGAACCGCCGGTATCGGTGGCGGTGGCGCCGGGAGTCAGACGGGCAGCCAGTGCTGCAGCGGAGCCACCGGAGGAGCCACCGGGTACGCAGTTGATGTCCCAGGGGTTTTTGACCGGGCCGTAATAGCTGGTTTCGTTGGAGGAGCCCATCGCGAACTCGTCCATATTCGTCTTGCCGAGAATCACTGCGCCCGCCCTGGCAAAATTCTCTACCACGGTGGCATCGTAGGGCGGCACAAAATTGTCGAGCATTTTTGAGCCACAACTGGTGCGCACGCCGTTGGTGCAGAAGATGTCCTTGTGCGCAATCGGCACGCCGCAGAACAGCGGTACGCTGCCACTGGCGCGCTGTCGATCGGCGGCTTCGGCACTGGCCAGCGCGGCCTCGGCAGTCACGGTAATAAAGCTGTTGTATTGTGGATCCAGTTGCCGGATGCGGTTCAGCAGGTGGCCGGTGATTTCCACACTGGAGAAGGCGCCGCTGTTCAGGCCGGCAATGATCTCTGCGAGGGTTTTGTTATGCATGGCTTGCGAGCGTCCTCAGTCGATGACTTTGGGAACCAGGTAAAGGCCCCCTTCGACGGCGGGGGCGATGGCCTGAAATGCCTCGCGCTGGTTGGTTTCGGTGACCACGTCAGGCCGCAGGCGCTGAATCGCGTCGGTGGGGTGGGCCATCGGGGTGACGCCCTCGGTATTGGCAGCCTGCAATTGGTCTACCAGTGCCAGCACGTCCGCGATACTGCGGGTGGTTTCCGTGATGGTGGCATCATTCAGTTCGATGCGCGCCAATTCTGCGAGCTTTTCGATGTCTGCACGTTCGATAGTCATGGTATGATTCTGCGCTGTTAACAGAGACTGTCAGTGCCTGATTTTGGTCTGACAAAATGAGGGGCGTAAGTTACCACATCCGCAACCGCAGGGGTACTCCGAAGGAGTGCTCGGATAGTGATTTTGTACGGGGATCAAGGACTTAAATCTTGCCCTGTGTTGTCGCGATTGGTAGAGTTGCCAGATTTCAGCGCCATCGGTCACCCTGTACCGGACTAAAATGGCCAACAAGGTAAAAATAGATGTTAAAAAGATTGCGCGGTATTTTTTCAAATGATCTGTCGATCGATCTGGGCACCGCAAATACACTGATTTATGTTCGCGAAAAAGGCATTGTTCTGAACGAGCCTTCCGTTGTGGCTATCCGTCATCACCAGGGTCAGAAAATTGTCGAGGCTGTGGGTGTCGAGGCGAAACGCATGCTGGGTCGTACGCCGGGCAATATTACCGCTATCCGACCGATGAAGGACGGCGTCATCGCCGATTTTCAGGTTACTGAAAAAATGCTCCAGCATTTTATCAAAAAAGTACATTCCCACAGCCTGATTCCACCGAGTCCCCGGGTGTTGATCTGTGTGCCCTGCATGGCCACCGAGGTGGAAAAACGCGCTATTCGTGAATCCGCCTACAGTGCCGGCGCCAGGGAGGTATTCCTGATTGAGGAGCCGATGGCCGCTGCGATCGGTGCCGGTATGCCGGTGGATGAGGCCTGCGGTTCCATGGTGGTGGATATCGGTGGTGGTACCACTGAAATTGCCATTCTGTCCCTGAACGGTGTGGTGTTCTCGGATTCGATCCGCATTGGTGGTGACAGGTTTGATGAATCAATCAGCAATTATGTGCGTCGCAAGTATGGCAGTGTGATTGGTGACTCCACGGCTGAGCGTATCAAGATGGAAATTGGCAGCGCCTACCCGGCCAGCGAGGTTCGTGAGATTGATGTGCGCGGCCGGAATCTGGCGGAAGGTGTACCAAAACAGTTTCAGCTCAACAGCGACGAAATTCTTGAAGCCCTGCAGGAGCCGCTGGCAGCCATTGTCCAGGCTGTTAAACGGGTGCTGGAACAATCACCTCCAGAGCTTGCCTCGGATATTGCCGAAACCGGTATCGTACTGACAGGCGGTGGTGCGTTGCTCTGTGATCTGGACCGGTTGATCATCCACGAAACCGGTCTGCCGGTAATTGTTGCTGAAGATCCTTTGACCTGCGTGGCCCGCGGTGGCGGCAAGGCGCTGGACATGATGGACAAGCGCAGTATGGATGTGATGTCATCCTGACAGGGTACTTACTGGTTCTGACCCCAGATCATCAATAACAATACGGGGTGTTGCTATCAAGAATCTGTTTTCCAAAAGCTCGTCACCGGTACAGCGTTTACTGTTACTGGTAGCCCTTGGGCTGATTCTCCTGTTTGTCGACAGTTTTACCCCCTGGCTCAAGCCCGCACAACGGTGGCTGGCGGAAGTCACCGTGCCCCTTTACTGGGTGGCGAACATCCCTGCCCGCCTGAGTGAGTACGGGCAGGAAACGGTGGTGGCGCGGCGAGAGCTGGAAGAAAACAATGAACAGCTGCGCACCGAGCTGCTGATCTACAAGGCCCGCATGCAGCGGATGGCGGAAGTCACCGCAGAAAATGTGCGGTTGCGCAACCTGCTGAACGCTACCGAGATGCTGCAGGACAGTGTCATGGTAACCGAGTTGGTCGGGGTTACACCCGACCCGACCCGCCACACTATTATGATTGACCGCGGCGAAGATCACGATGTCTACGTGGGTCAACCCGTGCTCGATGCCGATGGCCTGATGGGGCAGGTGATTGAAGTTTACCGCAGCAGCAGCAAGGTGTTGCTGATTACCGATAGTGCCCATGCACTGCCCGTGCAGGTATTGCGCAACGGTGTGCGCTCGATTGTCGAGGGTATGGGGGATTACAACAAACTGTCTCTTCGCTATGTGGCCAACAGTACAGATATAGAGGAAGGCGATCAATTGGTCAGTTCCGGGTTGGGAGGACGTTTTCCGTCTGGCTACCCGGTGGGGACTGTGACTTCGGTAAGGGTGTTGCCGGGCCAGGCTTATTTGGAGGTGACGCTGACACCCTCGGCAAAAATCGATCGCAGCCGGCATCTGTTGTTGGTGTTTTCCGCTATTGAGACACTGGGAGAGGATCGGGATGGTACAAGATAGTCCATCAGTTTATGTCTGGAGTGCGCTGACCATACTGATTGCGATTCTGCTGCAGATGCTGCCTCTCTCCGCTGCTGCCGCCCACTGGCGCCCCCAGTTTGTTCTGTTGACTGTCTGTTACTGGTTGTTTCGTCGTCCGCTCCTGCACGGGATCGGTTTTGCCTGGCTGTGTGGGCTGGCACTGGACTTCGTCATTGGTGACCTGATTGGTCGACATGCGCTGGTGTTTGCCATTTGCGCGTGTATTCTGCTGTTGTTGCAGCAACGGATGCGACATTTCAGGCTAGTGCATCAGGCCATACTGGTGTTGTTATTGGTGGCTTTGAGCCAATGTCTGGTTTATGCGCTGACCCTGATACTCCGCTTTGACTGGCAGGGCGCAGTGCGGCTCGCTCCGGCCCTGTCTTCCATGCTGTTCTGGCCAGTGTTGGTAGTCGTGTTAAGCCGTCTGCACTGGACCCGCTGGGGCGAGGAGGATATTTCTCCCGGCCCCTGACTCTGTTGCCCCGGGGGATCTGTTTCGACCGGTGATTTGATTATGCAATTACAGGCTGATTTTGTGCTTGCCTCTGCATCGCCTCGGCGAGCTGACCTGTTGCGCCAGATCGGCTGCCGGTTTTTCATCGCGCCGGTCGACGTGGATGAATCCGTTCTCCCCGGCGAGCCTGCCGTTGATTATGTGCAGCGGATTGCGCTGCAAAAAGCCCGCGCGGGCTGGCTTGTCAGCCCATTATCCGGTGTGCCGGTATTGGGTGCCGATACGGCGGTGGTGGTTGGTCCGGATATCTTTGGCAAACCCGCGGACCGCGAGCAGGCCTTATCCATGCTGCGCCGCCTGTCGGGTACCACACATCGGGTATTGTCTGCGGTCGCCATGGTGGCGGAGGAGCGGCAATTGTTGCGTTACACGGAAACACAGGTCACCTTCAGAACGCTGTCACCAGAAGAGTGTGAGCGATACTGGCAGACGGGTGAACCGGTAGATAAGGCTGGCGCTTACGCCATACAGGGACTTGGCGGGGTTTTCGTGACAGCAATTAAGGGCAGTTATTCGAGTGTTGTGGGTTTGCCGCTTGCAGAGACCTGCCAGTTGCTCCAGGCCTTCGATATCGCCTGGTGGAGGGATACATGAGCACGGAAATTCTGGTCAATATCACGCCGATGGAGTCGCGGGTAGCGTTCGTGGAAAATGGCGTACTGCAGGAAGTCAGCATTGAGCGCACCCTGAGCCGTGGGCCTGTCGGCAATATCTATAAAGGCAAGGTGGTGCGTGTGCTTCCCGGTATGCAGGCGGCTTTTGTCGATATCGGGCTCGACAAGGCCGGGTTTATACATGTGGACGATATTCTTCGTCCGGAAACAAACGCCAGTAGTAACAGTGCCCCGGATATCCGCCTCTACCTTCGCGAGGGCCAGTCATTGCTGGTGCAGGTCATTAAAAATCCGATCAGCACCAAGGGGGCCCGTCTCTCAACCCGTTTGACTGTCTCTTCAAGGTTGCTCGTCTACATGCCCAACGTGGACCACGTGGGTGTTTCGCAGCGCATCGCCGATGAGCAGGAGCGGCAGCGTTTGCGCTCTGACCTCGATACCATACTGCTGGAATCCGATAGCACCGGTGGCTATATTATTCGCACTTCGGCAGAGGGGGTTGAGGGTTCCGAGTTGAGTCGCGAGGTAGCGTTTTTACAGCAGCTCTGGGTGTCTGTAGAAAAAGCCGCCAAAGGGGTTGTCGCACCCGCGATTGTCTATGAGGATTTGCCCTTGTACCTTCGGGCCATCAGGGACATGGGGCAACTACAGGTCGAGAAGGTCCGGGTGGACTCCCGCGAGGTGTTCAACAAGCTGCTGGTGTTTACCCGGCAATTCAATCCTGATTTGACCTCAATGCTCGAGTACTACACGGACGAACGGCCACTGTTTTATCTGTTTGGTGTCGAAGATGAAATCAGTCGTGCACTGGACAAAAAAGTTTCGCTGAAATCCGGCGGGTCGTTGGTGATTGAGCAGACCGAGGCAATGACTACCGTGGATGTGAATACCGGTGCCTTTGTCGGTCATCGCAATCTGGAGGAAACCATTTTCAAGACCAACCTGGAGGCGGCCTACAGTATTGCACGCCAACTGCGGCTGAGAAATCTGGGCGGTATTATCATTATCGACTTTATCGATATGCAGGATGCAGAACATCGCCGTCAGGTGATGCGGGCATTGGAGAAGGCGCTGTCCCGTGATCGTGCCAAAACTGCTGTGGTCACCGTGTCTGAACTGGGTTTGGTGGAAATGACTCGCAAACGGATCAGTACCAGTCTGGGGCATACGCTCTGTGTGGCCTGCCCGGTCTGCGATGGCAGGGGGACACTGAGGTCGGTGGAGACGGTCTGCTATGATCTGCTGCGGGAAATTCTTCGCGAGGCCCGCACCTTTGAGTGCCAGTCATTTCTGGTACTGGCAGCCTCGGTGGTGATAGAGCGACTTCTGGACGAGGAGTCGGATTATGTGGCTGGTCTTGAGAAATATATCGGCCGGTCCATCCAGTTTCAGGTGGAGACAATGTACAACCAGGAACAGTATGACATCATCCCCGTATAGTCGGTTGTGCAGGGTAGGCCAGCTGGCATCCCGGATTTTTATTTATTGATGGCTCGCGTATTATGGCTGCCGGAGTCCCGTCGCCAATCGTCGAGTGTGCGGTGAGTACGGCACATCGCCGGGCCTGCAGCGCGCCGTCGTTAGTCCAGCGGGCTGAGCTTGTACAGTGATTGAATGAGCGTCCTTGTCAGGAGCGGGTTTTGAAAGCAGCGCAAATGCTGAAATCGATTGTCAGACGGTTGCTGTTACTGGCGGCCCTGTCGGTGATCTCAATTGCATTGCTGGTATCCCTCGGTCGCGAGGCCATTGTTAACCTCGATAATTACCGCACACAAATCAACTTTTTTCTCTCTGAACAACTCGCCATGCAGGTTGAAACCCGGCAGTTGCTGGGTGACTGGCAACAGTTGAAGCCCCGTATCACCGCGCTCGACCTGAAAGTGTCTGGTGGTGGCGGACAGCAACCGGCAGTATCTATCGACCGGATTACCCTGGAGGTCAGCCTTCTCAAGACACTTTTGGCCCGCCAGCTGGTGTTAAATGAGCTTTGGATCGGCGAAGTGGCATTGACGCTGGTAGAGGATGCCGACGGCCACTGGCGAGTTGTGGGTCTGCCCCATGAAGATCGCCAGAGGACGGATAGCACCGGACTGCTGGATATGCTCTTGGACAGTGGCACGTCCGGTATTGGCAAGGTGTCGGCCAACCTGAAGTTTTACTCCGGAACCGAGGCCGGGATCGAAGCGCGGGATATTCTTCTGGAGAATAGTGGTGACTTCCATCGCCTGTTGGCCGGATTGAGTCTGGCGGGGCATGACCCGGTAGCTGAGCTGATTGTCGAAGCCCGGGGTGACCACCGGGATATGGATAATTTCAGTGCCTCGGCCTACCTGAAAATCAACCGTATCGACTTCAGTGGCTCCCTGAGTGCCCTGGCCAAGGGGTGGTTCCCGGAGGCGGTAGATCGTGTCGGCGATATCAGTACAGATATCGAGGGCGAGATCTGGATCGACATGCAGGATGGTGGGTTGGCGATGCTGAAAGGCCGCCTTTCCGCCGCGGAAATACCCTTGAACTGGGTGGAGGATGTCGAGCCACTGACTCGTTTCAGTACTGACCTGACTGGCTGGTTCAAGCCCGGCGAAAACTGGGGGTTGCGTCTGCAGGACCTCGATTTTCAGTGGGGTGAGCTCGCGATTGAGCCGCTGACCATCAATTACCTGCAAAAGGTAGGTGCTGGTTGGGGTGAGGGGTCGATGGCGGTGAGTCAAATCAATTTATCTCTGGTGGATGACATACTCGCAAAAACCGGCCTGGCATCAGCCTCTGTGCTTGAGGTGCTAGGCAAGTTGCAACCTGCCGGTTCACTTCGCAATGCGCATCTGGATCTGTTGATTGACGATAATCAGACGAAGATGAAGTTGCGTACCAATCTTGACGACGTCGCCATTTCGTCCTGGCGGGGCGCGCCGGCCAGTCGTCAGATCAATGGATATCTTGAGGCGACCAATGACAGCGGTCTGCTTGAACTGGATAGCCAGAACGGCTTTGCCATGCACTACCCGCAGGTCTTCGATGATTACATGGAGCACAGCAGTTTCCGGGGCCAGTTGCACTGGCGCTGGGATGCGGTGAACCGGGATCTGAAAATTGCCAGTGGCACACTGGAAATGGGGGGTGAAGAAGGCATCGGCAGGGCGCATCTGTATCTCGATATTCCCATCGGCAAACCGGGTGAAAAAGCGGAGATGACACTGTTGCTCGGCATTCGGGACAGCCACACCCGGTATCTGCCGCGCTATCTGCCGGACAATCTTGATCCCGTCCTGCTGAAGTGGATTGACGAATCTGTCGGGGACATGGCTCTGCCGGAGGCCGGGTTTGTCTGGCGAGGCCCACTGGAGAATGGTGGGTCAGGCACACGTTCCATCCAGCTGTACCTGAAGACTGAAAACGGCAAGCTGCAGTTCCAGCCCGACTGGTTACCGCTGGAGCAGTTGGATTCGGTGATCACTCTGGATAACGGCGAGCTGGATGCGCAGATTCGGTCAGCCGATATCGGCAAGATGGCCATCCGGCGCGGTGTCGTGCAGTTGCGACCGGCACCATCTGCCCAGGGGCAGCAACTGCAGATCAAGGCTGATATCCGCGGGTCAACCGGCGATGCCGTAGCGGTGTTGGCTCAGTCGCCGTTGCGGGGTCGGGTGGATGGTCTGGCCGATTGGGATATCTCTGGTCAGAGCGAGGTGGCACTTGACCTGACGGTTCCTATCGCGGGCAACAATGCCGAGGGATCCTACACCGTTGATGCCACCTTGCAGAAGAGCGGTCTGGCACTGTCGGGCAGCGACATTGCTTTTGAACAATTGCAGGGCACGCTCGCCTATCGCGATAGCAGTGGCTTATATGGTGAAGGGCTGACGGGTAAGTTCTGGGGTGAACCGGTGGTTGCGAATCTTTCCACCGGTGAAGATGACCTGCTTCTGGATGTAGAGGGGCTGCTCGCCATGCCAGCGCTGGCCCGGTTTATCAATCTGTCATCGACGCGGATTTTACAGGGGAAGACGCCAGTTGAGGCGAAAATCCGGTTGCCCCTTGAGGACGACGGAAGTTCTATCAGGTTGCAGGTCAACAGTCGGTTGGAGGGTGTCGAGATCAATTTGCCTGCACCTGCCGGTAAAACCCAGGCCTCTGTGAAGAATATTCAGGTGGATGTCACGCTGGCAAAGGAACTGGATATTCGTATTGAGGCCGACGGCCACCTCCGTGCACATCTGCAACAGAAAGAGGGTGTGTTGTCGCGTGGCCTGTTGGCCATTCACGACGATGAAGCAGAATTGCCTGGCCCCGGCCAGTTCCGTATTACCGGCAAGCTGGACCGTTTTTCCCTGACCGAGTGGCAGCCCTATTTCACCGAGCTCACCAGTGAAAACGCCAGTGCTCCGACAGCATTGACGATGATGTTTGACGCGCGCGTTGAAGAACTGGAAGTGGCCGGGCTGACGGTGGATAGTGCGGTGGGAAGCGGCCGGTTTCACGAGGGCGATTGGCAGGTGGTGCTGGACAGTAAACAGGCTGCCGGTCAGGCGCTGATTCCCGGTGCCCCGTCGTCACCGATTCTGCTGGATCTGGAATGGCTGACCCTGCCGTCTCCTTCTCCGGAACAGGAAGCGGGTGGGGATGGAGATAACAGTCTGGATCCGGCGCTGTTCCCGTTGATGCAGTTATCCATCAAAAAATTTGCCATGGGGGAGCGAACCTTCGGGCGGGTCAGCTTCAGGACGGAGCCGCAGCCAGATGGTGTATTGATTTCCTCGCTTGATGCCAATCTGCTGGGGCTGCAGCTGGGGGGCAAGGATTACGATACCTCAATACTCTGGACATTGAAAAATGGCATATACGCCACCCAGTTTGACGGGTTGTTCAGTGTGGGCGATGTGGGCCAGGTCATGGAGAACTGGGGTATCCCCCCGGCGCTGGACAGTGAGGCTGGACGCTTCTTTGCCGATCTGGGCTGGCTCGGTCAACCCTGGGAGATATCGCCCTCCACGATGACCGGTGCCATGTCGCTACAACTGGAGAACGGCCGTTTTTACAAATCGCCCTCTGGCACGGCGAATGCGCTAATCCGGTTGGTGGGGTTGTTCAATTTCAACAACTGGTTGCGTCGTCTGCAGCTGGATTTTTCGGATCTGTTTGAAAAAGGCATGAGTTTTGATGAGTTGCAGGGTGGCTTGGTCTTTAACACGGGCACCATGCAGTTTGATCCGCCGCTGCTAGTCAAAATGCCCTCCGGTCGGATCAAGATGGCCGGTAGTGCCGATCTGATTGCCGAGCAAATCGATGCGTCGCTGGTCACGACATTACCGGTGGGTACCAACCTGCCCTGGGTGGCGGCATTGATTGGTGGATTGCCGGCCGCAGCCGGGGTTTATATCACCAGCAAGTTGTTTGAGAAGCAGGTGGACAAGCTGTCCAGTATCAGCTATCGAATTACTGGGCCGTGGGATGATCCTTCGGTCAAGGTACAAAAAATATTCAGTGACAAAGGGGGCGAAAAATGAGTCGTGTTGCCGCCATTCAGATGACCAATCAGGGCAGTTTACAGGGTAATTTGCAGCAGGCAGCGACCCTGATAGAGCAGGCTGCCCAACAGGGGGCAAAGCTGTTGGTGCTACCGGAATATTTCGCTTATCAGGGGTGTCGGGATCTGCCGGCGATTGCCCGCGATGAGCAGGATGCCAGTGGCCCGGCCAGGCAGTTTCTTGCGGAACAGGCAAAACGCCACCAGGTCTGGATTGTTGGCGGAACCATTCCGGTTGCCCAGTCAGCCGATCAGCGTGCGGCGGCCATGTGTTTTGTGGTGGATGCTCATGGCAGTGAAGTGGCCAGTTATCAGAAAATTCATCTGTTCGATGTGCAGGTGGGCGATAGTCAGGGACGTTACTGCGAGTCCGACGACTACCGTCATGGCAGTGAGCCGGTGGTGGTGGACAGTCCCTTCGGCAAACTGGGATTGACGGTCTGTTACGATCTCCGTTTCCCGGAATTGTACCGTTATCTGGCGGCCCGGGGAGCGGACATTCTGTTGGTTCCCTCGGCGTTCACAGCGGCGACGGGAGAGGCGCACTGGCAGTTACTGTTGCGCGCCAGGGCGGTGGAGAATCTCTGCTATGTGGTCGGTGCCAATCTGGGAGATCGGTTTCATGAGAAGCGGCCGACCTGGGGTGGCTCCGCTCTGGTGGATCCCTGGGGACAGGTATTGGCGGAACTGGATGCAGGTCCGGGAGTGGTTGTGGCAGATGTGGATCTGGCTTATCTGAACAAGTTGCGAAAAAACATGCCGCTTCATGAACACCGGCGTTTCAATGTGGTCAAAACCTCATCCTAAAAACCACAGGCTGTATCATGAAAAATATGGGTTTAAGTGCACTGATGGCATTTTTGATCGCTCTCCCCCTGACGGTTTCCGCCGCGGAAATGAGTGTTGAGCAAGCCCGTCAGTTGATTCAGGACGGGCGAGATATGGACACCATCCCCAAGGCAGTCTGGCAAAAAATACTGACGCCGGCGCAGTACAGGATTCTCTGGAAGAAAGGTACCGAGCGCCCTTATACCGGTGCTTTGCTGGAGAACAAACAAAAGGGTACCTATGTGACGGCGGGTTGTCGCATCCCTGTTTTCCGCTCCGATCACAAGTACGATTCCCAGACTGGCTGGCCCAGTTTCTGGAAATCACACAAGCTGGACAATATTGTGCTCGAGGATGACTGGTCATGGATGGGCAAGCGTGTTGAAGTGCTGTCCGCCTGTGGTGAACACCTTGGGCATGTGTTTCAGGATGGCCCAAAACCCACCGGGTTGCGCTATTGCATCAACTCCGATGCGCTCCTGTTTATCCCCGACGAGCAACAGTAACCCCACGTCGCAGAGCGGACTTGCAGGTTTATTGCCATGTCGATACTGATCACGGGTTTCGATGCTGGTCACGATAAAGTCAATGCCTCGGCGGCACTGGTGACCTCCCTGCAGGATGACTTGCCGCAGCCATTGTTACCTCTTCGCTCACGGCTTCACTTTGCCGTTCTGCCCCTGAGTACGTCTGATCTGCGCGAGGCGGTGTTGGCGGAAATAGCCGCATGTCAGCCGAGGTTTTGTGTGTTCACCGGTCAGGCTCGGGGCCGCAATAAAGTTAACCTGGAACGATTGGCCACCAATTTGAGGGATTTTGATTCCCCGGATGTCGAGGGCTGTCAACCGCGCGGGGAAAGGATTGAACCCGGTGGCCCGGCAGCCTACTGGAGTACCCTGCCGGGACAGGAAGCGATGTTAGAACGACTCAATCGACAGGGTATTCCGGCAGTGCTATCGAACCATGCGGGTAACCATCTGTGTAATCAGTTGCTCTACCAGACGCTGCACTGGGCACAGCAAAATGGCTCCGGCCTTGCCTGCGGCTTTGTTCACATTCCGCCACTGCCGATACAGGTTCGACGTCAGTGGCCGGAAACCCCGTTCATGCCACTGGAGATGACACGCGCAGCCCTGGTGCAGATTCTGCTGGTGCTGGTTCAGCAGGCCGGGGCATCTCCGTCGTGAATCAATCTGTCTGACAGGAAAACCCGTCCTGAATATGAATAGCGCCGGTCGAGTCAGCGATTTGCTGCTTAACGGTGGTAGGGATGCCCGGCATTGATGCTCCAGGCGCGGTAGAGCTGTTCCGCCAGTAATACACGCACCAGTGGATGGGGCAGAGTCAGGGGGGAAAGTGACCAGCGGCTATCTGCTCTTGCCAGACACGCCGGTGCCAGGCCGTCGGGACCACCGACCAGCAGGCTAACGTTGTCGCCGGAACCCTGCCAGTGTTGCAAATTGACTGCCAGATCCCCCGTGCTCCAGGATTTGCCCTGAACCTCCAGTGCGATGACCTGGTCCCGCTCACCGATAGCTTTCAGCATCGCTTCGCCTTCCCGCAGGATTGCACGCTGGATGTCGGCCCCTTTGCCCCGTTTGCCAAGGGGCAATTCGACCACCTCGATTCGCAGTTCCGGGGGCAGGCGCTTGAGGTATTCATTGCAACCGGCTTCCACCCAGTCGGGCATCTTTGTGCCGATGGCAAGGATCCTCAGTCGCACCTGACTTTATTCCTCGCCGCTGACTCTTGGGCTACCGGGGCGAACGGACCAGAGTTTTTCCAGCTCGTAAAACAGGCGGGTCTCGGGGAGCATGACATGTACCACGATATCGCCAAAATCCACCAGCACCCATTCAGAGGTGTCCATTCCTTCGACGCCAATCGGCTGAAAGCCCGCCTTTTTGGCGTCTTCCACGACGTTATCCGCAAGGGATTTGACTTGGCGGCTGGAGGTGCCGCTGGCGACCACAATCTGGTCCATGACATCGGTCAGATCGCTGACGTCCATAGTAACGATGTCTTTGCCCTTGATATCTTCGAGGGCGTTGACCACGATGTCGATCAATTTTTTGCTCATTGAATACCCTGTTGGTTAATACAGCTGGTTTTGGTTAATGTAATCAATAATGCCGTCTGGTACCAGATAGCGGATGGATTCACCCCGCTGCAGTGCCTGGCGGATCCCGGTGGCGGAAACGGGTAGCAGGGTCATTTCCCGAATCAGCAGGCCGCCAGCCGCTGTCGCCTGAAGATCGCCGGACCGATGGATGCGGTGCTCATCGACAAAATCCCGGACTTCACCCGAGTCAGGCAGATGCCAGCCAGGCCTGACGGCCACCACAATGTGGGCAAAGTCGGTCAGTTCCCGCCAGCGGTACCATTGATTGACGGTCAGCAGTGCATCCATGCCGATACACAGACACAGCGGCACTTCCGGTCCGACTTCACGGCGCAGCTCGATCAGGCTGTCCACGGTATATGAGGGGCCATCCCGGTGCAGTTCGCGGTCGTCGGCCACCAGGCCCGGTTCGCCGGCCAGGCCCAGTTGCAGCATAGCCATTCTCTGCTTGGGCGAAGCCCAAGGTGGTGCGCGATGGGGCGGCTGGGCGCTTGGCATCAGCCTCATCTCGGCAAGTGCCAGGGCATTTTTCAGTTCCAGCGCGGTGCGGAGATGACCGATATGTACCGGATCAAAGGTGCCGCCAAACAGACCAATACCGCGCAGTTGTGCAGAAGATTGGGGCATATCCCGGCAGTGCTCCTATTGGCGAATTTCGCCGTGGCCGAACACAATCCATTTCTGTGATGTGAGCCCTTCGAGGCCCACCGGGCCGCGTGCATGAATCTTGTCTGTGGAAATACCGATTTCTGCGCCCAGCCCGTATTCAAAGCCGTCGGCAAAGCGTGTGGAAGCATTGACCATGACAGAGCTGGAATCCACTTCCGCCAGGAAGCGGCTGCTGCGGGTATCATCGGTCGTCACGATGGACTCGGTGTGCTGGGAGCCATAGCGGGCGATATGCGCCATTGCTTCATCCATGTCTGCGACCACTCTGATGGACAAAATTGGTGCAAGGTATTCCGTGTGCCAATCCTCTTCAGTGGCGGGCAGGCAGTCGATAATCGCACAGGTCTTTTCGCAGCCACGCAGTTCCACGCCCTTGGCCCGATAGGCCTCTGCCAGTCTGGGCAGAATTCTGCTGGCTACAGCCTCTGCCACCAGCAAAGTTTCCATGGCGTTGCAGACGCCGTAGCGGTGGGTTTTGGCATTCATGGCAATGTTGAACGCCATCTCCAGGTCGGCTTTATCGTCGATATAGACATGGCAAATGCCATCCAGATGCTTGATTACCGGCACCCGTGCTTCGCGGCTGATCCGTTCAATCAGGCCCTTGCCGCCGCGGGGGATAATCACGTCCACAGAGTCGGTCATGGTGATCAGCTCGCCCACTGCGGCCCGGTCGGTGATCTCGATCACTTGCACTATGGTTTCCGGCAGTCCGGTGCTGGCGAGTCCCTTCCGGATACAGTCGGCAATGGCCCGGTTGGATTCAATGGCCTCACTGCCACCACGGAGAATAGTGGCATTGCCGGATTTCAGGCAGAGGCTGGCGGCGTCCACGGTGACATTGGGGCGCGATTCATAAATGATGCCTACAACGCCGAGGGGGACGCGCATTTTCGCCACTTCAATACCGCTCGGGCGGGTTTTTCTGTCGCTGATAACCCCGATAGGGTCGGGCAGTTCGGCGACCTGACGAAGGCCTTCGATCATGGCGTCCACACGGGCATCATTCAGCTCGAGCCGATCCAGCAGTGCGGCATCCAGGCTGCTGTCGCGGCCATTTTGCATATCGAGCGCATTGGCCCTCAGGACGCTGGCCCGGTTGCTGTCAAGCGCTTCGGCAATGGCCAGTAGGGCAGCATTTTTTGTCTCGGTGGAGGCGGCGGCAATGACCCGGGACGCGTTTCTGGCCTGCTGTCCAAGTTGTTGCATGTATGCTTTGAGATCCATGTCATTCAGTGCGGTGATTTCAGGACCGCGCATTATATCGTTGCAGGACAGATAAGTCCTGGTGATCCAGTGATAATTTTTTATTCGACAGGCGCAATAGACGACTATTGGCGACAATCGTAAAACCGGGGCACAATCAGACACCATGATGGACAATGAACCTCTGCAGCTGCTGGCCGATTTTGTACACCGCTACCCGGACTTGCTGGTATTGAGTGGTGCCGGTATCAGTGCCTCATCCGGCGTGCCGACTTACCGGAACAATAAGGGGCAATGGCAGCGCAGGCCACCGGTACAGCATGGGGATTTTCTCAATAACCACGGCACCCGGCAACGCTTCTGGGCCCGCAATATGGTGGGCTGGCGCTTTATGCGTGATGCCCGCCCCAGTCCTTCGCACTTCGCCCTGGCTAGGCTGGAGGCGCTGGGTATGATTCGTTCAGTGGTGACCCAGAATGTGGATGGGTTGCACCAGCGGGCGGGGAGTCGTCGCGTGATAGACCTTCATGGTCGGATTGACCGCGTGCGTTGCCTGCGCTGTGATGCGTTATTTCACCGGGAAGACATTCAGCGTTGGCTGGAGCAGCACAACCGTCCTTTTGCGCAACGGGTGGGAGAGGTTGGGCCGGATGGTGACGCGGAGCTGGACGAGCTGGATTATTCAGCGCTACAGGTGTGCGAATGCCAATCTTGCGGGGGCACGCTCAAGCCGGATGCGGTGTTTTTTGGCGGTACGGTGCCGCAGCAGGTGGTTGCAGAGGCGGCTGCAGAACTTCAGCGTGCCGAAGCCCTGTTGGTGGTGGGTTCTTCCCTGATGGTTTATTCCGGGTTCCGTTTTTGTCGCTGGGCAGCGGCGCAGGGCAAACCGATTGCGGTGATCAATCAGGGCAAAACCCGTGCGGATGGGCTGGTGGCCCTGAAGCTGTCTTTGCCCTGTGACGAATTATTGCCAGCCCTTGTCAGCCGATTGCGGGCCAGTGTGGCTGGTTAGTTGGGCGGTTAGCTCTGGCTCATCGTGATTAGCCAGTTGCGAATTTGTTGCAGGCGTTCCCCCGGATCATTCAGCTCCAGCAGACTGATTCGAAGCTCCGGTTCTATGGGCAGCAGGCGGGCCAGTTGCCAGCCCAGTGCATTGCCATCCTGGGGAGCGTCTGACGCTTGTTGGGCAATCGGGTCACCTTCCGCCAGCGCCATCAGCAGATCGAGCAGATCCGCTGTTGAATCGTCCAGTTCAAGTGGCTCGTCCGGGGGACAGAACCGGACCATGCCGGTGACCAGCCCATCCTGTTCCGCCTCGCTATTGAGTAACTGAAATCGTTGATTACCGCGTATCATGATGCCCAGTAAGCCGTTTTCAAGTTGGCTCCAATCGATAATCTCGGCAATGACCCCCCAGGGGTAGACTCTGGGCACTGCACCGATTTCTGACCCCTCAAGTATGGGTACGACCCCGAAGGGCTGCTCTTTTTTAAAACACTCGGTGATCATCCGCAAATAGCGCTGTTCAAAAATCTGCAGATTGAGCGTCGTGCCCGGAAAAAGCGGCTGCATCAGAGGAAAAATTGGCAGTCTGGTGATTTCTGTCATGGTTTACCAGGTTCCGGCAAGTGGCGATGATCCTGAATGAGTTCCGGTGCGATCAGAACCGGGTCGGGATTTTCTCATTGATGTGGGGAGGGTGTCAGTAGTTTTGATTTCGGCACCAGCAGGCTGTCGTTATTGTAACGCTCACCACTGCGATAGCGTGGGGGATACCGCTGTGGCTTTTGCCAGAAGGGGCGGTAGGGATGGCGATTGTAATAGGGATAATAATTGTTGTAGTAGTGCTCTTCCCGGTAGATCACCGGCGGTGTGGGCAATGGTTCGGGTATCAGGGCCTCTTCAGCCTCCCTGCGGGCCTGGGTTCTTTTTTCCCGGTCCTGTTGCAGGCGTTCGGTGGTGTTGACCATCTGTTCGATACGGGCGTCCGCGTCATCTTGAACGCCATCTTTTCCGGCAGTGTCCGGCAGGGTCATGGTCTCCACCAGCACGGCATTTTCCAGCGGCGCATCGCTGTAAACCACGTTGCCGTTGATATCGACGGACTTGTAGACAGTCTGCCCCTGTGTCTGCACAGCAATCATAACCAGTGCAATCAGTGCCGCCTGTCTGATGCCTGTGATCCCCATATCAACCCTCAAATCGTCCACTACGTTTTACTTTGACACTTTACCAGCTGCAAAGTTGTGACAGGCAATCTGTTTCACAGGATGGTCATATTTCGTTCATGTGGTTGTCACACGGACTGCCTAATGTGTGATTTATGACAACACCAAAAGCGCTACAAACACTCCACTTGCTCGATGTTGCCACTTTTTTGCGTATTGTGCAGTGGAATACCCGCAAGGGCATTCGGAGATTTGCCCGTCTGGTCTCTTGCAGTGCCGATGGCTGGCTCTATCCTGCAGTCCCCGCACTGGCGGCACTGTTCTCGATCCCCCTGGCGGTACAGTTACTGATTGTGCTGACAGTCGGCTTTACCATTGAACGGGTCAGCTATTACGTGCTGAAGAACAGCTTCAGGCGCAACCGGCCACCCCGGGCCATTCCCGGCTACCAAAGCGTGATTACGGCATCGGATGAATTCAGTTTCCCCTCCGGGCACACCTCGGGTGCATTTCTGGTCGCCACCGCACTGACTATACTTCTACCACCTGTTGGCATCACGGGTTACCTCTATGGCTGGGCGGCGTTGGTGGCCCTGTCCAGAGTGATACTCGGCGTTCATTTTCCACTGGATACGCTGGCGGGGGCTCTGCTTGGGAGCAGCCTTGCCTGGGTTGCCCTGCAATTAACAGGCAGCTTGTTGTTATGAGAATTTTCTACGGTGTACAGGGTACGGGTAATGGGCATCTTTCGCGCGCCCGGGCGATGGCCAGGGCACTTGATCATTATACGGATGTCCAGGTGGACTGGTTGTTTTCCGGCAGGCCACGGGATGCGTACTTTGATATGGCACCGTTTGATGACTTCCAGTGTCGCCGCGGACTGACCTTCCATACCAGTGCGGGACAACTGCAACCGCTGAAGACTTTACAGCATGCCAGTCTGCTGACGTTGCACCGGGATATCAGAGCGCTGGATCTGACAGGCTACGATCTGGTGATCAGTGACTACGAGCCAGTCACTGCCAGAGCGGCGCGTCGCCAGGGTATTCCCTGTGTCGGTATCGGTCACCAGTATGCGTTCTCTTTTCCGGTTCCTCTGCGTGGCGGAAATCTGCTGAGTCGTACGATCCTGCAACGGTTTGCGCCAGTCACCATTCCGGTGGGCCTGCACTGGCACCATTTTGATCAGCCGATATTGCCGCCGATTGTAGATCTTGCACACGGCCTTGCCTCCCGGGGAGACACGGAAAGGCGTGTGCTGGTCTACCTGCCGTTTGAAAAGCAGGATGAACTTCTGCCACTGTTTCGCCAGTTTCCCCACTATGAGTTTTACATTTACGCCCCGGATCAATGTTGGCGTGACGATGGACATTTGCATACCCGTCCGCTGAGTCGGGACGGTTTTCAGCAGGATCTGATCGACAGCCACTGGGTAATCTGTAATGCGGGATTTGAATTGATCAGTGAAGCCCTGCAGCTTGGCAAGCGGATTATGGCCAAGCCGCTCCGTGGGCAGATAGAACAACTGGCCAATGCTGCCGCCCTGGAGCAGCTCGGTTATGCTGCTATTGAGGACCGCATTGATCGCGCCGCTCTGGCGTTCTGGTTTGATTGTGAACCGGTGGCGCCCCGCATCGGTTACCCGGATGTTGCCACAGCGCTGGCGCGCTGGATTTATGGTGGCTGTGCCGAGACGGTGGCATCCCTCAGCGACCAGTTGTGGCGCGACACGGACCGGGGTCGCGGTTCCTGGAAAATGGGCCGGGTCGCCTGAGGTCAATGGCATCAGGTCCGGATAACGGGCAGATCATGCCAGCAGGTCGTGTAGGCCGGTGAGCAATACTGCTGGCGCATTGGCCAGCCCTGACTGCGCCCTGCGCTGGCGAGAAAAGCGGCACCGCGGCCATAGCGCCGGTTGATGGCATCCAGTGTCTGCATCAGCGTATCCGTGTGGACACTTTGATGATTCTGAAAAATGTCGGCCTGATGATGCCGACGTGAAACCAGCTCAATCAGGCCGATCCCGGCTTTCAGATAGGCATATCCCGGTCGGTAGATGGCCCGCACTGCCTGTCTGGCATGAGCGGCGATCAGCCGGCTGTCGTCGGTGTCAAAGGGCAGCTGTACCACGGTGCTATTGCTGTAGTAGTCAGGCCGGTGGGGCGATGTATGGATAAACACCTGGATGGTCCGGACCAGATGCCGCTGCTTGCGCAGTTTTTCCGCCGCGTTGCTGGCATAGAGACTGATCGCCTTCAGCAGCGGTTCCATCGTGGTGGGTTTCCGACCGAAAGACCGCGTGCAGTAAATCTGCTTTTTGTCGGCTGGCGCCTCTTCGAGTGCCATGCAGGAAGTGCCGTTTAACTCCGCCACGGTTCGCTCGACACAGACATTGAAACGCTGGCGGATTCTTTTCGGGTTGCTGTCGGCCAGTTCCCCCGCGCTGTGAATCCCCATTCCGGCCAGCTTCTGACCGAGCCGTGGGCCGATACCCCATACCCTGGTGGCCGGTACCCGGTGCAGTAACCATTGCCATTTTTCAGGACTGTCCAGCAGACAGACCCCTTGACAACCCGGGATGTTTTTTGCGCCGTAGTTGGCCAGTTTCGCCAGTGTCTTGCTGGGTGCCAGGCCGACACTGACCGGCATGCGTATCTGTTGCCAGATGGCCCGTTTGATGGTCAGGCCGTACGGTTGCAATGGCAGATCCATGCCTGACAGATCCAGAAACATTTCATCAATGCTGTAAATTTCGATATTCGGGCTAAAGTGGCGCAGGCTGTCCATCACCCGGCGGGATATATCGCCATAGAGTCGGAAGTTACCGGAAAATACATTGACCCTGTGTCGCTCCAGCAACGGCCGGATTTTGAAATAGGCTTGCAGGTCAGGAATGCCGAGCGCCTTGGCCTCCTTTGAACGGGCAATCACACAGCCGTCGTTATTGCTCAATACCACCACGGGCTTGTTGCGCAGGTCCGGTCGAAAAATCTGCTCACAACTGGCGTAGCAGCTGTTGCAGTCAACTAGCGCAAACATCGGTGATGGCGCACGGAATGGACGACGACTCCCTCAATGATCAATTCGGCATTGTCATGCAGCTCGATCGGGGGGTAGCGAAGATTGCCGGCGCGCAGTAACTGTTCGTTGAGATCCAGCACCTTGCAGGTCAGTTCACCGTCGATGGCGGCGATCACTACATCGCCATGTTGGGGTTGCAGGGCGCGATCTACCACCAGCAGGTCGCCACTGAAAATACCGAAGCCGGTCATTGAATCGCCTTCGGCACGGGCAAAGAACGTGGCAGCAGGATGTTTCACCAGATAGTTGTGAATATCCAGTGGCCTCTCGACAAAATCGTCTGCCGGGCTTGGAAAGCCCGCTCTTACCGTTGAGCCAAACAGGGGTATGCGGCGGTCAGTGGTGGTTGGTCTCAAAAGGGATGTTTTCATAGTGGCAAAATACTGTATAAATAAACAGTATTCAATGAAATTTTAGGCTGCCTACGAGAAAACCGTATCCCGACGATAGAGCAGGCGATCCGATGGGAAGGAAAAAGTTTATTCCCGGTCGATCCGGGTAATTTTGTTACGGGTAATTTTAATGGTCGGGTAAATAGCGGGTTCCTGAATGGCAGAGACCTGCTCTGTGAAGCGCACGACATTTTTATAGTCGAGCTGCCGGAGTGTATGAATATCCCGCGTCCACCACTGGCTGTGCAGCAGTTGTTCGATCAGTGCCTCCTCAAAACGAAACCGGATCGGTCTGGCGGGGTTACCGGCGACAATCTGATAGGGCAGTACATCTTTTGTAACGACGGAGTTTCTGCCGATAATGGCGCCGTTGCCCACCGTCACGCCTTCCATTACAACCACATCCTGGCCAATCCAGATGTCATTTTCGATGACTGTTGGGGTTGCAACGTATTGGTAATTGGTACACAGATAAATGCTGTTTGAGGCCCAGTCAACAGGATGAATTCTCTTGCTTTGCCCCAACGTGACATTTTGTCCGATAGAGCAAAACCGTCCAATACTTGCCACGTTGCTGATCATGCCGCTGCGGACATAGCTGTATGCGCCAAATGACATTCTTTCAATATCATCGTTAATGATTCTTGTGCTGCCCAAGGATATGGGGGTCTCCGCATAAATGGCGGAGGATGCCGAAATCCTTTCCATATGATTGATTTTGATGCCCAGTATTCTTGCCTTTCTTGTGAGCAGGTAGTCGTGAAATTTCACTTTATTTCCTGAGAGGTTAAAGGTGCCGAGCGTGGAAACGCAGGTGATCGCCGATAAAGGAACTGATAAAAAAATAGCCATGATCGTAACCCGACTGATAGCGAATATCCAGTGGGTACCCCACCTGTTGGGCTGCGTCGGCCAGCAGATGGGGCTTCAGTTGTGAGTCGAGAAAGTCATCCGATTTTCCCTGATCAACCAGTATGGGCAGGTGGTGTGATGCCTGCCTGATCAGTTCGCTGCTATCGTAGTTACGCCAGCTTTCCCGATTGTCCCCCAGGTACGTGTTAAGGGCCTTTTCGCCCCAGGGGCAGTGCATGGGGGAGCAGACCGGTGCAAAGGCCGATACTGAGCGGTAGCGGTTGGGGTTTTTAAGGGCAATGGTCAGCGCGCCGTGGCCACCCATGGAGTGGCCGGATATGGCGATTTTTTCATAGTCCACTGGGAAGTGGTCATTGATAAGACGAGGCAGCTCATCCACGACATAATCGTACATACGGTAGTGCCTGTCCCAGGGCCGCCGGGTGGCATTGAGATAAAATCCGGCGCCCAGACCAAAATCATAGGCGCCTGCCGGATCATCGGGCACCCCTTCACCTCGGGGGCTGGTGTCCGGCGCTATCAGCGCGATACCGTATTCTGCCGCATAGCGTTGCGCCCCCGCCTTGAGGACAAAATTTTCATCCGTGCAGGTCAGGCCGGACAGCCAGTACAGTGCCGGTACAGCCCGCTGGTCCGCCTGGGGTGGCAGATAGATGGAGAGCGTCATGTCACAGTCGAGCGAGTCCGCCCGGTGCCGGAAGCGGAGCTGCTGGCCGTCAAAACAGCGATGGGCGTCGATTTGTTCCATGGTCGGGCCTCTTTCTAGTAGCGTATCACCGAGCGAATACTCTCGCCGGCGTGCATCAGGTCGAAAGCCTGGTTGATGTCGTCCAGCGGCATGGTGTGGGTGATCAGCGAGTCGATGTCAATTTTGCCATCCATGTACCAGTCGACAATTTTGGGTACATCAGTGCGCCCCCGCGCGCCGCCGAAAGCAGTGCCGCGCCAGGAGCGCCCGGTGACCAACTGAAACGGGCGCGTGGCAATTTCCTTGCCGGCCCCGGCGACCCCGACGATACAGCTCTCTCCCCAGCCTTTGTGGCAGCACTCCAGTGCCTGGCGCATGACGTTGACATTGCCAATGCACTCGAAGCTGTAATCCACCCCGCCGCCGGTTATTTCCACCAGATGCCCAACCACATCGTCCACCTCTGACGGGTTGACGAAATCGGTCATGCCGAACTGTTTTGCCAGCGCAGCCTTGGCGGGATTCAGGTCGATGCCGATGATCCGGGTAGCGCCAACCATTCTGGCACCCTGGATGACATTGAGGCCGATACCGCCGAGACCAAATACGGCGACGGTGGAGCCCGGTTCCACTTTCATGGTGAAAGCTACCGCGCCGATGCCGGTGGTTACACCGCAGCCGATGTAGCAGATCTTTTCGAAGGGCGCGTCCTCGCGGACCTTCGCCAGGGCGATTTCCGGCAGCACGGTAAAGTTGGCAAAGGTGGAGCAGCCCATGTAGTGAAGCAGGGGTTGTCCGTCGAGGGAAAACCGGCTGGTGCCATCGGGCATCAACCCCTGGCCCTGGGTGCCGCGAATGGCCTGACAGAGATTGGTTTTCGGGTTGAGGCAGAAATCGCATTCCCGGCATTCCGGGGTGTAGAGGGGGATCACGTGATCCCCGGGCTTGAGGTTTTTAACCCCGGCACCCACTTCCACTACGACTCCCGCGCCCTCGTGGCCCAGGATGGTCGGGAAAGCGCCTTCCGGGTCGTCGCCGGAGAGGGTGAAGGCATCGGTGTGACAAACGCCGGTGGCCTTGATCTCCACCAGCACTTCCCCGGCCCTCGGTCCCTGCAGGTCAACCTCGACCACCTCGAGGGGTTTGCCGGCGCCAAACGCGACCGCTGCTCGTGTTTTCATCCGTCATGTTCTCCGTCTTCAGAAGTTCGCTCACGACTATAGTCAGTTGCCTGCGGGGTAGCAAACGGGGCATGAGTGGCAAATCGCCAAATAGGATTCTGGTGGCTACCTGGCCTCAACCAGATCCCTGACGGCCGTTGCCAGCATCTGATTGGATACCAGCATTTCCCGGTTGACATTGAGTAGTGTCGAGAGAGGGACACCGATACCATCACCACCGCTGTGGCGAGTGATCATCTGATGGAGGCGGTCGTGGGACAAATTGATTTCGGTGTCCAGTTGCTCGCGCTTTTCAGCTATCAGTATGGGATCGGTTTTTTCTAGCAGGTTGAGCATGTGTCGGTAAATGGTACGAATGTCGTGGCGGATGGTTTCTATCATCTCCTCATCGTCGGATTGCATCCGCAACTCCACGATGTTGAGTCGTATATCCTTGAAGCTTTTAGCGCTGAAGACCATATCCCTGGCCGCGTGCAGAAGCCCGGAAACAATCTGGGCTTCATCGCTGCTGGCTTTTTCCTGCAAGACCCGGTTGGCATAGTGCAGGATTTGCTGCTCGGTGTGTTTGATATCTGCGTACTGGTCATCGTAGCTGGGGTTTTTGAGACTGATTTCACGATATACCGGGTAGCCTTCGTATTCCTGTAGCAGTTCTTGCGGACGTATTTTCAGAACCCGAAGATTGAGAATGATGACCCGGTAAAACAGCCGGATCACTTCCTGGTGAATGGCTTCACTGGCGGCATCACTGACGCTGGCCGGAACCTTGGTGATGAATTGGCAACCACTGCCATCTTCGTCGGCAAAGCGGTTTTTCAGCCAGCGTGCGAACGGTGAGACGAAGGGCAGAAACAGGATAATTGCAAACAGGTTAAACAGGGAGTGGAACAACACCACGGCGTACATTGGATCCTGTACCGTCAGTATCTCGGTAATCAGCTGCAGGATCGGGTACAACAACGCCAGCCCGATCAGGCTTGACAGCAAGTGGAAAATAAAATGGGCCAGCGCCACCCGGTGTTTGTCCGGGGAACCTTTCAAGCTCCCCAGAACTACCGTGACGGTAGTTCCCAGATTTGCACCCGCCATGATGGCTGCCGCGGTAGTGAGCGGCATAATCCCGGCGTGAATAGCGCTCAGTACAATCATCATGGTGGCGGAGCTGGACTGAACCAATGCGGTAAATAGCAGCCCCCCCAGTGCATAGAACAGGATTGGGTAATCGGCAAATACCCCCGGAACGCTCTGCTCGACCAGCGTCCCCATGCTGGTTTTCATAAAATCGAGCCCCATCAACAGCAGTCCCAGTCCGAGTAGTAATCTGGCCTGACTGTGGCGTCGATGTTCAGTGCTGATAAATACGGTGCCGAGTGTCCCCACAGCCAGTAGCGGCAAGGCATATTCTGTGAGACTGAGTTTGAAACCGATGGTGGCGACAATCCATCCGGTAAAGGTGGTGCCCAGGCTGGCACCGAAAACGACCCCCAGGGCGTTGGCCATGGTGAGGATGCCCGCCCCCACAAAGGCCAGCACGATAAGGCCGACCATGGAGCTGCTCTGCAGGCAGGCGGTGCTGATGACGCCCATCATGACGCCGCGTACCGGCGTATTGGTGTAATCCCTCAGTATGCGACGGAAGGCCCGGGTGCCGAGTGTCCGTAGCGCCTGTTCCAGAACCATCATTCCGTAAAGGAAAATACCCAGCCCGGCCACCAGTTCCCAGGGTTGAAACGGCATAGTTGGAATGCTCTCCGGCAGGTTTGTATTTACAGGTCGCTCTGTGAAAAGTGTAGCAGGGAATCTGTCGATAAGGTCAACAACTGCAACAGGCGATGGGCTGTTGCAGTTGTTAACGGAGGCCGGTTACTTGCCGAAAGGCTTGAAGATCAGAATCAGTTTTGGCAGCAGGGTCATGGAACCGAGCAGTGCTGCCAGCATGGCCAGACCGGTGAGCAGACCGAAGTAGACGGAAGGAATGAAGTTCGACAGGGCCAGAATGGAGAAACCAATGATAATGGTGATGGCCGTGTAAAACAGTGCCCGGCCAATACTGGCATGGGCCCGGTGCATGGTGGCGATGTAGTCGCGATCCACGGCAAACTCCCGCCGGAAACGGGTGATGTAATGAATCGCGTGATCCACACCAATACCCACTGTGATGGCCGCGATAGTAATGGTCATCATGTCCAGGGGGATTCTGGCAAGCCCCATACCACCCAGTACCACGGTGGCGGCAAGCATGTTCGGCAGGATGGCAATGAGGGAAATCGACAATGAGCGGAACAGCACAAGAAACATGCCCATGATGCCGATAAAAACGGCCCCCAGGGTCAAAATCTGGGAGCGGAACAGGCTTTGCAGCATATTGTTGTAGAGCACCAGCAGGCTGGTCAGATGTACCTGATCCTCCTGCAATCCCAGCTCGTCTACGGCAAACTGGCGAATATTTTTCAGTAGTTCCGGTCGTTTCAGCTCGCCACCGGTTTCCCGGATGCGCAGCGTAATGCGAGCCTGGTTCAGTTCGTCGTCGATGTAGGGGTCAACCAGAAAAGCGGCATTGTCCCGGGACAGGCTGTTGCGGAGAAAGGCCAGTTCCAGATCGTTCAGGCGATGGCCCATCAGGTCTTCGGCGACGTCGGTGATCATGGCCAGAGAATTGACTTTGCCCACTTCAGGAAGTGATTCCAGGTAATCGTGCATCTGGTTCAGCTTCTGAATACCGACCCCTGTAAACCAGTAGCTGTTGGTCGAAGACTGGTTGCCGGTGCTGTTATCGTCGGCAAAAGGATCTTCCGCAGCAAAGGGGTCCTCTGCCGCAAACGGATCTTCCGCAGCAAACGGATCTTCTTCACCCGCGCCGGCACCGTCACCGCCGGTGGGCGGCGCAGCTGTTTTGGGCGCATCGAGAATGATATCCAGCGGCGTGGTGCCCCCCAGCTTTTCGTCGATAACGGAGAGTCCCTGATGAATTTCGGTGTCAGCGCGGAAATAGTCTATAAACCGGTTTTCCACCTGCAACTGGGAGATTCCCCAGCCGCTGATCACGGCGGCCAGCAAGGCTAGGCCCAGCACCAGCCCGCCATGATTTTCGGTGAACCGTGAAAAATACAGGGTGTAGGCGGCGGAGTTGTCACCACTGTCGTTGTTATGGCCCTTGCCGAGCAGCATCATGCCGGCGGGAATCACCAGAAATGCCAGTACTAGTGCCAGGGTAATACCCATGGTCATCATCCAGCCAAAATCGATTACTGGTCGGATGTCACTGACCACAAGGGAGACAAAGGCCACCACGGTGGTGAGCACGGTGTACAGGCAGGGGCGGGCCATGTAATTGACGGTTTCACTGACCAGTTCCATTTGGCTGCGCTCAGGAAATTCTGCCAGGATTTCGCGGTAGCGAACAATCAGATGAATGGTCAGCGCCAGGGTGATGATCAACAGTAGCGCTACAAAGTTCGAAGAGATCACGGTCAACCGCCAGTCAATCCAGCTCAGGTAACCGAGCATGATTTCCACCGATAGCAGACAGGTCAGCAGTGGCAGAACGACCCAGCGAATTTGCCGGAAAATGATGGCCAGGGTCAGGATAATAAACAGCACAATACCGGTGCCAAAAATTCGCAGATCACTTTTGATAAAGTCAATCATGTCGGCGGTAATCATACTGGGTCCACCGAGGAACAGTTCTGCGCGGTCCTCAAAGGCCGCCATTTTCTCACGCACCTCATCCACCCTTTGGTGCTCAATGGCAGCGCGCTCGGTGCGGTAGTTGAGGAATTCTTCGCTCACCTGTTCCAGCTCGATTTCTTCCTCTGGTGTCAGGCCTTCGGTATCCCGCTTCAGTCGCAGAGCGTCCCGTTTGCGAACCAGATCGAGGTATTTCCGGTCCAGCTCCATGGTGGCCAGCAGCGCCGTGGTTTGACCATCCGGGCTGAGAATCAGGTTGCGATAGATGGGACTTTCGAGAAATTCCTTGCGGGCCATATCTCGGTTGGTGTCTTCGTCCATGAGCGTGCGAGGCTCATCCTTGAGTTGGGATATCTTGACCTTGGGGCTGTAGAGCAGGGGAACGTCGAGCATGGAGGTAACATTGGCGACGCCCTCAATTTGCTTCAGTTCATCGCGAATTTCCGCCAGCGTAGCCAGCGACGCATCGTCAAAAAGGTCCCCCTCTTTGGGGGTGTAGGTGACCACCAGAAAGTCACTGCTACCGTAGTGTTGCAGTGTTTTTCGGTAGTAATCCAGGTCTGTGTCGTGTTCCAGCGTTAAGGAGTCAGCAGAGGCGTCCAACTTGAAGTTCGGCAACCCGAAAGCCATGCCCACTGCCAACAACAGTACCGCTATCAAGACAGCCAGAGGATGTCGAAGAACGATGGATTGGTAAATGCTCAGTAACCTTGCTGACATGGGGGTTCCTTATTCTTCTGGTGGATAGGCATAAGCGGCACATTATGCCAGAAGAAACTGGCGCGCCGCACGTCAGTCGTTGGTGAAGTATTTACCGGTCGGTATGGCCCAGTGGGCGATCGGGATCAATCAGGTTGCGCACCCGTTGCTTGAGTATTTTTGCCTCCGGGAAACCGCCGTCCCGAGTGCGCTCCCAGAGCGACTGCTCATTGAGAAAAATTTCGAAGGTGCCGCTGATGTCTGCCGGTCTCAGGGCCACTTCTGCCAGATCATCGGCAAAAGTGGTCAGCAGCTCCTGCGCCAGCCAGGCTGAGCGCAGAAGCCACTGGCAGCGCGAACAATAGGTGATGACGATGCGCGGTTTCGGGGACATCGGGTACACTCCAGTGTTATGACGTTGGATGGCAAGATAACTTTCGGGCAGCGAATATGAAAGGGGTAATTCTCGACGCCGACAGCCTTGGAGCAGAGGATGTGGATTTGCGACCGATTACGGACCTGCCGTTGTCGTGGGCAGTCTACGGCAATACCGAGCCGGCAGAGCTCGTCGAACGCATCGCCGGTGTCGACGTGGTGCTGACCAATAAGGTCTTGATCGGGCCGGCGGATCTGACTCCCGAGCTGCGTTATATCGGTGTGCTGGCCACCGGCACCAATGTGGTGGACATCAGTGCTGCGACGGCGAGTGGTGTGGTAGTCACCAATGTGACTGGCTATGGTACCGGTTCGGTGGTCCAGCACACCTGGGCCATGATTCTGGCGCTGACAACGCGTCTGGCTGATTACAATATTGCCGCACTGGATGGGCGTTGGGCCAACAGTTCTACCTTTTGTCTGCTGAACTATCCGGTTTCAGAGCTGGCGGGAAAGACCCTCGGCATTATCGGATACGGGCGACTGGGTCAGGGGGTAGCCGAAATCGGCCGGGCATTTTCCATGCGGGTGGATATCGCCTCCCTGCCATGGCGGCAGAGCGGCGGCGACACGCGCATACCGCTGGACAGATTGCTTCGCGAAGCCGATGTAGTCAGTTTGCATTGCCCGCTCACAGCGGAAACCCGCCACCTGATTGGTCGGCGCGAGCTGGCCATGATGAAGCGGTCGGCATTGTTGATTAACTGTGCCAGAGGTGGTCTGGTTGAAGAGCAGGCGCTGGCGGATGCGTTGGAAGCTGGGGAGATTGCCGGTGCGGGGGTGGATGTGCTTACCGAAGAGCCCCCTGTCGATGGCAATCCGCTGCTCAATCCCGGTCTGCCCAACCTGATTGTCACACCCCACAGTGCATGGGTGGCTCGTGAGGCAAGGCAGCGTTTGGTCACGTTGGCAGCAGATAATCTGCGATCTTATCTGGCTGGCTCGCCAGCAAACCAGGTTCTGTAGGGGGAGGGCATCATGTTAGGACTGATACAGCGCGTCAGTTATGCCACTGTCGAGGTCAACGGCGACAGAGTGGGTGAAATTGGTCGGGGTATCCTGCTGTTGCTGGGCGTTCAGGCCGGCGACAATGAGGTAGCTGCCACCCGATTACTTCACAAGGTGCTCAATTACCGTATCTTTCCCGATGATGAGGGCAGGATGAACCTCAACCTTCAGCAGATGGGCGGTGGCCTGATGGTTGTTTCCCAGTTCACGCTGGCCGCCGATACCGGTAAGGGGTTGCGGCCGGGGTTCAGCAATGCCGCGCCGCCAGAGCGGGCAGAGGCGCTTTACGATTATTTCCTGAGCAGGGCTGAGCACCTCTATTCGGATGTAGCTTCGGGAATTTTTGGCGCAAATATGCAAGTGAGCCTGTGCAATGACGGCCCGGTGACCTTTATGCTGGAAGGGTAAAGTGGAGGGTAGAAAACAGCGCTATTCCTTTGAGGTGGCAGCGCTATTGCGTCTTCCGGTGAAGGGCCCAGAGGGCCCCATGGTCTGTTATTGGGTGGCTCTTACTGGGTGACCTTGTTGAATACTTCGGTGGCGGTCTGTTCGATCATCGGGATCAGCAGGTCCTGGCCGTCCTGTTCAGCCTTGTTATTAAAGTCATTCCCAGCCACTTGCTTGCCGTTAGTGATGCTCTTCAATTTGTAGTTAAGCGCAATGGAATCCCCTTTGCGGATGGTCCCCTGAGCCGCCGTCAGCTTTTCCATGGATTCCTGTTGCATTTGTACGCTGGCGGCAGTATTGGCCACGTTGGCCGCGGTGGTGGCGGCGACAAAACTACCCATGCTTCCACCCACACCGGCGTAGGGCAGCGCCGAGGAGATCACGCCGGCCCCGATGGAAAGTGCCTTGCCCCAGCTCTTCTTTTTCTGATAGTCCACGTCGGCGGTAAGTATGTAATCGCACCCGGACTGCTTGGCCTCAGCTTCGAGCTGGGCTGGCAGCCGGGACTGCAGGGCGACCACCTCAAGCATTGGGCCGCTGAGGTAGGAAATCAGCATGTTTTGTACCGGGCTGGATACGTCTTGCCCGCTGGCGCCTTGTCCCAGTTGGGCTTGAG